>WNFG01008107.1_pt1 | contig 23452 bp, 27 predicted proteins | sample 5400431 | NCBI WGS metagenome assembly WNFG01 (sample SAMN13153346, study PRJNA577476) | soil metagenome | isolation source: 120 cm saprolite under Douglas fir tree site 2 hole 3 replicate 2 | place: USA:California | collected 2015-04-18 | reverse complement strand
TCTTCGAGTTCATCGATGAGACGCTCCGCGTATTTCGTGATGCGCAAGATCCATTGCCGCATCGGGCGCCTAACGACTGGGAAACCACCGACTTCGCTTTTCCCATCGATCACTTCCTCGTTTGCCAAAACAGTGCCGAGCGCGGGACACCAGTTCACTGGCACTTCAGCGACGTAAGCGAGCCGTACGCTATCAGGATCGTCGCCGCGATAGGTGGTGATCGGCTCCGCTTTGTTTGTCTCTGGATTAAACCAGGAATTGTAAATCTGCAGAAAAATCCACTGCGTCCATTTGTAATAACGCGGATCGGTCGTGTTGACCTCGCGCTCCCAGTCATAGGAAAATCCGATGCGTTTCAGCTGGCTTTTGAATTTTACGACGTTCTCTCGCGTCGTGAGTTCGGGATGTTGGCCAGTCTTGATCGCGTACTGCTCAGCGGGCAAACCGAATGCGTCCCAGCCCATTGGATGGAGAACGTTGAACCCGCGCATCCGTTTGTAGCGAGCGATGATGTCCGTGGCGGTGTATCCTTCCGGATGGCCCACATGCAAACCCGCGCCGCTCGGGTAGGGGAACATGTCGAGCACATAATATTTCGGCTTCGTCGGATCGAAATTTTCCTCGGCCGGATTGGGCGCGTGGAAAACGCGCCGCTCATCCCAAAACGATTGCCACTTCGGTTCGATCGAATCGAATGGATACGGTTTGCGGCGCTCGCTCATGCAAAAGACTTAGACAAGGATTAACAGGATTCGCAGGATGGATTTTCCTCTTCCGGTTTTGAAACTAATCCAGTCAATCCTCTAAATCCTGTCAAACATGGTTCGCCTTCTTCTCGCCACGCGCAATCCGTATAAAACACGGGAATTTGCCAACTTGTTAGGCGCACAATTTGCGCTTCGCGATCTGAATGCTCACACGAATCTTCCCGCGATTATCGAAAGCGGCGGCAGCTTCGAAGAAAACGCGACCTTGAAAGCGCGCACGGCATCGAAACATGTCACTGGTTTGGTGATCGCGGATGATTCGGGCCTGGAAGTGGCGGCGCTCGACGGTGCGCCCGGAATTTTCTCGGCGCGTTACGCCGGTGAAAATGCAAGCGACGTTGAGAACGTGGAAAAATTGCTGAGCGAATTGTCGAAGATTTCACCGCCTTGTTCGCGGCGCGCAACTTTCCGTTGCGTTCTGGCGATTGCGCGGAAGGGAAAAGTCCTCGGTACCGTGCGCGGCGTCGTCGAAGGCAATATCGCCGACCAAGCGCGTGGCGAATACGGATTCGGTTACGACCCGGTATTTGTTCCTGATGGCTTTGATCGAACGTTCGCGGAACTTCCAGCCGAACTAAAAAACCGGCTCAGCCATCGCGCGCATGCCGTGCGAGCCTTACGCAAAATGCTGCGGGCAATCCAAGCCGAGTTTGCCTAACGAATAAAATCAACGCGGCACCGCCGCTTTGATTTGATAACCAACTTTGGTGATGCCCACCGATCGGATGTGATCCAGAACAGTGATGACATCGCCGTGCAATGCCTGCTCCTCCGCGCTAAGGGAAATCTTGATGCCGGGATTCGCCTGATGAAGTTGATAAAGGCGCGGCAAGACGTCGCTCTCCGCCACCAGCACATTGTCAAAATAAACGTTGTTGCCGGTAGTGACGCGAATCGCGACGTAATCTTTGGGCGGGTTCTGCGTCGGTGCGCTCATTGCCGGCAAGTTGACGCGAATGCCTTTCATGTGCGTCTGGCTCAGGCTCACCATCATGAAACTGGCGAGGAGAAAGAACATGACGTCGATCAGCGGAATGATTTCGATGCGGGCGCGTTTACGTGGGAGCGGAGATCTAACTTTCATGATTCGAAGCTAATATGATGCGCCGGTCAGCGTGAAGGTAATCGGCACTCGCACTTTGGGCGGGACTGAGTTCGGCCTGAATCGCCAACGCCTAAATGCAGAGGTTGTCGCGCCATCCAAAATCGGGCTCCCCGTGCTCTGCGCCATATCGGCATCGGTCACATTACCGCTGGCCACGTCAACCGCCAGAACGCAAACACCGCTACCAGTCTGTTGCTTTTGCGGATGACATCGAACCTGTCCCCCCAACTCGCTTAATTGGTTGGGGGGGAGCCTGGCTCGCTTTTGGCCTCGGCTGTGGTGGAGGTGTGGGTTGTTCTTCCCTGAACTCAGGCTGAGCTTCCGGTGGTGGCGGTGGTGGCGGGATTTCGAGTTCTTCCGGCGGCGCTTGTTCCGGCGGTGGCTCTGCTTCCAGCATCGCAGTTACCGCTTCGGGGATTTGTGAAACATCGGCCGGCGGCGGAGGTTCAGGATGAATCCCCGCGATCACCACGGCGGCAAACTGGATAACAAGCGCTCCGCCAAGTGCAGCAAGAAGGTGCCAGCGCGGTGGCGGCCGATACATGAGCGGTTTAGCCATACCTATCCTCGTTAGGTGCCAGGCGCCGGTACGCCTTTCCCCGCTTCGCTCTTGATCTCGAAGGCCATTTTGTAAAAGCCCGCCGCACGAATCACGTTGAGGAGCCGGATGACATTGCCATGAATCGCTTCGCGGTCTCCGCGAACAAACACTTTCGCTTCGGGCGTCGTTTTATAAACCTGCTGCAATGTTTGCAGAAGCTGGTCGATTTCCATTCTTGTTTTGTCGAAATAAAAATATCCGTCCCGATCCACCGAGAGACTGATGTAATCCTTTTTATTTTGCGTTTCACCAGAGGCGCCCGTGGGCAAGTTCACCTTCATGCCTTTCATGTGGACCTGGCTCAAGCTCACCATCATGAAACTGGCGAGCAGAAAGAACATGACGTCGATCAGCGGAATAATTTCGATTCGCGCTTTTTTATGGGGAATGGGTGAACTGACCTCCATAAATAAACTTCTATATCGATGACCTTGTTGCCGAAGACGGAGTCGCACGCGAAATCTCCACTTCGCTCGGTGCCTTGCCTTGCGCTTGCAACATAACTTCCAGGTTCGTCGCTGCCGTCTGCAGTTCAAACTCTAAGTTAGACACTCGAGAGGTGAAAAAATTGAATGGAACCAGCGCAAAGATGGCGATGCCGAGACCGCAGGCAGTCGCGATCAGCGCCTCCGCGATACCGCCGGTGACCGCCTGCACAGCCAGCTCTTCGTTTCCAAGAAAGCTGAAGGACCGAATCAAACCCGTGATCGTGCCCAACAGACCGAGCAACGGCGCCAGCGTAACGAGCGTATCCATGACGACGAGGAACCGTCCGGCACGTTTGATTTCGATGCCGGCTGCGACTTGCAAGGCGCCCTGCAAGGAAGCGTGTTGATGATTGAGGCCGTTCCACATCATGCGCAAAACCGGATCGCGCGAGCCACGGGAAAGTTTGGAAGCTTCCGTGACATCCCCATTTTCAATGGCGGTGAAAACTTTCTCGATCCGCTTCGGATCGCGTTTCATCCAGCGGCCGAGCCACCAGAAAATCCGCTCGAGCACGACCGTGAGCGCGACGATCGTCACGATCAAGATCGGCCACATGATCGGCCCGCCCTTTCTAAAATTATCGATCAAGAAGTTGGAGCTGAAGATGCCCTGCTTCGGTGCTGGCGTTGGCGAAGCGGTGGGGCTCGCCGCCACGGGGCTTGTGGCCGCCGGAGACTCCAACGTCACCGGAACTGAAGCGCCCGGACTTGGCGCTAAACCAAGAGCTCCAGGAGCGGTCGCAGCAGGATTTGCCGGCGCGGGTGGATTGGCGGTTGTCGGCAGGGTAGATGCCGGGCTTCCCGTCGCCGGTGCGGGCGGCGTCATTTCTGGCGGCGCGGGCGGGGTCGGCCCAGGGGGCGCCGGAGATTGCGCGAAAGAAGTTAGCGCGAGTGCAGTGGAACAGAGGCAGGCGGTTAGCAGTGTTTTCATAATTGATTTGTTTTACCGGCTCGGGTTCCGGTGACAGTTTCCAAACTCTTTATCCCAAAGAGGATTGATGCGAGTCCAGCCAAAACTTTCATCTTTCTCTTGGTGCGAGCAATATTTCTTTAAACGTCGCGTATGTACTTCGGATTGAAAGCGTCCGTGGGATGTAGGGCAAGCCGTCCCAAATGGCCACGTCTTGAGAAAATCAATGCTTTATCGGGTTGCGATCGCAACGGAATTCTGCAAGGGCGGCCAATCGGCGATTATCCCCTCGAGGTGATCGCCCGCGCGAAGCGGACCAACCCCCGAGGGCGTTCCTGTTAAGATCACGTCGCCCGGCAAGAGAGTGAGCGATTGGCTGGCGAAAAAAATAATTTCCGGGACTGGATAGATCATCTGACTCGTGCGTGCCTGCTGTTTTATCTCGCCGTTTTGCCGCAACGTAATGGGCACGTCACGCACATCCACGTCGCCATAAACAAACGGACCGAGCGGAGTGTAAGTGTCGAACGATTTGCAACGCGCAAACTGTTTCTCACTTTTTTGCAGAACGCGGTCGCTGATGTCCAGGCCGATGCTGTAACCGGCCACGAAATCAAGCGCGCGCGCCACGCTCACGTTTCTGGCCGGCGCGCCAATCACAACCGCCAGTTCGACTTCGAAATCGGTCTGATGTTCCGGAAACGCGATCTCGATTGTGCCTTGATGCGGCAAAAGGGAGCTCGGCGCTTTGAACCAGATCAAGGGCGTGCCAAGCGGCGCGCGCTGCATCTCTTTAATATGATCAGCGTAATTCAACCCAACCGCGATCAGTTTGCTCGGCGCAACCGGCACGCTGATTTGAAGATCGCGCAGCGGAATTACCGAACCTTCGAATTCGATTCCGAGCCAGTACGGCTTTGTTAGCACGTACACCTCGTCGCCCCGCACTTCGCCGTAGATTAATTTTTCGTTTGCGATGAAGCCGCCAAAGGTGCGCATAAAGGAAATGTTTGCGTTTATTTCGGCACGATGGCGACGAAATCGCGCACGGTTTTTTGCTCCGGAATCGAGAACGCCTTGCCTTCATTCGCGAACCAGAACGCGCTCGACGATCCGCCATCCAGGTTAAGCGCCCGCTCGATTTTAAATTTCGCGATGATTTCCGGCACGAGTAGAATTCGAGAAAGTTGCGCGAGCGAAACTTCCGAACAAAAACCGAGCGCGATTTGTCTTGCGTTTCCAATCGCAACGAATGTGCGGCGCGCTGGCCGCGAATTATCCAAACGCAGAACAGCGCGAGCGTGATCGACCAGAAACGGCCCGCATTGCACCGCAGCCGTGATTTTCAGTGTCATCGCGAACTCCGACGTGCGCTGCAATCGCACCTGGCCGTTCGCGACGCTCAATACTCCGGAAAGCAAACGCGCTTTCCGCAACGGCGCGATCATCCGGCCATCGCTGATCAACAAACCGACCGGCGCATAATCCGGCTCGAAATAGCCGCCGTTCACGCCGGCGAGGCATTTTTCTCGCAGCATCGCTTCGGCAAGATCGACACGCGGTTCGTTAGGCTGATCGATCACGCGGAGCCGGCACGATTTTATTGAGAACAGCGCGAGCTCCATCGACGCGCGCTCGCCGGTCGCAGAATCTTCCAGAACAACGTATCGATGCTCGAGTCCTCTCGCAGGCGACGCTTTGGTTTGCGTGGAAATTTCCTTCCATTCCGCGCGCGCCGCTGCGGCGATGAGAATGAAAAGCAGCGCGGCGCTAAGTTTTCGCACCGTACTTGTCGATCAAAGCTTGAAAGCGCGGGTCGTTTCGCAACGGATCCCAAATCGGATTTACTTTCAGACCTCGTACGGTGACAGCGCTTGGTCGGCTCAACAATCCGTCTAGGATTTCGATCGCGCGATCGTTGTCGCCGAGAATTGCGTGAACTTCGGCCACCCCAGCCGTAATTTCCGGGCCGCCAAAGGCGTCCTTGCTTTCAGGAAGCATGTCGGTCGCGCGTTGCGCCTCCGACAACGCAGAATCCTTTTCGTTGAGGTAGGCGAGCACTTTTGCCAGCTGAATGTGCGCTTCCACGGTATCGGGGCTCCGTTTTAGTTGCTCCTCGACCGAGCTCTTCGCCTTCAGGAAAGCTGCGCGCGCTCCAGGCTCGTCGTGGAGCGCTTTTCGTGCAAAGCCAATGAGATAGTATTTCCCGCTCAACGCTCCAGGAAGACCTGCGAGCAGATCGTCGGGCAGGCTTTCCGATTCCTGCAATCCTTCTCTGTACTTGCGTTCCAAGAGAAAGACGTCCGCGCGCGCACTGGCAGTCTTCACTTTCTGCTCGTTGGTCATCGGGACCGATTTCACGGCCGCAAATGCTTTCTCGGCGACGCTAAAATCTCCTTTCTCAGCAATCGCCAGCTTGGACTTGACCTCCAAAAGTTCTAACGCAGTGGGTTCCAAGGCGAGTGCGCGGTCGATGGTTTTGTTAGCCGCGCCGTAATTTCGCAGCATCGCGTAGTTGAAAGCGAGATTTTGCAGCGGCCAGATCTCCTTCGGGTTTAAACTGACGGCTTTCTCGAGATTGTCCGTCGATTCGGCCCATTTTCCCTGCCGGCGTTGGATTGCGCCGATGGCGAGATAGGCTTCCGATTCGTTAGGCAATCCGCGTTGGGCGATTTCGAATTCTCTCAGAGCCGCGTCATAGTTGTTATCGCCGTAATAATATGAGAATCCCACAGCCAGATGCGCCTCCGGCAAATCAGGTTGCAATCGCAGAGCGCGTTCGGCGAGAGTCCGCGCTTTTTCGCGGCGTTCCACCGTGCGGTCGAAAGTGTGCACGATCCAACTTTGCAACAGCGAGGAGCGTGCGAGAGCGAGCGCAAAATTCGGGTCTAGTTGAACGGCGCGCTCGTAAAGCTGCTCGCTTTGTTTGAGGTTGTCGAAATCCTCAAGGGCGCACCCGAGATTCTGCGCTTGGACAAAGGCGAGATAGGCTTCGCCGTTCTCCGTCGGTTTGCGCGTGATCTGCATTTTTTCGCTCGGCGAAAGTTTCGCCTGCAATTCCCGTGCGATCTTCTGAGCGAGATCGGTTTGGATCGCGAATACGTCGGTCAGATCACGGTCGTAATCTTCCGCCCAAATGTGTTGGTCGTTGTCGGCGTTGATCAACTGCACGTTGACGCGCACGCGATTGCCGGAACGGCGGACACTGCCTTCGAGAATGGTGGAAACGCCCAGCGCTTTCCCGATTTCACGGGCGTTGCGCGTGCTATTGCCGCGATACGACATCACCGAAGTGCGCGAGATTACTTTGAGATCGCCAATCTTCGACAGATTCGTGAGCACATCGTCCTGGATCCCGTCCGCAAAATAAGCGTTCTCTTTTTCGTCGCTCAGATTTTCAAACGGCAGCACCGCAATCGACTTTTCGATCTTGCGCGCGGAAGCGCGCGGCAACAAGAAGAACCCGGCGGCGGCAGAAATGATCACTCCGGTCGCGACCAGCATAATCACATTGCGACGGCGATGTGCTCCTGGAGCCACCGCCGTTGGTGTTGCCCGAATCCCCTGCGGTGTGACGTCGTAGGCCCAGGCCAAGATCAATGAGATCGGAAACCCGACTAGCAAGAGCACGACCACCAAACGAAACGTCCAGGTTGGCAATTCCCACGCGGGGAAAACCGCCGAGCCGATCTGAATGATGAATCCGGCGGCAATGATGTAGGCCGCAGCCACCCGATAAACTTTTCGCCGCTGCACCTCCTCAAAGAAGCCACTCATAACGACAGATTTGGTTTCGCCGGGATTATAGCTGAACGGCAACGCTTAGACAGAAAAACGCCGCACGCCGTTCACTTTACACCGGTGGCGAGGATTGTTTGAAAATGCGGGCTCTCTTTTTCGCGCGAGACCAATGTTACTTCAATGTGCTTGAATCCGCTCTGCTCCAAAAACTGGTGCAGCTGGATCTCGCTGAATCCGAGCCAATGGTCAGCATACAATTCTCGCGCCCGTTCGAAACGATGATTGAGCAAATCGAGAATCACGAGGCGGCCTCCGCGTTTTAATATTCGATGTGCGGCCGCAATCGCGCGCTTTGGATGAATCGCGTGATGCAATGCCTGGCTGAAAACCGCAAGGTCGGTGCTGCTATCTTTGATTGGCGGGTCTTCGATATCGCCCAGCCGATATTCGAGGTTGTTGAATCCGTGCTTCTTTGCCAGTTGCGAACCGAACTCGACCATCTTCGGTGAATTATCGACCGCGATAACTTTGCGCGCCGTTTTCGCGAGCAGTTGCGAAAGCGTACCCTCGCCCGCGCCGAGATCGGCCACCGTCAATGGCGGAAGCAACGTAATCAACGTGTGTGCAAGCGCTTGCCAGGATCGGCCCGGACAATGATTACGACCGAATTTCCCGGCGAGTTCATCGAAATATTCGCGCGCTTTATCCTGCCGTTTGCGCAATGCGAGTTTTAGCGCGGTGCGGTCGCGCGCAGTTTCCGGCACTTCATCAGCCAGGCTTCGCAAGAGTTCATGGACCCGCGCCCGCGCCGGCTCGGTGCGATTTCGTTTTCGATCCAATCCGTAATAGACATTCTTGCCCGAGCGCCGGTCATCCACGACGCCGGCCCGTTTCAACTGCGCGAGATGACTCGAGATGCGCGATTGGCCCATGCCGAGGATCTCCTCAGCCAGCAGACGGAGCAAATTTATGGTTGACGCCATGCGCGAATAAAACGATACATCTACATATCATGATCGGTCAATATGTCGGGAGCGGTTACAACGTTAAAAAGGTTACATCGTTACAACGGCTGAGCAGCGCGGGCCGCGGCTGACCCTTTTTAAGGTTGTAACTCTTGTAACCCTTTTTAACGAATCACCGCGCCTCCATGTCTCGCCATATTTTTTCTTCTGAGTCCGTCACCGAAGGTCATCCAGACAAAGTTTGCGACACGATAAGCGATTACGTGCTCGATGCCTGTCTCGAACAGGATCCGAAGAGCCGAGTGGCCTGCGAAACTCTCGCTAAAGGTAATCTTGTCGTGCTTGCCGGCGAAATCACGAGCAACGCGCGTTTCGATTTCATCGCTCAAGCGCGCGCCGCCATTCGTGAGATTGGATACGTGAATGGCGATTGCTGTTTCCATGCCGACACCTGCCAGGTGCTTTGCGCGATGAGCGAGCAATCGCGCGATATCAAGCAGGGTGTCGATCAAGCCGCAGCTGAAGACAAAGCTACCGCCGAACAAGGTGCGGGCGATCAGGGTTTGATGTTCGGTTTTGCCTGCAATGAAACAGCGGAGTTGATGCCGGCGCCAATTTCATTCGCGCATAAACTTGGGCGGGAACTGACGCGCCTGCGCAAGTCCGGCGAGATTCCCTGGCTGCGCCCGGACGCGAAGACGCAAGTTTCGATCGAATACGATGGCTTCACACCGAAGCGCGTCACAACTGTGGTTGTTTCCTCGCAACACGCCGCCGACGTGAAACAGAAGGAAGTCCGCGAAACGCTAACCGAATTGCTGATCAAAAAAGTGATGCCGGCAGAATGGCTGGATGGAAACACGACGTATTTGATCAACCCGACGGGACGTTTTGTGGTTGGCGGGCCGGAAGGCGATGCTGGTCTCACTGGTCGCAAGATCATCGTCGATAGTTATGGCGGAATGGGACGACATGGTGGCGGCGCGTTTTCCGGTAAGGATCCAAGCAAAGTGGATCGCTCGGCGGCTTACATGGGCCGCTATGTTGCAAAAAATGTGGTGGCGTCGGGTTTGGCGGATCGCTGCGAAGTGCAGTTTGCCTACGCCATTGGGCATCCCGATCCTATTAACGTCACCGTCAGCACATTCGGCACTGGTCGGGTAAGCGACGAAAAATTAACGCGTGCTGTTTGCGAGATTTTCAGTTTCAAACCGGCCGACATCATCAAACAACTCAATCTGCTCCGTCCGATTTATCGCAAAACAACGAACTATGGTCATTTCGGCCGCATCGATGATCTGGATGCGTTGACTTGGGAACGAACCGATAAAACGGATGCCTTGCGGGGTGCGACGCACTAGGAATCAGGGTTCAGAGTTCAGGTTTCAGGTATGGCTTTTCAATCGTTCGAGGATTTGGAGGTATGGCAACGCGGTTGCAGGCTTGCCGTCGACATTTTCCAAACCTTCGCCAGTTGCCGGAACTTCACGATGCAAGATCAAGTGCAGCGCGCGGCTCTCTCCGTGCCATCTAACGTTGCTGAAGGTTACGAACGCAATAGCAACAAAGAATTCATACGCTTCCTAAACATTGCGAAGGGGTCGTGTGGCGAACTCCGCACTCAGATTTATATCTCGCGCAAACTCGACTTCGTAACGAAAGCCGATTTCGAACGACTCATCGCCGAGTGCAAAGAAATCTCGCATGCGATCTGAAACCTGAAACCGGAACCCTGAATCCTTTCCACCACTACCATCATGAACACAGAAACGATCACAAAAACAAAACAAGATTACAAAATCCGCGACATCAATCTGGCGGATTGGGGACGCAAAGAAATTTCCATCGCGGAAAAGGAAATGCCGGGTTTGATGGCCATCCGCGAAAAATATGCGCCGTCGAAACCGCTCGCTGGTGTGCGCGTGACCGGTTCGTTGCACATGACGATTCAGACCGCAGTCTTGATTGAGACGCTCGTCGATCTCGGCGCGACCGTGCGCTGGGCTTCCTGTAATATTTTTTCAACGCAAGATCATGCCGCGGCGGCGATCGCCAAAGCTGGCATCTCGGTCTTCGCATGGAAAGGCGAGAGTCTTGAAGAATATTGGTGGTGCACTTACCAAGCGATCTCGCATCCCGACGGCAAAGGACCGCAATTGATCGTCGATGATGGCGGCGATGCGACGCTGCTCATCCATAAAGGTTACGAGCTCGAAGAAGGCAGCGATTGGGCAAAGGCGAAATCGTCGAACAAGGAAGAACAGGTGATTAAAGATCTGCTCATGGAAGTGCAGCGTGAAAATCCGTATCGCTGGCACGAGCTGGTGAAGGATTGGCGCGGCGTTTCCGAAGAGACGACCACTGGGGTGCATCGACTCTACAAGATGCACCAGGAAAACAAGCTGCTCGTTCCCGCGATCAACGTGAACGATTCGGTCACGAAGTCGAAGTTCGATAACTTATATGGCTGCCGTCACTCGTTAGTCGATGGATTGAACCGCGCGCTCGATGTCATGATCGGCGGCAAAGTCGCGGTCGTATGTGGTTATGGCGATGTCGGGAAGGGCTGCGCTCAATCGCTCCGTGGACAGGGCGGGCGCGTTGTTATAACCGAGATCGATCCGATCAACGCGTTGCAAGCGGCAATGGAAGGCTACGAAGTTACTACGATCGAAGACACACTCGGTCGCGGCGACATTTACATTACTGCCACGGGCAACACTGAAGTGCTCACCTTCGCGCACATGGAGCGCATGAAAGATCAGGCGATCGTCGCTAACGTCGGCCACTTCGATAATGAGATTCAGGTCGAGCGTTTAAACGAAGCGAAAGATGTGAAGCGCACGAATATCAAACCGCAGGTCGACAAGTACACTTTCTCCGACGGCCACGAGATTTTTTTGCTTGCGGAAGGTCGTCTTGTAAATCTCGGCTGCGCCACTGGCCATCCGAGCTTCGTCATGTCGAACTCATTTTCAAATCAGGTGCTCGCGCAGCTCGATCTTTGGAAGAACCGCGACACCTACAAAGTGGGCGTTTACGTTTTGTCGAAGAAACTCGATGAAGAAGTCGCCCGCCTGCATTTGGAAAAGATCGGCGTTAAGCTGACAAAACTTACGTCGAAACAGGCCGATTATCTGGGCGTCCCGGTTGAAGGTCCCTACAAGTCAGAACATTACCGGTATTGACGAATCGTTGCCGCGTTGAGCGAGAGCGTTTAAATATTGATTGCATGAGCGTTCAAGAGATCGAATCCGCGATTCATCAGCTTTCGCATGCCGAAGTGGAACAATTACGCGATCGGCTCGATGACTATGTCGAGGATCGCCTGGAGCTGACGGATGACGTGAAAGCGAAGCTTGATCAATCGCGTCAGGAAATCAGCGAGGGTAAATTTACATCTCAGCAGCCGGGTTAAGTACGCGTGGCGGCGGCGCTGCAAATTTGGTCGCCGACTTTCTCCAATACTTTCGATGCGCTGCCCGCATCAGTCCAAGAATCCGTCCGTGCCAAAATCGATGAGATGGGAGCGCGCTCACGACATACCCTCATCAGCGCCTGCATGGCAGACCGGAATCAAAATTGCGAGTCGGAGCTTACCGGATTCTTTACGAGTACGATCTAAGCCAAGGTCGGATTTATCTTCACTACGTCGGTCATCGCCGCGAGATTTATAAGCGACGCTAGGATCGAAATGTTTGCATATCGAACTAGTCGTAATTTATGTCGACGCCCATTGCGTTGGTGAGCGTTGCGACGGAGCTCGTCGCGTTTCGCTTTCGGGCTGACGTTCGAACTGGGTAAGCGGCGGTGCATTAAACCAATCAAACAAATCCGATATGCGATCGCGCGGGAGATATTGCTGAATCTTGCAGACCGAGGCGTCGGCGTTGATCGAAAGTGCTGTTATATTGTAATCGCAGATGTCATTGATCGGATGGCCGCCGAGTTTTCCGTTATAGAAATTGTTTGGCGGCATGCTCGCCTGCGGCGGCGTGATGAAAAAGAGCGGAGTGAGCGCGTAAAGGACGAACGCGACGTGCACATTAAAAAAAGTCGCGGCGACGCCGAGTAATAGGAAATCACGCCGACAGAAGATTTGCGTGTCAGATGCGGAATTCTCGCGGTGATCATCTCCGGGTTTGATGAGATTTCGAAGAATGTAGCTCTGCAAGGCGATGAAGAGCAGCGTGTTCACCGTCATGCCCACACCGAACAAACTTACCGCCAGCGGATTCATCGGATACTCGCCCATCAGCGCGGTCGGGAACGGAATGAACGATTGGAACATCAAGAAGAGCGAGTTAAGGCAAACCATTCCGTAAGTGGCATGACGCGCGAAGGCGAGCAGATGATGGTGGTTCAGCTAAAACTTGCAGACGATGATGAAGCTGATCATCCAGTTCAGGAATTTCGGGACAAGATCGACAAGTTCATGGCCGAGTTCGCCGACGCTGCCGCGTTCGTGGAGAGAGGGCACTTCGAGTTCGAGAACGAGCAACGTCACCACGATCGCGAAGACGCCGTCACTAAACGCCTCGATGCGATTGAGCGGCAGCTCGCCCCGGGCAAAGCGTCCGAGCAACCGCGCTCTATTTGGCTGCGACCGCGTCGCTCGGCTGGCCGATTTCTTTGCCATCGATAACGGCGCGCGCGGTGTAAGCGCAACCTTCGATGTTGCCCGAACCTGGCGGAGCGGTGTCGATTGCCGGGGTGCGGAAGAAAAAACCGATCTTTGTCGGCGCGTTCTCCCCTTTGCATTGACGGTAGAGATTGATCCCGCCGACGTTTCCGCCGGCTTTGCGGAACGGAATCGTCACGAAGTTGCCGGTGCGACGCGGCACACCGAGCTCAGCCTTGTAGCTTTTTGGGTCGATTTTCGCGGCTACGATTCCGAGCTGTTTTGCGATCCCCTCGGTGAATTTCGGATACGCTTTGATGCGCTCCACCCGCGCCTGCCGCCGCGTATCGATGCCCGGCCGCACCGCAGTGGGCGCGCCGGATTGTCCGGGGAGATCGACGTAGGAGCCTTGCGATTGTCCTTCCAACACCGCGTGCGCCGCGTGAGTGGGATCGCCCTCGATCTCCGGCCCGAGCGTTTCCAAAATGTAAACGGCGTAATTCGAATCATTCACTGCGTTGGCGGTTTCCGCATCGGTGAAACCGAAGTTCTTCGCCACTTTCGGAAACTCTCGCGCAAAATTTTTGTGCCACTCGATCTGGCCGGTCCGGTCGGTTGGGTAATAAGACTTGCTCATCGGTTAATCTCCAATGGATCGTCATAGCCGATCCGGTCTGCGCGCGTCAATTCTGTTTGCAGCGGCTGCTTGTTCCGGAGCGCAGGTTTCTAGCTGCCAACCGCGGCATCCTTCGCGCGGAAGCACAGCGATGTTCGGCAGGGATGCCGAACATGGATGGGCTGGAACCCCAGCGGTTCTTATTTTTGCTCGCACGCGATCTTCTTGGCCAGATACGCGGAGAAATAACCAGCGTAGCGCTTTTGCAATTCGCGACGCTGCCAATCTTTGCCGGTAAGTGTGCCACGGCAGTTCGGTGAGCCGCAGTTGCACTTCACTGAGTAATCATCGTCGTCGGTCGTGCACCAATCGTGAGTCAGTTCTTCGCCCGAGCGAATGTCGCGCATCGCGACAAAGGTAATCTCACCACGGATGCCGAGGTTCGCATCGCAGGAGTGATTGCTATAGAGCATCGAACCTTCGCGCTCTTCCTGCGTCACTGGCGCGATAAACCAATCGTCGCCAATCTGGATCTCGACCGGTCCGAGTCGCGGGGTAATTTCGCGACGCAACAAATCGCGCGTAACAATGTGTCCACCTTTGACGGCTACGATTTCATCCCTTGCGATATCCGCAGTCGCAAAAAGACCACGGCCATGGATGAGACTCTCGCGCACTTCCGTTTTCGGCGAGAGATACGACAAACGCTGCATCGGCGAATCATCGCGACTTTACTCTTCGCCATCGAAGTAAGAGGTCTCGGCACCTTTTACGATGATGTTGTCCGGCGGCCGTTGCACCGCCCATTTCTTGCTGTCGGGATAGTAGCAGGAGTCGCCGATCGGATTGTCTGCGATGATGTAATAAACAAAGTCTTCATTGCCCTCGTTGCTGGTTTGATGCGCTTCGCCGGGCGCGAAGAAAAATGCATCGCCGGGGCCGACTTCGGTTGTGCCGGTTTCATCGCGGACTTTGCCGCGACCGGAAACAACGACGTAAAACTCGAACTGCGCGGATTCGACATGATACGGGCAAAACGATTTGCCCGGCGGAAGTCGCGTCAACATTACATCAAATGGATGACGCTTCGCGAGATCGAGCGAATCAGGTTCTCGCCCCAGCGCAATCGAGATTTCCTTGGAATACTTGTGGAATTTCCCCTTCGGAGATTTGCGTTCTTCTTCTTTGATTTCGGTGAGATTAACTTTGCGCATGACTTGATTGGTTAGGCTGCGATCGATTACAGCTGCTTGCTCATGCGCACGACCGGCAGCATCAAATCGTTCGCCATCGGAATTTCGTAGCGCTTTGAAGCAGTGTAGCCGAACGCAGCATAGAACAGTTCGCCCGGCAAAGTCGCCACCATTTCGGCGACGGTAAAATTATGCGCGCGCATTGCTTCTTCACAGGCAAGAAGAATGTCGCGCCCGATGCCGTGGCGCGCCCAATTTGGATGGACGAAAAATGCGCGGATGCGCGCAGCATCGCGTGTGGGATCGAGCATTGTATCCTCTCCAATCCCGAGCGCATCGCTTCCGAAAAGTTTCTTGCGTTTACTCCATCCGCCGCAGCCGATGATTTCGCCTTCATTTTCGACGACAAAATAGGTGCCGTCGCGAATGAGTTGTCGGTCAACGCCGAATACCGAGCCGATCGCTGCTTCCATCTGCGCTTCGGAATAATATGGTGAGTGCAATTCACGAACCGAGAGCGGAATTAGTTTTTCCAGTGCGGAAATATCCTTCTCGCGCGCGAGGCGAATCGCCCAGTTCACTTTGTTTGACGCAATTTATTCTTTGCGCGCTATGATTTCGACAAAAAGTGGCGTGATGCATAAGGTCGATGGATCTGCTTCCGCTTCGGTAAATTCTTTTCTTACCGACTCGGCCCAGTCCGCTGTCACCCGTCGCAGCTCGAGTAATCGCGCGAGATTGCTTTCGATAAATCTCGCTGGCCACTGCCACGCATAATCGCTCGGCGAGATTATCAAAACGCGCGGACGGATATCCATCACGCGCAAACCGGCAGATGAAAACCATGGCGACATGAAACGCGCGACGTCGGGCTCCCCGCCATTCGCGCGCCAGCTTGCCATCACTTCTTCGACGAAGCTTTCATGCGCTGGCCGTGGCGGCACGAAACTCCATGTCCGGTAATCAATGTATTCGTGAAAAATGGCGACACCGGCGGGACGGAGGGCCGCACCGATGTTGTGCACTAACTTTGCGGGATCAGATACAAAACAGGCCACCCAGCGACACCAGGCTGCGTCGAAATCGAGTCTGCCTAACGAGTCTTGCACTAAATCGACTTGCCGAAAATGCACATTCGTTAGGCCACGTGCGCGACAGGCGTGCTGCGCGATTTTCAAAAAACGTTCTGAGCGTTCGATGGCCAGAACTTCCCCAGTCGATTCAACGATCTCGGCCAGATCGATGGTCGCATATCCCGGCCCGGCGCCGACATCAATGACTCGCGAACCAACCGTGATTCCGGCTCGGCTCCAACTCTCAAGTGTAGTCGGCCGCCAGACGCGATGTTGCAATCCAAGGCGGGCGATCTCTTCGTCGTGTGTCCCCAGGACATAATCCTTCTCTGATTCCGCGGTCATTCGCTTTGAGAACCCGCACACCTAACGAGCGCTGAGATAATCTCTCCGGCTCCATGCTGGATGCGATGGTCGTGATCCGCGGCGGGATCGTATGACGTCAGCGCGGCCGCTCGAATGGAAAACTTTCGGGAAACAGCCTCGATCGCCTCGAAAACTTGCGACACCTGCAATCCACCGCGGCATGCATAAGTGTTTGCGCGGCCTTCATCCGAATCGATCACATCGAGGTCAACGTGGACGTAGACGTCGGATACCCGCTCGCTCAGTGAATCGAGGGCTGCGCTAAATTCGGTGTCCATCGAAGACGACGTCACGCGTGCGATACGACTTTCTGCAAGCAACTTTGCTTCGGCTGGATCAAAATCTCGCGCCCCGACGAGAATCACATTTTCTTGCGGAACGGAACGGAAATCGGGAATAGATGCGGCGAGAGAGCGCCAACATTCTCCGGTGACAATTGAGAGCGCCATGCCATCGAGAAAGCCGGTCGGAGTTGATTCGGGCGTGTTAAAGTCTGCGTGGGCGTCGAACCACACAACGCCGATCGCCGAAACGCCCAGACCAGCGATTGTACCGAGAACAGCGGGGCCGCAGTTGCCCGAAAGCACCAGTGGGAATACGCGTCGTTCTCGCGCATTGCGCACGAGGTCGGAGAGTTGACGCGCGATCGCAAAAGCCGCAGACGCTTCGCTCGGAAATAACTCGTTAGCCAATTCGACGAAGCGCGCCTTAACTTTCGGGAACCGTTTCTCAATTACCGAGTCGAGCAAATGCTGCGGACCCGCACCCATGCGCGCGCCGCGCAACCCCGAATCGTACGGGACTGCTAGCAGTTCCACATCCATGCACTAGGGCTGGCGAAAAACCACTCCGCCTTTCATGACGAGATCGACCCGCCGCAGGGCGGCCACGTCTTTTGTCGGATCGCCGGAAACTGCGACAAGATCGGCGAGCAAACCTGGAGCAATCCGACCACGATCATTGAGTTGAAAAATTTTCGCATTGGCGCTCGTCGCCTGACGCAGAACATCGACCGGCGAGAATCCGTACTCGTGCACCAGCAGTTCCATTTCGCGCACATTGTCGCCATGCGCGAACACTCCGACATCGCCACCCATCGCAAAAGTGACACCAGCTTCGCGTGCAGCCTTCATGCTTTCGCGTTTCTTTTTGATCCGATCTGGCTCGGGATCGACACCCTTTTTCCAACCGCGATACTGCGAAATTACATCGGTCGCGGCGACGGTCGGGCAAAGCGCGATCCCTTTTTGTTTCATCAATTTGAAAACTTCGAGTGTGCCTTCATCACCGTGTTCGATCGTGTCAACGCCTGCTAAAGCTGAGCGCCGCATTCCTTCTGCGGTCGTCGCATGTACCGCGACCGGCCGACCGGCGGAGTGCGCAGCTTGCACGGCCGCGGCTATTTCTTCCTGCGAAAATGTTGGGCGTGACGGTTCGTCTTTTCCCCAGCGATAATCGGCATAGAGCTTCACCCAATCGGCGCCTTTGCCGATTTGCTCTCGTGCCGCGCGCACAACTTCATCGACACCGCTCGCTTCCTGTGCGCCCTGCGGCACATCGACGTCGCTCGACAATTTCGGACCGTAACTGCCGCGTGCGACAATTGCTCGGGTCACAACGATCATTCGCGGACCAGGAATAATTCCCTGTTCGATCGCTCGTTTGAGTCCAACGTCGCCGTAGCCTGCGCCCTCTGTTCCAAGATCGCGCGTGGCGGTAAATCCAGCCATCAACGTACGTTGCGCGTGCGCGGTCGCGCGAGCGGTCCGGAACGAAAGCGACTCGTTAGTCACCTGATCGTTCCAGCTTGCCTCGTTGTAGGGATGAAGGAACAGATGTGAATGCCCCTCGATCATTCCGGGCAATAACGTCTCGTTAGGGAGTTCGATCGTGCGGGCATTGGGCGGCGCGGAAATTTCCGATGCTGGTCCAGCCGCTGCGATCTTGTCGCCAGTCACGAGCACAGACCAACCCGGATGCATTTCCTCTCCATCGAAGACGGCAGTTGGGCGGAACAAAGTGGAAGTCGGCGATGAAGTTTGTGCGCTCACAAGATATGTCGTTAAAAAAAGAATTCCGATGCAAACGGAAACTTTAAAGTTCATCTCATGAAATTTTGTCGCGGCGGTAATGATCGTTGCTCTCTCTCAAACCAAAAGGAAGAAGGCGACAGTCGCAAACCGCCGTTACAAGGAAAATTTTTACGGTTCAAGCAATCGTAGCTCAGAAAAATACGTCCGGTAATATCCGCGATCGCGCGTCAGCAGCACATCGGCGTGAATGACAGCATGCGCTGCGACTAGAAAATCGGCGAGCATGCGCTTGCGCGGCTCCCGGCTGCGTCGGCAATAGACAGCATAAGCTTCACCGGCGCGATGCAGGTCAGCCCAGCCGAATGCACGCATTTCCAGATGCATCGAATCAAATGCGCTATGTAATGCCTGACCCGACGGAAAATAGGCGGCTGTTTCGGCGACGACGATAGGACAGACAACCAATGCCCCGCTTTGCAGCGACGCGTCGAGCGCAGCGATAGCGCGAGGAGTAAAATTGTTTGCACGCCCAATGACGTCGATCAACACGTTGGAGTCGACAGGACGCCTTGGAACTGTGTGAAGAAACTGCGGGCAGCACTCTTGGAAACGATGAATTCAGAATTTTTCCCGAGACGCACATCGAGCTTTACGCCTGGCCGCAGGCCAAGTGCTTTTCGTATTTCGACCGGAACTGTGATCTGTCCCTTGGAACTGATGGTCATGCTCATTCTTTACTTTAGCAGTAAAGCATGCAAGGTAAAGCACAGTTACCTCTTATTCTTTCAAACGCGAGACGTGACCGGCAGCAAGTCGCCACTGACCGTTTTGTTTCACGAATGTGTCAGTGAACTGCACCACGATGTCGATCGGCTTGCCCTCGGCCGTACCTTTGATTTTTGTCTTACCCGTTACGATCGCGGTGTGATTTGCATAGACGCGCGCGTTCATGTCGTAGTTCTCAAAAACATCGTAATGAACTTTGCCAGTCTTCGCGTCTTTGAGGCTTGGAGCACGGTGGCGGTTTCGTCCGTGGAGATTGCGCGAAGCTGGTGGCAGCGAAGATGACAGCGCACAAGTTCAGAAAAAGTTTCATGAGCCGAGCATAGCCACGCGGAAAATTCTGTCCGGCAAATGTAGCGGCCTGCTTGGTTTTGTGATTTGCTCGCCAATTCCATGAAAGCGCGTAAAGCCGCCGTCGTTTTTATTCTCGTTACCGTGACGCTCGATATGCTGGCGCTCGGCTTGATTGCGCCGGTCCTGCCGAAACTCGTCCTGAATTTTCTCGGCGGCGATGCGACAAGCGCGGCGAAAATGTTCGGCATTTTCGGGACGGTTTTTGCGCTCATGCAGTTTTTCTTTTCGCCCGTACTCGGCGTATTATCAGATCGCTTCGGGCGACGTCCGGTTGTTCTTCTTTCGAATCTCGGACTTGGCATCGATTATCTGGTAATGGCGCTGGCGCCGACGATCGGCTGGCTTTTTCTCGGCCGCGTGATCTCCGGAATCACCGCGGCGAGCATCTCAACTGGGATGGCCTACATCTCAGATGTGGTCGAGCCGGAAAAGCGCGCGGGCGCCTTCGGCATGATTGGCGCCGCGTTCGGGGTCGGATTTATTCTTGGGCCGGCGCTCGGCGGTTTGCTCGGAAATTCCGATCCACGACTCCCGTTTTGGGTGGCGGGCGCGCTCAGCCTAACGAATGCACTTTACGGCTTTTTCGTTCTCCCGGAATCACTCCCACGCGAGCGGCGCAGGGCATTCACATTGCGTCGCGCGAATCCAGTAGGTTCACTCGTTTTGCTGCGCTCGCATCCGGAATTGTTTCAGCTCGCGACCATCCAGTTCATCGGCTACGTGGCGCACGAGGTCTTCAACGTCTGGGCGCTCTACGCGATCTTTCGCTACGCGTGGAACGAGGGCCGGATCGGCCTCTCGCTCGCGCTCGTCGGAGCCTGTTCGGTGCTGATTTCGGTCGGGCTCGTGCAACCAATCGTGACGCGGATTGGGGAGCGCCGCACACTTTACGTTGGACAATTTTTCGGCGGCCTCGGCATGTTGCTAGCCGGCCTCGCCAAAACCGGCGCGCTGTATTTGCTTTCAATTCCAGTGATGATGATCTGGACGATCTCAGGACCCGCTGCGCAAGGAATGATGACGCATCGAGTGAGCGGTTCAGAACAGGGCGAACTGCAAGGCGCGATTAGCAGTTTGCGTTCGCTCGCAGTCTTGATCGGGCCCGGACTGTTCACATTTACCTTCGCATTTTTTATCGACAAGAAACATGGGTGGAACATTCCGGGCGCGCCGTGGTATCTCGGCGCTGCTTTACTTTTTGCCGCGATGATGATGGCGACGCGCATTCCGCAGTTGCGCGTCTCGCCGGAAGCGCGCGAAGTGGAAGCGCCTACCGCGTGATCAAATTGCGCAATCGGCGCGCGATGTCAGTTTGCGCCATGAGCAATCGACGCTGCCGCAACATCCTGTTTTTCTTTTCCCTGATCTGTTTCGCTGCAAATGCATTCGCCGCGCAACGCAACATCACCGAAAAAGATTTATTCGGCTTTGTCTGGATTGGTGATCCGCAAGTCTCGCGCGATGGTTCTCGGGTTGCCTTTGTTCGCGTCACGGTGAACGAGAAAAAGGAAAACTACGACACTTCCATCTGGGTTGTCCCGACGATGGAAAACGAGCCGCCGCGTCAACTAACCAATGGTCCACACGATTCTGCGCCGCGTTGGTCACCGGACGGGAAATATCTCGCATTCGTGCGTGCGAGTGAGAAAGACGGGAAACCGGAGCCGGGGCAGTTGTGTCTCCTGCCGATGGCGGGAGGCGATGCATTTACTTTCACGACATTGCCGAAAGGTGCTTCCGATCCGCATTGGTCGCCTGACGGGAAATCGATCGCGTTTTTCAGCACAACGAATTCCGAAGACCTGGCAAAAGAGGAAAAGAAGAAAAAGGAAGAGCAATCGAAAAAAGGCAACGCCGCGCAACCTTCTCCATCTCCGGCTGCGGACGAAGAGCATGAAAGCGACATCCACGTTGTGACGCGCGCACTTTATCGCTCAAACGACGAGGGCTATCTCGACCCAAAACATCCGAAACACATTTGGATCGCACCAGCGCCGCAAAGCGCGAATGAAAAAGTGCAGCCAAAACAACTGACCACAGGACGCTTCGACGAAAACCAGTTCGTCTGGGCGAATGATGGTTCGCAGATTTATTTCACGTCGCTGCACGTGGACGAACCGTATTACGAACTGCCGAGAAGCGAGCTCTATTCCGTGCCAGCAAATGGCGGCGCGGCGACAAAGCTCACCACGATTGAGATGAACGTTGAGACGCTTGCGCTCGGTCCGGATGGAAAACAGATCGCGTTCACCGCTTCGGCCAATCAACCAGTCAACTCCTACACGCAGCCGGATTTGTGGACGATCGATCTCGCGCCCAATGCGAAGCCACGCAATCTGACGGCATCGTTTGATTGGGACGTGGGCGCCGGTGTTTTCGGCGACAATGCCGCGCCGCGCGCATTCGGCAATCATGCTCCGATCTGGTCGCCGGATACAAAAAGCATCATCGAGATTTATTCGCGGGAAGGAAAAACAAACCTGGCGAGCTTCGACGCTGCGACCGGCGCACGAGCCGAAATCACGCGCGGCAACCAGGCGGTCATGCGCTTCACTGCTTCGGCCGACGTCTCGAAGCTGGTCTATCTCGTTTCGACGCCGACACGGATCAACGATCTCTTTTGCATTGATCATGCAGGCGGCGAGCCGCGTCAGCTCACGCAGAGCAACGACGAACTTTTTTCGCAACTGAATCTGACGCAGCCAGAGGAAATTTCGTATCAAAGTTTTGACGGCAAACGCATTCAGGCGTGGTTGCAAAAACCGCCAGCATTTGATCCGAGCAAAAAGTATCCGCTCATTTTAAACATTCATGGCGGGCCGCACGCCGCTTACGGCTACATTTTCGAGCACGAGTTCCAATGGATGGCGGCGAAAGGCTACGTCGTGCTTTATCCAAACCCGCGCGGGAGCACGAGCTACGGCCAGGACTTTGGCAACGTGATTCAATATCATTATCCGGGCGACGATTTTAAGGATCTGATGACCGGCGTGGATGAAGTCGTTAGGCGCGGTTACATCGATCCGAAAAAACTTGGCGTGACCGGCGGCAGTGGCGGCGGATTGCTCACAAATTGGGTCGTCGGGCACACGGATCGTTTTGCCGCGGCCGTGGCGCAACGTGACATCGCGAGTTGGGAAGATTGGTGGTACACGGCAGATTTTACTCTCTTTCAACCGACCTGGTTCAAGGCGCCGCCGTTTCAAGATCAATCGGATTTCAAAGCGCGCTCGCCGATCACTTACATTAACAATGTGAAGACCCCACTTATGCTCGTGCTCGGCGAAACCGATACGCGCTCGCCTACTGGCGCAGGCGGCGAGCAGATGTTTCGCGCACTGAAGTTCCGCAAAATTCCGACAGTGATGGTGCGCTTCCCTAACGAGACGCACGAACTCTCGCGTTCAGGTCAGCCGTGGCATCGCATCGAGCGGCTGCAACACATCGTCGGTTGGTTCGATCATTGGTTGCTCGGCGTAGCGAAGCCAGAATACGAAATTGCGCCGGCCGGCGAAGTGCCGATAAAACCGAGTGCGATTCCCGGAAAACAGAAACCACCGGAACAACCGGTGGGGTGAAATTAGTCGCGTATCCGTAGCTGCCGTCGTGTGTGGCGTGGGAAGCACTTCGCGCAGCCGAGCAGTTACAGGCCCGGCATTGCAGCCCGAGAAAGGCTTGTCCAAATCGTGCGACGATGTTCCATTTATTCGCATGCGCTTGCAACGCCAGAACTATCGCGACATCGAACGAATCATTGAGTTTGATTTCGTGCGCGCAACGGAGGCAGCGGCGCTGAATTCACTGCGCTGGCTGGGACGCGGCGAAAAAGAAAAGGC
>WNFG01001029.1_pt1 | contig 23454 bp, 21 predicted proteins | sample 5400431 | NCBI WGS metagenome assembly WNFG01 (sample SAMN13153346, study PRJNA577476) | soil metagenome | isolation source: 120 cm saprolite under Douglas fir tree site 2 hole 3 replicate 2 | place: USA:California | collected 2015-04-18 | reverse complement strand
AACGTTAGAGCTTTACCGGATGCGCGTTCTCGCCGTGGAGTGAACGTGGGCAGGTAGTTCCGCGCGCGTCCGGTAAAGCCGTTTGGACGTGGCCGCCCGTGGGTGCGGCGGACGCGGGCCCTATGGAAATTCAATTGTTAGGAGAGATGAGATTGAGGCGTGTCGAGGTTGTGCTGGGGAGCACACTCGGTTGCGGCGAGCAGCTGGAGATTGGCTAGAGCGAAAAGGTATGGCTAAGACCGTGGTTGACGAAGCAGGTGGAAAGGATTTGCGCGGTGGCAAGGTACAGAGGTGCGGAGCGTGCCGAAGCACGTGGAGTTTTGTAGTTGGAGGAAGTCTTTTCATGCCGCAGCGGTGACCATCGGAGGAGAACGAAGTTGAATTTCAGCAGCGGTAAGCCGCTCAGTGATCTTCATGGGTCCTCCGCACTTGGGACAGGGATAAAGATCAGGAGCTTCTTCGGTGGAGGAAGCATGTTCTTCGGTAAGCGGTTCTGGAGTTGCGCGCAGCAACTGAAAGCACAGGGGCAGAAGGGTGGTGCGTCGGCAGTTGGCCAAGAAGCCGAAATGCCGAATACGCACGAAGCCTTGCGGAAGGATGTGCAGTAAAAAACGGCTCAGGAATTCATTGACGGACAGGGGCAGCAACTTTTGTTTGTTGCCGTCGGCGGAATCGCGCCAGCGAAAGGTGACTTGGCCATCGGCAAAGGAGACCAGGCGATGGTTGGAGATAGCCACGCGATGGGTGTAGCGGCCGAGATATTGCAGCACATACTCGGGGCCCCCAAAGGGAGGTTTCAAGTACACCACCCAGTTTTGTCGAAACAGTGGTCGCAACCAGGCGGCGAAGGTCTTGGGCTGTGCAAGAAGCTTCAGATCGGCGTCGAAGTTGAGCTGGCCATTCTGAAAAGCCTGTTTGAGAGCGTCAACGAACTTGCCGCAAAAGACTTTGCGCAGCACTTTCTTGGGAAGGAAGTAGTTGTCTGGTGAGCGCACCCAGCGGGTGTGGTCGGGTGAGAGGCCGCCGGCGGGCACGACACAATGGACATGCGGATGAAGGTTGAGCTGCTGGCTCCAGGTGTGCAATACGCTGAAGAAACCGATCTCTGCACCGAGGTGCCTCGGATCACGACCAACTTCGAGAAGAGTCTCCGCACTGGTGCGGAACAAGAGATCGTAAATGATCTTCTTGTTCTGCAGCACCAGAGGTGCCAACCGACTTGGCAGTGTGAAGACCACATGCAGGTAGCGCGTGGGGAGTAATTCTCGCTGACGCGCAGCGATCCAGCGTTCCCGAGCCGCGGTCTGACACTTCGGGCAATGTCTGTCTCGGCAGCTATTGAAGGAGATGGCGCGATGCCCACAGCGGGTGCACTCATCGAGATGGCCGCCGAGTGCGGCGGTACGACACCGCTGAATGGCCCGTAGCACCTTGACATGCTTCCAACGGAGCCAGTGGCGATTTCGTTCGATGAACGCCTCTCCCGCAGCGCGGACGATATCGGCCACCTCCAGAGGTGGCCGACTCATCTACTTCTCGTCAGGCGGCTTGTCGTTCAGTGTTAGCGAGTCCAAAGGACTCGCGGTGGCGGTTGAGACGCTGTATCGCGAGGTGCACGTAAATCAGGGTGTCTTTCAGGTGTTCATGACCGAGCAGGACCTGAATGGCGCGGAGATCGGTGCCGGCCTCATAGAGATGCGTAGCAAAACAGTGGCGCAGCGTGTGGGGATGGACGCGTTTTTGGAGGCCCGCGCGCTGGGCGGATTTCTGACACGCGTACCAGACTGTTTTCGTATCGATCGGTCGATCCTTGCGATAGTTGCTGGGAAACAGCCAGGTGCTAGATCTGCGGTGGTAGCAACGCCAGTGGGCGCGCAGTGCCGTGAGTAGCTTGGGACTGAGCATGACATCGCGATCCTTGCGACCCTTGCCGCTGCGGATGTGTACGACCATGCGCTGACTGTCGATGTCGCTGACTTTCAGGTGGGTCAGCTCGGAGTTCCGGGCGCCGGTGGCGTAGAGAGCCATGAGCAGGATGCGCTCGCCAAGAGTGCGTGCCGCCTGGAGGAGTTGCGCGACTTCTTCCTGGCTCAGAATCGTCGGCAAAGAACGGGTCTTTTTCGGATAGGGAGTGTCGGCAAGGCTCCAGGCTCTGCGCAGCGTCTTGATGTAGAAAAAGCGCAGCGCCGCCAGATGTTGTCCTACGGAATTCGCCGACAACTTACGTTTCTGAAACAGTTCCGCTTGATATTCACGGATGTGTCGAGGACCTAAGCGATCTGGCGAACAGTTGAAATGGCGAGCAAAATCTTCTACTTCACGAAGGTAGTGGCGTATGGTATTTTGTGCATAATTACGAAGCTGGAGTTCTTCCAGCATCATTTTGCGAAGTCGGGTCACAGGAACACCTCCTGTGACCCACACTTACACCCAAGCCATCAAGCAACCAACGCTGCACTGCCTCACGCGAAGCGTCCGCCGCCGGGCGGCTACGTCCTAACGCGCTTACCGGAGATTTGGAATCGGACCCGAGATCAGCTTGTCGCCGCTCGACAGTTCGACCTTGGGCATCCAAACAAGGAAGTATAGGGCAGTGACCCACAAGAACGCGGCGGTAAGCCACATCACCAATGAAACGCTGAGCGAAAACGGATTCCCTGGGTTTGCGCTGGCCGAAGGGACAATACCTACAGTCTGGTTCACGGCCGAGTGCATCAGCATGGTGAGCAGCAGGCTTCCATTCGTATGGGCGTAGAGCCAGGTAATGGCGACGGAGAGCGCGACCACTTGGAGGGTCCAGACCGGGAAAGACTGGCCGTATTTGTCAGCTCCCGGAAGAAAAAAGATGGGCAGATGCCAGGCGGACCAGATCAACCCGAGCAGTATGCTCGCGCGTGGGAATCCGAAGCGACGCGCCAGACGGGGAAGAGCATACCCGCGCCATCCGATTTCTTCCCCTGCCTGAACCGGTGTGGAGATGGCGATGGCTGCCACGATGATATACCAGGGCTCAGTGCCGAAGCGCGGCCATGAACCGGTCATGACGCGATGCACGAGCGCAACGGAGAGCTTGATCGCTGGCAGATAGCCGATGGCGAACAGATACCAACGCGGACCCACCTGCCACTGAACCATGTGACGAAGCAGGGCGCGTACGCCTGCGCGTCCCTCCGCGCGCGCGGTGATCCCGAGAGCCACCAATGAAGGAGCGAAAGTGCCGAGAAGCAACAAGAACCCGCGAGCTAGCGCAAGCGCCGGGGCGGTCGGCCCTGGCCCCTGGGAGATCCTCACTAGGGTGATGAAGCAGGCCCAAGTCACAGCATAAGTGAGAAAAAAGAATTTAAGGAGAGAACCCACAGATTGACCTTCCTTAAGGTTGAATACGTCGGCTGGCTGGGCCTAGTTTCGTCAAAACTCGTGCAGTTGTCGAGAAACGCCCTTCGGACTGGTGGGTCATAGCCTAGTCAGCAACAATCCACATGCCTGGTAAAACGCGCTAACCGGAAACTGACCCACCACCAAACCCTGTTTCTTGACGGGGTAGCTTACAGAGCGGGGAAAAGTGATACACCCCGGTTTTGACTAGCTGGATTGTCAGTACCAGCTTTTCGGAGGAGAATACAAACAACCTAATGGGGAGCAACAAATGCCTCTGCTCAGCAGTGTCATTGTCTGGCTCATATTGACAAGCAGCAGTCAGCCCGCTCCCGTATACCCTGGTGGACTCATCGTTGCGTGGATCATTTGCAACGGAGCTAAGCGAAATCAGATCGGAGGTTGGCTTCTATTCTTTTTCTGGCAACTGTATGGCGGTGTGATAATCACTGCAGTTCTTTTCGCCACAAATATCCAGAGTTATGTTCCAGAAAACTTCGATAGCGCGGACCAGTGCGCTTTGTTTCTTATTACCACCGTTCCGACCCTCATCATCTACCTGGCGCAGTTGGGAGTCGGAACGATTCTACTTTCAGTAAAAACTTGGGACCTCTTGAAGCTTCTACGTTGGCTAATAGGTGCACAAGTTGGTGCGGCGATCATCGCAACGATTATTGACACAAAATATTTTCCTAACAACGTTGGGCTCAATTTCCTAACCTTAATACCGCAAGCGCTTTGGCTAGCGTATTTTTTCCGATCTAAACGTGTGAAACATGTTTTTGAAACTCACGATTGGGAGATCGAGGTAAATTCTATTTATCCCGTGAAGCCTAAGATGGCTACTTAGATTGGTCGAGCGCATCCTCTTCCTTGAGTAACGGTACCATCTCACTTCGCCACGCGGGACCTTGCTGATCCCCGTCAAGTAAGGCTATTTGCTTCGCGGTAGCGATCTGTTTCTTCAAGAGGCCACTTCGCCGAATTTCTCTCTCAATCGTATTAGCGTACTTTCGCGTTGTCTCAGCTTGGTCACGGAATTTGCTGTTGTATAGAGGCAGTTCTTGCCTGAGTCTCAAAAGAGTTGACGAATAGTTGTTTACGTCTGATTCGATTCCCGCATACATGACAAGGTAGGACGGAATATAGTTCGAAACTGCATTCCGCGCCTTTGTTATACGATCGGCTAGCTCCTTCTGGCGGCTGATATCTAAGTTAAGCTGGACCGCTTCAGCACGATTTTGGCCAATTATTGATCCCAAAAGAGCAGCCAATCCCAGATACAAGAGAACGAAAACCACGCTCGTCACAACTGCGTTCCGAGCACGACGCTTAGACTTCACTTCATTTCTCGGTTCGCTCTTCAGTATGCTTTTCCAGGTTGTCCAACCAAGCCAACCGAAAACCAGGGTGAGCAAAATTGACAGTGATTCAACAGCAAAAGAGGTCGTATCCCGCGCTAATGCGTCGAAAAGAGCAAAGACGCCAACGGAGGCGCACAAGCAAAATAGCAATAACAGGATCACAAACTTTGCGTAAGGCGCGGACGGGCTTTTTTGTGGCGTAACGCCTGCGGGGACTTGTGCAGTCGCGGTAGCTTGAATTATTAGTGCAATTTGAGTTGGTGACGATGGCGGGGTGGAATCAACTTGGATCCGTCTGGATGCACGAAGATCTAGCTCGCTCCGCAAAGAGTCGCTGATCGGCTGATGCAGTTTTTGATAGGCTGCACATAGTTGTTGTAACTCTTCGTCGGACATCTTGTTGTAGTCCCAATGAGGCGACTCCTCGGCTTGAGGCTGTTTCACCGGCGGTGCACCAACATCCGTCTGCCCGAGGATTGGCGGCGAGTCCTGCAGGGCTCTTCTTGAGACCTCACTTATTAGTGCCTTTTGCGCAGCCTCAGTAAGTTGGCTCAACTCTGCAGACAGACGAACCAATTCACCATTTGACATTTGAGAATAACGCTCAGCAAGCTTCTCAAAATTTCCCTTCGCAATGTCACTCGCCATCTGTGCATGCTGGGTTTGGGGAGATATTACGTCATGGCCGCAGTAGCTACAGAACTTGTCTGATGGATCGAGTGGCTTGGCACAATTGATACAAAAGGATCCCAGCGTCCGAGACGCAGTTGGCTGAGTTGGCGGAGCTTCTACTCGTGAGCCGCACTTGACGCAGAACTTTGCAACAGCCGGAAGTTCACATGAACAATTAGGGCAAAACATCGCAGAGCGCTCTCCGAATTAACGGAGTGTAATACTAGATTCAAGTCTACGAAAGCGTTATCGTTGTCTGAGATTCTGGTGGCTTTCTGTATAAATTGCGGCTCGCATAATCCAGAGGACGCTGTCTTCTGTTTGTCCTGTGGCCAGACCCTCTACCGTCCTCCACAAAAAAATATCTTCCGCAAAGCGCTAGATTCGAGACGTCTTCGCGTGCCGTTGTTAGTCTCTCTAGTTGCCCTGCTAGGCTTGTTTGCAGTTGTTGTTTCACGAGAGAAATTCGGAAACTCACACCAAAACGCCAGTAAGAGTGTCGAGCCACCTGAAGATCATTCGCTAAAAACAACACAGGTTGATGAAGCAGTTCTTATGATCGTCGGAACGGATGCTAAGGGCTCACCGGTGTCCCAAGGAAGTGGATTCATTGTAAGTTCCGACGGCCTCGCAGGAAGTAATTACCATGTCCTACGAGGAGTAACACAGGCTTTTGCTGAATGTTGCAACGGTCGCAAGTTCAAAATACTTTCAGTTGAAGGGGCTGATTTGAAGAAAGACCTCGTGGTGTTCCAGCTATTTGATGTGGGCAGGATCGAAAAACCGCAAAACCTCCCTCACGTCTTAGTTGCGCCTTCGAAAAACCTCAAGGTTGGGCAGAAGGTCATAGCGATTGGCAGTCCGCAGGGACTGGAGAACACCGTGAGCGATGGAATTTTGAGTGCAATTCGTGAGTATGACTCAGTTCGCTATTTGCAGATCACTGCTCCAATTTCAGCTGGGTCTTCTGGTGGACCCGTGCTTGATTCTGATGGACACATGATCGGCGTTGCTACTTTTCAATTTGAGAGAGGGCAGAATCTTAATTTTGCCGTTGCAGCGGACTATATTCAGCCTCTTCTCGACCAGCATTTTCAGGTTTCATTAAAAGAATTCCAGACCCTTGTGCGCAAGACTGAACGTCAGGAGCGTGGCGCCGCCGCCACTTCAAGCACTAGTGACGCTCCTCAACAAGACCATAGGTCTGATAAATCATCATTGACAGGACAGTTTGGGGGAATTGTCCACAACCAGACCGTAGATATTTCTGCTGAATTTGTGATCGTAGTTTTGGATGAACGAGGTGTTCTTTCGGGATGTATGGGAGTCCAGCAGCCGCTCTTCGGCAGTGGTCCTCTCGAAGGTTTCATTTCGGACCCAGATGTAACCTTCTTCGTAACCAGTGCCATCGGGAAGATAACGTTCCAGGGAAAGAGAAAGAATGCGACCATCAGCGGGACCTATACCGTTGAGCATCCAGACGGGACTGAGCAACAAGGGACCTTTACGCTCCAACGTACTAGTTCGAAAGGGCTGGTTGAAGGGTTCAATTCCTCAAATTGCCCAACTGACGCTGAATTGCACAATTAGACGAAGGTGAAGGCGGGCACAAGTCCTGATATTTCCGCAAACTGCCCATGTGGAGGCTAGGCCTAGCTCATGTCCGAACGCGACGAACTCGCTCAAGAGATTGAATTGGCTCTGAAGAGCGGCAACGGACCTAGAATTGCACGTTTCGCACTTGCATGCTTGGGTGGTGCTATCCCATTGGCAGGCGGTGCATTTGGTGGCGCTGCTGGCGCATGGTCAGAGGCGGAACAGGCTCACTACAACAGGATTTTTGCCAGTTGGTTGAAACTTCAAGAAGATGAGATCAAGGAAATCGCGTTGACGATGGCGGAGATTCTTTCGCGCTTGAATCTGAACGATGAAAGCATCCGCCAGAGAATAGAGAGCCCAGAGTATTTGAGTCTAGTTAAGAAGTGTTTTCGAGACTGGTCTGCGGCTGAGAGCGAGCAGAAACGGGGCTTCGTCAGGAATTTATTGCTGAACGCTGCCGCGCACAGGCTCTGCACGGACGACGTAGTACGGATGTTCATAAAGTGGATTGACATGTACTCGGAGGCGCACTTTTCGGTGATCCGATGCATATACAAGAATCCAGGCTATACGCGTAGGCAAATCTGGATGGAAATTCACGGCGCGTTGGTTCGCGAAGACTCCGCAGAGGCGGATTTATTCAAATTATTGATCCACGATCTAAGCACTGGGCATGTGATCCGCCAGCACCGGCAGAAAGACTACCACGGGAATTTTATTAGAGAAGCGCCTAAACCTCGTAGTCAGGGTGTAGGTTCCGCTCTAACCTCAGCTTTTGAGGATGAAAAAAAGTACGAATTGACGGAGCTTGGGATACAGTTTGTGCGGTACACGATGGAAGGAGCAATGCCGTCCATTGGACCAGCACCATCGCGGTGATGCGAATTCAATTGCCCGTTCGTCACTGAAGGGCAAGACCGTAGCGACGTACCTCAGCCTTCTATCGCCCGTCGGAACGTCGCAAGCGTCTGTAAACGAACGGGCTGTCCGTTGATGATGGCGTAGACAGCTTTTTGGCTTAACCGGGACTTGTGGATCAGTTTGCGCACCCCTGTCTTTTTCCATCTACGCCTGTCCGATACTTCTGCTACCACCATCTTTGAGGCCTTCCGGTATTCCTTAAGTTTGAAGTCTAGCAAGCTGGTGTCTTCGCCTTGTTCCCAATGCCGGTCCGTTTCTTTTCCCACAGGAACGATATCGCCTGCGACGATTGATGTTCGCCCTAGCAACCCATGAGTGCTGCCGACGCACGCAGTCCCGTCGGGAGCAAGGGATTTGACTTCAGGATGCCGCAAATACTGGCTCAAGATAATCCGCAGCGATTCTGGAACGACGGTGTTTCGTCTGCCATCTGGGCGCATCGCTATTCGGTAGATTCGTTCGTCCCACAGGTTGATGCCTTCGAGGGTCTTCCATTTTCGGCGGTCCGGCTCGAATGGGACGATAAAGTTGAAAGTGGTTCGATCCAATCCGGGTGGATATCCACCGAGGTCGGATATGAGAGGGAACAGAAAGAAGTTAAATGGTGCTAGCCAGTCTGGGCGATTGTGACGCATGACATTCGGCGACGTCATGTTCATGCGCATCATGGCCGGGAGATTGAGCCAAGTTGGGCTCTTTCCCTTCAGTTTTAATTCGCGACGAATTAGCCATTCCCAAGCTTCCACGACCCAGACCGGAACCTCATCATCGGCTTCGGTTTCGCCATCGCTTTTCTCATATCTCTTGTTTTTCTTCGGTGCGAACAGATAGCCGAGACCGTGGCCACTTGCTTTGACGACCGAAATGTCGTTTTTGGTTTCCGCGTAGAGTGCATATCTTTTTGCAGCGATGGCGTAACCAAAGAGTTGCCGGGGAGGTTTGCTTGGATCGGAGTCGGTGAAGTTGATATCTTCAATTTTTAGAATGTCTCTCACACATTCCGGATCGTAGGGGTTTAGCCGATTAAATCTGTTAGCGAGGGACTTTATTTCGTCGAACGACAGAGCCCGTATGGCTTCCATTCCATCAAGCTCTTTTGTACCGCCGATGCAGTGAACCTCTCCGCCCTTCGCCGAGCCAACAATGCACATCGAGTCTGTGTCGCAGAAAAGATAGCTACCGTCAGCGTGCTGGATACATCGTTCGAGCATGGCCAGAAGTAACCGACCACCCGATGTAATTAGCGAGGCCACCGGTGGAAAATACCAAGGGCCCGCTTTCTCAACGTAGCGAGATGGTTGCGAGAAACTTCTCTCACCTGAATAGACTCTTACGTTTTTAGGTTTTTGTTGGGTTTCGGGATCGACCTGGACAAACAGACCGTAGCTTCCCGCGTTTCCCACCACCTTCAGAAAATCTGACACAGATCGATCTGAGCGCTTCAGACGGTTCCTCTGTTCGATAACCCGGACAAAGAAGTCATCCTTCCTCGGGTCAATCTGAACCATCTTTGCGAGGTCCGTGTTGGAAAGATTCTTTTGTTGTCCCGAGGGCTCCATCCGAACAGCCTTTACGACGCGAGGGATTTTGCTTTGCAGCAGGGCCGAAGCAACGATGTCGGGCCCCGCGTACCAGATTGACTTTTGAGAGCTCAGGTAGTTAAGCCCAATATTGCGCGTTCGACCGCTATAAACCGTCCTCACCGGCAGGATGTCCTTTTCGGGCTTGACCAATGCAAAGAACGACAATTTTTTCCAAAACGTTGGATTGAACGTGTCCTCGAAAGCCATCATCGAAAGCCACTTTCTTACTTTCTTAGTGCAAGGCCTAAAGCGAATATCGCTTGCCTTGAGCGCGTTCCAATTCCCGAGAAGGGCATTTACCGTTGGATATTGGCTCGTGAAATCAGTGAGTATCACCGGCACCGGCGTTTTCCTGATTCGGCATTCGGCTCTGCCACCGTAATAGGCCTGCATCGAAATCCCGTGGATTCTGTTCGCAACTCTGAAATGCTCCTTGGGCCGAACGATGTTCATTGCGTCCAGATAGGCCTTGGCAATCGAAGCGGGAGAGTACGCTTGGTCCGGCCTAAGCTTGATGGGATGCCGGTCAAATTCCTGCTTCTCAGCATTCAGCAATCTTCCTGTTGCAGCCACGTCCTCGCGACAGTAACTGATTTCCTTGGCCGTAACTTTTCCAGAAGGCGTGTTACTCATCTTTCCCCTAACACCAAACTTCTCGCACGCGGACGAGAGACTATAGGCCACATTGCGAAGGGCAAAAGCTAGTGTCCTGAGGTCAAGGAATCTCGGCTCGTTGGGCCACTCTTCGGGACGCCACTTGCTGCTCAGCTTGAAGAACGCCATCTTGCTGTTTATGGAGGTAATGACGACCCGGGGCCGCTCGATATCAATTTCAGTGTCGCCAGTTTTCTTGCTCTCTCGGAGTGTGACAGCCAGGGACCAGCCGCCCTTCTGAGCGGCAGTGAATTTCACCGCGAGGCGCGATAAATCGAAGGGTAGGTTAAACCCCACGATCAAGTCTCCCCGGCGAACTGCTCCCCAGAAGACTTCGCGGACAAACGTATTTCGACTCATCAATTTCAGCTTTAACTGAGGTGGGAAAGTTTCTGTGTTGGGGACGTTGAGAGGATCAGCGATGTAACGCTCCAACACGATCCGATCCGAGCGCCTCAGATCATCCGCACAAAATAGTCCTTCTTCAACGCAAGAGTAGGTATCGCGTTTCAGTTCGTAGCGACGGAAAGAGCCAAAAGTCAGCTTTTGCGTAGGATCTATCTTGGTTTCTGTGTCGAAAACCAGAGCAGAGCTTGGCCATTTTGCACAGCGGAAGCCGTACCAGGGCTTTCTCGGCGGCAGGGGAGCGTGGGCGCGCACGAAGATATCGTGACTCTCCTGCACGCCCTGTCCAATTAGTCGTTGGTTTGCGGCGCTCTCGTCTCGTCTAGTGCGTTTAAGACCATGCACATGAAAATACTGATTGCCTTTGTCGCGCGAATCAATCGCTCGACGGGATTCGCTGTATATTCGAGGTCAACACCGGCGGTGGCAATGAGCCGATGGAGTTGCTTGTGGTGAGCCGTACAGAGTGGTGCAGTGATCCATACCAAGTGGTTCCGCCCACCCACATGATGGCGTTCGACGGTTGAGGGAGTGCCACATATGATGCAACGTGGCCTACCACGTCTCGCAGGCCGTTTCATCGGCCACCACCGAGGGAGTAGTAGAACGCGTCGAAGTCGAGTTGACCTGCCTCTTCCAGGCGAATGAGCGTGTCCGGATCAGTGATCAGAACATGTCCAGCCACGGCCAGCCCTTCGAAGTCGGAGAGCTCTTCCGCGGCACCGTCTTCCGCAGCACGCCACTTGCGGAGCGCAACGTAGTAGCGCGATAAGCGAGTCCTCTCAATCGAGCTCCGCACCACCGTGAAGATCGGGCCCTGTTCGGTGAGCACCATCACCTTTTCGGGTAGCCGGTCGCTCTTGGTTGCCTTCCAAGGTTTGCCAGAGCCGCTGCGATAAAGCGCCCTGCCAACGTGCCGAAGAACGGTCTCTGGCTTAATGTGCTCTTGCTTGGCAGCTTTGTTCAGCGACCAGCCTAACCGGCGCATCACGCCTAGTGCGGCACGAGCCTTGCGATGGGATGCGGATTGCCGTTTAGTCTTCGGAATCAAGAAACGGCGTCGTCGGGCCGCTTGTCGGCGTCGCTTCGTTACGCGCTTACGATTTTTGCGAACGTGAGATTTCTGAACCCGTGGCCGATTGGGTTTACGTCTGGTTTTCTGAGATTTGCGTTTCATCGGCCCTCCCGTGTCGATCTCTTGCGTTTTGGCTGAGGATGATCGACTCGCGGCCAATGTGAAAGAACGGCGGAATTCTATTTAGATGGAAATCGTTACGTTTGCGACGTAACGCAGCGACTTAATTTCGGCGGAATTCGTTACGTTTCGGAAATTGCGCGAGTGTGTATGGCGAGAAGTAGGTCTGACAGCTTTTGGAAATGTGCGCCGATGCGCTTGAAATTGCGAAAGCGCCACATCCGATGTGCGACCGCATCGTAGTCAGCCGGTCCTATTGCTTCCCCAATCAGGCCAGAGACACTTCTGTCACGGAAACGACCAGTAGCCAGTTTTGCGTATTCAGTGATAGCGAACTTACAAAAGTCAGCCAAAGACCTCGTTTGGGTTTCGCGTGAAATACTATCTGTCAGATTCAGTAGCCCTGCATACAATCTCAATTCAGAAACCACCCGCCCTGGGCCAATGCGGTCAAGCTCTGTAAGTTTGGAGGTCACTTCGTCGTCTTCGAAGCGTATTAGCAATTCAAATAGACCTTCCATTGCTTTGGCTGTCTTCTCAAGATTCTTACTTACGCGGCGGCGGTCATTAGGGCTGCCACAGAATTGTGACCAGAAATCCTCGAATTTGGGAGACCATCGAAGGCCAACAAGTAAAATTGCCAGGATTTCAGCAACGCATCCCTTTGCACACAACTCCTGAAAATCAACGCGTGCGCCTGGGGATGGAAGTCGCTCTTCCTGTTGGAGCGCCCATTGCTTAAGAGCATCTGGCAGATCGCGGCCACGCTTGCTCCATATTCCGCAATAGACGTTCCAGAGATTCTGAAGGGCTTTGTCCTTATCCATGACGTGGATCTATCATAATGATAAAATTGAAGTACAAAGACGGGCTTATCGCCTGCTGCTAACAGACGACAAGCCCTGACCACCGATGGAGGGTTAGACTCCAATGGCAGCTACGCTGACCGTACCTCAACACTCTCAGCAGCGCAATTTCATCCCGCTTAAGCCACAGCATGGAGTCATCACTCTCCGTGGTTATGGCATCAAGGCACACGTGGATCGCGGCCATTTGGTTCTGGAAGACGGTATTGGTCCAGAGCGCCGCCAAGGTCGGCTCCCGCGAGTCGGTCACAATCTTCGACGTTTAGTCGTTATTGGCGCTGACGGATTCGTTTCACTTGGTGCCCTCCGATGGCTGGCCGACCAGGATGCTAGTTTCAGCATGCTGGATCACGATGGGTCCCTCCTGGCGATCACTGGGCCGGTGGGACCATCTGACGCTCGATTGCGGCGCGCACAGTCGCTTGCGCAGCAAACCGGCGCAGCCGTACAGATTAGTCGAGGACTTATTTCCCAAAAGCTTGAGGGACAAGAACGGATTGTTCGCGATGCTCTCCGAGATTCAGCCCTCGCGGACAACATAGCCTTTGTCCGCTCCTTACTGGTCGAAGCCAATACGGTTGAAGCGATTCGACAGCTAGAATCTCAGGCGGCACAGGCTTATTGGTCCGCTTGGCGCAGCCTACCAATCAATTTTCCAACGGCAGATTGCCGTCGCGTACCCGAACACTGGCGTACCTTCGGCACTCGTAAATCGGTCTTAACCGGGTCGCCTCGGCTTGCGGTCAATCCACCAAACGCCATGCTGAACTATATGTACGCGTTGCTTGAATCTGAATCGCGCTTGGCAGCCGCATCAGTAGGACTCGATCCCGGTATTGGCGTCCTGCATGTCGATACAGATGCTCGCGACAGTTTGGCCTGTGATCTCATGGAACCGGCTCGGCCTCACGTCGACGCCTACCTGTTGAAATGGATTACAGAAGAACCGCTGCGACGAGAATGGTTCTTTGAGCAACGCGATGGGACCTGCAGACTAATGGGTTCATTCGCTATGCGGCTTTCCGAAAGTTTATCAACGTGGAGTCGAGTTGTTGCGCCGATTGCCGAATGGACTTCCCGAATACTCTGGTCTACGGCCCGGAAGCCCGCGAGGCTAATGCTTTCACCCACACACCTGACTCAAAGTCATCGTCGCCAAGTCAAGGGAAAGTCGAATCCCCCTATCGCCTCCCCGCCACGACCTCCGCGACTGTGCCGAACCTGTGGAGCAAACGTCACGGAGGAGCACCGCTATTGCCCATCCTGCGCGGTCGCTGTTAGCACCAAAGAGCTTGTCAAGGGTGCATACAAGGGCCGACTTGCCTCACACAGTTCTGAAGCAGAGGCGAATCGGGCAGAAACAGCACGTCGACACACTGCGGCTCGACGGGCTTGGCTACCGTCGAATCAACCAGCCTGGCTTAATGAACAGAGCTATCGCGAAAAAATCCATCCTCGTCTCGCTGGAATCACGGTACGCGCCCTAGCCTCAGCGCTCAGCGTTTCCATACCATACGCATCAAATATCCGCTCTGGCAAACGACACCCTCATCCGCGACACTGGCAAACACTCGCACAGCTTGTTGGCATTGTGTCAGTGCCCTCACGGGAACAAGACTAAGGTTCAACGTCAAAGACCCCGAACTGGGTAACGGGGGCAGCTGGGGGGACCAACCTTACTTTGACATGCAGACTACTAAGGCATCGATATCCAGAGCCCCAACTAGAAGCTTCACGCCAGGGTGGTAGTGAAAGACGCACGGGTAAGGCATTTCCAGTGTCTGGCGATCGGGCGCATGAATAATAACTGGCTTACCTAATGCAAGGGCAGCGCCGATCTCAACATGAGTTCCATAGCCACCCGGAAGCATCACAATCAAGACGTCGGCTTCGCTTACGGCTCGCAATTCTGCCTGTGCTAGTTCGGCGTGCGCCGCACGGCCAGCGCCCTGTTGATCGCTCCATGTCAAGGTGCGTTCCCAGCCGTGCGGACTAAGTGCATCAGAAATGGCATTGGCTTCGGCAGCGCGGTCTTTTCTGGTGGCGAGATAGAAGCGCTTTGCCATGGGGACTTCAGCCAAGTTGTTCGTTGCCGAGAGTTCGCCAAAGGTACCAACAGGCCACCGAGCGGAAAGGACGCCACTTTTCGCCAAGGCGCTCGACGCTGCGCGGCCTTCGGTAGACGTTCTTGATGGCCCTTTCGAGCCCGACATCACCTAGGGGCAGCACGTCGGGGTCCCGAAGAACCATGATGCGAAAGACAGAAACTGTCCACGGGCCAATACCTTTGATGCCGGTGAGAGCCTGCTCCCACGACTGCCCTTGCTGAACTCTTGTGCGAATTTCATCGGACATCCGCACAATCTCAGCGCAACATTCTGCGCGCCGTTGCGAGAGACCAATTGAACGAAGGGTTGCCGGGTCCGGAACTTCTTGAGGTGATGGCGTCGCGAGCGGCGGATGCATTGACTTCGCACGCTCTGCGAGCCGACAAGCCACCTGGGTGGATACTTGCTGCGCCATGATCATGCGAAGAAGGCCCCAGATCGGATCCTCAGTTGGTACGGATGGCCACCGTAGCGATTCCGATGCAATCAGCTTTGCCAAAGTAGGATCCGCGTTTGCCAGGCTGCTTTCGGCGAGTGGCAAACGATTTAGCGATTGTGTTCCGCTTCTACCTTGCAGCGTTTCTTCCAAGTGGTTTCGCCTTTACTGACGCGACTCTTGCTGATGCGCATTTGGAGGGTGCAATGGGTCCAACGGCGAGTCAGCGTCTCATTTGCTGCTTCGGCTGTATCATTCTTGGCCAAGTCCGTAGCAAAATCTTCACACTCAGTGTAGGTCAGGTCGCCTAGCTTTTGTTTGACGCTCGGTCTCAGTTTGACTCCGAGTTCGCGGAGCCTAGCCACAATATCTATCTTTGACTCGCCCCAGTTAGTCTTACGGGCTTTGGTTTCATAGGTGGGTGGCATTATTTGGATGACGTGATCAAAACGACCTTGTCGACGAATGGCTAGGTCGAATTCTCCGATGTTGTTGGTAGCGAGGATAAACACCAAAGTCCCCCGCTTGTGAATGCTAGCTAGCTTTGGAAGCATCGCCGTGGTTAGGAAGCGCGAAAAAGCGTCGGCGTGTGATGATTCGCGTTCTCGTACGAGTTCATCAAACTCATCGAAAAGCACAACGACACGCTCTGTCCATTCAAGCATTCGAAAGATCGCGTTTGCTTCCGCCTGAATCCCTTCGAGTCCTTTTCGAAGGAGGCGTGATGGATCGATGGCTAAGTGGGGCCAACCTAGAAACTCGGCCACTTTCTCAGAAAGCGCAGTCTTGGAGGTTCCGGGAGGCCCAAAGAAAATCGCTGCCCTCGGGGTGTTCTTACTGAATTCCCTGCCTTTTGCAATGGTGTCAGCTTCCGCTGCTAAAGGCCGCACAAACTTCTCCCACAGGAATTTCTTGAGGGGTTTCCTCACTCCATCCTCTTCCAATTCGCTATCTACCATATCAGCTGCAAAATCAGTCTCCGCGGTCTTTGCCTGCATGATCGATCGGGGTGGGGGTAGCTCAAGATAACGGAAAAGCTCTCGCCTCACAGCGTCGGCTAGAAAGCGGTCGAGTTCGTAGAAAAAATGATATACGGACGCCGTCGCCCAAGATTCTGGGTCCGCCTGGTTTGGGTGGTGCCCAGAGTTCCATATCATGATGTTGTCGTCGACCCGGTACACGCTGTTCGAAACCGCCTTGGCGGCAGCCTTCAGGTTAGGAAGGTATTCTAGTAATAGGTCCCGCAGTTCAGTGTCGGGAATTAGCTGGGTCAGCATTTCGTATTCGTAGCAATGGGCGTTCCCGAATGCTGGGTAGTGAAAGAGTGGTTGGCTAAGAGGCCAAGTGCCGTCTTTGAGTTGGCAGCTGAAAAATGACTGAATTGCAGTGCGCCGCGTGCTTGTCTGCTCAGGAGTGAGCATCGCTCCGGGTGTAACAGCCGAGGTTAGCATCGCTAGATATGCTAGAGAAAAAGGGTCCTGCCTCTTGCTCTTAGTTTGCATTAGCGCAAGCTGCCGAGCTAACTCAGCCCATGACCAGTTGCGGACTCTCTCTTTCAAGTCGGTTGTCAACTTTTTTCTGTGGTCAAGGGTGCGCACGACTAGCTGGGTCAGGTAGCCGGAAGGAGGATAGGGTTTCATACTAACCCCACCATCTTTGCTGTTATTGATCTCGTTCTCCAGAAGCGTTTCCCTCTTTGCAATAATTTCGTAATCGGATGCATCCAGCAGACTATTGTGGTGCTTCTCAAGGGCGGACACTGCTTCCAGAATCCACGCAGTTGTGAATGGATTGTTCTTCTCAAGGCCGGCACTTTCCTCACGAGAAAGTAGTTTTCTAGCGAGGGCCTTACTCTGCGCTACATCGAGTTTCCACGAGCCCGTAGCGACCAGCGAAAGTACGCATGTCGCGGAGCTTGAGACGGACGTTTTATCCCCGCCTTGGTTCGCGATGTGTTTAAAGCCCAAGTCAGACCGAAAGTGGTTAAGGGAGTCCACCTGATGCTTAAGAATTTGTTTGCAGAAGAGGCGCAGTGACTCAAGTTCTTCGAAATCGAATGGCTCTTGCTCTTTTGTTCCGTCGCTGGGGCTACGACGCATTGTGCTTTACGGCGCCTTACTGCACGTAAGTGGGCAGTGCAATCCTTGCCCGGAGCTCTGCTACGTCGCGGAAGACGAGGCGCGCCGGGTCCTCAGAGCCATTGGGACGCGTCAATGTAGCTGCAATGCGATCCAGAATGTGATGCGCTTTCTCCACGGAAGCGCGCGGATCGATCAAGATTCCCGGAATGCGACGACGCTGCGGGCCAGCCGAGACCATCCTTACTGCTTCAGCAAGAGACGGCACCATCTTCACGTATTCGCGCAGCGTCCCGTCGGTAGGCGCGTGCCTGGCGAAGATTGGCACACCTTCTCTTACAGCGTAACCGATCTCCATGGAGGCTGACTGACCAACATATCCGTCGGGACATACCAACCAAAGAAAATTAGCAGCACGGATGGACTCCAAGTGACGGTTCTGAACGAGCTTGATGGCCCTGACAGGATCGCTTGCAACAAATAGGAATTCTCCCTGGATTGCAACGATGCGCGGGTCCGCCGGGGACAGTACCCGAACGGAGAGCGTCGCCAGATCGTGAATAGCTCGGGTGATGGCTTCCATATGCCGGTGAAAGCTGCCAGAAACTGTGGCGGTTAGCATAGGCACCTCGAAAGTCGCGACCTTGGGGAGATCTGCGATTCCGGCTGGCGCGATGATAGCGAGTACGTTCCGGGGTTGCGAGTATACGCCCATGCTACAGCCGATTGTAGTTCTGTCGGAATTACAACTCCTCGTCCCAACCCGTTGGGGCTTGGAAAATTAGCTGCCATACATAATGTATGGGACTTTACGGTACACGTCAAGCATAGAATCATGGCTAAATATGTGTATTCTGTGGATATTAAAAAGGAAATGTACGTAAAGGGACTTCACGGTACTCCGAATTTGTCGGATTGGGTAGCTTTGGCAAAAGTCGATGGGCAGCGTGTGCGCCTTCCGCCCGAATTCGCTAAACTGGCCGGGGTGAACGGTGTATCGCCCGAATCATTCATCGATTGTTGGTTGCTCGTACTTAAGCCCGGAAGGTTCAAGTTGCAGAAACAATCCCCGCTACCTACCGAGGGTCCAATCGCTGACATTCTTCATCATTGGGAAGAACTGGTGACGCACGATAGTGACGACAATGAAAGCGATCAGGAGGTAGCCATCAGAGCCAGGCTTCTCTCTTGCGTTGTCACCTGGCACCAGCGTGGACCACGGATCAATCTACCCAAGGAAGTCTTTCAAATGGCAATCGGGGAGCGCTCCCACGTCTACTTGCTGAAAGTTGCAGGTGCTGTCGAGCTTTGGTTTCCGGACACCCTACAACGAGCCGTGTCGGTGCCGATTTCCGAAGCTCTATCCTGACGCCACGTTCGAACCGAGCGCTAGCTACAAGTAAAAATAGCTGAGCCCTTCGGCAGTTACGCCGGAAGCCTGCAAGGAGGAGTGTAGTTCCTGTTTGCCGAAGTGTCTCAAGGAACTGTTCTGCAAAGAGGAGATTCGTTTGTATGCCCATCGGGGCTCTTTTCCTTGCGGGAGCGTGTAGTTGAAAAACTTGCCGATTTCGTAGGCTATCAGGTCAGCCGCCTGAAGCGCGGGGTGCTCTTCTGGTGTGCCAATCTTAATGGAATCCATAAACATGCCGGTCACACCCAGGGCGTCAAAGTGACGCATCACTTCCCAAAGCTCCGTACCTTTGCCTGAATAGCCTTTATTCTTCGCTAAAACGATTTGCATCCTGGGAGCGAGCTCACCAATGTCGGCCTTCGCTTCGGCCATGGAGTCAAAAACTGAAGTTCGAATGCAATTCTCTAGGGCGATGAAGTAAGGACTTCCGAGGCGGAGCCGTTCAGCCTCTGGCATTTCGCGGAAGGCCTGCATGCAGACGGTGACACCTAGCGGTTTGATGTTGGGTGTAGCGACGATGAGGTCGACCAACGCACCGAGCAATTTCCTTCGAATTTCTTCGGTCCACGCTTTGTACGCATTCCTCCGTGAAGCGAAATCCATCATGTGGAAGGGTTCTCTGACACCAAACTGTTCGAGGATGCCAGTCCAGCGGGACCCGAATGCTTCCCAACTCTGAATGGGAGCTACGAGGCCAGCGACGCCGACGTGAAGCTTGGCGTGATCGGCAGCGTGGCCCGTTTCGTCGAGATATAGCACGCATAGCATAGAACCATTCTAGCCCAGAGGTAGTTCCGGAGGTTCCCGTTTGGCTGTGGGGCTGTGGAAGGGGCTCACCTCGCAAACGACCGTGCGCAAATTTTACCTGTGCTACTCTGCTGATAGATACGCGGATAGCTGAGGTTTCGGTGCGCTTCGTCACGGCCGTATCCCTAGGCGGAACGGCGTGGCTGCTCGTCCGTCGTGCTAACCTATGAATATGGATCATCTCCTGTATCTGCTCGATTCTGCCGGGCTCGATACCGCTGACAAAATTTACCGAGCATCAAAAGAATGGCCGATTAAGCGAGTGCACGAGGTCCGTGAGCAATCGTGGGAGATACTCCAGGCGGGAAGCACTGCAGCCCTCAAGAAAAGCGATCCTTCAGATCCATTCGACTTTGTCGCCAGTTCATCGATGCGCGGAGAAGACGGTTGCCTTGGCCTGACCTGCAGAATTCAGAAGGCGCACACGCTCAGTAGATATGGCGCGCTATACGCACGTCGCATCTTAATACCTATCCGAGTTGGCATTTTGCGCACTAAAGAAGAGAGCGAATTTTTTGTGCGATACAGCTTCGCCGGCGCGCTGATGTCAATTTTAGAGTACCGGCCGCTCATTGAAAGCGGCGTAGCAGTCCTTTCGGTGGGCGCTCTGCCCTATTGCCGTGAGCATCTCGATGAGGCGGTGCCGAGCCATCCGAAGATCGAAAAGGTCGCCAGTTTTCTTCATACAAGAGAATACAAGAAATTCTCAGCAACGATTGATCGGGAAGCTAACAGACCTGACAGGTTACGGCTGAGGGGTCCAGAAGATTATTTGCCGCACGGCGAAGTGTCTTTCGGCTTTTTTGACGAATTTGCTCGGGCTACAGGAAAAGTGCAAAGCCGCCGGGAGCCTCGTTCAACTGCTAGCCTGGCACGTACCAGAATGAACTTGGTTGTTAAACAGTTATTCCATCGACTTGCTTATGACGTTACCGTTCAGCAATATTTTACGTCCTCGAACAAAGCGACATATTTGACAGATATGCCAGGTGAAGCGCATGTTCTGGCCCTTCTAAACGGAAGCGAAGAGAGCGAGACTCGGAATGCACTTTTCGCTAAACACCTTCTGCACTCAGTACCGTTACTCAATGAAGTGCCGATCGACGTCATAGTCAAACTGAGGAAAGAGGAGCCAGACGTTTTCCTGCAATATCGAGCCGCAATCGCGAAAATAGTTAGAGAATGTGGCAAAGAAAAGACGCAGCTCTCTGAAAAGGACGCGCGGGACATCTCCCGTGACATATTAGAACCTGAGTTGGCGCGCCTGCGAATACAGGCGAATACAATTCGGCGAGCTGGCCTCAGGAAAGCTGCCGTCAAGACCGCAGCATCGTTTGTGGCAGTTGGTTTGGGTTTATACGGAAGCCTCTTGCCATCCGAGCTCGCCGAGCTATTCAAACTGACAGGGGGCGTGGGTTTGCTCTCTCAGATCGGCGAATCCCTTGGTCTGATTGAAAAAACCCCGGGGGAGATCAAGAATCAAGATCTCTATTTCTTGCTCAAACTACAGAAGCGTGCTTCTAAGTAATAAATCCAGCCTGCTCGCCTCTCCCCGAAGGCGGTGGCAGCGAGACTCTTACGGGCGGTTTCGCCAGGCAGCGCCCGCAGAGGAAGCGGTCCAACCACCATTCAGCTCAAAACTCGTTCGACGTTAAGTCAGCAAAACCATTTCCTTTTGCATGGTTGGATTACACCAACACGCGGTTTATATTCTCAGTAACTTGCGGGGGCGTTCGCGCATACGCGACGGGCCGAGCCGAGATAGAGTGTTATATGGGGAAGTCAAACGAAACTGAAAACCCTTTCAATAAAATGAAAATTGAATTCACGTTTTTTTTTTGGATTCTCGTGCGAGATCAATTTCGTAACCAAATTTATGATTTTTTCGGCGGTGAGTTCGTGCTGAATACAAACCAAATCCATAGCTAGTCTAGTTTCACCGTTTTTCCCGTAAAGCGAGGTCCATAGCACACCGTTCCGCGTTTTAAAAGTATTCAGTTGCAAATTTCGAGTTCGTGCCGTGAAAAAGAAGACCGCATTCCGTTTCCAACGGCGTCACATTGTGAAAAGTCCTAAACGAGGTGTATCACTTTTCCCCGCTCTATAAGCTACCCCCCCTGTTTCTTGACCCTGCGCGCAAGGGTCGAATACACTACTAGATTCGGAACCAGCCGCTGAAGAATCTAGTGGGCTGCTCTGCTGTTGCGGGTGATAGAGACCGCACTGTGATCGCGTATTACAATCGCAGGTAACAAAGGGGGATTGTTTTGCCAAAGCGCACATTTCAACCGCGCCGACGCCGACGCGCCAAGACGCACGGTTTCCGCGTTCGCATGAAGACCAAGGGTGGCCGCAAGGTGCTGGCGGCGCGCCGCAAGAAGGGACGCCATCGGCTTACCCCCGAATAATGCAGGGAGCCCGTTGCCCACGGCCGGTTCCAGTGCGCGCGGGAATCTGTTTCCGCGTGAAGCGCGGCTGGTGCGGCGCGGAGAGTTTGATGCCGTTTATCGCGCCGGAAAGCGCCGTTCGAGTTCCCACTTCACAGTTTTTTTCCGCGCCAACGAACAGCCGCAGAGCCGATTCGGCTTCAGCATCAAGAAGGCTCTGGGTAGAGCGGTAGTGCGCAATCGTATCCGGAGGCGCTTGCGCGAAATCGTGCGCTGCCACCGGCTGGAGATACCTGCAGGATGGGACATCGTCATTCACCCGAAGAATTCGGTAGCGCGCGCGGAGTTTGCGGCGCTGACAGCGGATTTGTTGCGCGTGTTGAAGAGCGTGTGATGACCGAAAAATCCATTCCCGTGCGTGCAGCGTTGCTCGCGCTGCGCTTCTACAAAGCGTACTTGTCGGTTTTGTTTGCGGGAAGTTGCCGCTTTGAGCCGACGTGTTCGCGTTATGCGTATGAGGCGATTGAACGATTTGGCGTAGCGCGCGGGATTTGGCTGGGATTAAAACGGCTGCTGCGCTGCCATCCGCTCTCGCGCAAATTTGGATATGACCCGGTTCCGGAGAAATGGGAAGTGATGCCAACGAATTCAACTGCAGGGAAAGCTGTGAAAACTGAGGCGCACTCGTGAGCGCGCCGGGACAAAAGGATAAGTTCACACCGGAACTGCGAATTCTGGTGGCTTCGCTGCTTTCCTTCGGAGTGATCATCCTGTGGGCGAGGTTTTTCGGGCCCAAGCCTCCTGTTCTGCCGCCGCAAGCCAATCGCCCGGCGCAGAGTGCTCCAGCCACACCAGGTCCTGCAGCTTCGTCCGCGGCGAATGCTTCTCAAGCGAACGCTGCGCCGGCAACGATTGCGCCTGCGACGGCGGTCAACGTCGCGGCAAAAAGCGATTCGCAGGAGCGCACCATCGTCGTCGAAAACAAACTCTACCGAGTGGAAATATCGAACCGCGGCGCGGTGGTGAAGAGCTGGCAACTGAAGGGTTACATGGATGATGCCAAGCCACAGCGCGTGCTTGACGTCGTACACTCTGATGCATCGCAGCAAACGGGTGGCTGGCCTTTTTCCGTGGTGCTCGATGACGAGCAGTTGCAGAATGCGGCGAACGGCGGGCTCTTTCAGGTTTCCTCTACGGCTAACGCGCTGCAAGCGCCTGCGGATGTTGAACTCGCATGGAGCGATGGGCACCTGGAAGTCAGCAAACACTTCCGCTTTGATCATACTTACGTTGTCCGAGTTGAAACGTCCGTCAAGTTCAACGGCAACCCCATTAAAGCGGGGCTTGGCTGGCTGGGCGGTTTCGGCGATTTAACGGTGACGAATCCCGCTCCCGTCGAAACGGTCACCACGTACTACAGCGAAAGCGGCAAGATCACGAATTACGCCCACAAGAAACTCGAAGGGCCGGAGAAGTGGGGCCCGGGCCTGTGGCAAGGTGGAAAAGATTTCGTTGGCATTGAGGACCGCTACTTCACGGCGGCATTTTTGCCTGCTAGCAGTGGCCTCGGTGATGTTGCTGCGGGCGCGCCGG
>WNFG01001028.1_pt1 | contig 23454 bp, 28 predicted proteins | sample 5400431 | NCBI WGS metagenome assembly WNFG01 (sample SAMN13153346, study PRJNA577476) | soil metagenome | isolation source: 120 cm saprolite under Douglas fir tree site 2 hole 3 replicate 2 | place: USA:California | collected 2015-04-18 | reverse complement strand
CGCACAGCGGCTACACCCCGACGCTGATCGTCGGCTACGGCGGTCTGTGGGGCGAGAACTACTGGTACGCGAAGACGAACGTCTGGGAAGACAAGCGCCTGCTGAACTTCGTGCCGCGCCGCATGATCGATTCGCGTTCGCGGCGTCGCACGCTGGCACCGGATGATGAGTGGAACCACTTCAACAATGCCGCGCTGGCGAAGAAGCTCAACGATGCCGGCGTCTCCGTCCAGCTCGGCGCGCACGGCCAGCGCGAAGGCCTCGGCGCGCACTGGGAGCTCTGGATGTTCGTGCAGGGCGGCATGACCCCGCTGCAGGCTATCCGCGCGGCCACGCTCAGCGGCGCGCACTACATCGGCATGGACAAGGACATCGGCTCTCTCGAGCCGGGAAAGATCGCCGATCTGCTCGTGCTGGATGCGAACCCGCTCGATAACATCCGCAACTCCGAGTCGATCCGCTACGCCGTCGCTAACGGCCGCATCTTCGATGCCATGACGATGAACGAGATCGGCAACCATCCCCGCAACCGCCAGCCGTTTCACTTCGAGCTGCCGGGGGGCGAGTCGGGGGGCCGTGCGACCGTGACGACAGATGATGATGAGTAACTGCGCGTGTCGGTTTCATCCTGACGCGGAGCGGAGCGACGCTGTCAGGATCTCCGGTCAGACCGCTCGGTAGTTGCCCATCGGCAAGGTCTGCGCGGTCGCACCGGAGATCCTGACAGTGTCGCTTCGCTCCACGTCAGGATGAAACCGACAACCGACAACGGGCGAAGCCCCGGCCCTCACCAATATCCGGTAGTTACCTCTACCGGCCCGGTTACGACGGCCTGACAGGCCAGCCGCTCATCCGGGTCAAACCCGCGCTGACCGGCCACCCGGATCTCGATCGAGGTCGGTGGACTGAGGTTTTCCGCTCCCGCGAGCACGAGAACCCGGCACCGCCCGCACACACCGACGCTGCCGCATGAGTTGCCGATCGGGGCATCGGCGCGGCGGGCGGTATCCAGCACGGTTTCGTTCGGTCTGGCCTCAGCGGCGGTACCGAGGGGGGTGAATTTCACGAGCACGTGGCGATTCTCGCATCGTCCGTTCACAAAGAATTCGCTTCGGCGGTAGAAACTTTCGGCGGTCGGGGGCGTCTATACATGCAAGACAATCGGAGGACTCAATGAGCAGCGCGATCAAGACGACGGACGAGACCAGACTGGCGGAGGAAATCGTGGGAACACTCGATGCGGATGCGGTACGGATCTGCTCGGATGACCGCGACTCGATTCGCTTCGCCATCCGCTCCGCCGGCATGAAGCTGCGTTCGATCGTCCTCCGCCGTCTGGCCCTGCGCCGCCTGCTGAGCGATCCGGCCGGCCCGGTGAAGATCGAGTATCTCCAGCGCGAGCTCCGCCGCGCGGCAGGTCAACGGGTTGAATTCGCGTATCCGCGGAAGAGCATCGTCCGCAAGGATCTGCCGTCGTCACTGGCACCGTTTGCGCAGGCGCGGTAGTGTCTACTGTCAGGATGACAGACGATCGAATCGCAGGAGACATGATTGATTCACCTGCGAAACGGGAGTAACATGGCGGAATGTCCGCCGATCTGGATGCTCTTGACCTCAAGATCCTGACGCATCTTCTCCGCGATGGCCGGGCTCCGGCGCAACAGGTTGCCGATAGCGTCGGCCTCTCCCGGCCCGCCGTGGCCGACCGTATCGCCCGTCTGGAGCGTGACGGCGTCATCCGCGGGCATACGGTCGTCGTCGAACCGAAAGCGATCGGGCGCGCCGTCACCGCCTTCATTGCCGCGCGCGGCCAGCGGCTCGACGCCAAACGAAAGAAAGCGTTCGACGCGATCCTGAAGAGCGACGAAGTCGTCGAGGCCCACACCGTCGCCGGCGACGATTGCTTCTTCATCAAAGTCCGCACCGACTCGATTCAGTCGCTGAACGAGCTCGTCTCCAGGCTGACCGCGCCGCCGTTGTCGCTGGCCACGCGGACCACCATCGTCATGCAGACGCATTGCGAGAAAGTCGGCGGCATCACGCTGGGTGAGCCATGAAGCACGATCGCGCCCTCGCCTACGCCGCCTTTGCCGTCGTCTGCGTCGTCTGGGGGACGACGTATCTGGCCATTCGCATCGCCGTGACGACGATGACGCCGTTCCTCCTGACCGGCGCACGCTTTCTCTTCGGCGGCATCGTACTTTTCATCGTTGCAAAGCTCCACGGCGACGCCATCCCGCGCGACCGCCGCGTGCTTGGCGACGTCGTTCTCTGCGGCGTGCTGATGGTGGCGATCGGAAACCTCAGCGTGGTCTGGGCCGAGCAGTGGGTGCCGAGCGGTTTCGCCGCGCTCTTCGTCGGAACGGCACCTTTCTGGGTCACCTTGATCGAGTTGTTGAGGCGCTCGGGAGAACGTCTGGAGCTACGCCGCGGACTCGGGATGCTGATCGGATTCCTCGGCGTGGCCCTGCTCGTCACACCGCGCGGCGCCGGAGGCGCCTTCGATTCCCGTTTCGTCATCGGTGCCATCGCCATCCAGCTCGGCTGCATCGCCTGGCAGTACGGCACGGTGCGCGGCAAGTACTCCCTCAGCAGCGTTCCGCCGCTGATGTCCTCCGCGTTGCAGATGCTGACCGGCGGCATCGTGGTCACGCTCACCGGCGCCGGTCTCGGCGAGCTGCCACATTTCCACTCCACACCGCGCACGTTTGCCGCGCTGGCCTACCTCTCGCTCTTCGGTTCGGTGCTGGCGTACACGTCCTACGTCTACGCCGCGCGCCACCTGCGGACGACGACGTTGTCACTCTACGCCTACGTCAATCCGGTCGTGGCTGTGATCCTCGGATGGCTCGTGCTGCACGAGCAACTGACGTGGGTGTCGATCACGGCGATGGCGGTGATCCTCGGCGGCGTGGCGATGGTCCAGAGCGGGCGGGGCGCGACGAAAAAAGTAACGGTTTCGCACGATACGCCGGCCGAAAAGGCGGCGTAGACTCGTGCCATGCCACGCCCGCGCCTCATCGCCGTCGTCTCCGCCATCGCCGTCGTTGTCGTGCTCGCGCTGACGATGCATGGCGCTCCGCCGAAGCTCGGCCCGACGCCGGTCGTCGTCGAGCTCTTTACCTCGCAGGGTTGCTCGAGCTGTCCGCCCGCCGACGCGCTGATCCACGACATCGCCGGTGACGCGAAGCTGCATGGCCGCGTTATCCCGTTGGTCTACCACGTCGATTATTGGGATCGGCTCGGCTGGCGTGATCCCTTCTCCTCGGCCTACTGGTCGCAGCGCCAGGTCCGCTACGCCAACACCATGCGCCTCTCCTCCGCCTACACACCGCAGGCCGTGGTCGGCGGAACGCGCGAATTCGTCGGCTCCAACCACGCCGCACTCGATGTCGCGCTGGAAGGGGCTTCGAACAGCAAACCGCGCGGCGATGTCGCACTCACTGCCCGGCGCGACCGCGATACCGTCGTCGTCACCATCCACGCCACCGTCCCTGCCGAGGCGGACCTGATGCTCGCATTGACCCAGGACGGCATCACCACAAAGATCGAGCACGGCGAAAACGCCGGCCGCACGGTGACCAACGACGCCATCGTCCGGCGACTGATCCGCGTCGATCCGGCCCAGACGACGGTAACGTTCAAAATTGACCCGGCCTGGAGCAACCTCGGTGCCGCCGCGTTCGTGCAGGATCGGAACACCCTGGCCATCGGCGCCGCCGCGGCAGCGCAGGTTCAGTAAAGAAATTCGCCGCGGTGCAGCGCTCCGGTTCAGGCCGTCATCCGCGTAAGATGGCGCGATGAAACGCATTCTCCTTGCAACTCTGCTTGTCGTTCTGTCCTGCAAGGCAGAAAGGGGACCGCTGCAACGCGCGGCCGTCAATCCTCAGGCACCAGTGGCCGAATCCGCCGAGCGTGCGCCCCAGGCGACTGCCACAAGCCAGCCGGCGCAGACGCAGACGCAGACGCGAATGATCATCCGCAACGCGAATATGTCGCTCGTGGTTCGCGATGCCGTCGACGTGCTGCAAAAAATTACGGCGCTCGCCGATGCGAAGGGTGGCTATGTCGCCGACTCGCGTCAATGGAAGGAACGAGAACAGGTTCGGGCGAGCGCGACCCTTCGCATTCCCGCTACCCAACTCATGCCGGTTCTTGCGGCCATCCGCGGTCTGGCCATCCGCGTCGAAAGCGAAAACGTCACAGCGCAGGACGTTTCCCAGGAGTACTCAGACCTCGGCGCCCAGCTCCGGAATCTTCAAAGCGACTGAAACGGAATTGCGCGAGTTGCTGAAGACCGTCCGCGAGCGCACGCAGAAAGCCTCCGAGATCATGGAGATCTACACCGAGATCACGAAGGTACGCGGCGAGATCGATCGGATCCAGGGCCGCATCCAGTACCTCTCGCAGATGACCAGTCTCTCCACGATTACCCTCGAGCTCGTCCCCGACGTTCTCGCCGCGCCGATCGTGGAGCCCGGCTGGCAGCCCGTTGCGACGATCAAGAACGCCAGTCGGTCACTCGTGAACAGCCTGAAAGGCGTCGTCGATGTGCTGATCTGGGTCGTGCTCTACATCCTGCCGCTCGGTCTGATCTTCGTGTTTTTCGCGTTGATTATTCGTGCGGTTTGGAAGCGGCTGCGTAAGGTCCGCGCGACGACGACCTGAGTCGCCCGTACGTACGATTCTGGTATTCTGTACGAACGATGATCAAAAAGCTCACGCGCACTGGCAATAGCGTCGCGCTCGTACTGGACAAGCCGCTTCTCGAGCAACTTGGCCTGGATGAAAACGGGGAAGTCGAGTTGTCGACGAATGGACAAGTCCTCGTGGTGACCCCGAGACGGAGCGCCGCTCGTGAACGCAAGTTCCGTAAGTCGGCTGAGAAGATCAATCAAAAATACGCCGGTCTGTTTCGACGCCTGAGCGAGTAGTGCCGCTTTTTCTCACGCTTGATGAGGTGCTCAGCCTTCACAAGGCAGCAATTGCGGTCTTTCTCGAGGATCACGCACGTGGCTGACCGCCCTATCGCAAGTAGTGGCACGTGTACCCATTCGGCTTCCGTTGCAGGTAGTCCTGGTGGTAGTCCTCGGCCTCATAGAAGTTCGTGAACGGCACGACCTCCGTCACGATCGGGCGCGGCCATTTCGGCTGGGCACGCTTGATCGCTCGCTCGGCGGCGTCGCGCTGCGAATCATCGTGGTAGAAGATCGCTGAGCGGTATTGGGTGCCGACGTCGTTCCCCTGCCGGTTGGCGGTGGTCGGGTCGTGCAGGCGGAAGAAGAAATCGAGGATCTCGTCGAAGGTGATCTTCGATGGATCGAAGACGATCTGCAGCGACTCCGCGTGGCCGGTGCGGCCGGTCTTCACATCCTCGTAGAGTGGTTGGTCGAGTGTGCCGCCGGCGTAGCCGACAGTGGTGTCGACTACGCCGGGCAGTTTGCGGACCAGCTCTTCGACGCCCCAGAAACACCCTCCGGCAAGCGTGGCCGTCTCCGTCATTTGTGTGCGTCCTTTTTGAACAGGTGGAGGTACTCGCCATAACCCTCGGCTTCGAGCTTGTCGACCGGGATGAAGCGGAGCGACGCCGAGTTCATGCAGTAGCGCTGGCCGGTCGGGGCCGGACCGTCGTCGAAGACGTGCCCGAGGTGGGAGTCGGCGTGCTTCGACCGAACCTCGGTGCGCGCCATGAAGAACTTGCGGTCGGTCTTCGACACCACGTTCGCCGGCTCCAGCGGGCGGGTAAAGCTCGGCCAGCCGGTGCCGGACTCGAACTTGTCGAGCGAGCTGAAAAGTGCCTCGCCGCTGACGACGTCGACGTAGATGCCGTCCGCGTGATTGTTGAAATACTCATTGCGGAACGGCGGCTCCGTCCCCTCGTGCTGCGTGACTTCGTACTGCTCCGGCGAGAGGCGCTTCTTGAGCTCCGCGTCGGACGGTTTGACGTAGTTCGCCATCTTGTCTCCTTTGCTGTGGCCCTGCGGACTGGCCGGTGCGGCGCCGGCCGGGCGCTGCGTGATCGCGGTGTAGGCGGCCGCGAGAATGATCGTACCCGCGGCGATCGGCAACCATTTCTTGAGAATCGTGTTCATGGGTGGCTCCTTGTGCAGATGTACGGAACGGTAGAGGTTCGGGATTCGTTCCAGCGGTGGGAAGGTTGCAATGTTACTGAGTTGCAAGGTTTATTGGTGGTATGCCATGCCTCACCCTGCAACCCTGCAACCCTGCAACCTAGCAACCAAACACCGCGAGACCGCGCAACCCCGAGACCCCGTAACCCCGTCTAATCCCTCCGGAAATGCGCCCCACGCGACACCGGATTCCTCAGCGCGGCGTTGGCTACGATCATGGCCATCTGCTGGCCGTGGAAGAGCTCGAGGATCGCTTTGCTGATCGTCGACTCGTGGTAGTACTTCGTCAGGCGGCTGCCGAGCTCGCGCATGTCGGCGACGGCGCGTTTGAGGCGCTCGTAGGTGCGGACGATGCCGACGTAGTTCCACATCGTGTGCTGGATCGTCGTCCAGTCCTGCAGGATGAGCGCGGGATCTTCCATGTTCTCGTTGCCGGGAGGGCGCCAGTCGGGGATCGAACGCAGGAGTGAGTCGTCGATCGACCCGATGCCCGGGCGCCGCGTCGAATACGACCGGCGGATGGCCGGTGCGTCGCCGAGGCGGGTGCGGCGGGGGAGAGGGCCGGTGGCCGACTCGACCGGCGTGGTCGAGGCTTCGTGCTTCTCGCGGATCGACAGCGCCGCGAAGTAGCCCCACGTCAGCCCTTCCAGCAACGACGTCGATGCCAGCCGGTTGCCGCCGTGCAGGCCGGTACAGGAGGTCTCGCCGATCGCGTACAGGCGTGTCAGCGTCGTCTCGCCGACGTTGTTTGCCAGGATTCCGCCGCAGAAGTAGTGGGCGGCCGGAACCACCGGAATCGGCTCACGCTCGATGTCGATGCCGATCTCCGCGCAGGCCTTGCGGATGTTCGGGAAGCGCTCGGCGATCGGTCCGTGGCCGTGGTAGAAGTTGGCCAGGTCGAGATAGACGAACTCTTCCTTGTTCGTGGTCATCTCCTCCACGATGGCGCGCGCCACTACGTCGCGGGGCGCCAGATCCTTCAGAGCCGGCGAATACTTTTCCATGAAGTACTCGCCCTTCTGATTCCGCAGTCTGGCCCCCTCGCCGCGCAGCGCCTCGGAGATCAGATAGTGATTGGCCTTCTTGTCCGCCAGCGCCGTCGGGTGGAACTGAACGTATTCGGCGTTCATCACCCGCGCCCCCGCGCGCTGTGCCATGACCACGCCGTCTCCGATGGCGTTGCGCGTGTTCGTGGTGTGGAGGTAGATCTGGCCGATGCCGCCGGTGGCCAGGATGGTGAAGTCGCTGAAGATCGTGAAGACCTCGTTCGTGCGGTTATCGAGCAGGTAGGCGCCCGCGCATTCGTTCGTCAGCCCGTAGCGGACCTGGATGTCGGTCGGATGATGCTGCGTCGTCAACAGATCGATCGCCGTCATCTCGGTAACCAGCGTGATGTTCGGCTCGTTTTTCACGCGATTGAGGAGCGACGTCTCGATAGCCCGGCCGGTGGCGTCGCCGGAATGGATGATGCGCGGCAGCGAGTGCGCCCCCTCCTGCGTCAGATCGAGCTCGCCCTCTTCGCTCTTGGAGAAGGGGACATGCATCTCATCGAGCAGCAACTCTTTGACCACGCGCGGCCCTTCGACAGCCAGGAACCGCACCGCCTCTTCGTTCGACAGCCCCGCGCCCGCGGCGATGATGTCGTCGATCAGCTTCGCCGGCGTGTCGCCCGCCCCCTCGTAGATGATCCCGCCCTGTGCCCAGAAGGTGTTGCAGTCCTTCGGATCCGCGGCTTTGGTGACGAGGAGGACTTTGATCCCGGCACGAGCCAGGCAGAACGACGCCGTGAGACCGGCGATGCCGGTGCCGATGACGAGGACGGGGTAATGATCGCGGTTCTTCAGCGCAGGCACGGTGCGGCATTGTAGTGGGGTGCGGCTTCGCCGCGTTGTCAGTTGTCCGTTGTCGGTTGTCCGGATCTCCTGACAACTGACAACCGACAACCGACAACCGACAACGTCTTCACACGATCTCCCACCGTTTCGTCAATTGCCGCGACGCGATGAAGAAGATGATCGCCCATCCGACCAGTACGGCTGCGGGAAGAGCGAGCGACTGCAGCGGCAGTTCGCGCCAGAAGACGTTCGTGAATCCTTCCAGCGCCCATGAGTTGAAGAGGACCAGTCCCGCTTTCTGCAGGCCGGCCGGCATGAGGAAACGAGGGAACATCGATCCGCCGATCGCGGAGAGCGACAGCACCACCAGCGTCGACATCGCGCCGAGCTGGGCGCGGGTGCGGCAGACCGAGGCGAGCAGCAGGCCGAAGGCGGAGGTGGCCAGCGACGTCGTCAGCGCCATGATTAGAAACCCGCCGATGTGCTGAACCAGTTGCAGGCGGAAGGCGACGGCGCCCCAGACGAACATCACGCAGATCTGCGTGAAGCCGAGTGTCCAGAGATAAACCAGCTTGCCGAGAAGAAGCTGCGTCAGGGTCAGGCGGGTGGTCAGGATGCGGTCGAGCGTGCCGCTCTCATTCTCCTCGAGCAGCGCACCGCCGGCGTTCGAGGCGGTGAAGAGGAGGAACATGACGCCGATGCCGGCCGCGTAGAGCGCTGCCACGACATTCGACTTGTTCTGGCCGACGACGTCGGTTTTCTCGATCCTGATGAGCGAGTCGGAGGAGGCCGCGGCCGGCGTCTTCGCACTGAAGGCCCGGTAGCCTTTCATGTTCTGATCGATGGCCGTTTTTTGCTGCGGCGTCAGGCCACCGCTCCAGCGATCGACCTCGCTGACGCCGGCGTCCATCATCATCTCGGGCATCGACATCATCATCGTCTTCTGCAGCAGTCCGCCGACGACTTGGTCGGCGATCGGATCGGCGGAGTCGGAGAGGATGCGGAAGGCCGGGCCGTTGCTTTTGGCGTCGAAGCGGATCTGCGTCGTGCCGAAGCCCTTCGGGATCACCAGCGCCACCGGTGCGTCGCCCGCGCGCACGAAGGCCTCGGCGGACGCTGCGTCGAACGGCGTCGTGCTCTTCTTCGGCGACAGGACGACGTCGAGCGCCGATTCGCGTTTGAGCGCTTCGATGAGACGGCGCGAGCTGTCGCTCCGATCGAGGTCGGCGACGACGACGGTCGTCCTCGGAGTCTTCGACTTCTGCGCCCCGAAGATGCCGGCGAAGATCGAGAAGAAGACGATCGGGACGATGAAGCTGAGCATGAGTGCCGCGCGGTCGCGGCGGAGATTGAGCCATCCGGCCCGGACGACAGAGGCGATCATTCGCGTAGACCCTTTCCGGTGAGGTGGAGGAAGACTTTCTCGAGCGACGGCGACTTCATGGTCAGGTCGCGCACGCCGCTTCCCTGCGTTTCGGCCTCGCGCATGACCCGCAGCATTTCCGCGGCGTCATCGATCAGATGCGCGACGTGGGTGCCGTCGGCAAACTCGACGACGACTTCGCGTTTGGTGCCGATGGTGTTGCGCACCAACTCTTCTTTCGTGCCGGTGGCGATGACGCGTCCGGCATCGATGATGGCGATGCGGTCGCAGAGGCGCTCCGCTTCTTCCATGTAGTGCGTCGTGTAGATGAGCGAGACGCCGTCGGCGCGGAGCGACTCGATCATCTGATAGATGCGCTCGCGCGACTGCGGATCGACGCCGACAGTCGGTTCGTCGAGCAGCAGCACGCGTGGACGGTGTAGCACGCCGACGGCCATGTTGAGGCGCCGCTTCATGCCGCCCGAGAACAGTTTGACCGGCTCGTTTGCGCGATCCGACAGCGCCGCCCAGTCGAGGGACCGTTTCATCGCCTCGGCGAGCACCGTGCCGCCAAGCCCGAGGTAGCGGCCGAAGACGGTGAGGTTCTCGTGCGAGGAGAGGTTGGGATAGAGCGCGATCTCCTGCGGGACCACGCCGACCTCGGCGCGCGCATCGGTGTCGCCCGCCGGCGCCGGTTTGCCGAAGATGGTCACGGAGCCGCTGTCAGGCCGGACCCGCCCCATGATCGTCCGGACCAGCGTCGACTTGCCGGCGCCGTTCGGGCCGAGCAGGCCCAGGACCTCCGAGGGCCTCAGCTCGAGCGAAACGCCGTAGAGAGCGCGGCGGGATGCGAACGTCTTCACGACGTTCTCGATCTGTAGTGGATTCATGCCCGCAATGTAGGTCCGGACATCGAGGTTCGCCCCGTGTCGAAAGTCATGATCGCGGGATGACAAATGTAAGGATAATCGGCACATGCGCATCGCTCTGACGCTCGTCCTTCTCGCATCCGCAGTATTGGCGCAACAGCCGGCACCGCCGGTTCCTGATGCCGCGCCCGCGGACCGCGCGCTTCACAGCTCGCTGCTTCTGCCGAAAGATCTGGGGAAGCCGGTGCCGGTCGTCCTTCTGCTCTCGGGCTCGGGACCGACGGCCCGCAACGGCAACTCGCCGATGCTGCCGGGCAAGAACAACTCGCTGCAGATGCTGGCCGAGGGGCTGGCTGGGAACGGCATCGCATCACTGCGCTACGACAAGCGCGGCGTCGGCGAGAGTGCGAAAGCGATGGTGGCCGAAGCCGATCTCCGCTTCGAGACCTACGTCGACGACGCCGTGGCCTGGTGCGAACAGCTTCGCAAGGACAAGCGCTTCTCCGCGGTCATCATCGCCGGCCACAGCGAGGGCTCGCTCATCGGTATGCTGGCCGCGAAGCGCTGCAACGCCGCCGGCTTCATCTCCATCGCCGGCGCCGGCCGCGCCGCGGCCGACATCCTGCGCACGCAACTGGCCGGCAAGCTCCCGCCGGAGCTGGCCACGCAGAGCGATGCAATCCTGAAGAACCTCGAAGCCGGCAAGACGACCGACAACCCGCCCGCCGAGCTGGCCGCTCTTTACCGCTCCAGCGTTCAGCCCTACCTGATCTCCTGGTTCCGTTACGACCCGGCCAAGTCGATCGCCGCGCTGACGGTCCCCGTTCTCATCGTGCAGGGAACGACCGACTTGCAAGTCAGCGTCGACGATGCCAAACGCCTCGCCGCGGCAAACCCGGAGGCGAAGCTGCTTCTCATCGAAGGGATGAACCACGTCTTGAAAGAGGTCCCGCCCGACCGCGAGAAACAGATGGCCTCCTACAGCGACCCGAAACTCCTCCTCGCCCCGGACTTTCTACCAGGGGTGGTCGAGTTTGTAAGGAAGGTGGGGAAGTAGGAGAATTGTCAGTCATGGCGGAAACAAAGACGGATGAGCCGGCAAAGCCGGTCGCGGATGATGAAGAGGATCACTGGGCACACTACCGATCGATTCAGCTCTCGCCGGAGCAGGTAGCGGCAGGGCGTGCGCGTTTGCAGAAAGACATTGACCGAGCCCGAGCAGCAGGCGTGTACGAGGGGTTGATGAAGTGGAAGGGGAAGGTTCACTGGGACATCGACATCGACGAGTTGCGCGAGGATCGCGATTAATTGTGGTCGAGAAGCGGCTATGGGGAAGTAGGAGAATCGCGAACATGACGGAAACAAGAGTCGAAGAGCCCGCGACACAAGGCGAGGCGAAGGAAGATCCATGGGCTCGATACGAGCGTATGAAGTTGATTCCCGAGCGCGTAGCGGAGCTTCGGGCTGAACTACAGCGGCGGATCGATAGGGCGCGCGCGGATGGGGTCTACGAGGGCTTGATGAAGTGGAAGGGGAAGGTTCACTGGGATATCGATATCGACGCGTTGCGTGAGGATCGCGAATTTGATAGCGATTGACACGAGTTCGTTGCGGCGGTGGTCGCGTGATGAGCGCGGTTCAGATGTTCGTCGAGCTGACGAAGCAATATTCATTGGTGAGGCAGCCTTACCGCCAATCGTGCTTGCCGAGGCGCTCAGTAGCCCGGCTGTTGAACAGCCCTTCGTCGACTTCGTTTTGACGCTTCCTCTTTTGGAAATCGAAGAGGGTTACTGGAGGCGTGCGGGCGACTTGCGTAGGAGCATCCTGCGCGACGGCTACAAGGCCAAGCTATCCGACGTACTCATCGCTCAAGCGTGCATCGACAAAGCGGTTGCCCTCATCACTCACGACGCCGACTTCCGCCACTTCGTCCCTGCGGGACTCAAGCTCGCGTAGCGGCCGCCCGTTTCTGCATCCACGTCATCAGTCCGTAGAGCAGGCCGACGACGACGGCGAAGCCGATCAGCCACATCGACTTGGAGGCCAGCGCGTTGCGGAGGGCGTCCGGATCCTTCATCAGCGACGGTTGATCGCCGAGGACGCGCATGCCGAACCAGGCCAGAGCGCCGTTGAAGAGGCCAGCGCCGAGGACCGTCATCAGCGAGAAACGGGCGAACGGCATCCGGAACAGGCCCGCGGGAATCGAGATCAGATGGCGGATGCCCGGAAGCAGACGCGCCACGAAAATCCCTCCGGCTCCGTACGTGTCGAACCATCGATCGGCGGCCTCGATCTTCGACGGCGAAATCAGCACGAATCGCCCGTAGCGGGTCACCAGCGGACGTCCCAGCTTGTACGCGATCCAGTAGCTGGCCGCCGAACCGGCCCACGAGCCGGCGGTTGCGGCCACGATTACAAGTGCGAGATTGAAGTGTCCTTGCGAGGCCCAGAAGGCAGCGGGGGGAATGACCACTTCGGCCGGAATCGGCAGCGCCGTCGACTCGAAGGCCATCATCACGAAGATGCCGAGGTAACCCCAATCGAGGACGAATTGCATCCAGGTCAGGAAGAAGTGATGGAACCAGTGCATAGGGCGCGCAATCCTACTCGAAAGACGGGTGTTACGATCCTCTAATGCAGCCCGGTTTCTACGACGTGATCATCCTTGGCGGCGCCTTCAGCGGCGCCTCGACGGCGATCCTGCTGCGGCGCGACCATCCCCAGCTTCGCGTGCTCATCGTCGAGAAGGCCGAGGTGTTCGACGCCAAGGTCGGCGAAGCGACCACCGAGATGTCCGCCATGTTTCTCACGCGGCGGCTGGCCATGTGGCACCACCTCGAAGCGGAACAGTTGCCCAAAGAGGGGCTGCGCTACTGGTTCAGCAACGACAAGGTCACCGGCCACGCCAACGCCAGCGAAGCGGGCGGATTTATTCGCAGCGCCGTCCCCGCCTTCCAGCTCCGGCGCGACACGCTCGATGAGTACCTCCTCGCCACCGCGGTAGCCGAGGGGGCGGAGCTCCTCCGTCCGGCCAAGGCGCGCGACGTGGAGCTTGGCGACTTCGACAACAAGCTGACAATCGAAACCGGTGATGACGTCCGCGAGCTTCGTTGCCGCTGGCTGCTCGACGCCACCGGGCGCGTGACCTTCCTCGGCCGCCGGCTAGGCTTGATCGAGCGCAACGAGGAGCATCCCGTCGCCGCGATCTGGTGCCGGTGGAACGGCGTGCGCCACATCGACGACATCGCCGCGCGCGCCGGCGACCTGGCCGGACGCAACATCAGCTCGCGCCGGCTGGCCACGAACCACTACACCGGCTTCGGTTACTGGATCTGGGTCATTCCACTCGGCAACGGCGAGACCTCGATCGGCGTCGTCTTCGACAAGCGGCTCGTCGATCTTCATCACAGCAAAGACCGGGCGACCGATTTCATCGCCTTCCTGAAGGCCATCCCGTCACTGGCCGAGCTGCTCGATGGCGCGTCGCCGCGCCTCGACGATCTGCGGTTCTATGCGCACCTGCCGTACGCTTCGAAGCAGTACATGGGCAACGGTTGGGCGCTCCTCGGCGACGCCGCTTCCTTCCTCGATCCCTACTACTCGCCCGGCCTCGACCACGCCTCGTTCACCGCGGAGGCGACGGCGGAGATCGTCGGGCTCGACGCGAAGGGAGAGGACATCGCGGCGCGCATCGTCGAGCATAACGAAGCCTTCGTCCGCTCCTACGCCCGCTTCTTCCGCTCCATCTTCAAAGACAAGTACTACTACATGGGCGAGGCCGATCTGCTCGCGGCGGCGATGATCCTCGACACGGCCCACTACTACATCTTCGTGGTCATCCCGGCCTATCGCATCGCCAGGAAATTCGTCTGGATGCCGGTGCTCGGGCCGAAGCCGGCATTCTTCAGTTACCACTTCATCAAGTTCTATCACCGCCGTTTCAAATCGATCGCGCTGGCGCGGCGCGCGGCGGGGGAGGCGGGGACGCGCAACAACGGCCGCCGCATCAAGGCGTACTTCAATCTCAACCTCTCGCCGGTGCACATGTTCCTGCGAGGGGTGAAGCTTTGGGCGTTTGCGGAAGCGGACAACGTCCGGCTGCAGTTGCGGCGTCTCTTCAGGCGCCGCGCCGCGGCGACGCCAACTCCGGCCGAGGGTGCCGCCGCACGCGGATGAGCCGCCGGGTTGCCATCGTCTTCGACCGTGAGTTCGGCGACCGCCTCGCCGCGCTGGTCATGCGCACGCCGGTCTGGATCGTGGAGAGCACGCCCAATCGCACGGCGGCCTCGGAAGCGTGGAACCGCGCCACCGAATGGCCGCACATCAGCGTCACCGTCTTCCGTCCCCCCGAGGATCTCAAGCACCTCTTGTCGCAGATCGGACGTCCTCAACGCCTCGACGTCATCGGGTTGCATCTCACTGACGACGCACGTGAGGCGTTGCACACGGCCGGCTTCACGAAGATCGCCGAGACGAGTGAAGGTTTTCGCGCTTCGTGATGAGACGAGGAGGCCGTTGACGCCTCCCGCGATACGATCGTAATGAATAGGAGAAACATCATGAGAGCGATTGATCCGATATTGATGGAGTTTGAACAGGAATCCGCCACGACGCGACGGCTTCTGGATCGGCTGCCGGCTGAGAAGTTGGACTGGAGGCCGCATCCGAAGGCCCGCACCCTTGGCGAGCTGGCGAACCACATTGCGGCCGTCCAGCGCAGAATCCCGGTCGCGATTCAGACCTCGCCGTACGATCTCGGGTCGGGCGGGGATAGTTCCGTGCCCGCGAGCCCCGCGGAAATCGTCGCCAAGTTCGATGCAAACGTCGCCGAGGCGAATCGTCTGCTCAGCGCGATGACCGATGCCGACCTCATGTCAGGCTGGGAGGGACAGGTCGGTGGCCGCACGGTCTTCAACGCGCCGAAGATTGGCGTCCTTCGCGGCATCCTCCTCAATCACACCTACCACCACCGAGGACAACTGAGCACATATCTGCGCCAGCTTGACGTGACGTTGCCGTCGGTTTACGGGCCGACCGCGGACGAAAACCCGTTCGCTTGAGAGCTGGCGTTACCAGCGAGGGGTCGTAGGATGTTCGGCGCCTCGCTGTTGACGTTCCTCGGCGCGAAGTTTCTACAGCGCCGCCAGCGCGGCACGCTTCACCTTTCCGCGCTCATCGACCGGAATCGATTCGATCAGCTTCACGATGCGCGGCACTTTGTGGGGCGAGAGGTGTTCGAGACAGAAGGCGCGGATCTGTTCCCGCGTGACGTCTGGGCTGGCTACGATTGCGGCAGCGACGACGTCGCCGCGTGCGCCGGCCGGCTCGCCGTAGACCTTCGCCTCGCGCACGCCGTCTATTTGCAGCAGAACCTGCTCGACCTCACGCGGGTTCACCTTCTTGCCCGCTGTATTGATCAGCTCACTGGCCCGGCCGGTGATGGCCACCTCGCCGTTCTCGCGAAGCTCGATCAGATCGTCGGTGACGAAGAGTCCGTGCTCGAAGGGATAAAACGTCGCCGCGTCGTGAAGATAGCCGAGGGTCACATTGTCTCCGCGCACCGAGAGGCGTCCGCGCGCGGCTGACAGCATCACCTTCCCGATGGCCTGACCGACGGTGCCGCGCTCCACGGCCGCCCCTTCGCGGTCGTAGGTGATGCCGCCGCATTCGCTGCAACCGTAGAACGTGTGAATCGGAAGGCCGAAGCGCTCCCGGAACTTTCGCGACACCGCCGCCGGCAGCGGCGCGCCGGCCGAGAGAAACGTTCGCACGGTTTTGAACTCGCCGGCGGCGGCGGTGACCAGATGGTCGAACACCATCGGAATCAGTGGGACGACCGTGCTCGAGAATCGATTGCAGAGATTCACCACCGACTGCGGCAGATAGTCGTTCGAGATCACGACGGCCGTTCCCTGGACCAGCAGCGGTGTGACGAGGTTCGAGAAGCCGTAGGAGTGCGACATCGGAATGGCGCCGAGGTTGACGTCGTCCGCGCGGATGTCCATCGTCGCGCAGATGTTCAGGCAGTCGGCGATCAGGTTCTCTTCCGTCGCCACGATCCCTTTCGGCATTCCGGTCGACCCCGACGTCAGCTTGATGAGCCGCGCTCCCTTGGGAACGCGAACGCCGCCCGCCTGCCGTGTCGAGATCATCACCTCGGCGCCGCTGCGATAGACCAGCCCACGCGCCGCGAAGTGCCCCAGCACGTTGCCGACCTCGCTCTCGGTGGCGTCGCGGTCGATGAGGATGGCCACCAGTTTCTGCTTCAGAATGGCCCCGAACGCGGCGATGAAATCGACCGAGTTCGGAAGCTGGATGGCGACGACGTCGTTCGGGCGAAGCCCGGAGCCGGCGAAGCGCGCGGCAAGCTCGTCGATCCGCGAGGCAAGCTGAGCCCGCGAGGTCACGTTGCCCGTCTCACCGTCGATCAGCGCAACCGCCTCGGGCCGGGCAGCCGCAAGTGCAAGGAAACGTTCGAACATAGACGTTGGGGGACGGAGGATAGAGTCGACGCTAGGGTACGTCAACCGGCTGGCGTCGATCCTTTCGCCAAACAGGATCATTCCTTATGGCCAACAGCCCTCGGCAGCCGCGGCCGCAGAGCCAAGGCCAAGCCGGCCCCAACGCCGGCACCCCCGGCCACGCCCGCTGCGACCGAGCCCTCGCCGGTGACGCCCCCGTCTTCGACGACCGCTCCCAAGACGGTCTAGCCGGTAACGTGCAGTAAGTCCCGCGCTGGCGCGTCCTAAGGCGCGCCCGCGCATTTTGAAGCGGTCTACTTCGTGTAGCTGTCCGCGCCAAGAAAGTGGAGGGACACATACGGTGCGTCGCCGACGACCCAACTGTCGTGTGGCACCGCCGGGATGTAGAAGAGCTGCCCTGACGTCAACTCCATGACCGACCCATCCTGAAACGCGGCTGCCGCGCTGCCGGAGACAACGAGGCCGACATGTTCGACGCCGCAAAGGGCACTACCGGCCATCGGGGCCACGTGCTCGGACCATTTCCAGCCCGGTTCGTAGCTGGCGCGGCCGATGGTAAGGCCTCCGATGTGGACGATCTCAAATCGGCCCTTTTCGAACAAGCGAACCTCGTCGGGGTCCTCGAAGCGACGCAGGATGGAACTGTCCATGCCCTCGATGATACTCGGCAGGAGAACGGTCACGCGGAGGCGCGGAGACGCGGAGAGGAGATTCACGTGTCCTCTGGCCTTGCATCCCTTCCCAAATCAGGTACGATCGTTCCCGAAATGGGAACGGTGTCCCGGAAGGCTCCGCGCAGTGCCGTCGCGTCGGCGCTCTTTACGCCCGTCCAGCAGCGGGTGCTCGGGCTGCTGTTCGGCCAGCCGGAGCGGCGGTTTCAGAGCGCGGAGCTGATCCGCCTGGCCGGCAGTGGCACCGGTGCCGTTCATCGCTTCCTTCAGCGCTTGGCCGCGGCGGGGCTAGTCGTCGTGACGCGCGACGGCAATCAGAAATACTACGCGGCACAGCGAGAATCACCCGTGTTCCAGGAGCTTCACGGATTGATCGTGAAAACGATCGGTGTCGTCGATCCGCTGCGTTCCGCGCTGGCGTCGCTTGCAAACTGCATCGATCGCGCCTTCGTCTTTGGATCGGTTGCCAAAGGTACCGAACGCGCCGGAAGCGATATCGATCTCCTGGTCGTGACCGACGATTTTGCTTACGCCGACATCTTCGACGCTCTCGTTCCCGCCGAGCAAACCCTCGGGCGAACGATCAATCCCACCGTCTTCACCCGCGCCGAGTGGAAGCGGAAGCAATCGAAAAACGATTCCTTCGCCGCGCGCATCACCGCCCAACGAAGGCTTTTCGTGATCGGAAACGACGATGCCGATTGAGCAACTCGAAACACTCGCGGAGACCGGGATACTGAAGAGGGAGCCTCCGGTGCGCGAAGAAATCGAGGGCCTCATCCGGTCTGCGTCGGTGCGGCTTCTCGATGCGCAGAAAACGACGAACTCACCCGAGAGCCGATTCGATCTCGCCTACAACGCGGCACATGCATTGGCGCTTGCTGCGTTGCGCTCTCACGGCTACCGAGCCGAAAAACGATACATCGTCTTTCAGGCGCTTCCTCACACCCTCGGCGTGGCCACAGCGACATGGAGGTTGCTCGACCGTTGCCACAGGGAACGAAACGCCACCGAATACGAAGGAGTGAGCGATGTCGACGAGAAGCTTCTCACTGGACTCATCGACGCAGGCCGAGAGTTGCTCGACCGCATCCGGAGACTGACCGAATCCGTCTAGCCGGTAACGTGCAGTAAGCCCCGCGCGGGCGCGTCCGAAGGCGCGCCCGCGCATTTTGGTTTGCGCCCTCCACTGTACAGCCGCCTTATCAGCAAGGACTTGTATCCGTCCCGAATCGGGTACGATCGTTCCCGAAATGGGAACGGTATCCCGGAAGGTTGCTCGAGTGCCCTCGCGGAGGCGCTCTTCGCCCTGTTCATCAGCGGGTTCTCGGGCTTCTCATTGGACAGCTACATTCCCGAGACTAGTGAGGTGAGCCCTCGCAAGTTTTTCGCTGTATCAATGGGTCGCAGCTGACCAAAGAGCGAAGGTTTAACCGCCTGATGGTTCCCTGGAATCTGTGTCTACCTGACGGCTTCCACGATGGTGTTGCAACGGAGAAGCCGGGACTCGCTCTCCCTTGCTCGGTAGTCACACTTGAGAAGACCGTCGAGCCATCGCGCATGCTTGTCTAGACGACGCCAGCTGCGGTGAAAGTGTTTTAGGCGCGAAGCAAAGGACGCACGGTCGGCTACGAAGAGCCGCGAGGGAACTACGTCTGGTTGCTGGTAGTAAAGATCATCGACGGCCGGCAGCCCAGTGACATACCGAAGGCTGGCTAGGTGGTAGTCCACGACAGCAAGTCGATAGTCGTATTGCGTTTGGACATTCCTTGATGGGCGGTTGCGCAAAGCGGCACGCGCAGGATGAAATCGCGTGAACGGGTCATCAAGCGACTCCTTGGAAGCGCCCCGCAAGGCGAGGTGAACGCGGGCCTCGATTTCTTTGTACTCGCAGCCTTCCTCACGGCATTCCGCCAAGGCAGAACAGTCCTGAGCGAAGAGTGCAAGAAGAGAATTGGTAGCCCTAAGTTCTTCGAGGGCAGACGGCTCGCTTCCTCCCAAATGTGCGAGGTGGTCACGCCATGCGCGGGCCTCTGGCCCACGGTTGAGAGCCATAGCCATATAGGCGGCCCAGCGAGCGGCGTTATGACGGTAGTAGCCAGAACCATCGTTTTCTTGCCAAGCCTTGGCATAATGGTCCAGCGCGGCTGCAAACTGCCCTTGATACTTGGAGAGTTGGCCCTCCATGTATGGAATATCCCCGGCGGGGTGCGTTAGATGCTCGCCCATTTCGATCATGTCGTCCAGCGCATTCCGGAGCCGAGATAACTCCGGGCGGATCGAAAGGAGGATGGCGAAAGCTTCGTCGTGTGCCAGCCAGCGATCAAAGGCCTGAGCGTCGCTGGGCGGGTTGGCTAGCAGTGGGAGAAGCAGGGCCAGCGCCTCTTGAAAGCGATTCTGCATGCGTCGGCAGTCCGCCTGCCACAGGCCCGCCTCAAAAGCCCTGGCGTGATCACTCAAGTTCAAGGCAGCCTCGCGCCCGCGCGCATAGAGTAGGGCTGCCTCAGCGTAGTGAGACTGACGGCGCTCCTTAGTGGCTCGCTCAATCAGGTCATCGGGATCTTCAATCATACAAAATCACTGCCAGATCGCATCTACGTGGCGGCAGGTCCGCATCGAGGCCCGTCGATTCAGCGTCTTACCGAATACCCTTACGGATTTGCTTGAGAAGGAAATCTGCATCATCGGCATCGCAGCCGTACTCAGTGAGGGCGGGCGTCAGATCGGCGGGTTTTGCCTTCTCCCAGCGCTCTTCAGTTGGGATACGTTCGGCGAGCCGGCTGAAAAGCGCGGTCGGGCCATTGAACTTGGCAGCAGCCGCGATGAGCCTGCGAGCAGAGACGAAATGCTCGCGCTTGCTGTCATCAATTAGGGCGGCCACCGCATGGTTCTTGTGAAACTCCGAGTCAAGATAGTCGATTAGTGTCGATACGGTTGCATCCTTTGAGTATTCCACACGGAGCAATCCACTGAGATCGGCAGGCAGCTCAACTGCGTTCTTGTCCGGAGCCGGGTGGGCGAGCAGTACTGTGGGGCGATGGCGAAAGTGGCTGCGTGCTGCACCAAGCTCAAACATCACGTTTGGGTTTCCCGTGCTGACCTCAGCCAAGAAGGCGTCGGCCTGAGCTAGGTGCGCGTCCACGTTGCCGCGAAGCTCGGAATGGTACGCGCGATCTCGGGCGAGAAAGAGCTGACAGCCCCAGCGGTCCTCGATCACTTCGCGCAGGGCCTCCTCTAGTCCATCGTAGCTCTTGAACGGGGTCATGAGAAAAAAGATACGATGCCGCGAGTCAGCGTCCACGTTCTCCTGCGGCGGGGCCATTGCGCGCCGTTCGGCTTCGATGCTGGCCCGCTCTTTTTGCAACTGCTGACGCTCTGCGAGATGCTCGACTGTACGCTCCAGTAAGGTTCCAAATTGATCGTGAAAGATCTTCGCATTGCGAGGAGTGAGCAGTTCGGCATTGTAGAGGATGGCGCTATTATACACCCCCAACATGATATGTGTAATCTCTGGATCGCGAAAATCTTGCTGTGATAGTCGGGCGATGAAGGGGCAGGCGGCATTAATTGTCATGCGCATGCCCTTGTTAAGGCTGCTTCGCATAAGTTCCTCAGCCATGGCGCGCACACTGCTCGGGGAACTTGGATCATCCAGAATCTCACGCGCGCTCATTTGTCCTTTTGTGGCCTCTGGGTTCCACAGCACCGCAGGCAAGGTGGCAGGCGCGAAGCGCTTGGCGTCCACCTTGAAATCCGCGCCCCCAGGGTGAATGACCTGACTCATGACCTCGGCGAGGCGACGCACAGCATCGTCGCCAGACTGCAAGCTGTCGAATAGGCCGGATGAACCACCACGATCGACATAAACAACCTCCAGAGGCGGAGTGTTCTGCAGCTTTACGTAGGCAGCTATTAGCTTGTCCTCGTACAGGCGACTGGCGTCCACCACCGTGACCTGCTTGGCGTTCGCCATGTCGAAGTATTGATTCGCCGAACTGCTGGTTGTAAAGCAGAGTAGTTTTTTAATGTTTCCGACGGTAGCAGGGATAGCTGCGAGGACCTCGGGAAGAGTCCGCCAGTGGAAGGCAAGCCCGCCACCAGCGAAGTTACGCTCATCCTCGAGATCATCGGCGCTGGCAGGAGCGTTGCCCCGATTGACGCGCCATTCGAGAAGATTTGCGAACTTGGCAAAGAAATCGTCATGGTAGTAACACGCAGCCTTGATACCGAGGTCATGCCACTTTAGGATGAAGGAAAGCTTCTCACGATCGCGGTCATGCAATTTCTCAAGGTGTGCGATGACGAGCCGTCCAAGCGCTTCCTGCAAATCTCGCCATTGAGCATTGCGGATGAAACCGTCCCGCGCGGCATTAGGTGTCAGCGTGGAAGCATCAATGATGCCACTGACAAACTCAGCCCATTCAGGCAGGAGTTGAGCGTCGTTCGCCACAAACATCCTCTGCTGGTGGATGCGGAGGTTGCGCGGCACCCTGACACCCCATGTCCGCATCCTAGAGATGTAGAGGATACCTCCGGCTTGGACCTGCCCCGTGAGTACGACCGGAATGGTCTCCATGACGCTATCCCCACGAATGGTCCTGTGCAGGTAAAGCTGGCAGTCCAGTTCGCGTTCCTCGTCGCTGATGTCGCCCCGTTCCCAAGGCATGCGCATCGTGTTCACAGGGGCGGTGCCATGGTTAACGTGGATCGGCACCAGCAGCATGTCGGCATACTCGCGGATGACGCTCTGCACGCTGTCCACGTGGATTATGGTGCGGTCAGTGATATCCTTGATGAACACCGTGACCGCGGTACCGGGTTGTGCAACAGAACATGGCTCAAGGGTGTAACTCTTACCACCCCCGTTCTTCCACAGCCAGCCCTGGTCCTCGCCCACCTTGCGCGTGCGCACTTCCAAGCGGTCAGCGACGATGAAACCAGACAGAAAGCCGATACCGAACTGGCCAACAAGGCCCGTAACTTGTTCCTGGTCGCGTCCAACCTCTCGAGTGCCGCTGCCGCCGATGCGCGAGAGGTAATCGCGAAGATCGTCGGCATTCATACCTATACCGTTGTCGGTAAAACTAATCATGCCTTCATCCGGATGTGTCTCGATGTCGATCCGGCCACGGTGATTCTCGTCCTTATTCTCCCGACGTCGAACCGAGTCGTGGCCGTTCTGCACGAGTTCGCGAATGAAGACCTTTTTTTCGCTATAGAGGCTATTCGCCAAGATACGCATGAGCCCCTCGAAGTCGAGGGTCATGTCATGGGTTTTTACGGATGTGGCAGTAGGTTTCTTAGCGCGCATGACGGCCGATGTGTTTGAGTACAAGTTACTTCGGACCCGATATGGGTCGCACTTCGATCTCCGTTTTCCGTTTGCGTAGCCGACGCCTCTCTCGCGAGGCCGAGGGCGTTGGTAAGGGATTATGCATCATTCCATCGTAAAGTCGTAGTGAAGCCAGACTACTGGGCTCCGGGTAGATCACTGAGATCATGCCAGTGTCTCAGGCCGCCCTCCTGCGTTACCATCCACTGCTCATGATCGACGTCCTCGTCATCGGCGGCGGCCCGGCTGGATCGACGGCGGCGACTTTGCTGGCTCGGAAGGGGTTTTCCGTCACCCTTCTCGAGCGCGAGCGGTTTCCGCGGTTTCAGATCGGGGAGTCGCTGCTTCCGTACAATAACGACCTGCTCGACCGGCTCGGGGTTTCCGTTCCGCTGTCCGAGGGGCCGTACACGCCGAAATATGGGGCGGGGTTCGTGACCGCGGACGGGGCGCTTGGGTACACCTTTCGTTTTTTCGAGAACCTGCCGGAGGCGTATCACCAGTCCTTTCAGGTCAAGCGGGCGGAGTTCGATGAACTGCTGCTGCGCAACGCCTCCGCCAGCGGCGTCGATGTCCGCGAGGAGACGGCGGTGACGGCAGTCGATCTCGCCGACTCCGCGCGCGCCACTGTCACCTGCGCGAACGGCGAGCGGCTCGAGGCGCGCTTTGTCGTCGACGCCAGCGGTCATGGTGCGTTTCTCGGGAGCCGCATCGGCGACAAGAGAGACGTCGAAGAGCTGAAGAAGGTGGCTGTCTTCGCGCACTACAAAA
>WNFG01001155.1_pt1 | contig 23455 bp, 24 predicted proteins | sample 5400431 | NCBI WGS metagenome assembly WNFG01 (sample SAMN13153346, study PRJNA577476) | soil metagenome | isolation source: 120 cm saprolite under Douglas fir tree site 2 hole 3 replicate 2 | place: USA:California | collected 2015-04-18 | reverse complement strand
GGTTAGATCCATTTTATAAGAGGGGCTCGACAGAGAATCGGGTGGCGAAGGGCAAATTGCTCAAGAATTATCTGTCCGCAAGTACAGGCCGACTGTCACGGTCGGACCAATCCCAAATTCGCTCTTCCGCACCAACTCGAGACAAACGGGCTACTCGCTATCTTTTTCTTTCTGCCGGCGTACGCACGCGGAACCGTATCTAAGCTAGAATCTCCCCCGTGCGCAGACGATTCTTCGTTGAACAATTTGCGGGCGATAGCGCCGTCATGGAAGGCGAAGCGGCCCATCATTTGGGGCGCGTGCTGCGCGCGCAGATCGGCCAACTTTATGAACTCAGCGATGGCCAACGAGTTTGGCTCGGCGAGATTGCAAGCGTCGGCCGGGATCACGTGCAATTCACATTGGTCGAGGAGTTGCCCGCCGTGCGCCCCGGCGTGGATGTCACGTTGCTGCTGGCCGTCGTAAAGTTTGACGCCTTCGAATGGGCGATCGAAAAAGCCACGGAGTTGGGCGTGAGCACGATCGTGCCGCTCGCCGCCGAGCGAAGCGAGAAGGCCTTGCTTGCCGCCGCAGCCAAGCGAGCGGAGCGCTGGAAGAAGATCCTGCTGGAAGCATCGCAGCAGTCCCGGCGGGTGCGCGTGCCGGTGTTGACCGAAATGACGAAACCAGAACGCGCCTTCGCTTCCGACAGAGACGGCGTACGCGTACTGCTTTCCGAGCAGGCCACTGCTTCGCCCATCCAAAAAGTTCTGCAAGGGCAACAGGCCACGAGAGCGGCCTTGGCCGTCGGTCCGGAGGGCGGCTGGACGGAGTCAGAATTCGCGGCAGGGAGGAGCAGCGGCTTCGTGGAAGCTTCGCTCGGCCGCTTGATCCTGCGCACGGAAACCGCCGTCGTCGCCGCACTGGCCTCCTTGAACTACGCCCTCGACAGCGAACGATCGGCCTGACTGCAGCCTCAAATGCTCCTAAAATTTCGATAGGTGCCCACGATCTCTTTGCAACACCAGTGCTGTTCCGTGAATCTCAATATATGTAAGGGAGAGCAGCCCTCCGCGAGGCACAGCGCTAAATCGCAACTGGCGCGCGCCGCGATGGCCATGCTATAAATACTAGGCAGCAAAAAAAAATGGAAAGACCTGACGAAAAACAGCCCGCGACCACGACCTCACCGAAGCCCGCAGCTCCGGCACCCACTTCTGTTGGGACCGTCGGCCAAGCGGCTGCCACCATGAGAAGTCAGCAGCAGGTGGAGACCACTGCTGGTTCTGAGCGTCCGGCGCCGTCGCATCCTTTGCGCCACGAAATTCGCGTGTGGACCCGCGACCTTTTGATCGCCATCGGCCTCGCGCTAGTGATCATCGTCTTCCTGTACCAGCCGGTGAAAGTCGAAGGCACCAGCATGGCTCCGCTGCTGTCCGACCAGGAACGCATTTTCATCAACAAATTTGTTTACCGCTTCGAGCCCATTCAACGCGGGGACGTGGTGGTGTTTTGGTATCCGCTCGATCACTCGAAATCGTTCATCAAGCGCGTCGTCGGTTTGCCGGGGGAGACGGTGGAGATCCGGCAGGGCACCGTGTACGTCGACGGGAAAATTGTGCCCGAGCCCTATGTTCCCCCGCAGTACGAGGATCTGAGCGATTTTGGGCCTGTTCCCGTGCCGCCGGACAAATATTTCGTTATGGGGGATCACCGCATCAGTTCCAACGACTCGCGCGTTTTCGGTCCGGTCGGCAGCCAGTACATTTACGGCCGCGCCGTCTTTGCCTATTGGCCCGTGGATCATTTCGGTTCGCTTTCCACGACGGAAGCCAACACCAGGTGAATGGCGTCTTTTGATGAAAAATACGGGAGGACCCACTGACCGAAGTTCAGCACCGACCTGCGATTCTCGCGCTGGAGGACGGGCGCGTCTTTAACGGCCGCGCGGCGGGCGCGATCACGCGCCGCGGCGGCGAAGTCGTTTTCAATACCAGCCTCACCGGTTATCAGGAAGTTTTCACCGACCCCAGTTACGCCGGGCAGATTGTCTGCCTGACTTATCCGCACATCGGAAATGTCGGCGCGAATCTTGAAGATGAGGAATCGTCGAAGCCGTACATCGAAGCGCTCATCGTGCGGGAATTTTCGCAGGTTTCTTCCAACTGGCGCTCGGCGGAGACCGCTCAATTGTATTTGAACCGTCACAAGATTCCCGTGATCTGGGACATCGATACGCGCGCGCTGGTGCGGCACATTCGAAACGTCGGCGCCCTGCGCGGGTTTGTTTCGACGGACGGCACGCCCGCCGAACAGTTGATTTTTGAGGCCAAGCAATTGCCCGGCATGGCCGGGCAGGAGCTTGCCGGGCGGGTCACCTGCGCGAAGCCGTATGGATGGGATAAAGGCTCAGTCGAAGTGGCCATCTCGCCTTGGTCCGAGCAGATGGGTGAATCGGACGCGGAGGCGGAGACGCGCAGACATCGCGTGGTGGCCTACGACTATGGAATTAAACAGAACATTTTGCGGCTGCTCGTGGACCACCACTGCGAAGTCTACGTCGTTCCGGCGCAGACTTCCGCCGAGGACATATTAGAGATGAAGCCGGACGGAGTCTTCCTTTCCAACGGCCCGGGCGATCCCGAGCCGATCACTTACGCGGTGGAGAATATTCAAAAATTGATCGGCCGCGTGCCGGTCTTTGGCATTTGCCTGGGGCACCAGTTGTGCGGACTGGCGCTCGGCGGAAAAACCTTCAAGCTGAAATTCGGCCATCACGGTTCGAATCATCCGGTAAAAAATTTGCTTACCGAACAAGTGGAAATTACCGCGCAGAATCACGGCTTCTGCGTTGACCCGGAATCGCTGCCGTCCAGCGAAGTCGAGATCACCCACGTCAATTTGAATGACGGCACCAACGAAGGCATGCGCCACAAATCCAAGCCGCTCTTCAGCGTGCAGTATCACCCGGAAGCTTCGCCCGGCCCGCATGATTCGCACTATTTGTTCACCCAGTTCACCGACATGATGAAGGAATTCGCGCAGCCGGGCAGTTCCCGGCGCTGAGAAAAGTTCACGGGAGACTATGCCGAAGCGGAAGCACATCGGGGAGATTCTGATCATCGTTGCTGCGGCACTCGCGCCGTCGCTTGCATCGGCTCAAACTCCCAAGTTGAACATCAAGACCAGACATGGCCTCCCAATCGAGGAGCAGCGCAAGTTGCAAATGGAGCGCCTCGCCAAGCAGTACGATTTGAAGAAATACACCGTCGCCCATGACATTTTGATCGAGCGCGGGGCCATGAATCATTCTTATCCTGTGCTGACTCTGAACCTGCGCTTCCTGGACAACGACGACCTGGCGCTTTCGGCTTATGTTCACGAACAGGGCCACTGGGTGCTGATGGAACGCCATCGCGCCGACAATCCGGCACTATTCGAAGATTTGCAGCGAACTTTTCCTAATATGGAGATTCGGGTTCCCGACGGTGACGGCGAGCTCCGAAGCAGCTATTTTCACATCGCCGTTTGCATGCTGGAATGGCAAGCGATGGAAGAACTTGTAGGCGCTGAGCGCGCGCGCAAAGTGATGGAATGGAAGCAGGGCGACCACTACAAGGCGATTTATGCGACGCTGTTGAATCATCGCGAGCAAGTTGAGAGCATGCTGGGGCGCCGCGGGGTGAAATTGGTGAATAATTAGTTGGGGGCGGCCTTGAATTGGCTCAACGCCGGCAGCTAAAAACCAAGAACGGGGAACGGGGAACTTGCCAAAGCGCAAAGACATAAAGAAAATTCTGATTATCGGGTCGGGGCCGATCGTTATCGGCCAGGCTTGCGAGTTTGATTACTCCGGGGCGCAGGCTTGCAAAGCCCTGCGCGCGGAGGGGTACGAGGTCGTGCTGGTCAATTCCAATCCGGCGACCATCATGACCGATCCGGAACTCGCACACCGGACCTACATCGAGCCGCTGACCAAGGAGTATCTCGAAGAAATCATCGCGCGGGAAAAACCGGATGCGTTGCTGCCGACGGTCGGAGGGCAAACGGCCTTAAATCTGGCCGTCGAGCTTTCCGAAAGCGGCGTCCTGGAAAAATACAAAGTGGAGATGATCGGCGCGTCGCTGCGCGCCATTAAGGTCGCTGAAGACCGCCTGTGGTTCAAGGATGCCTGCCGGAAGATTGGCCTGGAAGTTCCGGCGTCCGCGCTGGTGAACAACGCGAAAGACGCACTGCGCCTCTGCGATCAACTGGGATTCCCGCTGGTGATTCGCCCGTCGTTTACGCTGGGTGGAACGGGCGGTTCGATCGCCTACAACAAGGAAGAGTTCGGCGAAGCCATCGCGCACGCTCTGGACATGAGTCCGGTGCATGAAGCACTGGTGGAAGAATCGGTGCTCGGCTGGAAGGAATATGAACTCGAAGTTATGCGCGACTTCCGCGACAATTTCGTGGTCATCTGCACCATCGAAAACTTCGACCCCATGGGCGTGCACACCGGCGATTCCATTACCGTGGCTCCCGCGCAGACGCTGACGGACAAGGAATTTCAGCGCATGCGCGACGCTGCCGCAGCGATTATCCGCGAAGTCGGAGTGGAAACCGGCGGTTCGAACGTGCAGTTCGCCGTCAATCCGGAAAATGGCCGGATGGTGGTGATCGAAATGAATCCGCGCGTGTCGCGCAGTTCGGCGCTGGCGAGCAAAGCCACCGGTTTCCCTATCGCGAAAATCGCCGCGCGGCTGGCTGTGGGAATGTCGCTGGACGAAATTCCCAACGACATCACGAAAAAAACGCCCGCGTGCTTCGAGCCCACCATCGATTACGTGGTGGTGAAAATCCCCAAGTGGCAGTTCGAAAAATTTCCCGGCGCGGACAGCGCTCTCGGGACGCAAATGAAGTCCGTCGGCGAAGTCATGGCCATCGGCCGCACCTTCAAGGAAGCGCTGCAAAAGGGAATTCGCTCGCTGGAGCCGAGCACTCCGTGGAGGGCCCCCTCGGAAACGCCGGATTCGCTGTTGCGTGAAAAACTAGCGACGCCCAGACCCGACCGCATTCACTGGCTGCTGACGGCCATGGAGCGTGGTCTGCCGGCCCAGGAAATTTGCGAGCTGACGAAAATCGATCCTTGGTTCATCCAGCAGATTGAAGAGTTGACGGCCATGAACCGCCGTGCCGCGGCGGTGACGGTCGAAACGGCTTCGAAAGAACTGTTGCGCGAGGTGAAGCGTCACGGCACCAGCGACGAGCAATTGGCGCAAATCTGGAGAACGACGTCCGCTTCCGTGCGCTTGCAGCGCGCGCGCTATGGCGTGACGCCGGTGTTCAAGCGCGTGGATACCTGCGCGGCGGAATTCGAATCCTTCACGCCGTACCTTTATTCCACTTATGAAGACGAAGACGAGTCGGACGCCCAGGCGCGCCCAAAAGTCATGATTCTGGGCAGCGGACCGAACCGCATCGGGCAGGGAATTGAATTCGATTATTGCTGCTGCCATGCCGCGTTCGCGCTGCGCGAAGACGGCTTCGAAACCATCATGGTGAATTGCAATCCGGAGACGGTTTCGACGGACTATGACACTTCCGACCGCCTGTATTTCGAACCGCTCACCCTGGAAGACGTGCTGGCCATCGTGGAACGCGAAAAACCGCAAGGAGTGATCGTGCAGTTCGGCGGGCAAACGCCGTTGAATCTTGCGCTGGAGCTGAAACGCAACGGCGTACCAATCATTGGCACCGCGCCGGAATCGATCGATTTGGCGGAAGACCGCCGCCGCTTCGGGCGTTTGCTTGACGAGCTGAAAATCCCACAACCGCGAAACGCCACCGCGCTGGTGCCGGAAGAAGCGGCTCGCGTGGCCGGCGAAATCGGCTTGCCCGTGCTGGTGCGGCCCAGCTACGTGCTGGGCGGACGCGCCATGGTCATCGCCTATGATGTGAACACCGTTCAGGAATATGTGGCCCAAGCGGCGCTGATGGGACCGGCGCGGCCCGTGCTGATCGATCAATTCCTCGAGGAAGCGACGGAAATCGATGTCGATGCGCTGGCCGATGGGACGGACGTGGTCATCGGCGGAATTATGGAGCACATCGAGGAAGCTGGAGTACACTCCGGTGATTCTTCCTGCGTGTTGCCGCCCGTCAGTTTGTCGCCCGCCATTCTCGACATCATCCGCGAATACACCAAGCGGCTGGCGCTGGCATTGAAAGTGGTCGGATTGATGAACGTGCAGTATGCCATTCAACGCGATACGGTTTACGTGTTGGAGGTGAATCCGCGCGCCTCACGCACGGTCCCCTTTGTAAGCAAAGCAACCGGAGTGCCGCTGGCGAAAGTCGCGGCGAGATTGATGACCGGGAAGAAATTGGCAACAGTGAATCTGCCGATTGTGCAGCATAACGGTGTGGCGGAAATCGCCGTGCGCGAATTCTATTCCGTGAAGTCCCCGGTATTTCCTTTCAACAAATTCCGCGGAGTAGATACCATCCTCGGCCCCGAGATGCGCTCCACCGGAGAAGTCATGGGAATTTCGACATCATACGGGCTGGCCTTCGCGAAGGCCCAGCTTGCGGCGGGGCAGCGTTTGCCGCGCCAGGGCACCGTCTTTCTGAGCGTGAACGACCGTGACAAGAAGCACCTGGGAGCCCTTGGAAAAGAGCTGTCGTCGCTTGGTTTTCGGCTGCTTGCCACCCGCGGAACGGCGGCGGCGCTGGAAGCCTCCGGGATTGCCGCTGAAGCAGTATTCAAAGTAAACGAAGGGCGGCCGAACATCGTGGACCTGGTAAAAACGGGCAAGATCGACCTGGTGATCAACACGCCCCTGGGGCGCGAATCGTTCTACGATGAAAAATCGATCCGCCGCGCGGCGATCCGTTACAACATACCGTGCATCACCACGCTTGCCGCCGCGCATGCCGCCGCGCGCGGAATTCGCGCGCTCCTCGAGCAAGGAACGGAAGTTGCCGCTTTGCAGGATTTACATCGTGGACAGGCCGCCGCTTCCGGCGTGCCCGCGTCAGGAGATTAAGCCGTGTTATTTTCAGGAGTTTTCGCCGCTTTAACCACGCCTTTCGCGCAGGACGGGTCCGTTTCTCTCGCCGATCTGAAGCACAACGTTCAACGCTACAACCAGACGGATCTGGCGGGCTATGTCGCTCTGGGTTCCACGGGAGAATCCGTGCTGCTCACTCGAGCGGAGATGGACGGGATTCTTGAGACGGTAAGAGAATCAGCGGCGGAAGAGAAGAAGCTGCTCGCGGGCGCCGGGGCGGAGTCCACTGCGGAAACCATTGAACGCACGAAACGTGCGGCCGAGCTTGGATATGACGCGGCACTGGTGAAGACGCCGCATTACTACAAACCTGCCTACAAGCCCGAAGTGCTGGTCGCGCATTTCCGGCGGGTCGCGGACGAATCTCCTATTCCGGTTATGCTCTATTCGATTCCGCAATTCACGGGGATTGCCTTGGCAGCGGCGGAAGCGGCCGCGCTCGCCGAGCATCCCAACATCATCGGCATCAAAGACAGTTCAGGAAATGTGCAGGGCATTGGAGAGATTATCGGGGCAACCCCGCCCGCGTTCCAGGTCTTGGTAGGCTCCGCGGCGAGCATGTATCCTTCGCTGGTGATTGGCGCGCGCGGGGCAATCCTGGCGCTGGCGTGCGCGCTACCGGAAAAATCTGTGGCCTTGTACGAATTGTTCCGGCAAGGTCACCACGACCAAGCGCGCGAACTGCAATCCATTTTGGCCCGCGCCTCGAAAATGATTGTTTCCGAGGCTGGCATTGCCGGGGTAAAGCACGCCATGGACCAGCGCGGGTACCGCGGCGGCCTTCCGCGCTTGCCACTTGTCCCCCTGCACGATGAACAAAAGAAGCGTCTTACTGATTTTCTGGCGAGCCTGGAACCCGCCGCGGCGAGGGTCTAATTCCAAATAATCCCATGCAATTGATGAGACGTTTTCTCCCGAGATTCATCTAAGGGCTCATGGATTGTCGCGCTCTCACCTTCCACCAACTGCCCCATCAACCCAAGCTGTTTCTGGAATACCTGGAACACTTTGAGAAGGTAAAGTCCTTCTACTTTCATCCGCCGGCCATGTCCGCAGTCACTCGCTCCGCCCGGAAACTGGATTATCCAGGCGACCGGCGAGCAGAAGTAACTTCCATTCTTCGCAGACAGAACATCGCTCTCGGGGCGGGAGCGGAAACGCTGGCCAACCTGGACCGCCTTGAAAAAGGCGCCGTCGCCGTCGTTTCCGGCCAGCAGGTCGGATTGTTCAGCGGGCCGGCGTATTCCGTGTACAAGGCGCTGACAGCCGTGCAGATCGCCGAAGAATTGACCCGCGGCGGAATTCCCGCGGTGCCGGTTTTTTGGATGGCCACCGAAGACCACGATCTCGACGAGGTCCGTCACTCCACGTGGTTCGATCAGGGGAAGCTGGTCCGTTTTGAATTGCCGGTTGCCTCGGAAACGGGGCGGCCCGTGGGACGGATTCCGCTCGGCGCGCAGATCGCCCCTCTTGTGCAAGAGGCCGCGGAATTGCTGGCGAGCCAAGGCAGCGACCTGCTCGCGCAATACCTGAGCGAAAGCTACCGCCCAGAGGAAACGTACGGCAGCGCGTTTGGCAAATTATTTGCCCGCCTGTTTGCGCAGCACGGGCTGATCCTGATGGACCCGCTGGATAGCGGCTTCCACAAAGTTGCCGCGCCGCTTTACCAGCACGCGTTGGCGGAACGCGACGTGCTCAACGAAAAGCTCTTGCAGCGCGGCAAGGATTTGGACCGCGCGGGGTTTGACGCTCAAGTCAAGGTGACTTCGCGCAGCACGTTATTGTTCCAGCTGGCTGATGGTGTGCGGCAGGTCATCACGGCGAGCGCCGCGGATTTTCAGGCCGGCGAGAAAACTTGGTCGCGCGACGAACTGGTGCACAAGACGCACAACGAGCCGGAAAACTTCAGTCCCAACGCGCTTTTCCGCCCGGTGGTGCAGGACTATCTGCTTCCCACCGCGGCCTACATTGCCGGCCCGGCGGAGATTTCCTATTTTGCGCAGTCGGAAGTGGTGTACCGGCATCTTCTTGGAAGGATGCCGGTGATGCTGCCGCGCGCGGGGTTCACACTGGTGGACGCCAAGGCCAGCAAACTGCTGCGCCGGTATGGCCTGACGGTCGAGGATGTTTGGGCGGGGTCGCAAGCCATGCGCCACAAAATGGAAGGCAGGTCGGTTCCCGGCGCCTTGGCGAGAAACTTCGACCGCAACCAAAAGCAGATCGCGAAGATGTTGGCGCAGCTCGGCAAACAGATCGAGAACCTCGATCCCACGTTAAAAGGCACGGTTGAGAAATCGCGGAAGAGGATCGAATTTCACATCGAAAAACTGCGCCGCAAAGCGGGCCGGGCGCAAGATCAGAAGTCCGGGCTTATAGCCGCGCATAAACAATATCTGGAGTCGCTCTTGGATCCGCACAAGGGCCTGCAGGAGCGCGACTTGTGTCTGCTGCCGTTCCTGGCGCGATGGGGAGCGGGCGGACTCAGCGAATTGCAAAAACTTTCCATCGGAAAGAAAATCGGGCATCACTTCGTCATTCAGTTGCCATAAGCCACGAACTGCTCTCCCAGTTTCCTCGGGCGCGTTGGAAAGCCGGCGGCCTAAGAAACATGTTCCCACACACACGATCACAGGAGTGAAATCCCTACTGCAGCCCTGTCGCCAGATAGGTCTATTCGGGAAGACTCGGCTACGCAACACAATGGTGCCGGGGGCCAGAATCGAACTGGCTACGCCCGCCTTTTCAGGGCGGCGCTCTACCAATGAGCTACCCCGGCACAGGTGATTTAGAAATTGTAGGGGCGATGCGGAGTTGTGTCAATTCGACGGAAAACCCTGCCTAATTCACTGCGAGGAGTCGTCGAATTCCTTCATCCAATTGCGATTTTTCAACACCTCGCGCGGCTTAGTGCCGTCGGGCGGCCCGACGATGCCGTCCTTCTCCATCAAGTCGATCAAGCGAGCAGCGCGGCCGTAGCCGATACGCAAGCGGCGCTGCAACGTGGAAGTGGAAGCCCGGCCGGCGTCGCACACTACTCGAATGGCGTCCTGATAGAGAGCATCGTCAACGTCCTCGCCGCCCTCGGCGTCGCCCTCGTCCGCACCTTCGGTCTTGCCATCCTCTTCCTTCGGTGCTGCAAGCAGCTCTTCCTGATATTTCGCCTGGGCCTGCTCACGCCAGAAATCGCAAACGGAAGTGATCTCATCCTCCGTCACCAGCGGGCCATGAATGCGATGGAGCCGCGCCGACCCCGCCGGCAGATACAGCATGTCCCCCCTTCCAAGCAGCGATTCTGATCCGTTCGAGTCGAGAATCGTGCGCGAGTCCACTTTGCTGGCCACGCGGAACGAAATGCGCGCCGGGAAGTTCGCTTTGATCAAGCCGGTAATCACGTCCACCGAAGGCCGCTGCGTCGCGAGAATCAAATGGATGCCCACGGCCCGCGCCATCTGCGCCAGCCGGGTAATGGACTCTTCGACGTTGTTGGTGTCCACCATCATCAGGTCGGCCAATTCGTCGATCACGATGATCAGGTAGGGAAGCGGCTTGTGCTCCGTCTCTTCCAGGTTGTCGAAGAGCGAAAGGGATTGGTCCTTCTTGAATGTGCGGTTGTACTGGTCGATGTTTCGCACGCCGCGCTGCGCCAGCAGTTTCAGGCGGTTCTCCATTTCGCGCGTTGCGTTGCGCAGCACGTTCGAAGCGATCTTCGGATCGGTCACCACCGGCGCGATCAAGTGCGGAATATTTTCGTAAAGGTTCAGCTCCAGCCGCTTCGGGTCCACCAGCACCATCTTCACTTCTTCAGGGCTGGCCTTGTACAAAATCGACATCATCAGCGAGTTGATGAACACGCTCTTGCCTGTGCCCGTCGAGCCGGCGATCAACAAGTGCGGCATGGCCGCGAGGTCCGTCACGCGTATTCGCCCGTGCAAATCGCGCCCCATGGCCAGCGTCAGCTTGCTCGGGGAATTGACGAACTCCGGCGCCTCGATGATATCCCGCAGCGCAATCGTCTGCCGCTTGTCGTTCGGAACTTCGATGCCGATGGTTGATTTGCCGGGGATGCGCTCGATCAAAATCGATTCCGCCTGCAGCGCCAAACACAAATCTTCGGTAAGCCCGGTAATCCGGCTGTACTTGATGCCTGCATCCGGCTTGAACTCGAAGGTCGTAACCACCGGCCCCGGATTAATTTGCGTCACGCGCCCTTGCACGTCAAATTCAAGGCATTTTGCTTCAATCGCGCGCGCGCGAAGTTTCAACTCGTCTTCATCCAGCTTGTGGCTGCGTTCGCCCTCGCGCAGCAGGGCAGGCGAAGGAAGTTTGTAATTCGGGTGGCCCTTCGCGATTTTGGGATCGCCGGCTTTTTTAGCCGCACTCTTTTCCGTGTCGCGGTTGAGGACGAAGATCGGCGTCTTCCGCGCCGTTTCCTTCGTCTCCCTGTCGTCCTCTTCTTCGATTTCCGTCCGGCTCTTGAAAACATTGCTCTCGTCGGCCAGCCGGATGGTCTTGGGGGGCTCATTCAATACTTCGCCTTTTCCAATCGATTGCTGCGCAACGGGTTTCCTGCCCGATAGCCGGGACTCTTCCAGTCGCCGCCGCATGCGCCGCTGCTCGCGTTCTTCGCGCCAGGCGTGCCAGCGCGCCTGGGCCTTTTGCAAAACGCCCAGTCTTTCCACTTTTCCAATCGGCCCGTTCGGCCCGCTGGCCCACGCATGCGCGCCGGAAAAAGAAAAGCGCGTGGTCATAAACAACGCGGTCACCAGCAGCGCCACGGCCACCAGGTTGGCCCCCCACAGGTTGAATCCGGTGCGCAGCTCGCTGGAGATCAGCGCGCCCAGGAACCCGCCCGGCGGGACCGCGCCGCGCACATCCCAGACATGCCACAAGGAAAGCAGCGTCGGCAGCGCCAGCAGGAGCAACGCAAAGCCGGCCACCGTGGCGGCCTGCGAATCGATCGCCCGGCTGCGGAACCACCGCCAACCCAGAACGAGCATCGCCGCCGGCAGCAGAAACGCGGCAAACCCGAAAATTTGGAAAAGCAGGTCCGCGCCATAAGCTCCGGCCGGCCCAATCCAATTGCGAGCCGGGCTGCCGTCGGGTCCCGCGGCGCTGACGTTAAACGCCGCATCGTTCGGGGAATACGATAGCAACGCCAGCGCCATCAGCACCGCCAGCGTGATGCACAAAAATCCAATCAGCTCATTGAAACGCTTGTTTCCAGTCGGAGTCAGTAAGCGCAAGAGGCTCTCCTCAGCTTTTTGGGGAAGGCTGAGTGTCGCGGCGGGTGCTGGCGCTATCGCAATCCCGCTTGGAGGAACTTCCGAACAAGACGATGATACCAAACGCCTGCCGCACGACAACAAATACTTTCAAATCGCGTGTTTGCAAACTACACAGAAACGGCATGGCCGTCCACCAACCCAGTCAGCCAGCTATTCCCCCAGCCGCGAAGCCCAATACAAAACCGCCGCCCCCACGATAATCCGGTAAACCGCAAACGGCGCAAACCCGTGCTTCCTCACCCACCCCAAAAACCACGCCACCGCCCCGTACGCCACGATGAACGACACCACGAACCCGATCGCCAGCACCACCCAGCCGTGCGGATCAATGTGCGTCACTCCGATCGCATTTTCTCCCTTGCCCCGCAGCGATTTCAGCAAATCGTAGCAAGTAGCGACCACCATCGTGGGGATCGACAGGAAAAACGAAAACTCCAGGGCCGAAGCCCGCGACATCCCCGCCAATTGCCCCGCCGCGATCGTGGACATTGACCGTGACGTCCCCGGGAACACCGCCGACAAAATCTGGCATGCCCCGATCCACACCGCTTGCAGCACGCTCATGTCCTCCATATGCCACGTGTGAATTCGCGTTCCTGTAGCTCCCAGTCCCGCCGCTTCCGAAGCAGAATTCATCTCGTCCACAATCCACATCACGACGCCGCCAATCAGCAGGGCCGCGCCCATGATGTACAGATTCTCCAAATGCTTGCCTATAATTTTGGTCAGCAAAAACGCCGGAATCGCCGTCACCGCAAAGGCCACGATGACCAGGCTCAGAGGATGCGTCAAGGGCGTTCGATCGCCTCGCTCCCCTTGCGGAAAAGTAGCGATGAGCTTTTTTATGCGTTCGCGAAAATAAACCGGCAAGCAAAGAATCGCACCCATTTGAATCACGATCGTGTACATCTTCCAATAGCCGTTCGCCAGGTCAATGTGAAACAGCGCTTCGGAAATGCGCAAATGCGCCGTCGAGCTTACCGGCAAAAACTCCGTCAATCCCTCCACGATCCCCAGCAACACCGACATCAAGTAGTCGCTCAAACGCCATCTCCTGAATGCTTTGCTGTTTTTCCCGCGCCCGGCAGGATTTTCCGCATTTCGTAAGCGTCAATCTTCTGCAAATAATACCGCTTCAGCGTCGCCTCGATACGATAGCCATGCCGCTGCCAGAACGCAACGCCCACTTCGTTATCGGTTGCCGTTTCCAGCAAAATCGTTCGCACCCCGCGCAGCGCCAGGTTCTTCTCGCTCTCCGCCAACAGCGCCGAGCCCACGTGCTGCCGCCGGTGCGATTCCGCCACGTCCAGCGTAATCACGTGCGCCAGCGGCGGATTTTCCTCCGTCAAAATAAATCCCACAATCCTCCCCCCATCTTCCGCCACCAGCCCGTCCGCCGAAGGCAGTTTCAAGAAATACCGCAGCATTGTCTTTGAATACGCGATCCCTGGAGGAAAACAAGCTTGGTCGAGCCGGAACAGGGCGGCAAAATCCCGCGGTTCATGGGCGCGCAGCGTCACCGGCATGGCGCGATTGTAGGCCGAACTCTCCCCGCTGAACAGCGCAGCTCAATGATTGTCAATCACTGCGCTGCCGCGGGCATCTTCAATCCCAGCGCCTTCACGGTAACCGCATCGGCAACCGCCGGTTTGCCCTCTTGTTTAGTCACCACCCCGAATCCGCCGCTGTAATCCCACATCGTCCAGCCCATCCCGTATTTCTCCAGCGTCGTTCGCACATCCGAAATCCACGCGGCGCGATCCTGCGGATTCGCCGCTTTGCGATAAACGCCAAACTCGTTGCAAGTCACCGGAACGTTCCATCGCTTGGCCCAAGCCGCCACCTGCCCAATCTCTCCCTCAATCCGCGCCGCGTTCCAGCGGTCCAGTCCATAATGAATCGCCGCCAATCGGTTCACCGCATCCGGAATCAGCGCCGCAGCCGCCTGCACATTTTCCGGAGTCGAAGGATACGGCATCTCCTTCAAATAATGCACATAATTTGTGCTCCAGGTCGCGCCCTGGTGCGTGAAAATATGCGGATCATAAAAGTGAAAGTTGTAAATAATGTTCGCATCACGCAATGGGTCGAAGAACAGCAGCTCATTCTCCGAAGACCAGTACGCCCCCGCCACAATAATCGTATGCTGCGGCGCCCCTTCGCGAATCGCCACCGCCAGCTTCGCCTGCACGCCTCCCATCGGTAACGATCCTTGAACTCCGGCTCGTTCAAAATTTCAAAAGAAACGAATTCAGGATTTGTCGTCGCATAGTGCCGCGCCAGTGCCCGCCAGAAATCCTCGAACTGTTCCACAAATCCATCGTCCGTCGCCAGCTTCTGCTTGAAATCGCTCTCGGGGTGCAAATCAATGATCACCGCCAAGCCGTGATCCAGAATCATCTTTACCGCGTGGTCGAGATACGCCACGTATTCCTCTGGAATCCGGTCCGCTTGCCCTCGCTTGAACATCGGCTGCGGATTCACGCTCAGCCGCACGTGGTCAAATCCCATCGCTTTGATCAGCGCGATATCCTGCGCCGTAGTCCAAGCCTCAAAATGTTCCTTTGTATAGCCCTTCGAATCGTAGACCTGCGCAAACCACTCGCTCAAATTGATCCCATGCTGTAAATGCGACGCCTGCCGCCGCGCGACACCCGAATCCCAAGTGGATTGCCCATAAACGCTTTGCGCTAAGAAAAAGAACGCCGCCAGGAAAACAACCGTCCCCAAAAACGAAACGCCTGCCCCAATAAAACGTAGGGGCACGATAAATCGTGCCCCTCTTAGCCCTTTGCGCCGTCTTGTATCCGTCATAGTTTGATGGTCACGGTCTTCACTTCCGTGTAATTCGCCAATCCATATTCGCCCAGTTCGCGCCCGATTCCCGACTGCTTGAACCCCCCGAACGGCGCTCCTGCGTCGAACACGTCATAGCAATTCACCCACACCGTGCCCGCGCGCACCTTGTCCGCGATGGCATGCGCCTTGCCGATGTCCCTGGTCCACACCGCCGCCGCCAGGCCATACATGGTCTTGTTCGCGCGCTCCACGACCTCCTTCAGGTCCTTGAATTTCAGGATGGTCATCACCGGCCCGAAGATCTCCTCCTGCGCGATCTTCATGTTGTCGTTCACGTCCCCGAACACCGTGGGCTCGATAAAATATCCCTTGTCGCCCACGCGGTTGCCTCCCGCCAGCAGCTTGGCCTTCTCCTGCTTTCCGGCGTCGATGTACCCCATCACCTTGTTGAATTGCTCCTGATCCACCTGCGGCCCTTGTTCGGTGTTCTTGTCAAAGGGGCTTCCCACCGTCCGCCTCTTCGCCCGCGCCACGCTCTTTTCCACGAATTCGTCGTAGCACTTCTCCTCCACGAACAGCCGCGACCCCGCGCAGCAGCACTGTCCCTGGTTGAAAAACAGCGCAAAGTGCGCTCCCTCAATCGCCTGATCCATGTCCGCATCCGCGAACACGATGTTGGGACTTTTCCCGCCCAGCTCCAGCGTCACGCGTTTCAAGTTCGAGTCCGCCGCCGCCCGCATGATCAAGTGCCCCACTTCCGTCGATCCCGTGAACGCCACCTTGTCCACGTCCATGTGCCGCGCGATCGCCGCTCCCGCCGTTGGCCCGTATCCCGGAAGCAAGTTCACCACCCCCTCAGGAAACCCCGCCTCCAGCGCCAACTCACCCACGCGCAGCGCCGTCAACGGCGTTTGCTCCGCCGGCTTCATCACCACCGTGCACCCCGCCGCCAGCGCCGGTCCCAGCTTCCACGCCTGCATCAGCAGCGGAAAATTCCACGGAATAATCTGCCCCACCACGCCCACCGGCTCGTGCTTCGTATAAGTGAAGTAGTTCCCGTTCACCGGAATCGTCTTCCCCTGATTCTTGTCCGCCCATCCCGCATAGTAGCGGTAGCAAGCGATCGTCAGCGGCAGATCCGCCACCCGCGCCACATGCGCCGGTTTCCCGTTGTCCAGCGCCTCCAATTGCGCCAGCTCATCCGCATTCTTCTCGATGAGGTCCGCCAACTTGTTCATCAAAACGCCCCGTTGCGAAGCGCTCATCTTCCGCCACGGGCCTTTGTCAAACGCGGCCCGCGCCGCCGCCACTGCCTTGTCCACGTCCGCCGCGTCCGCCTCCGCCACTTGCGTAATCACCTCGCCCGTAGACGGATTGATCGTCGGGAAAGTTTTCCCCGAAACGCTGTCCACCCATTTCCCATTGATAAGCAGTTTTGTAGGTCCAATCTTTACCTTCGGTTCCACCACCGTAGTAGCCGTAGCCATTTCCATCTCCTCCTCAGTAACTCTTTCCTGCTCGATGCTCGTAGAGGCGGCCTTTTACCCTGAACGTAGTCGAAAGGTCACGCCGGCTTTTCCCACCCGGTCCGCGCCACGCTTTGTAGTGGCCGGTCTTGTAGACCGGTCCGACTCATTAAAGCTGTCCGCGAAGCAAGACCCCCCAAGCTCCGTGCCCCGCAAACCGGCTGCAAGAAAGAAGCCTATACCCCCGCGTCCCCCGAGGCAAGATGGCCAAAGGGCCTACTCTTCCTCCTACTCATTTTTTTCTAACAGCCTCCGCAGTCCGCTAGCCCGCCCAGGGGTTCCTCATTGCGCGCACGTCTCTCACCGCCTCTTCGGGAAGTGCTATCCTTTTCCTAGGAGTCCTCTCCCATGAAGCCCCAAAACAAAATGGTTGCCGCCATGCTCGCCATGGGCCTCCTCATGGCGATAGCCATAGCCGTACTCACAAAGGGTCCCGCCTGGCGCAAAAAAGCCCAGCAACGCCACCAGGAGGATCTCCTGGCCCAACTCACCCCAGAAAAAGCTATCGCCCTCTGCGGCAACCCCATCCAGGATGAGACCCAAACCTCCCCGCCAACTCCCACCAGGCGCTTGATCATCCGAAATGACTACGCCTTAGCCGTCGAGCTGGATTTCACCGCCTCCCCCTCCGACTCCCAAAACTGGCATCTCACCGCCATTCAGGACCCCTCCGGCGAAATCAAGTACCCAACGCCAGCCACCCAAATCGGCGTCCTGCCCTGTCTGGACCCCAAGCCAGCCAAAAAGCCCGACCAGAAGCAACAATAGCCCATTCCTGAGCCGCCCGTCCCGCCACCCTATTAGGGGAATTACCTGACACCAAATCAGGGCCATCGCCCGATTGCTGAAGCGGCGATACTGCCCGAGAATGCCCACACATCGGGACAGTGGGCCGCCTCCGTGTCCAGGACCCCCGCCTAACCACCCCGGATCATTTCGTCGTGGCGCGGAGGCACCCCCACTACAACCTCAAAATCTCCCCCTGCAAAAGCCTTGCGTGCTAAGGCCCGCATCCCGGCCGCCCGCCACGCAGCAAGCTCTTAAAACCCTACCCACGACGGTACCTCTTCATTTCAAGCCAGTTCTTTAGAACCGGCCAGAACAGCATCAGCCCCAGCGTTAGCAGGCTGGCGCCGCCTACTAACTCCATGGTCTGGCTCGCATCAGCTATCGAAAAGCCTCTGTACAAGAGTGTCGCCCCACCCAACACGCACAAGCAAGCAATGCACTGAGTTGGTTCAGCACTGAGGATCCTCCTGTACGCAAGCCAAGTAGCCGGGAAGTCAAGTACATGGATGCGAGTGAACCATAAATCGTTTCACAGCAGGGCAAGCCATGTACCTGCGTCTTCCATTCGAGTGTGGCGAACCCCCGGTGCTAAACTGGCAGCGCGATTTTCCGCCCTCGTCGCTAACCGCCAGCGCGTGAGCCTTGCGGGAGTGTTTGACAAACGGGAACCAACGCAGCAATTCATAATGGGGTCGGAAGGAGTCGGAGCATGAGAGCGGTTCTAATCCCCGTAGTGATCTTACTTATTCCAGGCGCACTGCTGGCCCAACAGAGGAGACAGCCCGCTATCGTGCAAAGGACATTTGTTCCCGACGAGCCGTTGCCGTGCGTCGCCTTTAATCGCATGGCGGCTCGCTTGGACGCGGTTTACAGAATCGAGGAAATCACCAAGGCCGACTACGACGAGGGCATGAAGAGGTACAAGGATGGCACACCGGAAGAGGGCGTGGATTACTTCGCAAGCGGAAAAGACAAATACCAAAGAATTTCTCTTCTGCCGGACAAGCTCGCCGACTTCATTCGCTGGTACGCCGTCGATGGCGGACGCGGCCAAATGAGCGCCGCTGATGACCAGTGCAACACCGAATTGCAGGAGAAAGAGGAACGATACTCCGGAATTTACACCCTTCGCCGGTTACAAGACGCGATGACGGTTTCCCAGGCCGAGGGGCTGTTAGCAGATGCCGCCCTGCAAGGCCAGAACGTGGTGATAAAAGCTCTCTTGGAAAGTGAATCCGCGCGCCACAACGTCGTCGAGCGCTACAACAAGCTGGTCGACAACGTCAACGCGTACAATAAAGCGGTCAACGATCTCGTCGTCACCGTGAATACTGCCATGAATGAACCCAAAGGCTCCAAGCTAGCGCCAGAGCTGCATTTCAACTTCGTCCGCCTGCAACCCATCACCTGCACGGTAAGCCCATTCGCGTTCACCAATTCGATGGCCTACATGGCCAACGTGCGCACCATGGCCGACGCGACCCCCACGATGCACTGCGAGTAAGCGCCGAAATGGTCGAGTCCAGGCGCGCCGAGGGCAAGCGCGGTAAAGTGTGGGAGCCAAGACCCGCTCGCCCCTTCATTGCATAAACGCCGTTCCGTGCTGGTCGGGGTGGGATGAAACTTCGGCGCACCGATCCACGTATATGTCTCCAAGAAGGGTCAATGTCCTATTCGCCCATACTGGTTGTGCATATTTGCGCTGGGAGCTTGGGGTTGCTGTCCGGGACCGCTGCGATGGCTTTCCGCAAGGGTTCCCCCCGACATGTACTGGCCGGAAAGGTCTTTGTCGCATCCATGCTCACCATGGCCACGGTCGCCGTGTGGCTTGCCATCACGAGGCATCAACCCAATAACATCGGCGGCGGAATTCTAACCTTTTATTTGATTGGAACGGCATGGCTGACCGCCAGGCGCAGAGACGGGGAAACCAGCCGTTTTGATTGGATTGTGCTCCTGATTCCCTTGGCGCTCGGTATCCTCACCTGGATGAATGGTCTTAAAGTCGTGCGCAGCGGAGCGAGCTCACAAGACGGAGTTCCTGTCGGAATGACCTTTTTCATGGGTTCGGTGATGCTGCTGGCAGCCGCGGGGGACGTTCGCATGCTGGTGCGCGGCGGCGTTGCTGGAGCAAAGCGCATCGCGCGGCATCTCTGGCGCATGTGCTTCGGGCTGTTCATCGCAGCAGGGTCTTTTTTCCTGGGACCCTCAAACCGCCCGCTGAGACTGCTTTCGACAGTGGGGCTCGGGCAACACCTGTCCCCAGCTTTATTCAGCACAACCTTGTATTTAATTCTCACCATACTGCCACTGATTTTGCTGATTTTCTGGCTAGTCCGAGTCCGCTTCACCAATGCCTGCAACGGAAAGTCGATCCCACGTGGCGCCCTACTAGAAAATAGAAATTACAAAAGGGGCCAATAGGAAGACCCGCCCGCCCACGCCCGTTGGCAACTTTTGGGGATTGGCGGGTTTTGTTAAAGTTCAGAAGAGGCGGAGCCAAACCGCTGATGGCCACCCGAACTGTACTCCCGCGGAATCCGTCCCAGGTAACTGGCCACCTGCTTGCCCCGCTGAAAACGGGAGACATCTCCCATCGTTAGCACGAAGGCCATCGAAGTAATCGGCCCCACTCCCGGCTCCGTCATCATCAGCCGTGCTTTTTCGTTTTTCTCCGCAGGTTCCACCACCGCGCGAATCGAGCCGGTCAATCGGCCCATTCATCGTCTCTCTTACCCTGAATACAACTATGCCGGATGGAATCGGGGCACTATCGGTGACTGGCTTTCGCGCTAACGAACACTTGTTCTGGCATCTCCCCAATCCCGCGCTATAATCGCAGCACTCGACGCTCTCGTCGATATCGGCGTTCCTGCCGAGAAGGAGGTGATCCAGTGAGGTACGGTTTACGTTGAAGCAGTACCGGAGGCGCTTGTGAGGTTACCGAGCGCCTCTCTTCTTTTGTCCCGCCGCGGCTTAGTAGCTCTTCGTAGCGTCAACGCCGTTCTCCACGTTGGATTACTCTATTGATGATGAACCTTAAACAGGAGAAACGGCAGTGACTAGAGACGAGGCTTGGAATCTGGCAAACCATTGGGTTGCGGCTTGGAACAGCCATGATCTGGACTCCATCATGACGCACTATGAGGATGCCATCGAGTTGACTTCGCCAGTGGCCGCCCAGTTGTTGGGGACGCCCGATGGCACAGTAGCTGGAAAGGCAAACTTGAGAGCCTATTTTCAGCGAGGGCTGGAAGCCTACCGCGAACTCCACTTTCAACTTGAGGACGTCCTCTGGGGCGTAAACAGCGTGGTGCTCTACTACACAAATCAAAAAGGCACGCGCACGGCAGAGTTCATGGAACTGTCCGCGGCTGGAAAAGTGACGCGAGTTGTGGCCAACTACAGTGCCAAATGAGTAGGATACCCGCTCTCCTGCTCGCCAATGTGGTGCCCCTCAAAGGCCGCCCGCTTGCCCACGCCAAAGCAGCCCGCGTTCGCGTTCGAGTTCGCGTTCGGCTTGGAGCCAATCGTCCAGCTCACGGCCCGGCTCCCCGCCGCGCGTCGAGTACGAATTGACGAAACTGGGGCGCAGCAATCCCCCGCCAGATTCTCGACGAACACCAGTCCTCGCTCGGCTCGACAGTCCTGTTTGATCGCTTCCACGCCGCCAAACTTCAGCATCGCTTGGCGCCGCGCCTCCACCGGCGATACACCGGCGCGAAGGTCTTCTTCCGTTTGCAGAGCGATGTGCCCCTCAATTTCTTCTCTCAATCGCTCTTCTTGTGCCCGCCTTGCCGCCAAGTGGAACAACCGACTAAGGAACCGCCTCAGAGCTCTCATGACAAATCCTCCGCCTTCGCATCGAAGAACCGGGCGATGATCGCCGCCGTTTGCTCCCAATCTTGCGTCTCGACCTGCAACTGCTTGCGTCCTTCCTGCGTCAGCCGATAGAAGCGCGCCCTGCGATTATTCTCTGAGGCCCCCCACTCCGAGGTGACCGCGCCCTCTTGCTCCAGCTTCAGCAGCACGGGATACAAAGTCCCTTGATTCACGGCCAGCAGGTCCCCGCTAATCTGCTCGATACGCCGCGCGATTCCATAACCGTGCTGCGGCCCCAGAACATCGAGTGTCTTGAGGACCATCAACGCCAACGTTCCTTGCAGGACATCCGTCTTTTGTTTCATAGCAAAGTCTCTTTCATAACACCGCCATTTTGGTTTCCAACAGGAAAGATGCCACGCTTCCTTTGGGAAAGCAACAGGTAACTTCCAGCCTGCCAAAAATAGCTCTTGACAAGCGTTCTTTATCTGGTACTATACCTCTAGGGAAAGGTGCGAGTCGCGCATCTTTCCCTTTTGCGTTTTGCGGGTGTTTTTCCACGGTTTGCTGTCCCTTTTAGGGGTGTGCAGCCCGCCACCGCGGCTCTCCTTCTGAGCTAGTCCAAAATTATTTTCGTGTTTTCTCCCAACTAGGATCGCGCCGTTCGCCGCCCGCTTCGGTTCTTGCTTTCTCCATGCCTAGTTGTTCCAAATCGTCGTCCTAAATCGTTGTAGGGGCGCGCTTTAGCGCGTCCCCACCTTAGCCAATTCCCACTCTGGACCCAAACCATGAAAACCAAAAAACCCAACGCCGCACAGATCTGGACCATCTCCTGCGCCACACTCGTCTCGAAGGAAGAACCCGGCTCCGCTTTTCCATTGCCTGGCTCGCCCGTGCCGCACGCCTCTCAACCAATCCCGTGCGCAACGCGGTGCGCCGCCTCGCCGACCAGGGCGTTTTGCGCTTGGTCGCCCGCACCAAATCCGGTCACGTGGTCGAGGTGCGCTTGCCCATGGAGATTCGAGCAGCGCGCGCCCCAGCCCCTCTGCCCCGCGCTGCCAGCTTGGAGGACACCGATTTCATGAAAACCAGGGCGCTGCGCATGGCCATCCACTCCCGCGACCGTGGCCTCTGCTTCTACTGTTTGCGCCGCCTTGCCATTGGCCTGGTGACCCTCGACCACGTCATCCCCCGCGTTCAGTTGGGGCGCAATTCCTACCGCAACCTCGTCTCTTGCTGTGTCGAGTGCAATTCTCTGAAAGGAGATCGCTTCGCTGAAGATTTTCTCCGCTGGCTCTACCGCCAGCGCCGCTTGACCCCCGCCGAACTCACCGACCGCCTCCGCGCCCTCGACGCCCTCGCCTCCGGCAAGCTCCGCCCGGCGATCGCCCCCATTGCCAATCCCCGCCGCATGGGCCGCCCCCCGCTTAACCCCGCCGACCCTTAGCATGCGGCTGTAGGGGCGCGCTTCAGTTTACCTCCAAAAGGCTGTCATTTCAATCCTGTGTGGCACCTGCTATAATACTGTCATACATGGAGGAGGTGACATGAAGCTAAAAACCCGCATGCGGGTCAATGAAAACGGGCGCGTGGTAATTCCTGCTTCCTTTCGCCAGCGCCTGGGCATCCGTGTTGGTGACGAGGTCGTTCTGCAGATTCAAGACGATGAACTGCGCATCACCACTTTGAAACGCAACATTGAGCGCGCTCAGCGGCTCGTCCGCAAGCACGTGAAGCCAGGAACCTCTCTTGTTGACGAATTGATTGCCGAACGCCGCGAGGCCGCCCGAAATGAATAGGGTTGTGCTGGACGCTTCCGCCCTGCTCGCTATTCTCAATCAGGAGTCCGGAGCCGAAACGTTGACGCCAGAGCTTTTGAGCGGCGCTTCAATCAGCACCGTCAATCTGGCTGAAGTGCACGGCAAACTTGTCGCCCGGGGCCTCCGCCCTGACGATGCATGGGAAGCGGCACTGAGCCCCATCCGGGAAGTCGTTCCCTTCACCTCTGAGCACGCTAGGCTTGTGGGCGATCTGGTCGCGCAAACCCGCCCGCATGGCTTGTCTTTGGGTGACCGGGCTTGTTTGGCGCTCGGGCGTGCCTTGAAGGCTCCCGTATACACGGCCGACAAGTCATGGAAGAAGGTGAAGGTCGGCGCGCGCATCCACGTCATCCGGTGACAGGTCATTCTGTCCAACCGCCCCG
>WNFG01001466.1_pt1 | contig 23467 bp, 16 predicted proteins | sample 5400431 | NCBI WGS metagenome assembly WNFG01 (sample SAMN13153346, study PRJNA577476) | soil metagenome | isolation source: 120 cm saprolite under Douglas fir tree site 2 hole 3 replicate 2 | place: USA:California | collected 2015-04-18 | reverse complement strand
TGCTCCCCGGTCCCGCTCGAGGCCCCGCTGGCCGCCCCGATGTTCGTCTCCGACCGCCGCCGGTCCGACGACACCGAGGCAATCCCCGCACTCTCCTGCCCCCGATGCTGCAGCGCGTAAAGCCCGAGGTACACGATGTTCGCCGCGTTCTCATGGTTGAGAACGCCAAAGACACCGCATTCGTCGTGGAACTTGTCGAACATGGGGAGACAGTGTAGACCAGTACATCCTCTAGCCCAACATAGTACAACTATCAGCTCAGGGCCATTGCGAGTTCGCACATTCCGACGACGCGGCCACTTCCACCTTACGGTCATTCGATGACTTGACCACTGCGTCGAAGTGGTCGCTCTGTTTGCTCGGCGGGCAGCCAGTCTTTGACCCGTTCTCTTTGTACTTGGCGAGTTTGTGGCTGCCCCCCAAGAGCAATGCGAATTTCGCCCAATGGTCGCCGGCCACAGCTATGGTAGAGTTCGAGGCATTTTCAATGTACACCCAGTCGCCATCTTTCAGTAGCTGTGGAGAACCGCTGTCTACGCTCACTGTAATTGTGTCGTCGTCAAGTTCGAGGAGCGTAAAACGCGCAACACAGGCTTTACTCGTCGTTTCGCTACCGAGAGTGAACGTGGAGCCTTTATCGAAATATGAGGCTACATAGAAAGAGCCGGCCGGCAATTGTACATCTAGTCCGTTTCCAAAGATAAAATACACATCAGTAGCGCTCAGGTCGGCCAGATGAGGCACGCAGCGGCCGAATGCCTGGTCCGTCGCACGCGCCCCATAATTTGCAGCGCCAAACGCTATACTCAATGGCGCCGTCGTTGTGGTGACAGTATTGCCTGACTTTATCGTTATGTAAGCCGTATGATCCGGGTCATTAACGAGAATGGCGTGCGTCTTGGTTGCGCGGTCGCCTGACGGACCGGAGTCGTTGCCACTATGACAAATTAGACCACTGAAGAAAATTTCTATAGCCATGTCATTCCTTTCGTTTTAAGTATCAGATGTTGCCATAACTCTGAAAGCTCAGAGCCGATTGTATGAGGTGAATTGCGCTGTGCGAACGAAGAAACCCGATCTGAGCTCGACGTAGCGCCGCAGTAGGACCGCCGCCACCGTGTAGCTCGCGGTGGAACGCAACCGACACGGCCCGTGCGGACTCATCGTCAACATTGCTCACGGTGCCGATGACGGTGCGGCTTCCGGCTGCAAGGAAGGCAAAGGCGAAGCTGCGAAGCATGCCGTTGCCGTGTGAAGCGCTCGCCGTTTGGCAGCCAGCGAGGATTACAACAGGCCGCCGGGGCAAGTTTAGACGGGAGACGTCGCCAAGATACAGCAGTCCCGCGTCATCCGCTGTAGGCGTCAAGGGGATAACGGAAAGAGCCGCGTCGTTGCCATTGATGACTGCATGTGCGGCGATTTGAATCAAGTCGGCGCCTCTAATCTCTTCGAGGAGACGCTTGCGTGTGAACCCCGTTCCAAGTAATGGCTGACATCCGTATGCGGCCGCGAGTTGCGCAATCTCATCGCGAGCCGCGCTGAGCCTCGGTAACCTCGGAAAACGATGAGAATCGAACTGTGGATCGCCAGCGACGAAATAACGAGCCGGCGTTGGGTTGGGATGTTGATCTTCCCGTGCGACAAATGCTGATGCGTTCGGTGTGACGAGCACCGTTCGATCCTCCATCAGATATCTGTCTGTCGCTGGATCGACGAGTGCGCTGAACGGAATGTCAGCCGTCGACCCGTCTGGCACTATGACAAGGTACTCCGTACAGAGCACAGCTGCGGCGACCGGTTGAATGAGCGCCGTGAAGAGTTGACGCGCAGCAATTCGCATCTGGTGGTCATCGTCATTCGTCATGGCGTCAATCAATGATTTACGCAGCGCAGTAATCTCTTCCCGCGATGTGGAAGTTACGGCGCCGACGACGGCGCCGTTGTTGATTGCGACCAGGACTATTCGTGACGGAGTAGTCGTAAGTTGCAGAATCGCCGTAGCTTTTGGAAGACGTTTTGCGACATCAAAGCCTCCAGAGAACATAGCCTCGGTGGCTCCGGGCGATTTTGCGAATCCAGCCCTTGATCGCTCAACTAGAGTGAACACGGTCGCGTAGTCGTTGTCGGCGGCGCTCATGTCGATCAACTCATCATAAGGCGAGTCTGTCGCGCCGATGAAACCATCGCGAAGGACGCTCTCTTCAATGCCCGACCGTTGGCTCTCAATGAGCGAGATGGCAGTATCAAGATCGGTTCGGGCTTCCCTGTTGGCGCGTAAGGCTCGAAAGGCCTTGGCGCGTTCGACGTATGCGTCGGCGAGGCGAAATTGAAGATTGCGAGAGGTTCGATATGCAATTGTGTCATTCAGAAGCTCGATAGCCCTTCGCGGATTGCTGCGCTTGCCGAGGCTCGCCTCAGCGAATCGAATCTCGTCGATAGTCTCTTCTCGCAGACGGTCGTCAGGAATCTGTGCGGCGGCGGCGCGTGCCAGTCGCATGTTTGGTGATGACGACGTGCCTCGACTCGTGGCATACGCCCGCCACATGAGTGCTTCGGCCTGTAGCTTCGGCGATCCAACAGGCATCCCTGCTGCCTCTGCGAATAACGCTGCGGCTGTATCCCAGCGGTGGTTGGCGAGCTCATTCTCGGCGGCCGTCGTTACCGCCTGCTGCATGGGAAGATCGACCCCCAGGGCGCTGGCGATCGAGAAAATGTCGCGTCTCATGCGCCAAGCCTCATTCGAGCGACCGAGCACTGCGAGGAGGTTGGCGACGGTTGTCCGCATGCGGATTGCGTTTCCATGTTCATGGAGTTGCTCGAATATCTCAAGAGACTTGCGTGCGGTGTCTAATGCTTCGTAGGGATGTCCGTCGTTGGCAATAACTAACGAACGCGTCCAGAGTATCTCAGCGTCAAGTGCGTGATACTCGCGTGGAAGAGATAGCTCGGCTTCTTGCAGAAGCTTCAGGGCGGTTTGGGACTCTTTTTGATCAAACGCGCAGGTTGCCCGATAGTAAATTGCAACCCGCAGCATTGGAGTTCGACATTTGCTTAACTCGCGGATCGCCTCGTCAAAGTATGGGATCGCACCGGCGACGTCTCGGGCGCTGTAACGTATACGCGCCGTTCGATATGCAATATACCCCCTGCCGAAGGAGCGACGAGTCGAGTCGTCGGCGTGGTCAATGGAAGCAACTACATCCTGAAGAAGTGACTCACCGTTGACACCCGGTAGGGTCTCGCCGATGCAGCGCGCAAAATCGAGGGCCCGCAATGCCGCCTTGGCGTCGTTCGCTAGCACCTTCTCGCCCCAGTCGCTGAGAAAGGCGCCCTCGGCCCATCTCCTCGCATGCTCTGGGTAGCGTTGAATAATTGTGTACACTATCGATGAGTTGCGGCCCATGCACGCACGTTCAAGCGAAGGCATGATACGTTTCCAGGCGGATTCCTCGGTCTCGTGCTGCAACGCCTCGCGTCGTTCGCGTGCTTCGTTGGCCCAGGACCCCGCCGGGTCGACAGAGACGTAGTCTGAGTAGGCACGGGAGGCGCCATACTCAATGTGCAGCGCATCGAGCGCCAACGCGCGATTGAAGAGCGCGACTACCGAATGACGATCGATTTCGATGGCGTGATCTGCGGCGGCCAAAGCGCCTGCTATCAGCTCTGGGGAGTCTCCAACGCGCCCCTGCTCATATCGGGCAGCCGCCAGGTCTGCCCATACCGAGGCATTCGCCGGCGCCGAGCGTGCCGCCGATTCGAGCTCACGAACAGCATCCGCGTTGTTTCCGGAGAGTAGCGATGCAACGCCGCGCAAATGTAGCTCATCCGTGCTGGTGTTTGTGTCACTCAGGATGCCGCCTGCGATGCCATGCAGCCGGAGCAAGGATGCCTCGACGGTGGTCTCAGTTCCGCGCGTTCTCGACAGCGGAACATAAGCCATCGAAGTGATCCGTGCTTCGATCGGTCGTGTCGAAAGGGCTGCTACCGCCGCGAAGAGTTGAGTATGGGGTGACGGACGGGGGGATCGCAGCGCGATCCATATGGCAGTCGCGAGGATGACCGGCACTACTATGATGATTAGCGTCCCTAGTCGCTGTCTTCGCATCTACGCTGTTCCCTTTCCTGGGATTGACGGACCGATTCTTATGTTTAACAGCCGCACGTTACTTCGGGTTTCGCCTCATCTCCAGACGCTTCCAACAACTCCCCCGCCGCCCTCTCATATTCAGAAGGGCAGAGACACCGCATTCATCTCAGAGGAAAAATCGAGTCGTCAGAGGAGTTGCCGTTGGGTCTCGATGTTCCTTTTTGCCTCCTGCGCCCATGAAGAAGAGGAATCCACGTTGAGGTAGCGCTGGTATGCGTCGATTGTTTCCTTCTGCCTACCAAGGAATTCCAAGGCCTTTGCGCGATTGAATAAAGCTTCCGCGTAGCGAGGATTGATCTGTAGTGCTCGATTGCACACATCGACGGCGCGTGCGAGATTTGCATTGTCTCCAGTAGCGATGAGCGCGGCTGCCAGATCACTCAGATTGCTGGCCTTCTCATCTTTCGTCGCGGCCTCTTGAAGCAGAGCGATAGCCTTATTCCGGTCCTCTGCTGTCGGCTTGGACTTGAGGAGTAGTGCAACACCCTTTGCATGTAACGTTCTTGGATCAGTGTCTCGTCGATCCAGAACGCGGCCAAGTGCTCCATCCAATAGCAGTTGCGCTGAATCCACATTCTCTTCGTCGCCGCTACCTCGGTTATTGATCCGTTCGACGTATGTGAAACCCGTGAGGCGCCCAGCTACGGAACGCGATCGCAGATGGGAAGAAAGCTCGATCACCGGCGTCAGCGGATCGCGAGAGGTGTGCCAAACAAATGTGCCACCAACAACTACCAGGATCGCTGCGGCAGCAGCAAGCCACCGCCTCCGATCCGAATGCTCGACGGCTGGCGCCACAAACTCCGCCGTATCCACCACCGCCATCCTGCACTCATCGCAATCCGCGACGTGCGCGACGATGGCTGCACGGCCGGCATCATCCAGCGTTCCCTCGACGAAACGCCCGAGTTCCTCGGCGGCGGGATGGGCGAGGGTCATCGTCATGGGGGCACCTGCGGGGATGCGTTGGGGCCGAAGTCGACGTGCAGCGCGTCGGTGCCGTGGATGAGCATGTCTCCAATGTCGCTCATCCCCACGCCGGCGGCAAGAAGGGCTTCGCGCAGGGCGGCCACCAGACGGTCGATGCGGCGGTAGAGCTGTTTCTGGTCAGCGTGCAGCATTTTGGCCATCGTCGAGACTTTCATCGCGTCGATGAAACGTAATTTCATGATCAATCGATCCTCGGGCGGAAGGCGATCGAGCTCCCGGCTCAGTACGGCGCTGGCGCGGCGTGCCGCGACTTCGCGCTCGCCGCTCAGCAACTCGTCTTCCGCTGACGCCTCCGATGCGGGCTCACGCATCTCCTCCGTCCGCTCCACGTTCGCCGAGCGCCGTGGCTGCCGCACCACGATCGATGCGGCCAGCGTTTCCAGCGCCCGAGAGTCGAGCTCCGTATATTTTTGACGGACAATCGTCGACGCTTCCGTAAGGCCGAGGCCGTCGCGGCTGACCAGACGCTCCAGATAGATTGCCGCGTCACCCCCCTGGCGGGCGCGCATCGACGGCCGCCATTTGCCCCATTCGTGGATCTTCAGGTCCAGATAGTGGCGCGAGATGACGATCGTTAAGTATGTGGGAAGAGAGCACTTATGCTCGAATTTGCGCAGGACTGCGTAGTCATCCTCGATCAGCTTGAGCTTTGCCGCGGAGGCAAAATCCTCGGCGTCGGCGCCCGCAAGGCCGTACTTCCGGCTGACGAACGCGGCCACGCGCTCGATCAGCGAAAGATTTTCGAGAAAAAAGGTCTCCCAGTTCATTGGCTCGCCGCGAGTGGGAACGATGCGTGTCTGTTGACGGTGTGGCGATTCTAGACGAATTGCCACCTCTGCCCCTCGCCGCAGGAGATTTTCACGCGGAGACGCGGAGCAGGGAATCCCCATCCTTCTACCTCCGCGTCTCCGCGCCTCCGCGTGAAACGGGTTAGCTCTTGACATCCTCCAACTTTAGACTTAATCTAATCACCGTGCCAGACAGCGTGACCATTCTTCAGAACCATGGAATCCAGCCCTCGGCGCAGCGCGTGGCGGTGGCTGACTACGTCCTCCAGACCGTCGAGCATCCCTCGGCTGACCTGGTCTGGAACAGGGTCAAGGCGCGTGTGCCGTACATCTCCCGCGCCACCGTCTACAACACGTTGAATCTCTTCGTGGAGAAGGGACTGCTGCGTGCGCTTACGCTGGCCGAGGACAGCGTGGTCTTCGATCCGAACGTCGAGAGGCACCACCATCTCGTCGACGAAGAGAGCGGCACCATTCACGACATCCCCTGGGATAAGGTTCAGGTCTGCAACATCGAAGCGCTCAAGGGCTTCGAGGTTCACGACTACCAGGTGGTCATGCGCGGCGTTCGCAAGGGTGGACGGCGCAAGGCCTGAAAAATTTTCGCGAGTAGTTAGACGGCGTCCAGAATGCGACATCGTCCAGATCAAGAAGGAGAGTAACGACAAATGCCCATGCTTACCGTTGGTGACAAGTTTCCGCAGTACAGCCTTAAAGCCTCCGTCAGCACCGAAAAGGGAAAGGAATTCGAGACCATCAGCACGAAGGACAACGATGGGAAGTGGCTCGTTTTCTACGCCTATCCGAAGGACTTCACCTTCATCTGCCCGACGGAGATCGTCGAGTTCGGCAAGAAGAACGGCGAGTTCGCAGACCGTGACGCCGTCGTCCTCGGCGGCAGCACCGATAACGAACACTCGCATCTGGCCTGGCGCGTGGCGCATCCCGATCTGAAGGATGTGGTGACGCCGCTGGTCTTCATCACGCCCGCCTTCGCCACGCAGCTCGGGATTCTTCATCCGCAGGCCGGCGCCGCGCTCCGCGTGACCTTCATCGTCGATCCGGACGGCATCATCCGCTGGGTCAACGCCAACGACCTTTCGGTCGGACGCAATGTCGACGAAGTGATCCGTGCTCTCGACGCGCTGCAGAGCGACGAGCTCTGTCCGTGCAACTGGCGCCCGGGCCAGCAGACGCTCGGAGCGGCGTAGGCATCATGAGCGCCGTCGAATCGCTGCGCGCGCGTCTGCCCGAGAACGCGCGCGACACCAAGCTCAATCTGCAGAGCGTGCTGCAGACCGGCACGCTCACGGCGGCGCAGCGGTGGGGGGTGGCGGTCGCTTCGGCGGCCGCCGCTCGCAACCGCGAGCTGCTCGATGCCATGCTCGCCGATGCGCGCGGCGAAGCCGGCGACGCCGTCATCGACGACGCTCTCGCCGCCGCGTCGCTGATGGCCATGAACAACGTCTACTACCGCTTCCGGCACATGATCGGCAAGCCGTCCTACGACCAGAAGCCGGCCCGGCTGCGGATGCAGCGCATCGCCAAACCGGCCACGAACAAACCCGACTTCGAGCTCTTCTGCCTCGCCGTCAGCGCCATCAACGGCTGCGAGATGTGCATCCGCTCGCATGAAGCGGTCGTGATCGAGGGCGGGCTATCCGAGGATCAGGTCCACGATGCTGTGCGCATCGCAGCAGTGGTTCACGCGGCCGCGGTGGCGCTGGAACTACCGGTGGTCGTTGCGGAATCGCCGATCGAGGTCGCCGCGCAGTAGCTCGTTAGCCCGCTGCGCCGCCGGGCACAGACAAGAGTGTCTGTGCCACATTCGGTCGCGCAAGACTCCACTCTCCTGTCAATACCGAGGTCCAATGTGGCACAGACACTCTTGTCTGTGCCCAGCGGCGCAGCCGCGCGTCAGGAGAGGGACTCTCGACGAAACGGAGTGGCGAGCAACAACAACGTGTGGTCGATTCCACTCGTAGTGTCAGAAATGCAGGTTAGTGCGCGACCACATCCAGCGCATCCTCCCCAACGCCCCGAATCACTTCCTCCATGCTGTCCCCCCCGAGCAACAGCGCAAACGCCGAACGCCAGATGCGGGCCAGCTCCGGCGTCGAGGTCCGGATGAGCGGGATGCCGTTTCGTTCGATGAGGAAGGTTGCTACCTCGGTGCGGCCGATGCGCATGGCGGCGAGGCCGTGCTGATGAGCGATGCGAAGAACCGCGTCCGGCTGGGACGTCGTCACGATCGCACGCGCCTGCGACTCGCCGAAGAGAAGGGCGATGGCGTCGATGGCGTCGGCGTGACCATCCAGCTCGACGTGGCAGCCGATTCCGTCCATGGCGCACTCGGTCAATGCCACGGCAAGACCGCCGTTCGATAGATCGTGCGCGCTGTGCAGCAGGCGGTGTTCGTATGCGGTCAGAAAAAACGCGACCAGCGACTTCTCGCGATCGAGGTCGACGCGTGGCGGTTCAGCTACCGCGTCGGGCATCGCGCGTTGCTGCCATTCCGATCCGCCCAGCTCATCGCCGGTTTCCCCGATGAGGACGATGTCCAGCCCCGCCTCGGGGAAGGCGATCTCGCAGCCGTCGGTGTCGCGCTCGAGGATGCCGACCATGCCGACCGTCGGCGTAGGAAGCACGGCGCGTCCGTCCGTCTCGTTGTAGAACGACACGTTGCCGGAAACGACCGGCGTGCCGAGAGCAACGCAGGCGTCGCTGATGCCGCGAATGCACTCGGCGAACTGCCACATGATCTCCGGCCGTTCCGGTGAGCCGAAGTTGAGGCAATCGGTGATCGCCACCGGCCGTCCGCCGCTGACGGCGATGTTGCGCGCCCCCTCGGCCACCGCTTGTTTGCCGCCTTCGTAGGGAACGAGAGAGCAGTAGACCGGGTTCACATCGCTAGTCATCGCCAGCGCGCGGCCAGTGCCCTTGACGCGAACGATGGCCGCGTCGCGCCGCTCCGGGCGCGCGATCGTATTCGTGCGCACGGTGGTGTCGTATTGCTCCCAGATCCAATGCTTCGAGCAAAGGTTCGGCGAGGCAATGAGATGGAACAGCTCATCGGTCAGGTCGCCATCGTCGAGACGTTGACGATCGAGCGATTGAGGGATGACTCGTTGCGGAGCCGACATCGGACGCTCGTACACCGGCGCCTCGGTCGAGATCGGGTCGACCGGAATCGCCGCGACTTCCTCGCCGTGCCAGATCAGCCGCACGAATCCGTCGTCCGTGACCTCGCCGACGACGGCGGCGTTGAGATCCCACTTCTCGAACGTGCGGACAACCTCGTCCTCGCGGCCGCGCTTCGCCACGATCAGCATCCGTTCCTGCGACTCGCTCAGCATGATCTCGTACGGAGTCATGCCGCTCTCGCGCACCGGAACGCGGTCGAGATCCATCCGCACGCCGGTTCCGGCGCGGCCGGCCATTTCGAATGATGACGACGTCAAGCCCGCGGCCCCCATGTCCTGAATGCCGACCACGGCGTCAGAATCCATGATCTCGAGACATGCTTCGAGGAGCAGCTTCTCCGTGAACGGGTCACCGACCTGCACGGTGGGCCGTTTCTCCTCCGACGCCTCATCGAATTCCGCGGAGGCCATGGTTGCGCCGTGGATCCCGTCCCGGCCCGTCTTCGAGCCGACGTAGATGACCGGATTGCCGACGCCGCTGGCGGTACCGGTGAAAATCCGGTCGCGGGTCGTCACGCCGAGGGCGAAGACGTTGACCAGGATGTTGCCGTTGTAGGAGCGATGAAAGGACGTCTCCCCGCCGATGGTCGGGATGCCGATGCAGTTGCCGTAGCCGCTGATACCACGCACCACGCCGTCGACGAGGTACTTCATGCGTGGGGCGTCTAGATCGCCGAAGCGGAGCGAGTCGAGGCAGGCGATGGGACGCGCGCCCATCGTGAAGATATCGCGCAGGATGCCCCCGACTCCGGTCGCCGCTCCCTGGTACGGCTCGATGAACGACGGATGGTTGTGCGATTCCATCTTGAACGCCGCCACCCAGCCGTCGCCGATATCGATCACGCCGGCGTTCTCGCCGGGACCCTGCACGACGCGCGGCCCCGTCGTCGGGAACTTGCGGAGATGGACACGCGACGATTTGTACGAACAGTGCTCCGACCACATCACGCTGAAGATGCCGAGCTCCGTGTAGTTCGGCGCGCGGCCGAGGATTTGCTCGATGTGCTGGTACTCGTCGGGGCTGAGACCATGCGAGGCGATGACCTCGGGGGTGATACGCGGCTCGTTCATGGGCCGATTCTGTCAAAAAAAAGGCCGCCTCGGCGGCGGCCTTTGCAAACGGCAGGTTGATGATCTACGAGTTGCGCGGCAGAACGATGGAGCGAAGACGGTGGCCGAGCCTTGGGCAACCAGCGCAGCCGGCCGTGCCGGCCTATTCGCGGCCGCCTTCGGGATGATGCATCTTCAGCATCATCGGACCGTGCTCGCTCTCCATCTTGGCGTGGATGGCCTCGAACTTCGCCTTCTGATCGGGCGTCAGGATGGCGTCGATCTTCGACTTGGCCGACTCATGCGCGGCTTTGATCTGTTTATCGACGTCGCGCATGGCCAGATAGGCACGGCCGACGGTGGTGGCATCAGGATTCGAGGCGTTGGCGGCAGAGCTCAACTGCTGTTCCGCGGCGCGGTGCTGGTCGATCAGCGGTTGCATGGAGGCCTCGAGCTGTTGATGGATCGAGTCCCACTGCACCTTCTGATCGGTGGAAAGATTGAGGGCAGAGACGATCCCTTCCCCCTCCATTCCGGGGCCGTGCATGAAGACATGGCGCGGTTCCTGGGCAAGTGCGAGAGTGGCGACGAGAGCGAGCGAGAGTGCGATGACGATTCGTTTCATGTTGTGGTTCCTTTCGTGGAGCAATGTACGCATCGTACGTCCTGGAGTGATCAACAGCACGCAAGCTGTTTGTAAGAGATGTAAAACCCGCATCCGGCCGCCATTTCCGCGCGAACGCCGATGCTAGACTCGTTTGCATGAAGGGGAGCCGCAGCGCCGCCGCAGCGCTGATCTCGCTCGTGATCCTTGGCGCGGCGCTCGTCGTCCTGGGAACGCTGCAATACCGCTGGATCGGACAGATGGCGGACGCCGAGCGCCAGCGGATGCGCGCGGGGATCGAGTTCGCGGCGCACCATTTCAGCGATGAGTTCGACCACGAACTGACGCGGATGTTCTTCTCCTTCCAGATTGCGCCCACCGAGGCTACGCCGGAGCGGCTGCTGCATCGCTACGACGAGTGGGCAGCCTCCGCGCGCGATCCCCACATGGTCAAGGCCACCTACTTCGTGCCCCCCAACCAGCTCGACACGCTTCAGCTCGTCGATCCGGCGGCCCGCACGGTTCGTCCGGTGGCGTGGCCTGCGGCGCTCGCAACCGTCCGGCCGTTGCTCGCTGCCGAGATCGCCGGAGGTCACCCCACCAGGCCGATCGTTCCGCAAGCGATGGCCATGATCGTCCCGTGCGGCATACCGCGCATGGTCATGGAGCGCCATCACCAGGAAATGGCCTTGATGGCGGGGCTGCAGCAGAAAGTCCTGATGATGCACCCGATGCCGTCCTCCGCATTCACGGTCATCGAGCTCGATCGCGACTACATCACCCGGGTCATGCTGCCCGATCTCACGCGCCGATACTTCGTTACGCCCGAAGGCCGTCAGTACGAGGTTGCGGTGGTCGCTTCGGACACTGGCGAGGTGCTCTATCGCTCGGACGACCGTTCCACGCCGTTCCACGCCGATCTCGTCCTGCCAATCTTCAGCGTGCGGCCGATGCGACGTGAGCCCTTCGACGGCCCAATGCTGCTCGAGCCTCCTCCCGCGCAGGCAGGCTGGCAGTTTCAGGTGCGGTACCACGCCAGACCGTTGGAGGAAGTCGTAGGCGCCACGCGGCGGCGCAACCTCATCCTCACCGGCGGCATCCTGGCTGTCCTGGCCGGCACCGTGCTCGCCCTCGTGGCCATGTTGCGCGGCGCGGAGCGGCTGCGTCTGCAGCAGCTCGAGTTCGTCGCCGGCGTGACGCACGAATTGAACACACCCGTCGCCGCGCTGTCATCCGCCGGACAGAATCTCGCCGACGGCATCGTCACCGAGCCGTCGCAGGTGACGCGCTACGGAGAGGCCATCGTCAAGGAATCGCGCCGGCTGACGGAGATGATCGGCCAGGTACTGGCCCACGGCGGGATGCAATCGCGCCGCAAGCTTTCGCTCACGCCAGTGGCCATCGTCGGGGTCATCGAGGAAGCGATTGCGGCCTGCCGCTGGATGGCCGAGGAGCAGGCGGTGGTCATCGAAACGGACGTCGACCGCAACCTGCCGTTCGTCGACGGCGACGCCGCCTCGCTCGCGCGCGCCGTGCAGAACCTGCTCGCCAACGCCATCCGTCACGGCGCGGCAGGCAAGTGGGTGGCCATCCGCGCGTCGTCCGATGACCGCGGCGTTGTAATCTCCGTCGAGGACCGCGGTCCCGGCATTGCCGCCCGCGACCTTCCGCATCTGTTCGAGCCTTTCTATCGCGGCCGCGGCGCCGACCGCGTTCGCGGCAGCGGCCTCGGATTGACGATCGTCAAGCAGATCGCCGCCGCGCATGGTGGCAGTGTGGCCGTCGACAGGCGGCGCGAAGGGGGGGCTGTCTTCACGCTCCGCCTTCCGGCCCGCGCGACGGCGGTAACGTCGCCGGAGATCGCGCAGCATGCCTGAATTGCAACGCCGCATTCTGCTGGTCGAAGACGAAGAGAGCCTCATCCTCACGCTGCGTGACCGTTTCGAGTCGGAGGGCTACGCGGTCACGGTCGAGAGCGACGGCGAATCGGCGCTGACTACCGGCACGCGCACGCCGTTCGATCTGATCGTCCTCGACGTCGCCCTTCCGCGGAAGAACGGCTTCGACGTCTGCCGCGATCTCCGCCAGCGCGGCATCCAGACGCCTGTCCTGATGCTCACCGCGCGCGGGCAGGTCGTCGACCGCGTCGTCGGCCTGAAACTGGGCGCCGACGACTACCTGACCAAGCCGTTCGAGATGATGGAGCTGCTGGCGCGCGTCGAAGCGCTGCTGCGCCGCTCGCGAACGATGGCTGCAAATGCCTCGGATTCCTACGCGTTCGGCCCCGTGCACGTCGACTTTCGCAGCGCCGAGGTGCGGCGCGAAGGGACGCCGATCGAGCTCTCGACGCTGGAGATCAAACTGCTCCGCTACTTCGTCGAGCACCGCGGCGCCGTCCTGGCCCGCGACGAGCTGCTCGACAAAGTCTGGGGCTACGACGCCACGCCGGTTACGCGCACGGTCGACGTGCATGTCGCGTCGCTACGCCAGAAGCTCGAAGCGAATCCGTCAAAGCCGGAGTACATCGTCACGGTGCACGGCTTCGGGTACAAGTTTCTCGGGTGACAGAAGGCAGCACAGACAAGAGTGTCTGTGCCGGAGTTACCTCAATCACGCGGCATCCCTCGTCATCCACACGAATGGTGATCTCCACGTGCCCATCCTCGAACTCGTCGAAATCCCGTTTCGGCCATTCGATCAGCTTCACTCCCGGTCCCTGCAGCAGCTCGGGGATGCCGATCTCCAGCCACTCGCGGCGGTTTTCGGATAGCCGGTAACCGTCGATGTGGATGATCGGGGCGCCGGCGGGGATCGGGTACTCGTGAACGATGGCGAACGACGGTGAGGCCACCTCAATCGCGTTCGCGCCCAGCTCCGACGCGATCGCGCGGGCCAGGAACGTCTTCCCCGCCCCAAGGTCGCCGACGAGATGGACGACGGCATCGGGAGCGAGCGTTCGCGCGATCTCGCGTCCCGCGGCCTCGGTGTCGGACTCGTTACAGCAGATGTAGCGTTTCACAATCCTGATTATCGCGGTTTCTTTCGCTCTCTCTTCACAGTCCAAGGGTGCATGGAGGGTTTATGCGCCTGGCCACGATGATCGCCCTTGTCTCCATCGCATCGTCCGCATTCGCCGATTCCGCGAGTCTTCGCCATGCCATCGAGCGCGGCCGGAGCGAAGAAATGAGGCCGTTTCTCGAGACCGACACGAGCTCTGACATTCCTTCGAAGCGCGTTCAGGAGGCAGTCAGCAGGGCAGTGCTCGCGCCGGGCGATGCGGATGTGGTGGTGGCCGCTGTTGCCAGATCGCTGGCGATCTCACGACCGGCCGCGGCGGCGCTCGTCGAGGCGCATGTACGAAACGCTCTGGTCATGATTGGCTCACCCGAGGAAAGCGAGGTTGCGCGGCAATTGGCGCGCGTGGCGCTGCGTGAAGCACCTCGGAACCGCGATGTCGTTGCTTTCTACGTGTCGTTAGGGTCTGAAATGTCGGACGATGAATTCTCGGCGGCGTACCTGCCCCTCATTCGTTCGCTGCCTCAGGCGGCCGACGCCGCCATGGTCGCCGGTGCGATGACCTTCGGAGGAAGCCGATCTGTAATCATTGCCGCGGACGCACTCCACCGCGATCCGGAGAACCAGAACCTTCAAGAAGCGTTGATTCAGGATCACGACGCCGCGCTGTCCGCGGCCTTCGGACCGGTGCATTTCGACGGCGACAAGGCGGTGTTCCGGGAGTCCTGGAAGGGAGTGGCGCCTGGTCAACTGGCGGTGGACGCGGCATTGCAGATCGCAGCACTGGCGAATGCCGGCCGCGCTGCCGACGTCATCGCCGATTTCGACGCACTGCCGAAGAACATCCGCGATGCCATCGCAGCCGGTGCGCTTCAGCAGGATGGTCAACCTCTCGATCTTCGCCTGACCCTTGCAGCTAGCGCCATGGTATGTGGCAACGCGGCGCGGGCGAAAGGTTTCATCGCCAACGTCCATCCGGTGAAGTCGGATCAATTCGACCCGAGTGGAGACCAGTTCAACGACCTTCGCATACTGCAGGCGCTGCTGGCGCCGGAGCTCAAAGAGGACATCTACGACATCCTTGCGGACGCCATCAACAGTGGTGCGCGACCAAACGGAGGGGTCTGGTCGGCCGTGTTCGCAGCACTGGCAACGCGCGGTGGCTATGAATCCGTCGGCAAAGCAGCGTTGCGCACCGCGAATCGCTGGGAACGAAACGACGTCGCGCTCCTTGCCCAGAAGTACCTGCCCGAGGTCCTGCGGGCGGAGCTGCAGGTGACCATCGACCGCAATGCCGCATCGATCGCCGCTCTGCACGCGAACCAAAGCAGCGAAGTATCGGACGAGGCGGTTCGTAAGCGTCTCGCCCAACCGCGCATCGAGCCATTCACATCGAAGAAGATGCCGTCGTCGATCAAGAGCAATGAGGCCGTGGCCATCGATTGCGGCGACGCCCGCCTCGCCACGATGCACATTCCGCCCGGCTGGTTTCCGATCCGGTTGGAACAGACCGGCGATGAAGTATCCGGCGTTGCCGTGTCGCAATCGCTCGATCCCAGCGGCGAAGTGGGTCGCGGTGCGTATTGGGTTCTTCATTCGTGCGACGGTGGACGTTCCTGGGACGAGCCTCTCTACACCGGCCTTCGGGAGAACGCGCCGTATGTCGTTCTTCCGGAATCGAAACTTCCGCTGGCGCACGGCGATCACCTTGAAGTGGAAGTTGACCTGCGTGAGATCGATCCGGACTCGATCACCTTTCCTCCGGTCGCGCTGCGCGTCAAACGCGAAGAGCATGGTCTGTATCTCGAACTGCCGTGGGAAACCCTGCGCCGCGACTCGGACGGCGACGGCGTCACCGATCTCGTCGAAGAGCGGATCGCCACCGATCCGTTTGACGCCGACAGCGACGGGGATGGGATCGCGGACGGCAAGGATGGACTGCCGATCGTAGCCTTGACGGCAGGAGGTCAGTCCGCGGAATCGGAAGTGCTGGCTGCTCTGCTGCGCGGCTTCCGGACCGGCGCCGGCGCACTCGTCGTCGGGCTGCCATCGACAGCGGAAGAGCGAAACGCGTGCGTCGTCCGGGCAAGTGTCGTGGGAGATGGCGCGCTCTTCCTGGTCGGTGACCGCGGCCTCTTTGCACCGATCGACATCAACCGCCGCGTGATCGTCCTCACCAGGGATGAGATGGATGCGTACGAGAAGAAATTTGGCCCGACCTATGCCGCGGACCTCAGCTTCATCATCGTTCGTTACGACGGCCGGAAGGCGCTCGTCGTCCTGAACGAGTTGTGGAAAGAGGACGTTTTCGAATTGACGAAAACAAAGGATGGATGGAGCGTGAAAGTGGTGGGCGGGTGGATCAGTTGACGCGGAGTTGGCGCTACACTCCCTTCGCAATCGGCGGATGCGGCGAAGAGAATGTCGGAAACGGTCACGGCGGCACTGTCTATGTTCCAGCGGTATCTCGACGAGGAGATTCCGCCGGCCGCGGCTTCGTACGCGCTGGCCACGTTGATGGCGCAGCCGCCCGACGTGCTGATGCAGAGCGTTGCCACCTGGACAGCCGAGCAGAACAAGGCCCGTTCGATGGCGGCCGGCCAGCTTCTCCTGCACGCGCTGACGAAGATCTACGTCACGGGCGAGCTGCAGCTCCTCGACCGGGAAGCCGTCGCCAACTATCTCGATCGTGTCACCGGCGTGGCCTTGCGGCTTTGCCCGGACACTGAACGGGATCAGTTGCGCGGCGACCTGAACGCAATGCGCCAGTCGCGCACGACCTCGGCGCTGCTGCAGCAGACCAGCGTGGCGCCGGCACGAATGCCGGCCCTCACCAGCGTCGCACCGGTCAGCGAAGGCGAAGCGCAGGCCGCCAAGCAGTACTCGCTGATTTTCGATCGACTCACGCGCGAGCGGGAAGCGGCCGGGTCGAAGGGACTGGAAGCCGATCCGCAAGCATTTGCGCAGCTCCTGGCGATGGCCGCCACACGATCGAACACCGCCGAGCAGTTGAATCAGTATCTCGATCAGCTAAGGCCGCTCGCCGGCGGCGGTGACAAGAACGTCTTCGTCATCCTCGGCGGCGCGCTTCCGTCGTGGGACGTATCGAGTTTCGCTCCCGGCTCCACCCGGCCACCGTCGCAAGTCGGCGCAATGGAGAAGATCATCGACCTGGCGGAGAGTCCCGAGGTGGCCATGAAGCGGTTTCGCGAGCTGGTCACCGCGGCCGTCGAGAAATTCAACCAGGGCGCGTTGGGCGCCGCTCTGTGGATGCTGGATGTGGCCGAGGATTCGATTCCCGAGAAGAAGCTCAACCTGGCCCTCGTCGACCCGTTTCGTGCCGAGGCTGTCGAGATGATCAGCGCCGTACAGTTGCGAAAATACGCGGAGAACAAATCGAAGCACGCTGCCGTGAAGATCGTGCTCGAGTTCTTTCCGACACTTCGTCTCGAAACCTTGTTCGGCAACCTCCGCGTCGAAGAGAGCGCCGAGAGAAGGCGCAGTTTTCTTGGATTCATCGAAGCGTACGGCGTGGTCGGACGCGATGCCGCGCTCGATGAGCTCGACCGCGAGCTGCTGCGCGACGATCTCGCCACCTACTACCTTCGCAACCTCATCTACCTTCTGCATCGGATCACGCGCGAATCGCAGGAGACGATCGGCCGCGAATTCGACGCGCTGACGAAAGCATCGGCGCCGGGCAACATCATCTACGTGATCAAGGAAGCTGCCACCGCACTCGGTCTGATCAAGACCGACGCCTCGGTGAAGCTGCTGACCACACGGCTGGCCGAGTTCGAGGCCACGCTGCTTCGCAACGACACGTCGACGTATCCGGTGGGGGAGATGCAGAAACTGCTGGACCGGATCATTAGCGCGCTCGCGCGGATCGGCACGTCAGCGGCCCTTTTGACCATCGCCCGGCATGGGATGAAGGCAAATCCGTCGCTTGGCGATACGCGTGCGCGGCTGGCCGCGCTCTCGCAACACGATCTCTCCTTTGACGAGGGCACCGTCGACGTCCTGCTCAAGGCGCTGCGCGAGGAAATCCCCGGGAAGCTGCTCGGCCGCCTCCTGCCGAAAAAGCAGGAATCGACGGTCCGTCTCATCGAGGCGCTCTCCGGCACCCGATCGGAAGAAACCGAGGCCGTGTTTGGCGACATCGCGCACCGGTTCCCCGATCACGACGTCGGCCGTGCGGCGGCGCAGGTTCTTGCAAAGTGGTCGCCCGCCGAACCGGCGGCGCGCACCGAGGGCGGCGTAACGCTCACTGGGGAGCTGGAGTTCTTCGGTTTGCCGTCCGTCGTCCAGAACCTCGGCGAGATGCGCGCCACCGGGATGCTCACCCTCACGAGCAAACAGAAGCAAGCGGTGGCGAAGCTCGTCTTCATCGAAGGGAAGTTTCTCAACGCGCAGATGGGCCATATACGCGGCGAAGAAGCGCTCTACCAGGCGCTGGAGCGTCCGGTGGCCGGAACCTTCGCCTTCGTCTCACATCCGGCGGAGAAATTGCGAAGCGAAATCGTGCCGCGCGACGTCATGGGGCTGCTCCTGGAAGGGATGCGCCGCAATGACGAGCTGCAGCGTTTCATCGCCCTCGTTCCGGATGAGATGACGCTGGCGAAGACGAGTGTCAAGCCGACGCCGCACGCGGAGGAAGACGATCCGGCGCTGGTCCGGGAGGTGTGGATCAAAGCGTCGTCCGGCGCGAACATCGTCGAATGCGAGCGGCAGCTCGCCACCGATTCGTTCCGCGTGCGCCGCCTCGTCGCGCATTGGCTCGAACAGGGTGCGCTGGCGACGGGCTGATGACGGAGCGCTGCCGTCTCGGCGCCCGCCTGGCTCGAACACCGCCAAGTGGAATCGCCGGCACACTGTTACGTCGAGAGCCCTTCTCCTCCGCGGTTTCTTGCGGGGGAGAAGGTGCCGAAGACGGATGAGGGGGTGTTTCACGCGGACGTAACGTGACGCTTCAATAGCTCTCGCACCAGAGTTTGTAGATCGCGCATATCGCGTAAGCGCCCCCTCATCCGCCTGTCGGCACCTTCTCCCCCAGCTGAAAAGCGCTGGGGGAGAAGGGCTCTCGACGTAACAGGGTGCAGGCAATTCAGGATGACAGCGAAGATGACAGGGCAGTGCTCAGCCGCTTGATCGCAAACGGAATCCGCTCCGCGAGATCGCCCGCGGTCAGCCCGGTATCGCCCATCTCCTCCTTCAACATGTCTCCGGCGAAGCCGTGGAGGTAGACGGCGGCGATGGCGGCGTCGAAGGGGTCGATGCCTCGGGCCAGGAGCGCGGCGATCATACCGCCGAGGACGTCGCCCATGCCCCCGCTGGCCATACCGGGATTGCCGGTGGGGTTTACGTTCACATGGCCGTCCGGCTCCGCGATCAGCGATTGGAAGCCCTTGAGGACGACGACGCACCCGGTGGAGCGGGCCGCTTCGCGCGCGGCGTCGATGCGATGCGCGTTGATGTCCTTCGCCGTCGATCCGATGAGGCGGGCCAGCTCGCCCGGATGCGGCGTCAGGACGCGCGGGCGCCGGTGAGGATTCAGCTCCGTGGCGCGCAACGCAAACGCGTTCAGCGCCGAGGCGTCGATGACCAGCGGCAGTTCGATCGCTTCGACCAGCAGACGGATGCGCGCATAGCTTCCCTCGTCGTCCGCCAGGCCGGGGCCGATGAGGACCGCGTCTTTGTTGGCCACGAAGCCGGCCACATCGTCGCCGGAGAACGTCATCGACTCGATCGAACCGGCGTTTACGAGCCTAGCGGTCTCGGTATCGGGCGTGGTCAGCGCCAGGGTGACGTTCTCCTCCTCGATGGCCGCGCTCGGGATGGAGATGTCGGCCACGATGACCTCGCCGCAGAAGACCGCGGCCGGCTCGAAGACGTGGCAGATCTTCGGCGCCGCGAAGGTAATCGTGAGGGCGGCCTGCGCGCACGGCTCGAACGGCTCGGCGGTCGATGCGTTCGCGCCGCTGGGGAGGTCGACGGCGACGATCGGCAAGCCCAGCTCGCCGATCGAAATGATCGCTTCCGCGTACAACCCCTCCGGCGCGCGATCGAGGCCGGTGCCGAAGATGGCGTCGACGACGAGGTCGGCGTCCGCGGCGTGAACGAGCGCCTCGTTGAGCGAGTCGTCGTCGGTGATGTCGTACAACGGCAACGCCAGTTGCTCGCAGATGGCCAGGTTCGCCGCCGCATCGCCGCGGATCTTCTTGCGGTCGCCGACGATGAAGACACTCGGCACGACGCCCCGCTGTTCCAGATGGCGCGCCACCGCGAAGCCATCCCCCCCGTTCGCTCCGAGCCCGCAGAAGATCGCCGCCCGGTCGCAGTCCGGGTAGTGCTCACCGATGGCGTCGACGACCGCCAGCGCCGCGTTCTCCATCAGCACGATCGACGGGATCCCGAAGCGGTCCGTGGCCCGCCGGTCGATCGACTTCATCTGATCCGAGGTGAGGATGTGCATCGCGGTAACTCTATCCTGAGCCCTTGCACCAGTCCGGCCTGAAACTAGGGGTAACCGAATCGATCTCTGGCCGAAGCGACGAATTGCTGCATGGCGACCGGATCGCTGGTCTTTCGGAAGATCAGTTTTCGCGATCCTTTCCTCATGTGCACATTCAGGAACCATCGACGCCGGATCACCAGGTCGAGCAGCCAGATAGAAGGGACGATGAAGGCGATCGACGTCACGAATTTCACCTCAACTGTCCCTCTGCCAAGAAGGGCCAACAACAGCATAGCTGGCCCCAGCAGCGCTACGGCCATAAGGATTATGCCGAGGATGAGCGAAAGCAATGGACGCTCGGAAGCGGATCCGTGCACGAGCTCCAATCGCACCACATCGGCGCGAGGGATGTGCACCAATCTCCGGTTCCCATCCATCTCCGCGGCACCGTCGGCACCGAGGCGGACAGAGGCGTACTCGACATAGTCCGGATTGTCCTGAGCCATCCAGGCATCATTGAACCACAGAGACAAAGCGCGGGCTTCGCCCGCAACCCAACGTGAATACAGCAAGGCGTCGCAAGCACGGGCCCCCTCATCCGCCTGTCGGCACCTTCTCCCCCAGCTGAAAAGCGCTGGTGGAGAAGGACTCTCGATGTTAGGAAGTTGCTAGCTCTTTTCGGGGCGACGTCATGTTTGCGAAATCTTCGCGTCACGCGCAGATTTCTTCCAAGACGGTGCGGCCGCCCCGAGAGAACAAGAACTCGCGATTCTTTAACATCGAGAGCCTTCTCCCCCAGCGCTTTTCAGCTGGGGGAGAAGGTGCCGGAGGCGGATGAGGGGGCCGTGCTTGCCATGCCCTTGCCTGCATCCACGTTTTGGTTGCGGCTACGCCGCGCTGTGCCTCTGTGGCTCCGCTCACTCCACCTTCTTTGTATTGTCATCCGGATTCCGGTCGACCAGCTTGTTCAGCGGATCGATCCCGGCCCGGTCGGGTTTCGTGGCGACGACGAAGGAGAACGTTGCTTTCGGCGTGGTGAGGTGATGCTTCTCCAATGCCAGAACCGGCTCATTCCCCTTCTTCTTCGTTGCGCCGAGGGCGCCGATGTCGACCCAGTCATCGACCGGGACGGCCGTTTCTTTGCCGCGGTCGTCCGCGCGGAACTTCTTTGACTCCACGGTGACCGTGACCAGGTACTTGCCGTCCGGACGTTTGCTCGCCGTGGCCTCGGTGGTCTTGTTGTCGTACAGCGTGATGGTCTCGAAGAGATCCGTGATCAGCGACTGCTTCTCCGGCGGGGTCACGGCGCGGAAGTCGGCGATGAGGTCGCGCGTCGTCGCGTAGGGCGCCTGCTCGAAGGCATGGTCGTGGATGAGCTGGCGTAGCGCGGCGTTGACCTTCTCTTCGCCGATCTCGTCGCGCAACTCGTACATGGCCAGGCTGCCTTTGCGATAGTGAATGTAGGGTTGATTCTCGACGAGCATTAGCGGCATCTCCGCCACCAGTTCGCCTCCCCGGCCGGCAAGGTAGCGATCGAGCTCGTACTTGAGGAAGCGCCGCATCTTGTCGCGGCCGTACTCTTTCTCCATCACCATCAGCGCCGAATACTGAGCCATCGTCTCCACCAGCATCGCGCCGCCCTGCACGTCCGCGCCGATCACCTGATGCGCCCACCACTGATGCGCAACCTCGTGCGCGGTGACGTAGAAGACGTAGTCGATCGCCTCCTTGTCGCGGAGATCGGCGATGAAGCCGATCGATTCGGAGAAGGGGATCGTGTTCGGGAACGACTGCGCGAATTGGGCGTACCGCGGAAACTCCAGAATGCGCACCTGCTTGTGCTGATACGGCGAGAAATTGGCGGTGAAGTAGTCGAGCGACTTTTGCACGCCATAGATCATCCGGTCGACGTTGTAGGCGTGTTGCCGGTCGTAGTAGATCTCGACCGGGACACCTTTCCAGGAGCTCCGCTTCACCTCGTAGCGCGCCGAGAGGTATGCCCAGAAGGCCAGGATCGGCGAGGTGGTCTTGTAGCGGAAGTAACGTCGCCCGTTCGAGATCCACTCCTTCTGCAGGTAGCCGGGCGCGATGGCGATCTGGTCGGGCGAGGTGCTCACGGTGGTGTCGAGGTTGATCCAGTCGGCGTCACGGGTGATCTGGTTATCCATCCGCGCTTTCGGGTCATCGATCTTCGCCATGCGCACCACGGGGGCGAGCCCGTATTTGCGGCGCTTGTGCGCCTCCTGCAGCTCGGCCCCGGGATTGTATCCGAGGTGCGGGAAGGTGGCGAAGTTGTTGAAGAACGTGCCGTTCTCGACGATGGTGTTGTCGCGGCTGGCGTTCTCGAATCCCTGATGGTGGATCTGCACCGTGAAGGACATCGGCAACGTTGCGCCGGGGGCGAGCGGCTGGGCCAGACGATAGATGAAGTAGCCGTGCCTCGGATCGTTCGTCGCCAGCGTTGCGCCCGCGATGCGGATCGACGTCTGTAACTCCGGCGTCATGACCACGTGCAGGTCGCGAATCGGCTGTGTGGTCTTGTTGACCAGCGTGTAGGTGCCGCGGATGTCGACCCAGCGTTTGTCGGGGTGGATGTCGACGTCGGCCTGGACGTCGGTGATGCGCGGCTGCGGAATGCGGTCGTACTTCTTGTAGAGCGTCTCCCTCTCCGCCGCGCGCTTATCCCTCTGATCCTCGGTCGTATAGTGATTGAGGACGTTCGTGTTGTAGAAGATGTAGCAGCCGGTCAAAGCAAAGAGAACGCTGAGCAGCGCCAGCGTGGCGAAGACCGGCTTGTCGAAACGGGCGCGTGCCACGCGCGTCCGGATCCTCATCGCCGTCTCCGTTCCCCGGACCCAGAAGAGATGTCCGGCGATCAGCAGGATCGCGGCGAAGATCGTCCAGTAGAGGCTGAGCCATTCGAATGGCCGCGTGAAATGGCCATAGCCGTTCATGGCCGAGTAGGTCATGTCAGGTGGATTGAAAACGGAATAGAGCCGGTGCTCGTAGTGCAGAGCCTGCATCACGCTCTGGCCGATGATGTAGAAGAGCGCGATGAGGAAGCCGACGTAACGGTTGTTCGTGATGATCTGTCCGAAGAACACCAGCACGGTGATCATCAGGAGCTGGATGCCGAGGACCAGGAAAACGCCCCGGAAGTAGAGCCCGAGCTCGAAGTTGTAATAGTGCTTGGCGGCCTGCACCGCGATCGTC
>WNFG01004181.1_pt1 | contig 23480 bp, 22 predicted proteins | sample 5400431 | NCBI WGS metagenome assembly WNFG01 (sample SAMN13153346, study PRJNA577476) | soil metagenome | isolation source: 120 cm saprolite under Douglas fir tree site 2 hole 3 replicate 2 | place: USA:California | collected 2015-04-18 | reverse complement strand
TCGCCAACGGCCTACTCGTAAAGCCAACAGGTCGTAGCGGCACTTACGGCGTCGGATCCGACTGCACGGGTACTGACGTCCGCCAAGACGGGGCAACCTTTGATTTTGTCGTCGTAGACGGGGGGCGACAGGCATATTTCTTGCGAACGCAGAATCTCGCAATCACCAACGTCTTTCTCAAGAAGGGCTCGGGACCCTTTGAGATGCGCAGCCACGACACGACTCCCCCTAGCGATAGCAGCGTCGACGACGACAGCGGTAACGACTAATGCTGGACTCGAGATGGGGCCCGGAGACGGTGATTGCAGTAACGCTCGATGTGCCGGGCCCCCCGTGAGCGCAAGATTTTTGGACCGTCCCAGAAGGGATGCGTCCATAGTTGCCGGGATTGAGGACCTGCAAGCAACAACCCCGAATCCTCCAATTCGCTCTGAAGTTCAACTTTTGAATCCAGGGCGCGGCGCGATCCTCTTGATGCAATCTTTGGGTTGCAAAGTGTGCCCAACGAATCTGTCTCATTGAAGGGGTGCAGTCGGACAATTGGGTCCAACTTGGGTCCAAATGCTGCCGAATTAGGTCCAAAACCAACTACCACGACGCAGAACAAAGCTAGACGGACCAATCAGATAGTATTTTTTGGTCTGCCTTGGGCGCAGGAGGTCCCGAGTTCAAATCTCGGCGCCCCGACCACTTACTTCTTTCTTATCAATGAACTGTACTTGACACTTCAGCGTTGGAGACCGAAACACTTGGGAACAATAAGGATTCCAAGTGATCCACGGCTTGTCTTGAGCAGAAAGCGGACCATGTGTCAAATCCGCTGACCGACTCTGCAGCCCTTGGCTTCGGTGGGTCGACGGCTCGCCCCCATCTAGCTAAAGTCAACAGGAGGAGAAAAATTCGCTTGACATATTCCCATATGGGAATGTAATGTGAGACTCATGGCACGAGCAGCGACAACGTCGGATGCGTTCAATGCCGTCGCCGAGCCCCGTCGGCGAGAGATCCTGAACTACCTCGCTCTGCAGGAACGGCCTGTTGGGGAGATTGTGGCGACGCTGGGGCTGGAGCAGCCATCGGTGTCGAAACATTTGCGGGTGTTGCTGGACGTTGGCCTTGTAAACGTGCGCCGGGACGGCCGCAGGATGCTGTATCGAGTGAACGCGGAGGCGATCCGGCCGCTGCACGAGTGGACTAGCACGTTCCAACGGTTCTGGCAGCATCAATTGAAGCGGGTGAAGGAGCAAGCGGAGGGGAAACGCGATTCCTGAGCGGAGTGCAATTGGATTTCAGCCAAGGTTCAAGACAAATTCTGGTTTGAGGAGGAATGATGGCTTCCACAGCACCAAAGATGGATCGAACGATCGAAGGGTTGACGTTGAACGTGACGCAGGAAATTCATGTGGGTGCATCGCTGGAGGTGACGTTCGTGGCGCTGCTCGAACAGCTCGGGCCCCAGAATGACACGCCCGACGGCAAGTCGATGCCAATGAAGATCGAGCCGTGGCCCGGCGGACGGTGGTATCGAGACCTCGGCGGTGAAAACGGTCATTTCTGGGGACACGTGCAAGCGATCAAGCGGCCAACGCTTCTGGAGATCAGCGGGCCGCTGTTCATGTCGTATCCGGTCGTTTCGAACGTGCAGTACCGGCTGAGCGAGGTGGACGGGGGAACGCTGATCAAATTCCACCACACGGCACTTGGACTGATAACGGATGAGCATCGGACCGGAGTCGGGACGGGCTGGACGCACATCAACGAGAGCATTCGCAAGAGGGCCGAAGCGCGGCTCTCACGGTGAGCGCAACGATTGCGGGAGGGAGACGTATGTGTCCAGCGTGCATTGCGAGTGCGGCGTTGGTGATCGCCAGCGTGATGTCTACGGGCGGGTTGACGGCGCTCGCTGCGAAGCTGCTTCATTCGAAGGATAACACGGAGAGAATTTCGTCTGAAGAACCAAAAGCAAAGGAGAAATGATCATGGGTACGGCGAAGAGCAAGATAGAAGGTCCGAAGGTCGTGGCGCAAGCGGAATGGCTTGTTGCGCGAAAGGAGCTGTTGAGCAAGGAAAAGGAGTTCACGCGGCTGCGCGACCAACTGAGCCGGCAGCGCCGGGAACTGCCCTGGGAGAAAGTAGAGAAGGAATACGTATTTGATGGGCAGAACGGCAAGGAGACGCTGGCCGATCTCTTCGGCGGCAGAAGCCAGCTGATTGTGTATCACTTCATGTTTGGTCCTGGGTGGGAGGAAGGCTGCCCGAGCTGTTCGCTGCTGTCGGATCATATTGACGGCGGCGTTGTACACCTCGCGGCACGGGACGTGAGGTTGGCGGTGGTTTCGCGAGCGCCGCTGGCGCAGATCGAGGCATTCAAGAAGCGGATGGGCTGGCGGTTCAAGTGGGTGTCGTCGTATGGGAACGACTTCAACCGCGACTACCACGTGTCGTTCACGAAAGACGAAATGGCGAAAGGCCAGATGTACTACAACTACGTCATGCAGCAATTTCCGAGCGAGGAGGGGCCCGGCGCGAGCGTGTTCTGCAAGGATGGGGCCGGCAACATCTTCCATACCTATTCGAGTTACGGCCGCGGACTCGACATGCTGATCGGGGCGTACAACTGGCTCGACCTTGCGCCAAAAGGCCGCGACGAAGACGCCTTGGCCTATACGATGTCCTGGGTTCGCCACCACGACAAGTACAGTGACGGCCAAATCGTCGACCAAGAGGCGAAGTAGGTGTCCCCGAAGGCCTCGGATTCCTCCTGCTGCACCGGTGAGCACAACTCGTAAGCGCTGACCGTTGCGGCGAAGGCGCCTCGATCAGCTAAAAGGCTTACCGAAAAAAGGCTATTGCAGGAATGATGGCCAATCCCAGAGCGATCCGAACGTACAAAAACACGGAAGGGACCGGTCTGAGCGCTTCCAAGCGGCCGGTTGAAATTGGCCGGGAGTGCCCAATGTGGATGCCTGTCGTGATCATTTGAAAAACCGCGGCGTGAAAATCATCGTCTCGCTAGCAGACCAGTTGTGGGGCGACCGCGCATACGGTGATGGATCCCTTCGGTCATTAAGTATGGTTTTATCAACCGTGGGTGAAATCAAGCAGCCTCAAAGCGCCAGGACTATTTAGGTGAGCGTTCCCTGCAGCACTTCCTGGAGCAATTTATGTTTCTGCCCGCTGAGCTTTTTCCCCTGCTCGGTGAGGTAGAAAACGTCGATGGCTTTCTGTCCTTCCGTGTCAATCAGCGCGACTTCGATATTGCATCCGAGGCGCGCCAGCGTGGACCCAACGTCGTATAGCAATCCCGGGCGATCCTGGGCCACAATTTCCAGCAGCGTACTTTCCGTCGAAGAGCTATCGTCGAACCTGATTCGCGTTTCGACAGCCACCTTCGGCGCCTTTGCGCGGCTGGTGGAGTCCCGGCTCTTCAGAAGCGGCTCAAGCGGAGCCTTCCCGTTCACCACGTCGGCCAGGCTCTTCCGAAAGCGTTCGATCTCGCCGGGATTCAGCTCCAGCGTGCGGTGCAAGTCCACAAAGTGAAATGTATCGAGGACAACGCCAGCAGCATTTGCAAACGCGTCGGCCTTGACGATGTTCATCCCCCAGCCTGCCAGCACGCCCGAGATCGTGGCAAACAGCGCCGGCCGGTCAGCCGTCAGCAAGGCCAGCGAGAATGCATGGTGCCGCGCCTGCAACTCGGTTTGAACCGGTTCCACTCCGAGTTTTTGGTAGAGCGCGAAGTGTGAGGCAATTTCCGCGGCCGAATGCACCGCAAGATAGCGCCGCGGGAAGCCCTCGAGGAATCGCTCGACTTCCGAAAAACTTGCGCCGCCCGCTTGCGCTCTCACCTGTTCCAGCAGAAACATCTCGTCCGAGGCATGAAGCCTATCGCGGTCCAGCGTGCGGCTGAAGTGATTGGATGTGGCTACGAAGAGCTGCCAGAGCATCTCCGCTTTCCAGGGGGTAAGGGCTTCCGGATTGACAGCATGAATGTCCGCATAGGTCATCAGGCAAAGTCTTTGCAGCCGCTCTTGCGTCGCCACTGTGTCTGCAAATGCCGAAACCGTCCCCGGATCGAAAATATCGCGCCGCTGGACGGTAGCGGACATGTCCAGGTGATGTTCGATCAGGAAATGCACTTCCGCTTTTTCTTCCTCGGAAAGCTTAAGCCGCTCCGTCGCACTTTCCAGCGCTTCAAGGCTTCCGCTCACATGGTTTTCTACTGGCATGCCTTTGCCGACGTCATGCAGCAGGAGGGACAGAATCAGCAGTTCGCGCTGCTCGACGGTCTTCCAGAGTTGTTTGAAATGGACGGCTCGCGGATCGGCGGAATGTGCTAGTTCCTGCAGGTGTTCGATGGTGCGCAGCGAATGTTCGTCAACCGTATAGCGGTGATAAAAATCGCGGACCACCAGCGAATCGATGGCCTTGAATTCCGGCAGGGCGTCGGTCAGGAGTCCCAGCCGGTGCATAGGACGGAGAGCCACGCCAGGATAATCAGAGCCCAGGATTTCACCCAGTGTCGCCCACGTCACTTGCGTGTTCTTCGCAGGAAGTTCCGGGTGCTTCATGATGTAAGTGATGCCGCGCTCCGCCTCGCGGCTCAGCGGCGCCCCTGTCCGAGCCGCTTCAGCCAACAAGGAGAAAACGACCTCGCGGTCAGAGAGCGCCGGCTCATCCAACACTTCTAGCAACCCATCGCGGACCAGGAAGGGTTTGCCCTTTGCGGATTCGCCCCGTGTGCTCCTTGCCGCGCTGAACAGACGTTCCTTCAACGATGGCTGGACCGGCGCCTTCTGTTCGATATGCCGGAGAAGCTGCCGGTTCAGCGTCCGCGCATGACGGAAATAGAGCCTCATCCATTCTTCCGGCTGGCGCGCAGAATCGCGCCACGCGCCTTCTGGTACCCCCAGCAATCGATCCGCAGCTGCGGCTTGCAATTCGTACGTCAGCGTATTGTCATTCCTCGCATTCATGTAGTGCAGAAAGCACCGGATGCCACTCAAGAAATCGACTGCGCTCGCCGCCAATTCCTCTTCAGCCGAAGTCGTCTTGCGATTTCCTTTCTCTTCACCAGCGATCTGCCGCAGCCACGCTCCGGCCTGATAATCCCGCAGACCGCCCGGCGCATCCTTCACATTCGGTTCCAGGTGAAAGATAGTGTTTCCATACCGAGCCTGGCGCTCTTTCGTGAGCTTGGTCAGTTGCGCCAGCAGAAAGGGCCGGGCCTGCCTCTCCGGTCCGGGCAACACTTTCCGGTTTAGCCGATCGTAGAGTGCATCATCGCCAGCCAGGAGTCGCCGGTCCAGCAGCGCCAGATGAAATTCCGCGTTGTCTTCTTCGATTCGCCTGCACTCTTCGAGCGTCCGCCCCGCCGAGCTCACGCGAAATCCAAGATCCCAGAGCGTCCGGGAGAATTCTGCGATCAAGGGGCGAAAATCCTGTTCGGCCTTCTCGTTTCCGAAAAGAAAGAGGATGTCGAGGTCCGAATAAGGAAAAAGCAACCGACGCCCGTAGCCGCCTAGCGCCACAAGACTAAGGCCGTGTGGCGCGGTGTTGTGCACACGCAGAACTTCTCCAAATATCTGTTGAATGTTCCGGTCGGCGAGTTCACAGAGCGCGCGGAGCGTCTCCCGCGCGCTTGCGCCCGCTTCAAATTGTTGCCGAATTCGTTGTCGTTCGTCGTCGGCCCTCGGGCCGAGAACGGACAAGGGAGTAAGAGAACCTTGCATGGTGTTTCCGGGCTGGTTGGCCGGATCCGAACCTGGACTTGCGGCTGTCGCCACTTTGCTCAGAGCGCGTTTTCTCCGCGCTCTTCGTTGCGGATCCGGATAGCTTCCTCCACCCGTGACAGAAATATTTTACCGTCCCCTATCTTTCCTGTCTTGGCTGTCTTCAAGATTGTGTCCACGGCCCGCTGGACCAATGCATCTGCCAATACCATCTCCAGCTTGATCTTCGGCAGCAGGTCCACGGTATATTCGCGGCCGCGGTAGACCTCGGTGTGGCCTTTTTGACGGCCGTGGCCGCGCACTTCCGTCACTGTCATGCCCTCGATGCCGATTTCGCGCAAGGCATCCTTCACGGATTCAAACCGCGAGGGCTGAATGATTGCCTCAATTTTCATCATGGAAGTTTCCGCTCCGCCCTGTGCCTTCCGCCGCCATGTCGAGTTGCCTTACGACTCCAGGTTGTACGCCTCTTCGCCGTGCTGTGTAATGTCCAGACCTTCAATTTCGTGGTCTTCCGGGACGCGCAAGCCGGTAATTAGATCCGTGATCTTGAGAAGCACGAACGTCCCAACGAGGGCAAAGATCCAGGCGATCAGGATGCCGACTACCTGATTGCCCACCTGTCCCCAGTGTCCGTCAAGCCCACCGACAGCCTTGCCCGCTCCAAAAATCGGATTGATCACCTGCTGTGCAAAAACGCCAGTGAGAAGCGCGCCAATCGTTCCGCCCGCGCCGTGGACGCCGAAGGCGTCGAGCGCGTCATCATAGCCGAAGACAGCTTTTACTTTCGTCACCATCCAGTAGCAAAGCGCACCCGCGATGAATCCAATCGCCAGCGCGGGCATGGGAGCGACGAATCCCGCCGCCGGCGTGATGGCCACGAGTCCCGCGACCGCGCCGGAAATCGCACCCAGCGCGCTTGCCCGTCCGTTCTTGATCCACTCCGCTGCGCTCCAACTCATTGCTGCCGCCGCGGTAGCGAAGTGCGTCGCAACAAACGCGCTCGTCGCCAGCGGGCCGGAGGCCAGCGCGCTTCCGGCGTTGAATCCAAACCATCCGACCCACAACAAGCAGGCGCCGATGAAACTCAATACCAGACTATGCGGCGGCATCGGCTGTTTGGGATAGCCACTGCGTTTCCCAAGGTACAGCGCGCACACTAGGGCAGAAACTCCCGAGCTGATGTGCACCACCGTCCCGCCCGCGAAATCCAGCGTGGGAAATTTTCCGCCGAGCGAGGCGTTCAATAGCCCGCCCTTGCCCCATACCATGTGCGCGAGCGGCGCGTAAACCACTAAGAACCAAAGCGTCAGGAAGAGCACCGTTCCGCTGAACTTCATCCGCTCAGCAGTGGCGCCCGTGATCAGCGCCGGTGTGATAATCGCGAACATCAGCTGGTAGATCATGAAGGTCATCTGCGGAATCGTTCCGGCATAGTCGGCATTCGGTTCCGCTCCCACGCCACGTAAAAAAGCGTGCTCGAACCCGCCAATGACCGGCCCGTTCCCGCCGAAGCACAGGCTGTATCCCACCAGCGCCCACAGCACTGTGATCAGCGCCATGAGCGCGAAGCTTTGCATCATGATCGCCAGCGTATTTTTCCGCCGCACGAGCCCGCCATAAAAGAGAGCCAGTCCCGGTCCGGTCATCATCAGCACCAGCGCGGCACTCACCAGCATCCAGGCATTGTCGGCGTGAGATTCTGCCTCGGCTGTCCGCTGCTCGAGTTCCGCCAGTTTTTCGTTAACAGCCTTTGAACTCTGTGCTGTCACACGGGCTGCTGCACGGGAATTTCCAGTAGAAGAAGGAGTTACGAGTGGAGCGGGGGACTGTTGCGCGAAGAGGGGCAGAGCGGCAAGCACCATGGTCAAAAGGAAACAGCACTTCCATCCCACCTGCCTCATATATATTTCCGCTCCCCTGCGTCTGGATTGGCCACGGCTCGGTCGTTGTCAAAGTAAAAGGCTTAGTCGGGGACCCGCTAATTTGCCGCCTGAATTATACGCGCCGATGCCCGGCGTCACAGTTAGAAATATTCATGCCGCCGATTCGTTTTTCTGATGTTTCTGCGGCCCAACGCAGAAATCTTGAGGTTTGTTTCGTCCCCCGTACAGCGGTGGCGCTTGCGCGAGCACTTCACATCACTGTTGTTCCGAGCCCTTCGGCTTCCCGATCTTTTGTGTGTCCTCGACCAAAAACAGCAGGAAGTGGCTGAAGCTGTGGCGTCGGTGGTATCGCTGCCCGGCGAAATTGCAATACCAATCGGCGCCTATGGGCAGCCAGAGAGGCGAGTGGGTCTTGCGAAATTCTACCGGGCCATATTCGATCAACTGGTGGTCACGCAGCAGCCGGAATTCTGGCACGGACCGCACCATGTCCGCCTCCATCGCGAGGATCTGAGCGCTCTCCACGTCAATCCAGGCCCGCCCTTTCAAGCGGACCGGAAAAGACATTCCGTTTACGCGCCACACGCGCATCTCGCTCGTGCGGTCGTCGCGCTGGCGATAATGGACCAACCACGCCGGTTTGCCGCGCCACTGCCCGCGGCCCTCGCAGATGAAATCGTATTCTTCACGGAAATAGGGATGAAAAACCAGCGCCAGCATGGCGAGTCCCGTGGTGGCAAGATGAGCTGGGAAGTGCTGTGTCGAAACCGAGCCGTCGCGGTATTCCTGGACGTCCAGCCCTCTCTTGCCGACCTGCCGTATGGACACCAAATAGTTGAATATCCGCGTCTCCCTCGAAATCTGTACTCCGAGTGAACTAAGGCTTACGTGCTCCATTTCTTCAGTGGCGGTGAAGCGATCGACATTTCTCACGAGTTCTTCGACGCGAGCGCCTGCTGCCTCGGTCACCTGGTTGAGCGCGCAGCTTGCGTCAGCATTCACCGCCGGCTTTTCTTCGTCCACATCCGGCGGCGCCCAATTCGTTTCCGTCTCGGGAGCAATCGGCGGAAGTGACGCCTCGCTCGCGCCAGAGGGAGCACTCCCGGACGCAGCACGCGCCGCGGCACTCGCGGTTCCCCCAATCGCTCCTCCCGATTTCGGATGATCCGGCGCCCGCAGCATCTCCATCAGCTTTCTCGCTGTTGCAGCCTGCGGCACGTTTGGCTGCTCGTGGACGAACTGTTCGAGCGTCGCCAATGCCGGTTCCCGTTCGCCAAGCGCTGCCTGAGCTTGTCCCAGGAGGAATCTTACGCTCCCCGCCTTTTCCTGCCCCACCCGGAGAGCTTCTACGCAGTGCTCCTGCGCCTTTTTGTATTCGCCCTGCTGAAAATAGGAGGCACCCGCAAGCCAGTGAGCTCGCCATGAATTTGGTCTCAAGCCGGCGCTTTGTTCCAGCGATAGGATCGCGTGTTGGTAATCCTTCTGCAAGAATTCCACTTCTCCCAGCGCCTGGAGAGCCGCAGCATGCTTCGGCGCGAGAGCCACGGTTTTTTCCAAATATCCGCGCGCTTGTGCCGTATCATGTCGCCGCATCCACAGAAGACCCATCAGATAGTTCACATCGGGAAAGCTCGGCGCAAGCTGCAGCGCCCGCTTCAAATGTGCTTCCGCCTCCTCCAGCCTGTCTGCTTGCAGCGCCTGCAACCCCTTTTCCGTCTCCTTCAGGGCCTTTGGTGCAAGCACCGGCGCCCCCGGCGATTGCCGCAGCCCGATTGCGCCGAGATCTGCCGTCATCACAATCTCCACGTACTCCGTCTCTCCGTCGGCAGCGATGATCGCCTGCTGCTGGGCCGTTTGGTATCCGGGAGCACTCACTTCGACCGTGTAATCGCCCGCGTGCAGACCGGTGAACAGCGCTTGACCGGCGTCCGTAGTGTTTGTAGTGCTGTTCGTCAATTGGCTTGCGGAACGCAACGTGACACTCGCAAGGCGCGACATCGGAGAACCGTCAGAATCTTTCACGCGCACCAAAATCTGCCCGGATGCACCGGTCCCGGCCACCGTCGGGATTTGCGCGCGCGCAGCCTTCGGACACGCAAGAAGACCCAGGCTGGCAAGTGCCCAGAAGAGTTTTAACGACAAACAGCGGTTACCACACCCCATGGCGTTTCCCGTCGTCGAGCCCCATTCTGATGCGTCTACTCTGTATCTGACGGTCGTGACTGTCAATTGGCTCGTGTAGCGCCGAGTCCTCAGCATGTCTGTCCTCACTCATTAGGCAAACACAATTTCGCGGATCAGAGCTCAACGGGCCCCGAGCGGCGTAGCATGTTTCCGGCAGGCACTTCTTGTCTCACGCCGCGGGCATCGTATAATGCATCGCGGCCCGCTGGCGGTGCTCCTCGCATCCCAAGCGAAGCGAGGAGGCAAGCCGCGGGGGAAGAGCGGTTCTACTCAACCATCATGATCGATCGCGCTCCCATGGAGATAAACGTTCGCGATTCCGCCGGGGTGTCGATTCTCGATGTGCGCGGCCGACTCACCATTGGTGAGCCCAGCGAACAGCTGCACGAAGCCCTCCAGGCCGCCATGCAGCGCGGTGCGAGAAAGATCATCGTCGAACTCAATGGCGTTCCGCAGATCGACAGTTCCGGCATCTCCACGCTCGTGCGCATTTCCATTAAACTGAACCGCGAAGGCGGAGCGCTGCGGCTTGTTTGCGGTCCGGGCCGGGTACGCGACGCCCTCACGGTCACCCGTCTTGTCGAAGCCATTCCGACGTACGAATCGGAATCCTCTGCCCTCGCGAACTTTGTTTGAGAACGCTTCCTCGGCTGACAAATGCAGCGGCAACTTCTTCTGTGATAGTCTCCGCACATGAAACAGCTTGGGCGCATGTTTTTCTCTTCCTGCCTTCCTACAACGAGCAAGCCCGAAGGAAGAGAATTTTGATGGAAATGTTTCGAAGTGGGCGTTGGATGTGGCGGAGAGAGTTGAATAATGATGCTTTTCGCCTCTGACTAGCTGCCCTTCTTCAATTCCGCAAGGACCAGCTTGGCCACTTCTTTTAGAGTCTCGAATACTCCCACCCCTTGAATGGCCACGCCTTCCAGTACCGGCTCGCCTTTCTTTCGAAGCTGCTTGGTCAGCTCCGGAACGGGCATGGCGTTCGGCAGGTCGCGCTTATTCAACTGCAGCACGTAGGGAATAGTGTCGAAATTCAGATTGTGCTCCTTCAGGTGCTCCTGAAGGTTTTCCATGGTCTCGAAATTCGCGTCCAGCCGCTCTTCCTGGGAATCCGCGACGAACACCACGCCGTCCGCGCCTTTCAGGATCAGCTTGCGGCTGGCCTCATAAAACACCTGCCCGGGCACGGTATAGAGATGAAACCGGGTCTTGAAGCCGCGGACAGTCCCCAGGTCCAGAGGAAGGAAGTCAAAGAAGAGAGTGCGATCCGTCTCTGTTGCCAGAGACACCATTTTGCCTTTTTGGTTCTGTCCGGTGTGGTCGTAAACCCACTGCAGGTTGGCGGTCTTTCCGCCCAGACCTGGACCGTAGTACACAAGCTTGCAGTTGATTTCGCGTGCAGGAAAGTTGATGAAAGGCACTTGTAGTCAACCAGAACTCGGCCACAAACTTATAGCATACGCGGCGCGGGCAGGCCAATCTTCCCGCCGCGGTTGTCGCCAGCTCGGTACTCACACCTAGTTTCTGCGAGAATGCCTATAATTAGATGTGCTATTTTCGTACCCTGCCTCCGGGAGGTAACGCTTCACGGAGGGAAGGGCGCCGTGCCTGCCCTTACGCGCTCCCGCCCGGCCATGTTCCTCCTCGTTGACGCGGAATGCCTGCTCTGCTACGATTCGCGCCATGGCAAAAGCGCGGAAGCCCTCCTCAGGGTCAGGGCGTCCCAGCAAGGGCGCGGCGCGGAGTCACTCCAAGTCACAGAATAAAAAGAACTTAGGTTCTCCTCCGCCCGCACAGCGCGGGGGTGTGGAACTGGTCGATCCTCGCGTTCAGGCTCAACTCAAGCTCTACGACGAAGCCCTGGCGCTGTTTCACCAGCAGAAATTCGCTCGAGCCAAACAGGAACTGGAAAAAGTTCTTGAAGGACCCAGCAAAGAACTTGCTGATCGCGCGCGCATGCACGTGCGCATCGCAGAACAGCGGATGAAGCCTTCGCATGAGGAGAATCCTCGCACGGCGGACGAACATTATCAGCGCGGCGTGGCGATGATGAATATCGGCCGGTGGGACGACGCGCGGGAAAGCCTCATCAAGGCCCGCAAAGCTTCCCCGAAGGCCGACTACATTCATTACGCGCTCGCGGCGCTCGACTGCCTCACCGGAGAAGCCGATTCCGCGATGGCCAATCTCAAGGTCGCCATCCAGCTTCGTCCGGAGAATCGCTATCACGCGCGGAATGATGAAGACTTCGCCTTCTTGCAGGAAGATCCGCGATTCACCGAACTGCTGTATCCGGAAAATTTCTCTCGATTGCTCTTCGGTTGCGCGTTTTTGCGCTCTTCGCTCACGTTGTGCTTAAGTCTATTCCGCAGAAAGCAGACGGAGCCGTCTTCTAGGTTCATCTGGTGGAAAAAAGCGCCTCGAAGCCAAAACCTCTCTCTCGCGGTTTCCGCGTCGTCGCTTTCGGCGGGGGCACGGGTCTTTCCACGCTTCTCCGCGGCCTCAAAGAGCATGTTGTGCGCCGCCGTGACGAACGCCCCAACTCCGAGCGTCCCATCGTCGACCTGACCGCCGTCGTCACGGTCACCGATGATGGCGGCAGCTCGGGCCGCTTGCGCCGGGAAAATCGCGTTCTGCCTCCCGGCGATATCCGCAACTGCATGGTGGCTCTTTCAAAAGATGAGGCTCTGCTGGGGCGGCTGTTTCAGTATCGCTTTCACGCCGGGCGCGGCCTGCGCGGTCATAATTTCGGGAATTTGTTTCTCGCGGCGCTCACTCACGTCACCGGAGATTTCGTCGAAGCCGTCCGCGTTAGCAGCAAAGTCCTCGCCATCCGCGGCCGTATCTTTCCCTCGACAGTTTCGAATGTCCACCTCGTAGCCACGCTCGAAAACGGCCGCACCGTTCACGGGGAAACGCGCATCACCGCGAGCCGCGCGCCCATCAAGAAGCTGGCCCTCTCGCCTCGTCGAGTCCGCCCTCTTCCCGCGGTCATCGAAGCCATTCGTGACGCTGACCTGATTCTCCTCGGCCCCGGTTCGCTCTACACCAGTATTCTTCCTAATCTCTTGATTCCTGAAATCGCGTCCGCTATCGCTAAGTCCGAGGCACCGCGGGTTTACATTTCCAATCTCATGACCCAGCCTGGCGAAACCGCGGGCTATGCCCTTGCCGACCACCTTTGCGCCATCCAGCGTCATACCCCCTGCCGCGTTGTCGACTGGGTCGTGGCCAATCGCCAGCCCGTCTCACCCGATGTTGCCCGGCGCTACCGCACGCAGGGTGCCGAGCAAGTCCCCGTCAATCTCACCGAGCTGCGGAGGCTTGGCTATCGCGTGGTTCTGGACAATCTGCTCGAGGAGCACGGCGTCATCCGTCACAATCCGAAGCGCCTCGCTCTGCTGCTCATAGAGGAATTCCTCTCTTCGCCTTCCTCCTCCCGGCGTTGAGCCCGTTTCCTTCTCGAGGAATTTCTCTCATCTTCGGATCCCCATCTGCAGAGGCAAGTCTTGCAGTCTCTTAGGCTCACTTCACATTGCATTTATGAAGTCTGCCGGAGATGCGTCGAAGATGGACTTGTGATTTGCGCTGCAGAAGTAGTAGGTCTTACCCCGATAGACGGACTTCGGTGCGCTCGCTGGATCAATAGCCATGGAGCACACCACACAGAGCGGGTGATTGTCCATTGAAGCGCGTAGTTTAGTATAGACCGCGTTTGAATCCGGGTTCATCCAGCCTTGACCCTGGTATTCCACGTCGTAGGCAGCTTGCTTGGCGAGTTCGCGGCCGTAATAGCGCTCGACAACGCGCAGCGCAAGATCAATGCCGGAGGAGAGCCCGCCTGCGGAGGCGAGATTGCCGTCTTCGACGAACCTGGCGCCACGCTTGACCCGGATATCCGGATACTTCCTGGCAAAGTCGATATACGAGCCGTGATGAGTGGTAGCGGCTTTGCCTGCCAACAAGCCGGTCTGCGCCAGCAGATATGCACCCGTGCAAACCGACATGGTTACGTCGGCGGTCTTTGCTGACTTGCGAATCCATTCCAGCACTGCTTCGCTTGGTGCGCTCTGTGCCGGGATGACGATAACTTTCGGCGCAGGAGCGGTTTCAAGCACGTAGTTGGGTATGATTTTCATCCCGCCGCTTACTTGGATAGGTTTGGTTGTTTCGGATACGCAAGCACGTTCGTGCAAAAGTGAATTTTGCCACTTGCATTCGCACTTCCGGCTCCGATGACGATATCGTTGAGTGCGAAGATATTTCCCGAGGAGGTCTTCGCTTCAAGAGTCGCAGGCGGTACCGCGAAAAGGCCTTGATCGAAGTTGCTGCCCCTTTCTCCCCAGGCTCGCCGGCCATTTTTGTCTCCGCCCAGATTGTTCGTTCCAAGGAACTTGAGGGACAAAAGCTCTTCTGCTACGGTGCGGCCTACTTGAAATGACTCAAGAAAGCATGGACTACGCGCTCCAGATTCTTCGATTTTCCAATTTCCCTATGCCACTTGCCACCCTCTACCCGCCATTCCCTCTTCCTGTTACCGTTGCACGGGCCCTCGGACACCCCTAGTTGTGGAGAGGCCATGTCGACATTGGGACTTATTGAATACTAGGACGCTGGCCCGGAAGTTCGCGCCGTTTACGACGACATCGTGGCCACGCGCAAGACCGACTGGATCAACAATTTTTGGAAGGCCATCGCGCACGACCCCGTCACTCTCAAGCGCACCTGGGAAAGCATCAAGCAGATCATGGCCCCGGGGGCTCTGGACCCCCTGACCAAAGAATTGATCTACGTCGCCGTCAGCGTAACGAACAATTGCGCGTACTGCATCGCCTCACACACTGTTTCCGCCCGCAACAAGGGCATGACCGACGCCATGTTCAATGAACTTCAAGCCGTGATTGGCATGGCCAACGAAACCAACAAGCTCGTCACCGGTTATCAGGTCGAAATCGACTCCCAATTCCGGCCACCACTCCCTCGTTAGGACTTTTTTTGTGCCTTCCGCGGCCTGCCCGTTAGGACAGTGTTCCTTCGTAGTACGCTTGTACTATAGCTGCCGTTCTCCCTCCAAGAAGAAGATATATGAGGTTGAGAAAGGCCCAGCTTTCTCTCAGGGCCTCCCAAAATTTTTTCTTCGCGGGTGAGCATCTCATGTCGTCGATTCTTAAAGAAAACGAACTCCCAGCCGGCGCGCCTGCAAATTCCACGGCACGCCCCGCCGCAAATGGCACCCGGTCCGATGAAACCGCAAACAGGCCCCAGCCCGTCGCCTTGGAAGTTCCGGTTACGGTGAACGGGGCGCGCGCGGTGGATGGTAGCGACAAGCGCGAGCCATTTTCTGAGACCACGAAAACGGTTCTGGTATTTGGCAACGGCGCGGTGATCCGCCTGGCCTCCCCGGTAGCTGCGGGACAGTTGCTCTTCCTGACCAACGAGAAAACGAAAAAAGAAGTGGTGTGCCAGGTCGTCAAATCCAAGAACTATCGCAACGTCAGCGGCTACGTCGAACTTGAATTCACTGAGCCCGTTGTCGGCTTCTGGGGCATGCGTTTTCCCGGAGACCGCAATACTCAGCCGTCTCCTGCTTCCGTGCCGTCCGCGACGCCTTCTCCTGCAACAAGAATTCCAGTAACCCAACCTCTAGCAAGGCCCGCCGAACCGAAGCCTGCGGATTTGAAACCGGCTGTGCCCGGGGCCCCGAAACTGCAAATGCCGCTGACGCAAAAACCGGTTGCGCCGGTCGTGCCGATCACGTCAGCTCCGAAGCCGTCAGTTCCGGTTGCCTCCGTGCTTGCGGATACTGCAGCCTCGCTACTCACGCCGGTATCGACAGGCCCCTTCACCCCTGCTTCCCCGCTGAACACGCCGGACCCCGCGCCCACTGCCGGCGATAATTCGAGCGAAGCTCTCAAGCTGCAAACCGCGCGGCTTCAAGAACAATTGTCGTCCATCGCGTTCGACGAATCCCCGGCGTCGAAGCCTGTTCAACAGCCGGCCGCAGCCCTCCCCGCGAATCCAAATGTGACTCCGGAAGAGGCAGCCAAAGTCTTCGACATCGCAAAATCGGATCCTCTCCCTCTCAAGACGATGTCGTCCGCAAAAAGTTCTCCGCTGCCATTGCAGACTTCGCTGGATGCGGAGGAAGTCAAAATCCCCGCCTGGCTCGAGCCGCTTGCTCGCAATTCGGCCGCTCCAGTTTCCACGCAGGAATTGATCGAGCGGGAAAAAGTCAGACACGCGGTAGAATTAGCCGGGCGCGAAGTGCCCGCGGTGGAACCAACAACTCTGGCGGAATCGGCTATTGCGAGCACCCCGGTAGTTGAGGCCCCAGAATTCCGCTCCAATTCATTGATGGAAGAGAACGTCTTCCAGGAACCGTCTCCGGGTGGCTCCAAGAAAGGCATTTGGCTCGCCACGGTTGCAGCAAGCATCGCCATAACCTTGGCCGCTGGCGCCTGGTACATGCGCCAGCAGTCCGGACCCGAACAGGCTTCAGTAGCACCACCCCCGGCTCATTCAGCGAGGCCTGCGTCCGTCCCGTTCCAGCTCCCGGCCAGGGGCCTCCCTGAAACACAGCCCAGTGCCACGACGAATTTGGCCGCTGCGGCGCCAGTCTCCACGGTTTCTTCCACTCCGGTCACACCGGCACCCGCCCCGGCGAAAACGCGCGAAGAAGTGAAGGGCGCTGCAACCTCGGCTACTGCGGTCGTAGTGTCCGAGCGCACCCCGCAGCCCGCGCCCAAGAAGAACGTGCTTGGTAAGGTCCGTCTCTCCACTCCGAAGGTAACGCGCGCCGCCCGTAGCCAGGATAACAGTGAAGCCGCGCCGAACCTTGGCGGTGAATCGGTCGTTTCAAATGGAGAAGCCATCGGGCCGGTGCTTGGCGGATCAAGCGCGCCTCAACCGGCCGCCCCCGAAGCTCCGTTGCCCATCGGCGGAGACGTCAGGCCCGCGAAAATGATCTCCTCGGTTCCCCCGCTCTATCCGCCCTTGGCGAAGAGCCAGCACGTCTCTGGCGACGTAAGGATCGACGCGCTCATCGACGCCAACGGACGCGTTACGGCGATGAAGGTCGTCTCCGGGCCCACGCTGCTCCACCAGTCGGCCATGGATTCTCTGCGGCAATGGAAATACCAGCCGGCGACGCTCGACGGCAAGCCCGTCCCGATGCATCTAACGGTGACGCTTCAGTTCCGTCTGCAGTAGCAGTCTTATTTTCCTCTTTGAATGCCTGCTCGAGGCTCTAGGCTTTGGGGTCGGGCACGAATTCATAGCCAATCCCTCGAATGGTTAGCAGGTGGCGCGGATTGGACGGTTCGCGTTCCAGGTATTTCCGCAAGCGCACTATGAAATTGTCGATGGCCCGCGTGTCGGTATCCTCGTGCAAATTCCAAACGTGCTCTAGGATTGCCGGGCGCGAAACAGGATGTCCCGCGTTTTGAATCAGGTACCGCAGAAGCTCCGTCTCCATCACTGTCAATTGCACGATCTTGCTGCCCGTGTGTAACCGCAGATTTTCAAAGTCTACCAGCTTGTCCCCGAAGCTGTAAGTCTCCGCGGTACCCGCATCCGGCCGCTTGGATCCGGCAGCGGGCCCACCGGCGTCCTGCAGCCACTTTTTGCGCCGCAGCAGGCTTTCAATTCGCGCAATCAGAATCGCCAGGTTGAAGGGTTTCGGCAAGTAGTCATCCGCACCGGATTCGAATCCCTCCAGCACATCCTCGGGACGTCCCCGCGCCGTCAGCATCAGCACGGGGATGTAGTTCTGCGCTTCCCGCAATTCGCGCGCGACGCTGAACCCGTTCTTCCCCGGAAGCATCACGTCCAGCACCAGGACGTCGAAGCCCTCCTTCTCTTTCAACAGCCGCCGCAGTGCGTCTTCGCCATTGTCGGTCACTTCCACGGAATGTCCTTCCGCTTCCAGGTTAAACCGAAGCCCCTGCGCCAGATGCGTTTCATCTTCGACGACAAGTATCCGGCTCATGCTCGATAGACCCTTGGGAGGCGGAGTGTGAAGGTGCTGCCTCGACTCTCTCCTTCGCTCTCGACGAATGCATCCCCGCCGTGATGCCGGGCAACCGAGCGCACAATGAACAGGCCCAGGCCGGTTCCCTTGACGGAGCCCCCGGCACGCCCTTGCACGCGATAGAAGCGTTTGAAGATTCGCTTCAATTCAGTCCGGGGGATGCCAATGCCGCGATCCTGCACACGCAGCGAAACGGTATCGAGGTCGGGTGTCAGCACTTCCACAATTACGTCTTTTTTCTCCCCCGAATACTTGACCGCATTGTCCAGCAGGTTAAACACCGCAGTTCGAAGCTCTTCCTGATTTCCCCGCACCATGATTTCATCCCCTGGATTGGAGTCGAGCCGCAGGGCTTCCAGAGGTAAGTTGTGACGAAGCCGCGCAAGTTCCAAGGTGTCCCGGACCAGCGTAACGAAGTCCACTTCCTCCCAGTTTTTTCGGTTGCGGCGGTTGCGCGCCTCGCCGGCTTTCAGCACTTGTTCGACGGTGCCCAGCAGCCGGTCGGTATCTTCCAGCATGATGCGGTAAAACTCGCGCCGCTGCGTTTCGTCCAGTTGCCGCTTGTTGAGTGTCTCCAGATACAAACGCATCGAGGCGATAGGCGTCTTGAGCTCGTGCGTGACGGCATTCAGAAAGCTGTCGTGCTGCTCATTTCTGCGGATTTCGCGAACCAGAAAAATCGTATTCACCACCAAACCCGCGATGATCACTCCAAAGAAAACGACTCCCAGAATGAGCGGCACGACCCGCCGCCAGTTTAAGACTATCCAGGTGACATTGAGCACCACCGCGAGCGTGACCAGGCACACGCCCAAGGTGATAAAGAACGCAATCGCTTTTGTGCGAGTTGTGATGCGCATTGCGGATGCCGCTCAGTTGATTGTAGAGAAGCATGCCATAAAACAGAAACCGCGGGCGGAGCTGCCCGCGGTTTCTGTTTTATCATTCGCTTCTGTTTCCGATTGGGTTCAGTCCCCGGAAACGGTGTGTAACATTTCGTCGGCCTTGCCAGCTTCCGCTGGGATTACAGGTTTTGCTTCCCTCGCCGGCTTCAGCCGCGGCACCTTGATGTCCCAGGCGAGACCCAGCGTGCGCAGAGCGGAGATTCCGTACCAATTCAGGTCAACCTCATACCAGGCCAGCCCGTGGCGCGCCGATTGCGGCGATGCATGATGATTGTTGTGCCAGCCTTCTCCGAAAGTGAGTATCGCCACCCAAAAACTGTTTGTTGACAGGTCCCCCGTCAGGAAACGTTGCGAGCCCCACATGTGTGTCGCGGAATTCACCAGCCACGTGGCGTGAAGACCCACAACCGTGCGCAAGAAGGTTCCCCAGAGGAAGCACGACCATCCCCCAACGGCAAGCAACACCGCTCCCAGCACCGTGAGCGGTACCCAGTGCCACTTGCTGATCCACATTTGAAATTTGTCTTTGCGCAGATCCGGGACAAACGGCAGCAACTCGGCCGTGTTGCTGTGCATCGCCTTGCCGGTCAAGATCCATCCCATATGCGACCAAAAGCCGCCGTCTCGCGGCGAGTGCGGATCTCCCTCTTTGTCCGTATTCTGATGGTGAATCCGGTGCGTTCCCACCCAGGCAACTGGCCCGCCTTCGAGAGCTAGCGCGCCGCATACCGTCAGAATGTACTCCACCCATTTCGGAGTCTTGTATCCGCGGTGTGTCAACAGCCGGTGGTAACCCATCCCGATTCCCAGGCTTCCCGAAATCCACCACAACCCCAAAGACAATGCCAGCGCTTTCCAGCTAAAGAAAAATAACGCCGCGATTGCTCCCACGTGAAACAGGGCCATAAAAAGCGTCGTCGTCCAATTGATTGGCTCGCTAAATGATCTGTCCCGTTCGATTATGCTCATGACTCTCGTGTCCCTTATAATTGTTGTTTCCCGCTTCACACCTGACGTTAGCACGCGGCAGAAACTGACTCTGTAATAGTTCTGTAATTCCTCCCCGCCGGTTTCATGAACCCAAACAATTGCTCCTGACTCAATTTGCGACAGCAGGCGTCTCGAAACGAAACACCTCCGCATGCTGTCTCCTTCTCCCACGGCGATTCTTTCCTCTGTCCGCGTTTCCGCGTGGCTATCCCTTGCAGGTAGGGAAGCAGGTTCGTATACTGACGCCCCGGCCAAATGGCAGGTCCGGCGGGAGGGTAGCCCGCCCGCGTTTACCCACCTTGGCCTTCATATTTCGCCTGCACCTTTGTTGCAGGCCGAGCCGCGAAACGAAGAAGGAGATCTCCGCATGTCGCTTGCGCCTGCACCGGAAGAGATGAATGTCTACCAGAACGCCGAAGCGCGCTTCGAAGTGGCTGCAACCAAATTGGGCCTCGAGCAAGGCATCTACCGCTACCTGAAATACCCGAGCAAAGAGATCACGCTTTATATCCCGGTAGGCATGGACAACGGCCAGCTCGAAGTGTTCATCGGATATCGCGTCCTGCATTCCACTGTGCGCGGTCCGGGAAAGGGCGGAATTCGCTTTGCCCCCGACGTCTCCCTCGATGAAGTGCGCGCCCTGGCCACTTGGATGACCTGGAAGTGTGCGGTCGTCAACATCCCCTTTGGCGGCGCGAAGGGCGGCATCATTTGCGACCCTCGGAAGATGTCGCGCGGGGAGCTCGAACGCATGACCCGCCGATACACCGCAGAGCTTGCCAACTGGCTCGGTCCGGAGCGCGATGTGCCTGCGCCCGATGTTGGTACAGGTGAGCAAACTATGGCGTGGGTGATGGACACCTACGCAATGCACGTCGGCCAGGCAACCACCGCGGTGGTGACTGGCAAACCCATCGAGCTCGGCGGGTCTCGCGGCCGCCGCGAAGCCACCGGCCGCGGCGTGATGATTTGCTGCGACAAGGCGCTCGAAAAGCTCCGTATAAAGAAGGACGGCTGCCGCGTCGTGATTCAGGGCTTCGGTAACGTAGGCTCACTGGCTGCCTCGCTTATGCAGAAGGCCGGCTACAAAATAATTGGGCTTGCCGATATCGGCGGCGGGCTGTACAACGAAAAGGGTATTGACGCCCTCAAGGTGATTGACTGGGTCTACACCCAGAAAAAAAGTCTGCAGGATTTTCCCGGGGGAGGAACAAAAATGTCCGCGCGCGACGTCCTCTTCCAGCCCTGTGACATCGCCATCCCGGCGGCCATCGAGAACCAGATCACCCAGGAGAACGCCTCCCAGGTGCAAGCCAGGATTCTCTGCGAAGGCGCGAACGGTCCCACCACTTGGCAGGCCGACGCCATCATCGACGCCAAGGGAATCTTCACGGTGCCTGATATTCTTGGAAACGCTGGCGGCGTCACCGTAAGTTACTTCGAGTGGGTCCAGGACCGCCAGGGCTTCTTCTGGCGCGAGAGCGAAGTCAATGAGCGCCTGCTCGATGTGATGGAAAATGCCTTCGATGAAGTGGTACGCTACGCGGAAGCGCACAAGGTCAACAACCGTATCGCCGCTTATATGCTCGCGATCGACCGCGTGGCCAGCGCTTTGAAGTTGCGTGGGATTTACGCCTAGTTTCCAGGTTGCGCGGTGTGTCTCCCGCTGCGCAGGGTGACAAACAATATTCGAACCGTCTCGGCCCGGAACTTTCTCCGGTCCAGGAAGGAGCCCGTATCATGAGCGCGGACTCGCTTTTGCCCGGCCATGTGAAAAGCGAAGAACAGCACCGCCGCGAGATTTGCATCGCGGGGCGCTGGATGTACGACGGTGGATTCATCGTCGCCTGCGAGGGCAATCTCTCCGTTCGTCTCGACGAGGGCCGCGTCCTCACAACACCCACCTGCATGAACAAAGGCGCTCTCTCTCCCGAAGATCTCGTCATCACTGATCTCGACGGCCGCCAGCTTGCCGGTGATCGTAAGTTCTCTTCCGAAATCGCCATGCATCTCCTTTTCTACCGCATGCGGCCGGACGTAAACGCCATTTGTCACGCGCATCCGCCAACCGCAACCGGATTCGCCGTCGCCGGTCGTGCTCTCAACCAGGCGCTGCTCCCCGAAGTGATCATCGGCCTTGGGCAGATTCCGCTGGTGCGCTACGCCACGCCGGGAACTCCCGAGCTCGGCGCCGCCCTTGAGCCCTTTGTGCCTCACTACGATGCGCTTCTTCTCGCCAATCACGGTGCGGTCACGGTTGGTCCGGACATGCTCACTGCCTTCTTCCGTATGGAAACGATCGAGCACTTCGCCAAAATCACGCTGGCCGCGGAACTGGCCGGCGAGCCGGTTCTGCTTTCCAGCCGCGAAGTCGCCAAGTTGATGGCCGCCCGCGCGCGGTACTTCGTCACTCCCCCGCCCGGCGGCGGCGCCGAGTTGCCGGAAACCTGCGAGCGCGGCGAAGCCGACGGCGATCAGGTTTCGCTGACGCGCGATGAATTGGACGCGCTCATTGACGAAGCCGTCCGCAAAGACCGCGCCCGCCGCTAGCGCGCCTCTCATTCCTCAATTGAATTCGCAAGATTCGATAAATGCTCTTTGACGCGTTTGCGGTATGCTCCTCTCCTGCGACAGCAAGCGAGCCCATTCTGCTGCGTCAAGGAGCATTTCGATGAGCGACTCTGTTGCATTCTTCCAAGCCGTTCAGAGCGGTGACGAAAACAAAGTAAAGGCTCTCCTCGACGCCGAGCCCTCGCTGGTGAGCGCAAGAAACGAGCGCGGGCAGTCCGCCATCCTCGCGGCGATCTACAACGGGAGAAACGCCATTCGCGATCTGCTCCTGGCTCGTGGTGTTCCGCTCGAACTTCACGAAGCCGCCGCGGCTGGGCAGCTCGAGCGCGTAAAGCAGCTCGTCGATAAAAATCCTTCGCTCGCAAAGAGCTACTCTCCGGACGGATTTCCCGTGATGGCTCTGGCCGCCGCATTTGGCCAAGAAGCCGTCGCGAAATATCTGCATGTGCAGGGCGCGGACGTAAACGCGGCGGCGACCAATGGCACCGGCTATAACGCGCTCACCGGCGCGGTGGCGAGCGGGCACGGCGGGATCGCGGCATGGTTGCTCGCGAACGGCGCGGACGCGAGCTATCGCTATGGGCCCGGCTACACTCCCTTGCTCGAGGCCGCGGCGAACGGCCGCCTCGATATGGTAAAGATGCTGCTCGATCATGGCGCCGATTTGAAGGCCCGCAGCAACGACGGAAAAACCGCCTTGAGCCTTGCCGAAGCGCGAGGCCACAAACAAGTTGCCGAATTTCTTCGCGCTCGCGGCGCCTCCTGACAATTCGTTCCCAAACTTCCAATACACGTCATTCCGAGGAGCGGGTCTGCGAGCGACGAGGAATCTCTCTTCTGCCTTGTTTTTTGGCCAAGCGTATCCCACTTCTTGCACTGACTTACGGATGCGATTAGGCTTGCGGAGCAATGCGTACCATGTCGCTAACTCTTGCCCGGTCAACTCTCGCCCTCATCTCCCTGTTGTTACCCGCTCTGTTTGTTTCCGGGCAAGGAAAGGGAGGCTCCATGACTTTCCAGATGACCAGCACCGCCTTTTCGTCTGCGGAAATGATTCCCAGGAAATTTACCTGCGACGGCCCGGACATCTCGCCGCAATTAGCATGGAATGAGCCGCCGGCCGGAACACAAAGCTTTGTCCTCATCGTGGACGATCACGACGCGCCTGTCGGGACCTGGG
>WNFG01008489.1_pt1 | contig 23483 bp, 22 predicted proteins | sample 5400431 | NCBI WGS metagenome assembly WNFG01 (sample SAMN13153346, study PRJNA577476) | soil metagenome | isolation source: 120 cm saprolite under Douglas fir tree site 2 hole 3 replicate 2 | place: USA:California | collected 2015-04-18 | reverse complement strand
CAATCATGTGGCCGGGATCGCGCTCGACGTCTTCACGCAAGAGCCTCCGCGCGACTCAGAGCTGCTTTCGCTGGAAAACGTGATTGCCACGCCGCACGTCGCGGGGTCCACAAAAGAAGCCCAGGAAGCCGTCGGCGTGCAGATTGCCAGCCAGGTCCGCGAGTACCTGAAGCATGGCGTGATTCAAAACGCCGTTAACATGCCATCGATTGACGACGAGCAGTATGCGCAAATGGAGCCCTACTTGGCCCTCGCAGAAAAGCTCGGAGCGTTTCTGGCCAATACCGTTTCCGGCGGCTTGCAGGAAATCTCCATCCGCTATGGCGGACGCCTCGCCGGGTGGAAGACCGAACTGTTGCGCAACGCCGCCATCCAGGGCGTGCTGAACCAGCGTGTGGCAGAGCGCGCCAACGTCGTCAATGCCGCGGCCATCGCGCGGGAGCGCGGCATCCACGTCAGCGAAAGCAAAGAGGAAAATCGCGCGTCGCGCGCGGAAGATTCGATCACACTGCGGCTCCGCACCGCCGCCGGCGAGCGCACCGTGCGCGGCGGAATTTACGGAAACTCGCTGCGGCTTCTGGGAATCGACAACATCACCATTGAGGTCCCGCTGGAAGGAAATCTGATTTATCTTCGCAATCGCGACGTGCCGGGAGTGGTGGGACGCGTCGGAACGCTGCTGGGACAGCACGGCGTAAACATTGCCCACCTGGCGCTGGGACGCACCGGACCGCAGGCGGACGCGATGTCAGTGGTGCAGGTTGACATGCCGGCTCCTGAAGCCGTGCTGCAAGCCATACGCGAATTGCCGGAGATCCAGGAAGTCCGCGCGGTCACTCTCTAACGGCCTAGTTGTGAATGTGCGGACTCTGCCCGGTGGTCCGCCGCTTGTGTGTGGTGGGAGCTGCGGCCACGGTCACGTTGAAATCCACCGGCAGCTTTTTTGGAGGATAGCAGGCGTTGTTGTCACAAGCCTGATACTTCAGCTCGCCGTGGACAGTGTAGGGCCCAACGCCGGCATGCGCGGGCGCCGCCACAACACCCTTTATCTTGATGTCTCCGGAATAGACGCTGAGTTTCTCGGTGGGATCGAAGGGAAAGCTGATCAACTGTCCGGCTGGATACTGGAGTCTTGCGATGACCAGGTCGGCCGGCAAGGTGAAATGCATCTGCGTGGGAATCAGCTCGGGTGTGGCTGGCTTGTTGGAGTTCACGTGGTAGCCGTTTTCAATGTGAAACGTGAACGTAACCGGCGTACTGCTTCCTTGCTTTACGGTGACCGGTTCGATCGGATCGGCGTTGACGCGGCTGGTGGGCGCGCTGGTCTGCGCGCTCATGAGCGCACTCAGCAAAGCTATGATGGCTGTCATTTTCAGCGGGTTTGTCATTTGTTTGAAACCGTCTTATCTGGTCCGTTGCTGTGGCCGAGGCTTTTTTTGATGTTGCCTTCAATCACCGACATGGACCTTAGCCCCAGATCGTGCTCTACGATCTTTCCCGAGCGATCCACAAAAAACAAGGTCGGCAGACCGTCGACGCCGCCATACAGGTCAGCCATTTTTTCAGTCCCCAGCAGAATAGGGTAATTCACGCCCATCTGTCTGGCGAAAGCGGCAATGATTTTTTCGTCGGCGTCATCCATGGATACGCCGACAATCTGCAGGCCCTGCGGGCCATACTTTTTTTGCAGATCGGCTAGCCAGGGCATCTCGACTTTGCACGGCTCACAATAGGTAGCCCAGAAATTAACCACCACGGCTTTGCCCTTCAGATCAGAGAGCTTCAAGGTCTTGCCCTTGCCATTCAATACCGTGAGTTCGAAGTCGGGAGCAGGCTTGCCGGTGAAGCGGTCGTCGGGGCCGCTCTGGGATGTCGCGGTATTACACGCCAGGAACAGCACAGCGATGGCGGCTAGGGCTGCCATCCGCTCCAAACTATCTCTTAAATTTGAGCGCATCATGCGGAATTCCTATCGCAGCAACGCTGTCTTATTGGTCGTGTTGGTCGTGCCGCTCTCGCCCAGCGCTGTCTTGACGTGTTCCTCGAACACGCTTTCCGAGACCAGGCCCAACTCGTAGCCCACGATCTTGCCGGAGCGGTCGATGAAGAAATTCTGGGGAAGGCCGTTCACCCCGCCAAAATAAAGATCTCCGACATCGTCGGTACCCATGAGAATGGGATAGTTCACCCCCATTTTCTGCGCGAAGTCAGAAATCTGTTTTTCGCTGGCGCCATCCCCAATATCGACTCCCACGACCTGGAATCCCTGCGGTCCATATTTCTTTTGCAACTCCGCGATCCACGGCATTTCGACTTTGCAAGGACCGCAATACGTCGCCCAGAAATCGATGAGCACAGCTTTCCCTTTCAGATCGGAAAGCTTCATGGTCTTGCCATTGCCGCCAAGGACCTTCAGCTCAAAGTCAGGCGCGCTCTGCCCGATGGACCTGCCTGCGGCCAGTTGCACGCCGTTTCCCTTGGATGCGCGCTTACCGGCAATCAGCAGGACCGTAATGGAAACCACCACGACCAACAAATAGATAATGTTCCGTTTCAAGAGCAAAAGCCTCACAGAGAAAATCGATTTAAGAACCCAAGATAGCTGGAAAGAATCGTAAATTGCCGCGTCAGAATCAGAACGCCCAGCGCGATTAACAGAACTCCGCTGACCAACTCCACTTTGTGCAGATGCCGCCGGAAGCGGCTGTAGAACGCCAGGAACCGGTCAATGCCGAGCGAAGTGAGCATGAAAGGCACGGCCAGCCCAAGCGAATAGATGAACAGCAGCAACACGCCTTTCATCACCTTGTCGGACGAAGCGGCCATCACGAGAATCCCGCTCAGGATCGGGCCAATGCAGGGTGTCCAGCCAAACGCAAAAGCAAATCCGACCAGAAACGCGCCCACGGGTGATTTGCCGCCTTTTACCTGATGCAAGCGGGCGTCGGAATAGAGTGCATTGATCTTGAAGATGCCAGTGAGATGCAGGCCAAAAATGATCACGGCTGCGCCGGCGGCCCAAGTCAACTGTTTGCGGTACTCAAGCATGAGCTGCCCGACGCTGGTTGCCGCAGCCCCTAAAGCAACGAAGACGACAGTAAAACCGAGTATGAACATCAATGAGTGCAGCAGAACGGTCTTTAGCAGCCGCGTATCGCCCTTCTCAAGTTCTTCAACGCTGGCCCCGGAGATCAACGACACATAGCCCGGCACAAGCGGCAACACACAAGGCGAGAGAAAGGACGCTAGTCCTGCGAGAAAAGCAGCAAACGGTAAAGGCAAGGAAGAAAACATGAGTTCCTTCTAGAGCTTCTGATATTGTAATCCGCCCGCAAGCTAAGCGGTAAAGCGCTGTCTCAACAGATTCCACTGGCGGGACATAAGTTACAAAAGAAGCGCGGACAACGAAGGGCCGGCTTTTAAGGGCCGGCCCTGATTTTTATGTGGGGATAAGTTACTTTTTGGGAGCGATTGCGTCTTTGGCGGCCTTTGCGACGCGGAATTTGACCACCGTCTTCGCGGCGATCTTGATCGGCTCACCAGTCTGCGGATTGCGGCCCATGCGGGCTTTGCGATTGGCTTTCACCAAACGTCCCAGGCCGGGAATCACGAACACGCCATTCTTCTTGGTTTCTTTCACCGCTGTCTCTGCCAGGTGCTCCAGGAACGCGGCGGCCGATTTGTTGTTGGTTTCCAGCTTCTCGGCCAAGTGGCGCACTAATTGGGTCTTAGTCAGTCCAGATGCCATTCTTCCTCCTTGAAAATGCGGAGCGCTTACGCGTGCTCCACTGTCATATTACATCAGTGTAACTTTCCTGCAAGCCGTTTCGCCAGATTTTACGCGGGTTTTTCACGCTAAAGCTGTGGAAAACCGCGCCAATAGCGACGATTTCTGTCTGTGGGCAGGGGGATTCTCGAAAAAGAGGGTCACTCCCGGCTGTAAAAGCTGAGTACGGCATCGCCCTGCCGCAGAGTGCGCTGGCGGCGAAGCGCCCCAAAAACGTCGCCCGGATCGAAGTGCTTGTCGTGCTCGGCAATCACCAGGCTTCCCGGCTTCAGCAGGCGGGACTGCGAAAGAAATCCCAGGGTCTGCTCATAGTCGCCCATCTTGCGGTACGGCGGATCGAGAAAACAGAAGTCACAAACCACGGCTTGCGTGTCGAGCATGCGCAACGCGGTCGAGGCTTCGCGCTCAATCACTTCAGCGCCTTCGTCGATGTCGAGAGAATGCAAATTGTCGCGGATAGCCCGTGCCGCGCGCCGTGATGACTCGACGAAATACGCGGTGGCCGCGCCGCGGCTCAACGCTTCAATGCCGATGGCGCCCGTGCCCGCGAACAAATCAATCCAAACCGAATCCGGCACGGACGGCGCAACTACGTTGAAGAGCGTTTCCCGCAAACGGTCGGAAGTTGGCCGCGTTTCGATTCCCTGCGGCGCCGTCAGCCGCCGGCTCCGGTATTTGCCCGCGATAATTCGCACGCGTCCCAGCCACCCTCCCTGACATCTAATTTAGTGTATAGAATCAATCTGCGACCGAGGTGATGCTGAACGAATGAGAAGCTGGTCCATTTTTGCGGGAAGGTTCATGGGAATCGAATTGCGGATTCACATGACTTTTCTGCTGTTGCTCATGTACGCCACTCTCGTGCTTCCACACGACTCGGGCGACACCAGCGTGTGGGCAATGCAACGCGGACTGGCCCTGGTTGGCATCATCTTTGTTTGTGTCGTCCTGCATGAACTGGGACACGCGGTCGCATCGCGCTATTACGGCGTGCCCATCAAAGGGATCATGTTGCTGCCGACCGGCGGCGTTGCTCTGGTGGATCCCAACACTCAGATGGAAAACGCCAAGAACCTGGCGCGCGAAGCCAGAATCGCCATGGCAGGCCCATTGGTCAATGCAGTGCTCGCGGCGGGATCGGCGTTGGTTCTGGTGGTTCGCCCGCACGGGAGCCTGTTGAGCGAGCCGCTGATTACAGTCCAGTCGCTTCCCCGCAGTTTTTTCTGGATCAACTTTTTTATCTTCGCCTTCAATCTTCTGCCCGCTTTTCCCATGGATGGCGGCCGGATTCTCCGCGCATGGCTGGCGCGCAAGATGGAGTTTCAGCCCGCCACCCGCCGCGCGGTGAATATCGGCCACGTGTTTGCTGCGGCGTTCATGTTTGCCGGAATCGTGATTTCCTCCTGGCTGATGCTCTTTGGTCTGTTCATGTTCGTGGCCGCGCAAATGGAAGAGCGGACGGCAATGTTCCTATCCGTGGTGGAAGCGGTCCACATGGAAGACATTATGTTGACGGAGTTTTCCATTCTCTCGCCGGCGGACACGCTGGAAGATGCGCTCAGTAAGGCCGTCCACAGCCTGCAGGATGATTTTCCCGTCGTTCGCGGCGGAGACTTGGTAGGCGTGATCAACAAGCAGACCATCCTCGAGCAGTTGCGGCGCGAGGGCAATGGGTACGTGCAGAGCGTGATGAGCAAAGCATTTGAGGTTGCGGCCAAGTCGGAATCGCTGGCTTCGGCGTTCCGTAGACTTACGTCGCAAGGGCTCACGCTCATTCCCGTGGTAGACCAGGAACGGCTGGTCGGGATTGTCACGCTGCAAAACCTGATGCACAGCATGGGTCTGCTGGCCGAGTCGCGGCGCCTGCGTAAGCAAGCGGACGAGCTGTAATTCCAGATCGCTTTATAAACTGTGAGGTCACAGTCATGTGCAGAAATATCAAAACTCTTTTCAACTTCGATCCGCCAGTTACGGACGACGAGGTCAAGGCCGCGTCGCTCCAGTTCGTGAGAAAAATCAGCGGCTTCAACAAGCCATCCAAAGCGAATGAAGCCGCATTTCTGGCGGCAGTGGAAGAAATCGCCGCGGTCTCAAACAGGTTTCTTCGTTCGCTGGAGACCACCGCGCCCCCAAAGAGCCGCGAAGAAGAGGCCGCAAAAGCAAAAGCCCGGGCCGCGGAGAGATTCGGCACTTAAGATTACCTGGTGTGTTGCTTCCACATGCGCCGCGGTAACAGATACGTAAAGCCCGCAAAGCCCTCCCAGTGAGTCGAGGTACCGGTAAAACCGTGGTCGAAGCCGCCATCAATCACCAGGTTTTTACGAATGGGATAGGAGACTGCCCACAGATTTCCCACCGCGTTGCCACGAAGGAACGGTTGGGTAAAGTGCCATATCTCACCTGAAATGGTCAGCTTCTTCAGCGGATGAGAGATGGAAAGAGTCTGGCCATATTGTGCGCGATGCAGACTGCCCTCCGATTGCTCGCTGAAGATTCCGTTTGCGTCGGTGTGAAACCCCCAGGAATCAAAGCTCACAAGAAGCAGCGCGTTCTGGCGGAAGGTTCCAAGATCGAGTTCCGGCGCGGGACTAGCGTAAAGCCGCCGTATATAGCTGACCGAGATGGTAGGACGCCGGCCGCTGCCAGGCAGCACGACAGCTTGTGCGCCCATGAAGACCTCTCCGGTGTGGACTTCTTTGGTATCCAGGTCGCGGCTGCGCACCAGCGGCTCGGTTTGCAGCAGGAACTCCAGGCGCGGCGCTACTGCGAGTTTCGTAACCTGGTTAACACCAAAACGCGTATCGAACTCGGGTGAGTTCTCTGCGCCGAGCGCACCGTTCTCAAATTGAAGATAGCCCACCGGCGTCAGCGTAGCCGGCGTAGACACCGTGGGACGGCCCGGATTAGCCTCCGGAACCTCCGGAGCCGTCGATTGGTTCTGGCCATGGGCCATGCAGCCGGCCAGAAATAGTGTCAGGACAAACGAATGCAGTTGCACGTTATCTCCGGGAGTTATAAGTAATCGGGAAAGGCCGGAAAAATTCCCGCTTTCAGAGTTATGTTCCAAAATTCAGGCGCGAATGGGTCAATTCAACTTAAGCACCAGCAATGTCATATCGTCGTGCTGCGGGGCGCCCCTGGTAAAGTCGTCGGCCGCGGCAAACACATAATCCAGAATCTCCTGCGCCGGACGTGCTGTCAGGCTGCGAGCGGCAGCGACCATGCGCTCTTCTCCCCACTCTTCATCATCGGCCGTCATGGCCTCGCTGATACCGTCGGTGTAGGCCAGGAAGACGTCTCCTGATTGCAGCTTTACCGTTCGCTCGACTTCATAGGCGGCGTCCACAAGCAGCCCGACGACCGTTCCGCTGGCCTCCAGTCGCAATTCTTCGATCTTGTTGCGCAACACCACGGGCGGATTGTGTCCCGCGTTTACGTATTTCAATTCACTGGTAGCGGGATTGAACGTGGCAAAAAAGAAAGTTGCGTAGCGATTGCTGGCCAAAGCCTCAAAGACCAGCCGGTTGACCTTCTGCATCAGGCGGGCCAGGTCGCTGGGACCTTCGAGCGTCATGCCGCGCAAAGACGCGCGCAAACTGGCCATGAGCAGCGCCGCCGAGATTCCTTTGCCGGAGACATCGCCGATAGCCAATCCAATGCGGCCGTCTTCGAGTTGGATCAGATCGTAGTAATCGCCGCCCACGCCTTCCGCCGGACGGCATGCTCCCGCCAGACTCGCTCCGGCAAGCACGGGAATATTCTGGGGAAATAACCGCTGCTGCACTTCACGCGCAATTTCGATTTCACGATGCATGCGCTCCCGCTGCGCCGCTTCGTCAGCCAGCGAATGTATGAGCTCGCTGATTTCAAGCGCCAACCCGGTCTGTACGGCCACCGATTGCAACAGACGCAAGTCCGCGGGCGAGTATGCCTCTTCCGAAAGCTTGGGCCCGAGCGCCATTAAGCCCATCAGCCGTTCGCGTCCGGGCAGCGGCAGAAGCAGCTCGGCGTGCGTGGCGTCCAGAGTGCGCTTTTCGGCTTCATCCGCGGCGAGGAACCAATCGTCCGGGTGCTCCCGGTAAAGACGCGCCGGCCCGTTTTGCGACACGTGCCGTATGGTCTGAGATTTCTCTGGCAGCATGAGCGGGCCATTCAGTTTGAGTCCGATCGCTTGCTGCAACTGAAAGGCACCGGCGCTTTTGAGGAATACGGCAATCTGCGGAACGTGCAAGACCTCTGACACCCGGTGGGCTACGGTTTCGATCAGCGGCGCGGCTTCAGTGAATTTCCGCGCCTGTTCAGAGAGCTCACTTAAAACCACCTCAGCGTTGTAAGCCTCACGAAAGAAACGGCGGTCCAGCCACGTTTGCAGGCGTCTGCTGATACTGAACTTGTCGCGCACAAACACCAGCCGGACGACGGCCAGCGCCATGCCTATGAGAATAACGACGTCCGTTAGCTGCTGTTGCTTTCGTTCCAGCGCGGGAACAAGAAAGCGGACCGTATGACGGAGAACTGAAAGATCAGAATCGACGCTCGGGCCAGCGCGTACTTCGTGCCCATGCGCAGCAGGATGCGAACGTCCATGGCGCGCTGCACCACGACTACGTAAGCGACGGTCACTGGAAACAACAGTGAAAGTATCACGCCGGTCAGGGTAATCCAGGGATGTTGATTGAACTCGGGAGTGATTCCTATATTGGGTAACAGAATAAAGACCACAAGGAGCGATCCCAGGCTAAGAAGGGAGCCCGCCGCCAGGACGCGAAGCCGCCTGCGTGCATCCGCCGTCGATGCCGTGCGCAGCTTGTCGATGATCGCCACCCAGAAGAGGATCACGCACAGCAGATTTATGGGATTGAAGATCCGATCCACCCATTTATAAATCGGAGCGCTGGCCGGCAGACGGGCAGGGTGAAAAAACTGGGCATCTGAATGATAGAGCACCAGTCCCAGCGCGATGGTGGTGACCAGGGCGAAAACCCACTTTACGTAAGGCAGTTTCACGTCCCAGCGCCAGCGTTCAGGAAAATAGATTCCAAAGAGGAAGAGGGCTGCCGGCATGCATACCTGCAAAATCGTGAACCAGGTTCCCAGCAGCGCCAGCCACACACCTGAGACCCCAGATGGGGCCAAGAGAAAAGCCTCACAGAAACTTAGCAACACCAGAATCAGCCACGCATTGAGGTCTTGTGGGCGCGCAGCCACCACCCAGTAACCGACCAGCAGGAACAAAAGCGGGAGGAATATGTCAATCGCCACTATGGCAACCGTTTCTGCCCACGTTGGTTTGGTTACAGATGCTTTCAGAGGAAGGGACACCGCACGGCGCTCTCCACCGGCCTTTTTGACACCGACCAACACTGTACTGCCGGGACGGCCCTGAGAAATGACAGCAACAAAGTGTGACTGTCCTCTGTAAGGTTCGCGATTGAGCGATTCGAGGAGATCACCGGTCGATACCCCCGCGCGTTCGGTCTCGGGATCAGTCTGCGTGATTTTCAACGTATCCAGATCAACTTGAAAGGGAGCGTGGATCTCATGGTCGGTGTGAAAAACTCTTAGATACAGCGGGCCAACACAGCCGACATAGAACCCGAGGCTGCAAACCATATAAAGGGCGAGCAAGAAATATAACGCACGTGACTTGGCAGCTGGCATACGACTCACGGGAAGAATAGCAGAGCAGGCGAAATCTCCTGAGTTAGAGCTCTTCCCCGGCAGCGGCTGCGGCCACTACGCTGGTGGGCTCCTGCCTGGCCTTTTCCAGAAACTTTTTGGTGTTCAGCAGCGGACGCTCCAGGCTTCCGTTGTATGTGGTCCACTCCGATTCTGGCTCCCGCTGAAAATGAGCGCGCATGCTTTCCATCTTGGAATCAAGGTCATCGAGGTAGTGGAGCATGAGGGCTTCCGGGAACATGGGCAGCTTGGGACTGCCGAACTCGTATTTGCCGTGATGGCTGATGATCAGGTGCTCAATCAATGTCTTGTATTCCGCCGGAAAGCCGGGGACCTGCGCGATTTTGTCGTGGAGCATTTCCAGTTCAATGATCATGTGTCCCAGGAGCTGGCCGCGAGTGCTATAGGTGAAGGACCGGGAATACGTGAGCTCATGTACTTTGCCAATGTCGTGCACGAAGGCGCCGGTGAGCAGAAGATCGCGATTGATCATGTCCGGATAGTTTTTGCAGGCCAGGTCGCACAACTGGAACAGCGAAACCACGTGGTCAAGCAATCCGCCGATGAACGCATGATGCAGTGACTTGGCAGCAGGAGCGGATTTGTAGGCGCGCTCGATCTGAGGGTCAGACATAAAGGCTTGTAGCAGCGCCTTCAGATGTGCGTCCTGAATGCTTTCGACAAAACCGGTAAGAGTGCCCCACAGCGCGTCAATGTCTTTGGTTGTGCGGGGGAGATAATCGTCAAACTCGACTTCGGACTCCTCCATGGAGCGCAGCTTGTGGACCGTAAGCTGGAAGCGTCCATTGAACTTGTTGAGCAGGCCGCGCACTTTTACGAAGTCGTCGCGCTCAAAGCAGTCGATGTGCTCGTCTACGTTGTCCCACATTTTGGCGTCAAGGTGGCCGGTGCGGTCTACCAGCGTCAACGAGAGATAAAGCTCTCCGCTCTTTTTTGGCTTGGCTTGCTTGGACGCCACGACAAATGACGAGGTAATTACCTGGTTCTCAAAGCGCGCCGCATCTATTACGTAAAAGTCTTTCATGGAACTCCCAGGCAGAAATTATCCTACGGTACTCCGGAAAAGGCCATCGGTGAAAAGCTTAGTAGGGGAATGGATCCACTTTCCAGCGTTCGAACACCTTAGCTTCTTTGAATAGCTCGAAGAGATTGGGATCGAGCTCTCCGTCTTTCACTGAGTAAGTCAGGATTTCCAGCGCGCGCTCCACGGAAACGGCCTTTTTATAGGGGCGGTCGGCGGCGGCCAGGGCGTCAAAGATATCGGAGATGGTCATCATGCGCGTTTGCAGCGGAATCTCCGGCGCGGAAAGCTTGTAAGGGTAGCCGGTACCGTTCAGTTTTTCATGATGGCCCAGGGCAATATCGGGAATATTGCGGATCTCCGTGGTCCACGGAATCTGCTGCAGGAAGTTGTACGTGTGGACTACGTGGGCTTCTATCTGTAAGCGCTCCTTCTCGTCCAACGAACCCTTGCGTATGGACAACAGACCAAGTTCATCTGGCGCGAGCAGCGGTCTGGTGTCTCCATCCATGTCTGTGTACTGGATACTGGCGATCTTGGCCAGTCGCTCGAAACTCCCCTCGGGCAGCACGGTTGGCTCATTGTCGTGGGTAATGGCCTGTAGATAGCCATCCATCTCCTTGAGCAATCCGTCGAGCCTGGCGTCGAAATCGCGCTCGGTGGCCAGAAAGTCGTTTTTGCCTTTTTCCAGGAGATATTTCAGCCGGGCCCGCAGGCTTTCGTTTTCCAGGGTGCGCTTTACGTAACCAAAACGCTGCCGGACCATTTCCAGTTGTGTGGGATAAAGCTTTTTGGCCTTGACCAATACTTCTTCCCGCACGCCAACCTTGCCAAAATCGTGAAGCAGACTGGCGTAGCGGATCTCGCGCATCTGGTTGCGGGAAAAATGGACGCTGCCGTACGGGCCCGCTTCACTGCGGTCCACTGCTTCAGCCAGTGCGACGGTAAGATTGGCAACACGGAACGAATGTCCTGAGGTGGTGGGATCGCGGGCTTCAATGGCGGAGACTGACGCGCGCACAAAGCCCTCAAACAGGCGCTGGATCGCGTCATAGAGCTGGTTGTTTTCGAAAGCCACCGCGGCCTGGCTCGCGAGCGAGAGCACAATCTCCTGCTGCCGCTGCGTATACGGCACCACTTGCTGCATGACCGAGGAGAGCGAGTGCAGCTTGGCGTGGAAATCATATTTCGCGTTGATGAGTTGCAGCACGCCCACGATCTTGTCCTTCTGGTTGCGCATGGGCACAGCCAGAATCGACTTGGTGCGGTAGCCCGAATCTTCATCGAACTTGCGGTTGATGGCGTAAGGAACGTCGGAGGGCAGGTGATACGCGTCTTCAATATTCACGATAGCGCCGGTGAGCGCGACGTATCCCGCAATCGAGCCTTCACTGATCTCCAGGGTGAACTCGCGGAACGGGACGTCCACGGTGTCATTCTGCGCAAGCTTGAAGCGTAACTGCTCCTGGAAGGCCTCTTCCTGGGTCTGGATGGGAGCGCCTTCCGCGGGCAGGAGTCTCCGGCCCTTGCGCTCTGGCGTCTTTTCGACAAGATAGATGGAGCCTGCGTCACTCCTGGTGAATTCGCGCGACCTGGTCAGGATCAAGCCCAGCAGTTTTTCCGTATCGTGTTCCGCGGAGAGCGCCACCCCGATCTGGTTCAGCGCATGAATTTCTTCGGTCGCTCCGGCCAGCCGCTCATTCACTTCCAGCCGCGTATGCACCAACTGTATGTGGTCGAGCGCGTTGTCCACCATACGTTCGAGCAGAGCCTGGGGAACGTCCGGGGGAAGATAGGCGAAGACCGCGCCATCGTTGCGCGGCTCTTTGAAAGGGCGGTTGGTCAGCGCCAGTACACGGACGTTCGGAACGCGAAGCTTGGCGTAGTTTTTCTCCACCACTTCTTCCAGGGATACCAGAACGATCCGCTCGACCGCGGGGCCCTCAGACTCCGCATTCTCGAATGATGTCCGGCGAAAACGCTGCACGCCCACCAGATGCCTTCCGGCAATGGCGTCTTCCTCGAAATAAGCAATGATCGGGACGGCCCGTCCGCCGGTTGGCTCCCTTCGTTTTGGAGAGACGGTCATGGTCATGGAAGCGTATGAAAAATCCCAAATTAGGGCTGAGGCGCGCAGAAATCTTACCAGATTGGCGCTGTTTTGGAAGACAATTGCACCCCGAAGCCATGCAGAAGAAAGCGCATTCATAGGAGCAAGACATATGTTCATTGGGCACTACGGAGTCTCACTGGCGGCGAAAAGATATGAGAGTCGAATCTCATTGGGAATACTATTTCTTGCCGTCCAGTTTCTCGACATACTATTTGCCATTCTCGTTCTCCTGAATGTCGAGCACTTGAGGATCGTGCCGGGCTTCACCAAGTTCAATCCCTACGATCTTTATTACATGCCTTACAGTCATAGTCTTGCGGGCTCGCTGTTGTGGTCGGTGCTGGTCGCTCTGACTTATTGGCTGGCATTGGGCCGAGGATGGGAATCACGTTCGAAGGCGGCAGCCATCATTGGATTCGCTGTCTTCTCCCACTTCCTGCTCGATGTTCCTATGCATGTCCACGACTTGCCTTTGTTGATGAGCGAGTCCAGCGCCAAACTCGGCTGGGGACTGTGGAACCATCGCAATCTGTCGCTGCTGGCAGAGGCTGTATGTTTTTTCGGTGGAGCGTTCCTTTATCTTCGTTCCAGGCAAGCAGTCTCGAAATTCGGCCAGATCATCACCGCAACCGTCTTTCTGGTTTTGAGTGCCCTGCTTTTCCTGACTCCATTCATGCCCCCGCCGGCAAATGCGCGCGCCTTCGCCTTCCAGGCGCTGGGTAGCTACTTATTACTCGCTTTACTCGCAGAGTGCGTGGACCGAGTGCGACAGCCGGCGAACTGAAACCAGAACGGCCCGGAATCAGAAGACTTCGAAGCGAAGGATCTTTTAAGAAGAATGGTCGGGACGGGCAGATTTGAACTGCCGACCCCTCGCACCCCAAGCGAGTGCTCTACCAGGCTGAGCCACGTCCCGACGAGAAAAGCCGCTGTTCTTGCAGGTTGGGGCCAATTTGCAGCGGTAAACTCAACAATTTTACTACATCACAGCGAGCATTCTGAAGATCAGCGGTTCTTTACCACGAAAAGCGAACGACTTTGTAGCGGCTATTCAGCTTCATCTCACTTCGGCGGAGGGACAAATTCTTTCGGCAGCTGCGATCCCTGGCCGAAGAAGTACTGCTCCATTTGTTCCACCAGAAACTGCTGGGCTTCCGGCTTCCACGGCTGCAGGCGATATTCATTCAGCAGCATCTTGGAGTGCTCGGCCCACATCCGCCACGCTTCGGCGCTCACGTTTTCGAAAATCTTCTGGCCCAACGGCGTGTCAAACGGCGGCTCGTCGAGCCCGGGCAGCTCTTTGCCCAGCTTCATGCATTTCACCATGCGCGGCATTGGAAAAACTCCTTATTGTCCTTGTCCATTCTACCGAACGCGCGCTATGCCCAGAAACTAGGCGCGTTTGCCCTGCTTGCCCTGCTTCTTCGAGACGCGTTGCGGCTTTTCATCGAGGACAGCGAACTGGATTTTACGCTGCAGGCGATCGATCCGGTCCACCAGCACGCGGACCTTGTTGCCGATGGAGTATGTCTTGCGAGTGCGCTGGCCGATGATCTGCCGCGTGTTCTCGTGGAAAGTGTAGTGATCATCCTGAAGAGAATTCAAGGGCGCCAGGCCTTCAATGAAGAGCTCGCTCAGTTCGACGAAGAAACCAAACTTGGTCACGCTGACGATCAGTCCCTCGAAGTCCTCGCCGATGCGGCTCTCCATGAACTTCATCTTTTTCCATTCCAGAAGCTCGCGCTCGGCTTCGTCGGCAGCGCGCTCACTGCGGCTGGAGCTGTCGGCAATATCGTGCAACTCAGCTTCTGTAAGCGGACCGCCCGTGGCCGTGTGTTTCTCCGCTGGTTTTTCGCGCCGCTTCGACCAGGGAGATGCACCGTCACTCTCGCTTACCAGCTTGCCATGATGCTTGTGGCTCTCATCGCGCACCACCGCGCGTAGGAGGCGGTGAATAATCAGGTCGGGATAACGGCGAATCGGCGAAGTAAAGTGCGTGTAGCTGGGCGTGGCCAGCGCGAAGTGGCCTTCGTTCACTTCAGAGTAGCGCGCCTGCTTCAGCGAACGCAGCATCAGAAAAGAAACAATGCGCTCCTCCGGTTTGCCGGCGATCTTCTGCACCAGCTTCTGATACATGCGCGGCGTAACGTGGACATCTTCCGGCAACTCAACCGTGGGCGGCTTGCGTCCAAAGCTGGCCGCAATGGTCTCGAAGTCATAGATCCGTTTGGGGTCCGGCTTCTCATGTATGCGGTAAATGCTGGCGACACGCTGTTCCAGATGCGAAGCCACGGTCTCGTTGGCGGCCAGCATGAATTCTTCAATCAGACGGTGGGCCCAATTGCGTTCGGAGCGCGAGACACTCTGCATCGTGCCGCGCTCGTCAAACTCGATGATCGGCTCGGGCAGGTCAAAATCGATGGATCCGCGCTTCACGCGTTTCCGGTTCAGCACCTGCGCCAGTTCGTACATCAACTTGAAATTGTCTACGACATCGGCGTAACGCCGGCGGAGATGCTCGTCGCCCTCGAGAATTGCGTTCACATCGGTATATGTCATGCGATGCGCGGAGCGGATCACGCCCTCGGCCAGCTCGTAACGGACAATCTCTCCTTGCGGATCAATCTCCATTACGCACGACAGCACCAGGCGGTCCACGTGCGGCACCAAACTGCAAATGTCGGTGGAAAGCTCCAGCGGCAGCATGGGAACGGCGCGGTCGGGAAAGTAGACCGACGTCCCGCGCTGGCGCGCCTCTTCGTCAATGGCGGAGCCCTCTTCCACGTAATGCGCAACGTCGGCAATGTGCACATGAAGCTCGTAGTTACCGCCCGGCAACCGGCGCACCAGCACGGCGTCATCGAAGTCACGCGCGGTTTCGCCGTCAATGGTCACGATGGGCAGATCACGATAGTCGCGGCGGCGCGCAATCTCCTGCTGCGGAGTGATGGGGTTGATCTCCTGCGCTTCCTCCAGCACCTCCGCGGGGAAGATGTGGCGGATGTGGTGCTTGCGGATAATCATCTCCACGTCGACGCCAAAATCGTCTTCGTAGCCAAGGATGTCCACCACGCGCCCGCGCGGGTTCTGCGTGGCCGAGGGCCATTGCGTGATCTCCACTTCCACTACTACACCCTCAAGGTCGTCCCACTGCTTGCGCTTGGCTTCCTCGCCCAGCACGCGATGCTGGCTCTGCCTGCCCGGCTTTTTCGGGGACGGAGCGCGGCTGTCCCGATCATGTTCCGAGGGCAGATTTTCATCGTCCTTTTGCCTGGGGATCTCCAAGCCCCGCGGAATGATGATCTCCATGGCGATTTTCTCGTCCATCGGGGTCACATAGTTGTATTTCTGGCCGTAGTGAAACGTTCCGACTACGGTCTCCTGTTCGCGCTCCATCACGCGGACAATGCGGCCTTCACCCTTGCCGTCATGCCGGATGCGAGTGAGCTCCACCAGGACCTGGTCGCCGTGCATCGCGTTCCCGACCTCCGGGGGTGGAATAAAGATGTCGCCCAGCAACTTGCCTTGAGCACGGGCAGGCAGCGATTCCGGGTCTGGAATCACGAAGCCAAATCCGTCGCGATGCATGCGCAGGCGTCCTACCACGACGTCTTGCTTGGGAGTTGAAGTGGGAAAACTCCAGCGGTCTTTGCCAACCGCGGCCAGCTTGCGGCCACGGGTCATGTGGTTGAGCAACTGCTGCAAGGGGCGGCGTTCTTTGCCTTTCACGGCCAAGTCGTGCGCGATCTGCTTGAAGCTAGCGATGTTTTTGGGCTGCTTGCCGATATAGCGAAGGATTTCCTGCTCGGTGATCATGACTCTTTCATCGTAACCCCTGCTAAGCGTGAATCGGTTTTTTATCTAAGGCGCATGCCCGATATAAGAAATGCCACAAGCGGAGGAATAATTACACGTCCTTGCATTGGCAGGTCTTGTTGCATTCCGCGTTGCTTGAGATTAAAGCTATCGGAATGCAGCAGTTCTGGAATCTCGAGGGAGCAGCGACGTTTGGCTACTTACGTGCCGCAATGGTGACGTCCTCCAGAAACCAAAGACACACGGTGAGAGCCCACCGCGCACGTGCACGTGAAAATAAAACCAGACTGAAAGGAATCTAGACAGCAATGTGGAAGCCCGCCAATCCCCCGACCGCTAACCCAAAACCGTCAACCCCGGAACTGGAGAAACAACAAGTTATGAGCACTACCAACACTCTGCCTACCGAACCATCGCCGGTCTCGGCGCCTCGGAATGCCGTTCTCAACAACCAGGAGCAGGCCACGATCGGCAAATCGCTGGTCATCAAGGGTGAAGTCACCGGCTCCGAGTCCCTTTACATCGATGGCCGCGTAGAAGGCGCCATCAACCTTCCCGGCAACCGCGTCACGATCGGGCGCAACGGCCAGGTTACCGCCAATATTAGCGCCCGCGAAGTCGTGGTTCTGGGCAAGGTCAAGGGAAACCTGACCGTCAGCGACCGCGTCGACATCCGCAATGAAGGCTCGCTGAACGGAGACGTCGTCTGCCAGCGCATCAGCATTGAAGATGGCGCCTACTTCAAAGGCAGCATCGACATTCGCAAGGCCAACGCCAAGGACGCTGCCCCAACCATGCCAGGAAAGATGGAAAACGTGGCAACGACGGAAGCGTCACGCTTGAGCGCGGCCTCTGCCTAAAGTTTCGGCCCGGAACGCCGATGAAAGAAGGCAGTTACCCTTCTTTCCTCCTTTTCGGTACGGGTGCTTCCCTTGTGGGGCACCCGACTTTTCCTTCATTAGAGTTTGAGTTTCGCCATGGTTAATAAGATCCTCCAGCTATTATCTATCCGATGCGCGCACAAAAAGATTTCACTGCCGTTTGCTGCCGCGCCGCAAGTCCGCCGGGCCGCCAATTCCGATTGGGACGCGCCCATGCCGCCCAGCCAGCACTACGTCGTCTGTCTGGAATGCGGTCACAAGTTTCAGTATGACTGGGGCAGGATGCGCATGATTGGGAACTAGCGCTTTTTCTGTAATCCCGAAGCGTAGCGAGGGATACGTATATCCACCGGAAACTACCGGTAAACGGTGCAGCTTCGCATCGGGCGGCTAATACCGTTGTGCAGGGCGGACGACGTGACGTGGCGCGCCGGAAATGGATCCGGTTATAGGGATCCCTCGCTGCGCTTTGATTACAGAAAAGCAGAGCAAAGGTTCAGGCGCTCTGCGCGCGGTGCACGTTGAGGGTCCTCTGGATCGTATCCACCAGGCTTTGCGGATTGTCGATCAGCCAACCCTTCTCAATGAAGGCCGCCGCGCCGTCATCGCGCAACTTCTTTTCATTCTTTTGCGACAGGCTGGTCAGCACGACCACGGGAATCGCCGCCGTCGCTGGATCACTCTTTAGCGCCCTGAGTACGTCCGGGCCAGACACCTTGGGCAGCAGCATGTCGAGCAGCACCAGGTCGGGACGCTCCAGATAAATCCGGTGCAGAGCATCTTCGCCGTCTACCGCGCAGATCACCGTATAGCCCGCCTTTGTGAGAATGCGCTCGTTGGCGAACCTCAGGACCTTGTTGTCTTCGATAAGTAATACCTTTGGCATGCGGAACTCGTGTCCTTTCCCGGCTTGACGAGAATGCAACCCGCACTTGGGTCCGCGTTTCTGCCGGCAATAATAGAATCGGCAAAGGCTGGTCAGTACTTAAGAGTGCCTTAATGCTAATTTCCTGTCAGGCGCCGCACCAGTGACCTCACCTGGTCAATTCCCAACAGCGCCGTCAGGCCAAGGTAGACCATGACGTAAGGAATGAGCAGCAGCGCCGCCGTGGCCTGCGGGTGCTGGGGATGTAACGCCAGCCGTATGCCCCAGGCGACTCCGGCCCCAACAATCGCCGACAGCCAGAGCTTTGCGAAGTAGCTCACGGGAAACTGCATGCGCCCAATGCGTTGCTCCATCCCACGGCGCAACAGTACAAACTCCAGCCACGCAGCGACTCCCGCGGACGCTGTTAGTCCGGCGACACCCCACCTGGGGTCAATTCCCAAGAGCTTTGGCAAAGGCAGCGCCGCCAGATATCCCAATCCGGTGGTGAGGACCACGCGCAAGACGGCGAAGCGCAATGGAGTACGCGTATCGCGCAGCGCGTAGTACGCCGACGAGTAGAGACGGCCCACCGTTGAAGCCACCAGGCCCACGGCGGAGCCTGCCAGAATGCCCCAGACCCAGACCGAGTCGGCGCGATGAAATCTTCCCGTCTGGTAGATCGCAGCCGCGATCACGTCACCCAGAGCAAGAAAAGCAACGGCGGAAGGAACAACAAAAAAACCGATCCGCCGCGTGCTGGCGGAAATTCTGGCGCGCAACAATTCCGCAACTTGCTGTTCATTCCCCACCGCACTGGACATCGCCGGCAACTCAGCTGCCGAGACCGCCATCCCGAACAAGCTCACAGGCAAGAGGTAGATCGCTTGAGCATAGCCCAGAGTAGCGACGGAACCGGTAGGCAGCGGACTGGCGAGTATCGTATCCACGAACGCGCTTAGCTGGACTACGCCGCGCGAGACGAAAACAGGAAAGAAATTCGTGATCACCGCGCGCACATTCCGGTCCGCCTGGCCAAACCCCAGGCGAATCTCAGGCGCGAGTCGCAGGACCACCGGAAGCTGTATCAGAAGCTGCAGCAAGCTGCCGGCTACCGATCCCCATATCCCATAGACCGCGAGATGGGACAAGTCTGACCGTCCTCCATACCAGATCAAGGAGGCAATCACCACGGCGTTCCAGGCCACGGGTGAGGCATAAGACAGAAAAAACTTGCCGTGGCTGTTGAGTATGCCGAGGCACCACGACGAGAGGACCAGAAGCCCGACGCCAGGAAAGAGAATGCGGACAAGCTGTATGGTCAACCGCCGTTTCTCGCCTTCGAACCCCGGCGCAATCACCGTCGTGAGCCATGGAGTGGCCAGAACACCGGCCAGCACCAGCAGAGAAGTGATCAGCGCCAGCAGGGAAAATATCGCGCCCGCGAGGCGTCCGGCTTCGTCCTTCTGTCCCTGGGCCTTCAATTTGGCGTAGATGGGAATGAAGGAGGCAGAGAGCACACCTTCACCGAAAAGCGTTTGCAGGAAGTTCGGAATTTTCATGGCCGCTTGAAATGCGTCCGCGACCAGACCATTGCCGAAATAATGTGCCAAAATGCGCTGACGCAGGAACCCGACGATGCGGCTAAGAAATATTCCAGCGGCTACAAGAAAAGCGTTGCGTCCAGCGCTCGATGGCCGCGGCGGGGAACTCATTTTGGTTTCATTCGATGCCATCGAGTTCAATTACGTCTTTTCGTGGTCACGGCTTTGCCGGTTCGCCCTCAGCCACCACCAACTGCATGATCTGATCAATCGCGGCCGCGGCCTTGTGTGAAGGCAGATTGATCTTGTTACAGAAGATGGAAAACACAAACTTCTTTCCTGAACGCGTTTCTCCATAACCTGAGAGCGCACTTACGTGGCTCAAGGTCCCGGTCTTGGCATGAATCAGGCCGCCAGCGGGAGTGTTAGCGAAACGTTCCGTGAGCGAGCCGTCCACGCCGCTGACGGGCAATGTTTCCATAAATGCGGGCCCCCAGGGCTGCTTCGCATCATAGATCAGCAGTCGCACCATGGCTGCTGGAGTAATCAGGTCGCGGCGAGACAATCCTGAGCCATCCGTAAGGGAGAATTCCTCTTCCTTGAGGCCGGCCACGCGCAGAAACTTCTTGAGCGCCGTGAGGCCGCCGTCATATGACCCATCGTTCTGCGTCTGCTTTCCGATCAGTCTCAGGTCCAGCTCGGCGTGAAGGTTTTGGCTGGTCTTGTTGGTGACGCGAATGTCTTCAATCAGCGGCTGAGAAACGTGCAACGCGAGAATTTGGGCTGGCAGAGCAGCTGGTTCAGTCACCGGAGCTGCCGGCGTCTGATCGAAAAACTGCGCAATCTCGCCGTGCTGCGCTTTTACCTTGCCAGTCACCGTGATGCCACGCTGTTCAAGGAGTCCGCGAAAAATTTCCGCTGTGAATTCCGCGGGGTCTTCAATACTCACAGCCTCAGTAAGCCCCGCGTCCTCCGTTGAGAGCACTCCCCACAACAATATCCTTCGCGAACCGGGGCCGCGGTGCATCCCGATCTTTCGCGTAGTGCCGGCGGGCGCGGTGAGGATACGATTGTCCAACTCGTAGTAGCTGGTCTGTGGTTCGAACGCGACCACAGCTTTGTCGCCGGCTGCGACTCCCGGCTGAACTTTCAGAAACACCACATTGTCATTGAAGGTAAGGGCTGAGACCGGCGCGCCGTCGAGCCACTGCAAATCGTCGATCCCCCAGCCCTCCGGGTAGCGCTCGCCAGAGTAGAAGGTGTCGTCGCCAATCACATCGCCATCCACGGTCTTAATGCCGGCCTGCGCGATCTGGTTAGCCATGTCTTCCAATATCTGCGTATGCGGCGGATTGCGCTGGCTCTTAAGCTGATACGGCAGGACGCGTCCGGAGATGTTGGGGTCGCCGCGTCCCACGATCACCAGATCGCCCTTCAGGCGTCCCTCGGCGTCAACTTTGCCGGTAGTCTCGACGGTCGTGCGAAAAAGGTAATTTGGGCCGACCAGCGCCATCACGGCTGAGGTCGTCAGCAATTTGGCATTCGAAGCAGGCAGAAAAAGACGGTCGGCATTGCGCGCGTATATCGTCTTGCCGGTTTCCAGGTCGGCAATGGCAATGCCCCAGTCCGCCCGCGCCAGTTGCGGCTGCGCGATGATTGCAGCAATTTGGGAAGCCAGGTCTTTCCTGGGTGCGGCTTTCCTGGCGACGGGAACTTCCGTGCCCGACGCAAATGTTCGCAGCAAAAAAGCTGGCTGGAGTGTTTGCAGAAGAACTGCTAGCGTGAAAAGCGCGCGTGACTGACCCATGGGGTTGGCGTGATTATACAATCGCGGCATGCATCGGCCTCTCTACGCATGGGAACTACGCAGCCGAAAGCTGGAATTGGGCCGGCGGACACTGGTTATGGCCGTCCTGAACGTTACGCCGGACTCATTCTCCGACGGCGGCAAGTTTCTCGATCGCGATCACGCCGTCGGCCATGCCCTGCAAATGCTCAACGAAGGCGCAGACCTTCTGGACATCGGCGGCGAGTCTACGCGTCCCGGGGCCAAGACCGGGGACACCGGCCTGCCAGTGGAAGAAGAGCTGCGGCGCGTAGTACCGGTGATTGAAGACATAGTGAGGGAGCGTCCGGAGACGGTGATCTCCGTTGACACCTATAAGGCCGAGGTCGCGCGGGCCGCAGTGGGCGCCGGAGCCGAAATCGTCAACGACATCAGCGCTCTGCGCTGGGACGCGTCTATGACGCAGACATTGGCTGAGTTGAAGTGCGGCGTCGTCCTCATGCACACCCGCGGACGCCCTGACCAGTGGCGCACGCAACCCGCATCGCCGGACATTGTGGCGGAAGTGAAACGCGATCTTCGCGACTGGGCAGAGACCGCAATGAACCGCGGCATAGCGAAAGACCGGCTCATGCTCGATCCCGGCTTCGGCTTCGGCAAAAAGTTCGACGAGAATTATCCGCTACTCGCGCGCTTCGCCGAGTTGCATGAACTTGGATTTCCACTACTTTCGGGAACGTCGCGCAAATCATTCATCGGACGTACCCTGGCTCGAGATGGGCACGATCAGTCGCCAGAAGAGCGGCTGTATGGGACCTTGGCTACGGTTGTGGCGTCCGTTCTGCAAGGCGCTCATGTGGTGCGCGTGCATGATGTCAAAGCAGCAGTGGACGCTGTGAAGGTAACCGATAAGATTTAAGATTCGGCCACCCAGATTAGAAGCCATTCGTCGTGGCGAGTTCTCGCCCGTTGTAGTTTCCAAACAGAGCCTACCAGCCATTTGCAAAATCAATAGTCCGAAAGTTTCCTTTAGCAATATCCGAGCGCAATTGATCAAGGCCTGACTCGGTCTGACTCCCGGCTCCACCCCACAGGAATTCTCCGTGGCCATCCGCTGATTGACTGAACAGCACTGCATAATACGAACGTCCTCTCCCTCCTCTCTCATAATGAATCAAGCACCTGTCGTGATTGAACGCTCCAAACACTAGGCGGCGAAAAGACAAACCGTTTTCGATAATGACATCGGTGACTTGAAACTTCTGTCCGGGGTCGGCCATTTCGAATTGAGACTGATTCGATAGAGATACGAACTCCTGCCTGCAGCTGGTGGGCAATCCAGCGGTATTTTTTTACCACCGTTAGGTTGCCATCAAAGACTGCGCAATGGCTCAGGCATCCCGGCATCCTGCAGTTGGATATGGGCAGTTTGGTTGTTTGCGGGAGACTGTTCTGGTGAATTTCTACAACCACAGAGCAGGATCAATAGCACAAACGTGGTGAGTCGGATCGAAAGTTTCATGCAACATTTTAGTCCGAATCACTCAGCTAACCGGCTCAGAACCCCTTCTCCGAATCCACCAGAATCGTCACCGGCCCTTCGTTCACCAACTCGACATCCATCATTGCCTGAAACTCGCCAGTCTCGCAGCGCAGGCCTGAAGCTTTGATCTTGGCGCCGAAATACTCATACAAGCGGCGCGCGTCTTCCGGACGAGCGGCGTTGTCGAATGACGGGCGCTTGCCCCGGCGTACGTCTCCGTAGAGCGTGAATTGCGACACCACCAGGACGTCGCCGCGCTTGTCCAGCACGGAGAGGTTCATTTTCTCAGCTTCGTCTTCGAAGATGCGCAGGCCCAGCACCTTGTCCGCCAGATAATCCGCAGCGGCTTCATTGTCCGTCTTGCCAACGCCCAGCAGAACGAGCAGTCCGGCGCCGATCTCGCCGACAAGTCTGCCGTCCACGGTCA
>WNFG01004326.1_pt1 | contig 23501 bp, 23 predicted proteins | sample 5400431 | NCBI WGS metagenome assembly WNFG01 (sample SAMN13153346, study PRJNA577476) | soil metagenome | isolation source: 120 cm saprolite under Douglas fir tree site 2 hole 3 replicate 2 | place: USA:California | collected 2015-04-18 | reverse complement strand
TGCATCGACATTTGTACTGTGCTTGCTGGCAGCAGCCGTGTGTTTCGCCGAGGACGCGCAGTTGGGCACGTGGAAGTTGAACGAAGCGAAGTCGAAAATGGCCACCGGAATTCCCCACAACAACACAGTTGTGTATGAGGCCGCGGGTGACAGCATAAAAGTCACGATCGATGGCACCGCCCCCGACGGAAAACCGACGCACAGTGAATGGACGGGTAAGGTGGACGGGAAAGATTATCCCGTAACCGGCGACCCGACATCAGACACGCGATCTTACAAGAAGATCGACGACCACACTCTAGCCTTCGAGGGTAAGAAAGACGGGAAGGTCTCGATTTCCGGTCGGGTCGTGGTAACGGCCGATGGTAAAACCCGCACGGTGACTGTTAACGCAACCGATCCCACGGGGAAAAAGGTTAAGGGCACCGCAGTATACGACAAGCAATAGCGAGTCCGAAACCGGGAAGGGCACGATCCTTCGGCTTTGCTCGGGACAAGGTTCCACTTGTGCCGAATCCGGGTGTCAAGAATTGCGGCTTTCAGCCGCTGAGGGTTGCTTTTGGTGAGGCGGCTATTTGTCCGCGTAAAGAAAAAGCAGGTTCCTCGACTCCGCAAAATGATTCGCTTTGCGAATCATTCTGCTGCGCTCGGAATGACATGGTTGGGAGAGATCGCGATCGGCACGAGTGGAACTCGTGCCCTTCCCGACGAGGGGACGACCACAGGCTAGATCCGCAATCTCAATGGCAGTTCTTCCTGCGGCAAAAAGGCGGTGTCAGAAAATTGACACTTGCCCAAGAAAATTGCCGGCTCCCCTGTCGATTTCGCCTTCTCCCATTCGACGTTACAGTAGAGACTGAGATCGGGCGGCCGCACGCCGGAGTCCAGGCCTTAATCCAAAGAAGAAGGAGTCATAGCCATGCGAGTGATGGTGATTGTGAAAGCCAACAAAGATTCGGAAGCGGGCATTCTGCCCAGCACGGAAATTCTCGCCGCGATGGGTAAATACAACGAAGAACTGGTAAAGGCCGGAGTGATGCTGGCTGGCGAAGGACTGCAAGCGAGTTCCAAAGGCAAGCGCGTCCGCTTCTCCGGGGAAAAGCCGACCGTGATCGATGGACCCTTCGCCGAGACCAAGGAACTGATCGCCGGCTTCTGGCTGTGGCAGGTGCCCAGTTGACCCCCGAACTGAAGGAACGGGATGAGCGGTTGCGACAGCAGGTTGAGAAGAAACGGGCCTGATGATATCGGAGGCGCACGCGGCTGCTCCGTGCCTGTCGTTCTATTCGTGGGCGACAGGGAGTCCAGAAAAAATAATCAATGCGCGTGTCGATTTCGCAGAAGTTGGTTCGACGTATTAATAGAGCCAGGCTTTTAATCCGGTCCAGACCGAGCGGGAACCCGGCTCTTAATTCAATTTCAAAATGAAAGATAAAGGAGTCATTACCATGCGATTCATGATGATCGTCAAGCACGCCGAGAGGCAGGGCCCACCGCCCAAGGAACTGATGGACGCCATCGCCATCCTCGCCGAAGAGGATGTCAAAGCCGGCGCAATGATCGGCAGCGGGGGGCTCGGGCCAACCGCGCTGGGCGCGCGCGTCCGGCTTTCCGGAGGGCGGGTGACCGTGACCGACGGGCCTTTCACCGAGGCCAAGGAAGTCGTCGGAGGGTATGCGCAGTTTGAGTTGAAGTCCAAGGAAGAGGCCGTCGACTCGGCGGTACGCTTCATGGAGCTTCACAAGAAATACTGGCCGGGATGGGAGGGCGAGACCGAGGTTCGCCAGATGTTCGGGCCGGAAGATTTTGCTCAATGCGTAACGGAGCTGTCGGTTACGGCAGCCAAATAGAAGTACACTCACGGTCCGGTGTTTCCCCTTGCGCCGGTGAAGGGAAGCATGATGTGATCGGTAGCAGTGGCTACCGATACACATCGTGCGATTGAGGCAGTCTGGAGGATCGAGTCGCCGAGGCTCATCGCCGGACTGGCGCGGATCGTGCGCGACATCGGCGTGGCCGAGGACCTGGCGCAGGATGCTCTAGTCGCCGCACTCGAGCAGTGGCCGCAGTCGGGCGTTCCGGACAATCCCGGCGCCTGGCTGATGGCTGCGGCAAAACATCGCGCCATCGATCATTTTCGCCGAAACCAGCGGCTCGAGCACAAGCACGAGGAGATCGGCCGCGAGCTGGAGCTGAAAGAGGCGGCAGTGCCAGATTTCGACACGGCGCTTGACGACCCTATCGGCGACGACTTGCTGCGGCTGGTGTTCACGGCTTGCCATCCCGCGCTCACGACCGAGTCACGGGTTGCGCTCACGCTCCGCCTGCTCGGAGGTCTCACGACCGAGGAGATCGCGCGCGCGTTTCTCGTCCCCGAGCCGACCATAGCCCAGCGCATTGTGCGGGCCAAGCGCACCCTTGCCGAAAAACGTGTGCCTTTCGAAGTTCCACGCGGAGCTGAGCTTGCTGCTCGTCTGGCGTCGGTGCTCGAAGTTATTTATCTCATCTTCAATGAAGGCTACTCGGCGACCGCCGGTGACGACTGGATGCGCCCCGCGCTCTCCGAGGAAGCGCTGCGGCTCGGGCGCATCCTGGCCGAACTCACCCCGCAGGAGCCTGAGGTGCACGGCCTGGCAGCGCTGATGGAGATTCAGGCGTCGCGCTCGCGGGCGCGTGTGGGTCCGTCCGGAGAGCCCATCCTTCTCCTCGATCAAAACCGCGCGCATTGGGACCAGCTGCTCATCCGCCGCGGGCTGGCCGCGATTGATCGTGCGCGAGAGTTGCGTTCAGAAAAGCTTTATCCGGGAAAGCTCGGCAGCGCGCCTGGCCCCTACCTGCTGCAAGCGGAGATCGCCGCATGTCACGCGCGAGCTCGTACCCCGGAAGAAACCGACTGGGCGCGTATTGTGGAGTTCTACGATACGCTCTCCCGGACCACGCCGTCTCCAGTGATAGAGCTGAATCGTGCCGTGGCCGTCGGCATGGCCTTCGGTCCCGCCGCGGGTCTCGAACTCGCGGATGCGCTGACCGGGGAGCCGTCTCTCAAGAGCTATCACTTGCTGCCAACCGTGCGTGGCGACTTGCTCAAAAAGCTCAGCCGTTTCGAGGAAGCCCGCGTCGAATTCGAGCGCGCTGCATCGCTTACGCGCAACGCCCGCGAGCGCAAGCTGCTGCTGGCGCGCGCCGCCGAATGCGCACTCGAACCAATACAATGAGGCAGGACTTGTTGGCTGGCCTCAACTCCTCATACGCCTCATTCCCAAATGTTGGTAGAATTCCCCCGCCGCCGGAGGTGGAGAGTGTCCAGAGCACATAGCCGCGCAATGACGCCGAAGTGGTCGCGATCGAGAACCGGGCAAACCGTAGCACTTATAGTGAGCCTGCTGGCCGGTTCAGCCGCGTGGGCGCAAAAAATCGATGTACAGTTCGATTCGTCCGCCGATTTCAGCAAGTACAAGACTTTTGCCATTCGCAACGGCACATTGAACAGCCGCAATCCGGCATTGAATAGCGAACTGACAAAGAAGCAGATCGAGGCCGACATCCGGCGCGATTTGACGGCGAGGGAACTGACGGAGGCCGCGGATGGCAGGCCCGATCTCAACGTGGTCTATCACTTCGGATCGCAGATCAAGTCCGAACTTGAGGCCTTTCCGGCAGGATGGCGCGGCTGGGGTACCCGTTGGGCAAGGGTGCCGTACGCCGAGGGCACTCTGGTGATTGACCTCCGCGATACCAGCGTCCATTCCCTGGTCTGGCGCGGTATTGCGTCCGAAGAGAAGATCGATGCCGCGAAGATTGAAGGGAAACTAGATGACATGGTGAAGAAGGCGCTGGCGAAATACCCGCCAAAGAAGTAGGTCAGTGCCACCCGGGATGTCCTCTACTTCGGCAAGACCGCTTCGCCGGTAATCTTCACCGAGCCTGTAAGGCCCGCCGTCTTCGGCAAGCCTTCACGAGTCACCGGTTGTCCGCCGCCGACCCAGACTTGAAGGTCGCCTGGAACGATTTTTCTGGTTCCGTCGGCATCCACAATACTCAGTTGACGGTTGGGAATGGTGATCTGGACGTGCTGGGTTGCGCCGGGCTCGACGTGTACGCGATGGAATCCGGCGAGGGCGCGGACCGGCGCGCCGTCCACTCCCGGATGCGTTAGGTACACCTCGACAACTTCGTCGCCTGCCATTTTGCCGGCGTTCTTCACATCCACGCTGACCGCAAGGTCGTCACTCGCATCGAGAGATGGTTTGTCGAAGCTCAAATTGCTGTACTCGAAAGTGGTGTAGCTCAAACCGTAGCCGAAAGGATAAAGCGGCTCACCCGTGAAGTACCGATAGGTTCGACCCTTCATGTTGTAGTCTTCAAACGCGGGAAGCTGGTCAACCGATTTGTAGAACGTCAACGGCAAGCGGCCGCCGGGCGAGAAGTCTCCAGCCAGCGCTTCGGCCACGGCAGCGCCACCTTCTTCGCCCGGATACCAGGCTTCGAGAATCGCATTGACGTGCTGGTCAGCCCAATTGACGGCAAGCGCGCTTCCGTTCATTAGCACGAGCACGACTGGTTTCCCGGTCGCGACCAGATCTTCCAGCACCAGCTGCTGGGCGCGCGGAAGATTCAAGCTGGTGCGATCGCCCCCGCTGAAGCCTTCGATTTTGATCGGCATTTCTTCGCCTTCCAGTTCGCCGGCGAGACCCAGCACGGCGACGATCAAGTCAGCGCGCTTCGCTACCTCCATATAGTCTTTCTTGTCGCCCGGCTCGTGCCAAACTAACTTTGCCAGCCCAGAGCTGCCCTCCTGCGAACATTCGACCTTGATTGCGTACGAATGCGCTGCTTCGAGATGCAGCGTCTTCAGTCGCGTCTTGCCGGTGTCGCCATACCAGGACTCGCCTATCAGCTGATTATCCAGCCAGAAATGGAAGGCGTCGGTTCCGGTGAAACCGATCTGGTAGTCGCCGGTGGCGGCCGGCACCAGCGTTCCTGTCCAGCGCACTGAGAAACCATCTTTCAATTCAGGCCTGGCGCCGTTCTGCCACGCGAAGTCAATTCTCGGATCGGTCCGCGTGATCACGGCGGCGCCCTTGAGGTCCGTACCCTTAAAGTATTCGGCCGCAAGCCCGGGCTGACCGGAGCTGTTTTTCAAAACCTTTGCCGGAATTACCGAGAACGGCGGCCCGGCAAGAGAAGATCCGGACGCGTACAAGACCTTGGAATCAGCAAACCGCTTGCGCAGCCCCGCGAGCACCGTCACCGGGTGCGACGGCGTGCCGTTGTAATTGCCCAGCAGCGGATCCACACTGTCAGCATTCGGACCAATCACGGCGATGGTCTTGTAATTGGCGGCGAGGGGAAGCAAATTCCCGGAATTCCTCAACAGCACCAGCGATTCCCGCCCGGTTTGCAGGGCCAGTAGCCGGTGCGGCTCGCTGTCGATCTCCGAAAGAGGCGTCTTGGCATAGGGAACTGAATCCGGCGGATCGAACATGCCCAGTTTCATGCGGGCAGTAAACAGACGCTTGACTGCCTGGTCAATGTCGTCAGTGGTGAGCAGTCCCTGCTTCACGGCTTTGAGCAATGCGTCGCGCTCGACCGTGACCGCAGGCATCGGGATGCCGCAGATAATATCCATCCCCGATTTCACGCCAGCAGCGACTCCTTGCTCCATGGTCTGGGTGTAATGGTGTCCGGTCTGAATATCGCTGGCGGCACCGCAGTCGGAAACCACGTATCCCTGAAAGTGCCAGGCATCGCGCAGGTGTTCTTTCAGCAGCAATGGCTGAGCGCAAGCTGGCTTGCCGAGCACTGAGTTGTAGGCGCACATCAAGGATCCCGCGCCCTCGCCAACCGTCGCGCGAAATGCGGGCAGGTAGGTGTCTTCCAAATCGTGCGCCGAAACCGTTACATCTACGGTGTGCCGCGTCGGTTCAGGCCCGCTGTGCACGGCAAAATGCTTCGGAGTGGAGAGAGCTTTCAAATACTTTGGATCATTCCCTTGCAATCCGGTAACGTACGCGACACCCATTTGGGCCGTCAGAAACGGATCTTCGCCGTAGGTTTCCTGGCCACGTCCCCAGCGCGGATCGCGAAAAATATTGATGTTCGGCGACCACACCGTCAGTCCGTGAAACCAATCGCTGTATCCCAGTTGCTGTACTCGCTCTTCATACTTCGCGCGAAACTCGCTGGCGGTGGCGTCAGCATCTTTCTTGAGAAGTTCGGGATCAAACGTGGCCGCCAGTCCGATTGCCTGCGGAAACACGGTCGCATAACCCTCGCGTGCCGCGCCGTGCAAACCTTCGCTCCACCAGTTGTATTGCGGAATCCCCAGCCGCGGAATGGCGGCCGCTGTGTGCACCATTTGCGAAACTTTTTCTTCCAGCGTCAGCCGCGACACTAAGTCATTGACGCGATCTTCAGTCGGCAGCGCCGGATTGCGAAACGGCGCACTCGCCAGATCAGCCGGCGCGGGCTGAGACGTTTGAGACGTTTGCTGAGCCGATTTCGTGCCCGCATCCTGCGCCAGACTCAAAGTGGAGAGAACGAGGACAGCAGCCAGAATTTTTTTCACGGGGAATTTCCTCCTGGATCAACCATGACCGGAGCTGAATCCATGACGGCGCACCAAATTTAAACTAAAACGATACAGATGGGAAAGTTATTCTCAGCGGGACTACGTTCTTCCTCTACCTTATTCCAATTTCCCGGCTTCCTCTTGAATTCGCTGCCAGGCATTTCGCACCTGCCCCTCAGTGGTATTAGTCTGGCCGACGCACAGGCGCAGCGTGATCCGGTCGTTGAGCCGGGTATGCGTCAAATAAAGATCGCCGCTGCGGTTGAGCGCGTCCATCAGGCGCTGGTTGGCCTGGTCGCCCCTCTTCAGTCGGAAGCAAACCAGATTCAGTGGAGCCGGCGCGGCCAGTTCAAAGCGATCGTCCTCGTGCACCCAGGCGGCAAACTGCTGCGCCAGCCTCACATGCTCGCGCACATGAAACTGCAACCCTTCAATCCCGTAATGACGCAGCACAAACCACAGCTTGAGCGAGCGAAAACGCCGTCCCAGTGGGATCTGCCAGTCGCGATAATCAATCACGGCGCCAGAGGCCGTCGCCTGGTTCCGCAAATACTCGGGCAGTATGCTCATGGTTCGGATCAACGCCGCGCGATCCGCTACGTAAAAACAATCGCAATCAAAGTTGGTGAACATCCACTTGTGCGGATTGAAGCAATAACTGTCGGCGTGCTCCATGCCGTTATGAATGTAGCGAAACTCCGGGCACAGCGCGGCGGTCCCAGACATGGCGGAATCCACGTGCAGCCAGGCCCCGAATTTCCGGCAAATCGGTCCGATCTGCGGCAAAGGATCAATTGCGTTCGAAGAAGTGGTGCCTACCGTGGCACAAACGAAAAAAGGCGTGAAACCGGCTTTGCGATCGTCTTCCATGGCGCTCGTTAGGGCATTGGCATCCAGCGCAAACTTCTCGTCCGTGGCAATCAGCCTAAGGCTGTCTCGCCCCACACCCGCAATCCGAATGGCCTTTTCGGTGGCGGAGTGCGCCTGGGTTGAGGTGTAAGCGCACAGCTTGCCCTGCACTCCCGCCTGGTTGGACAGAAAATTTGTAGCGCGTTCGCGGGCTGTGAGCAACGCACAAAGGATTGCGCTCGATGCCGTGTCCTGAATCACGCCGCCGCCGCTCTTAGTCGAAAGGAATTTCTCCGGCAGCCCCAGCGCGGGAACCAGCCAATCGAGCACCAGCGTTTCCAGTTCCGTACACGCGGGACTAGTCGCCCACAGCATGCCTTGCACACCCAAGCCAGAAGAGAGCAAGTCGCCCAGAATCGCCGGCCCGGAAGCGTTACTGGGAAAATAAGCAAAAAAATTCGGCGATTGCCAGTGGGTTACTCCCGGCAAGATGAGTTTTTCGACGTCGCCAAGAATCGTTTCAAAAGCCTCGCCCTGTCGAGGCGCCTGGGCTGGAAGTGAAGCCCGAATTTCTCCCGGCTGCACCTGCGAAAGAACCGGGAAAGACTCGATCCGTTTGTAATAGTCCGCGATCCAATCCACGACAGCGTGGCCGTGTTCCCGGAATTCCTCGGGATTCATGTGGAAAGATGTTTTCTTGTCCGCACTCGATGCCATGCGACCTATCACCTGCTCTAGCCAATCAGTTGACCGAAGTAGAGCTTAGTATCGTACTCCATCCGCACCTTCCCACCGGACTGGTACGCATCGAAAATTCTCCGCAGCTCCGCCAGCATTGGGGCGTGGGACGGATGGCCAGGCTGCGGCGCATAAGAAGAAGACAGCAACCGTCCTTCGAAGGCCGCGTAATCCAGATCCTGAAAATTGCTGAGTATTCGCTGCTCGCGCTTGAACGATCCGAAAAATCGGCTTGCCTCGTTGTCCAGCCGTTTCACATCCGCGTAGTCAGTGCCGTACTGCAGCAGCATCTGCTCGTAGTCGCGATCAAACGCGGTCGCCTCCAATCGGCGGTCGTTCCAGAGCAACGCCAGATATCCGGGCGGCTTTAGAATTCGCTGAAACTCCCGCAGCGCGTTCTCGCGATCGAACCAGTGCGCCGCCTGCGCAGCCGTAACCAGATCGACGGATTGGTCCGGCAGGCCTGTATTCTCAGCCGTGCCAATGACGCTGGTGAACTTGGGATGATTCACCAGATGTTCTTCTCCCGCGCGGCGCATTTCTGCATTCGGCTCAACCCCCAATACCCGGTTGCCGTTCTCCAGCAGCAGGCGCGTGAAGATGCCGGTGCCTGAAGCGATATCGGCGACGACCGAATCCCGCCCCATCCCACACTCGTTCTTCAGAACCTCCACAACTTCCAGTGGATACGTAGGCCGAAAGCGGGCGTAGTTCTCCACTCGGCTGGAAAACCGTTCCTTGGGATCGAAGTTCAGCATAGTTGTCCCGTTCCAAGGTCCGCGTGGCCCAAAGGGCGCGACCTTGTTAAAGTATCTAGATTAGCTCATGCGCCTTGTCATCAAAGTCGGTACCAGCCTGATTGCGCCCGGCGGGCGGATTGACACCCGGCAATTGCGGTCGCTGGTGGACCAGTTCGACCTTCCGCATCACGAGTTTCTGATTGTCAGCTCGGGCGCGATCGCGTCCGGGATGGTGAATCTCGGGCTGAAGCAGCGCCCATCCAACGTCCGCCTGATGCAGGCCTGCGCCGCCGTCGGCCAGAGCGCGCTCATGCACACCTACGAGCAGATCTTTTTCGGCAAGAAGATCGTCGCCCAGTTGCTGCTCTCGAGCGACGACTTCACCACCGCGGCGCGCTACAAGAACCTGCAAAACACTCTTGACCAGTTGCTGCGCCTGGGCGTTGTTCCCATCGTCAATGAGAATGACAGTGTTTCCGTCCGCGAATTGGAAGGCGCCTTCGGCGATAACGACGAACTGAGCGCGCTCCTCGCAGCTGCGGTCGAAGCCGATTGGCTGTTGCTGCTCACCGATGTGGATGGCTTCTATGTTCCCAATGGAAAGCGTCCGCGAATGTTGCGAACTATTCGCAAGCTCACTCCGAAGATGGAAGCTCTGTGCAATGGCCACGGCAAGTTGAGCCGCGGCGGAATGCGTTCGAAATTGCGCGCCGCAAAGATGGCCAGCGACGCCGGAGTCAGCGTGGCAATTGTCAACGGCCGCGATCCCGACGCCGTCGCCAAGGCCACTGCGCGCAAGATCGGAACTTATTTTCCGCCGAAAGCAAAAACAAAAGCAAAGAAGAAGAGGTTGTCCTAAGATGGTCAGCGTGGCGGCAATCGCGTCGTCAACTCGCGAGAAGCTGGAGCGCGCGCGGGCGGCGTCCGCGTTGCTTGCGCAGCTCTCGACCGAGGAGAAAAACCGGTTGCTGCTTCTGATGGCGGACGCCATCGAAACCCACGCCGATGAGATCCTGCGCGCCAATGCAAAAGACATCGCAGAGTCGAACTTGTCCGGCGCAATGCTCGATCGTTTGCTCCTGACTCCAAGGCGCATTAGGGAAATGGCGGACGCTGTGCGCGATGTCGCTGCGCTTCCTGATCCGATAAACGAAGTCCTAACCGAGTGGACCCGCCCAAACGGCCTTCTTATTCGCAAGGTTCGCGTGCCACTAGGTGTCATTGGCATCGTTTACGAATCTCGCCCCAACGTCACCGTGGACGCCGCCGTCCTCGCGTTTAAGACCGGTAACGCGGTCGTGTTGCGCGGCGGCAAAGAGGCCGCGCACAGCAATCAGGCGCTGGTGGAGATTCTCGCTGCGGTCCCCGGCGTGCCCACCGGCGCGATTGAACTGCTCGATTCCGGCACCCGCGAAACCGTGCAGGAACTCATCGCTGCGCGCGGTTTGGTAGATGTTCTCATCCCCCGTGGCGGCCCCGGCCTGATTTCGCATGTGATGGAGAATGCCGTAGTCCCGGTCATCGAGACCGGCGCCGGCAATTGCCACATTTTCGTGGACGAATCCGCCGATCTGGAAATGGCGAGCCGCATCGTGATCAACGCGAAGACCCAGCGTCCTTCCGTCTGCAACGCGGCGGAGAAACTCGTGGTGCACGCATCCATCGCATCCAATTTCATCCCGCAGATGGTTCACCAGCTGATCCGAGCCGGCGTGGAAGTCCGCGGCGACGCCGAAACCTGCCGCCTTTCTCCGGACGTGAAACCCGCAATCGAGCAGGACTGGGGCGAGGAATATCTCCGGCTCTGCATCGCCGTGCGCGTTGTCTCCGGCACGGACCAGGCCATCGAGCACATCAATCGCTACTCCACCAAGCATTCAGAAGTGATCGTAACCGCGGACGAAGCCAACGCGACCAAATTCCTGCGCTTGGTGGATTCGGCGGCCGTCTACTGGAATGCCTCCACCCGCTTCACCGACGGCGGCGAATTCGGCTTCGGCGCCGAGATGGGCGTGAGCACGCAGAAGCTACACTGCCGGGGGCCGTTTGCCCTGGCAGAGTTGACCTCTTCTAAGTATCAGGTGATCGGGACGGGGCAGATACGGTAGCTATCTGGGTATGACTCCCACGGACGGCGTGTGGCCGAAAAGGCTCGGATCAGCGAAATCCGGGTAAATCCGCGGCGAAGAGATTTCTATGCCGCGGGTTCCGGCTGCTGGGTAGTCCATCCCGCAGGCTTGAGCATGTGGTTCAACGCATAAGCGACCACGCCCGCCGCGACCACCGCAGCTCCCAGCGCAAACGAACTCATCCCCCAGACTTGCTCGCTCTGGCTGCGCATCAGAGCGAAGCCGAGCAGCAGCACGGGAGCGACACCGACCGCGACTGCCCCGAAAATCCCGCCGGGAACGCGGAACGGACGCGCCAGTTCAGGCTCGCGGATACGCAGGGCAACCAGAGCCACGAACTCGAGCGACAGGCTCAGACCATATATAAGGATGTCAATCGTTACTAAGCGCGCAAAGCCCAGCCCCAAACAGCATGCCCAGCCGATCGCCAGAGCGATGATCGTCACCCAGGGCGCGCGCCGGCGATTCATCTTGCCGAAGAAGCTCGGCAGCATTCCATCCTGCGCCATCGCCAGCGGCAGGCGCGAGTAGCTCATCACCAGCGCATTGAACATGCCGAACGCGCTGAACATGCCTCCGACCACTAGCGCGATGCGAAGAAAAGGTCCGCCCAGCAATCCGGCAATGTCGGCCCATGATCCCGTTTCCCACGCACCAGCCGGAAGCCGCGTCATCCATACTGCCGCGACCGGAACGATGTAGCTCAACGCGACGATGATCACCGCCGCCAGCATCGCTCGCGGATAGGTCCGCTGCGGGCGTTCGACTTCGGTCGCAATGGTCGAAGCGTTGTCCCAGCCCATGTAGTTCCACATGCAGATCAGCAGGCCGCCGATCAAATCAACTTTGGAAGTGGTCGGCGCGGTCACTGCGTGAAATAGCGCACCGTACTTCAGCGGGGAGAGAATCACCACCAGCGCGAAGGGCGCAGAGAGCGCGAAGAACAGCCACAGTGAAGTCGTCGAGACTACTTTCACGCCCGCGATATTCAGCACCGCGCAGGCGATGACGACGGCCAGCCCGACCATCACTCCTCGATAGTTGATCGAGAACCACGGAAACAGCCGCGTCAAATAAGCAACGAACAGCGTCGGATAAATCGCCATATCGAAAATCGACGCCACCAGCGAAAGCCAGGCTTCCTGAAATCCCCAGAAGTTGCCCATGGCGCGGCGCACCCAGGCGTAGTAGCCACCTTCAAATGGCAGCGCGCTCGAAAGCTCGCCAATCATGAATGCAGTGGGCAGGCTCCAGAGGATAGGAGTGAGCAACAAGAAGATGATGGCGCGGCCGTAGCCCGCGCCGTGCACGATGTCCTCAATGCCATAGGTGCCGCCCGAAACCATAAAGAAGGTGGCGGCAACCAGCGGCCACAAGGTGAGGCGGACGGATTTCTTTCGCTTGGGGGGGGCGCTCTGGGCGGGATTTGCGGCGGAAAATTCTTGACGAACGCGGCTAGCTGTTGCCAATTTCTACGTCTTCCTCCTCAAGCGACTCACTCTCAGCTACTCCGCGCGGGCTGGGCGCTTCGGGGCTTCTGGTGGTTCAGATTCCGGAATTTCCGCTGAAGTTAGTTCGCAGTGTTGAGATTACGGCAAATTTCCACAGATGCAAGAAATATTTTGAGAAATTTTGTGGGGCGGGGGCGTTTGAGGGAACTGGCGAAAAGCTTTACCACAGAGGGCACAGAGGACCACTGGGGAATTTGAATCTCTTTCCCGGCTACCTTTCCCAGTCCCTGCCATCGACCATGCGCTTGTACCGTCTCGCAAGTGAGCGACGTGGAAGTTGATCAGGATCCCGACATGCTTTCCGCTCAGGCGCATGTAGGAGAGCAATTGAGCGTGGTGTACTCGATGAATTGCCTCCACGCACTTCACTTCGACAACTACAAGATCCTCGACCACCAGATCCAGCCGGTATCCGAGTTCGATTTCTTCGCCGTCATAAACGACCGGTAGCTCGACTTCGGTTAGGACTCGTAAACCTTGTTTGCGAATTTCATTGCAGCGGTCATGGTCAAACCAGTGACCTGATTAACGCGAGGAGTTCGGATGGTTAAGGAAGTGGCCATCCCCATTCCATAACACAAAATCCAAAAATACTCTGTGATCCTCAGTGTCCTCTGTGGTAAAAGCTCTTCGCCGGTCCCAATTCGGGACGACGGTTAAACGTTTTTGAACAACTCCGCCCGCGGATCTTCCGGGTTCAACTTCGCCAGCTCCCGCAACAACTCTTTCGTCTTCTCATCCCGCGGCATGGGGACGGTGAGCTTTACTTCGACAATCTCATCCCCGCGTGCGCCTTCTTTCGTCGCCGACGGCACGCCCTTTTCCCGCAGCCGCAGCTTTTGCCCTGACTGCGTCCCCGGAGGCACTTTCAGCAGTGCACGGCCGTCAATCGTTGGCACTTCGATCTTCGCGCCCAAAGCCGCTTCGGTCGCGGTGACCGGGACCGTGATCTGGATGTCGTCGCCATCGCGGCGAAATACCGGATGCTCTCCGGCGCGAATGATCACATAAAGATCGCCCGCCGACCCGGCGTGCCCGCCGGCATTCCCCTTGCCGGGGATACGAATCCGCTGCCCATCGCGCGTGCCGGACTTAATCCTCACTTCCAGCGGCTCGGTGCGGCTGACCACGCCTTCTCCGTGGCACACCGGGCAGGGCGAAATATTCTTGCCGGTCCCGTGGCAGCGCGGACACGGCACATTAAACTTCATGCGTCCGCCGGTCTGCTCGATCGTCCCTTTGCCCTTGCACTGCGGACAAACGCCCGGCTGCTCAATATACCCGTTGCCGGGGCAATTGCCACAAGCGTCCTGCCGCGTAATGTTGAGCCGCATAACCCCGCCGCGAATCGCCGTCCAGAAGGGAACGTTGACTTGATATTCAAGGTCTGATCCCGGCTCCGGCCCTTCCTGCGCTGTGCCGGCGCGTCCGCCAAACATGCCGGAAAAGATGTCGCGAAATCCGCCCGCGCCGCCCGCGGTGCGCTGGCCCCGCGCCCCTTCGAACATATCGGAGAAATCGAATCCTCCGAAGTCGAAGGGAACGCCCTCGGCGCCTGCTCCTCCCGGTTGCGCACCTGGAAAACCGGCGAATCCGCTGCCGCCTGCTCCGGGCTGACCACCTCCGCGGGCGTAGGCCTCGGCCGTAGCGGGATCAATGTTGTCCGAATAAAAACCGACCTGGTCGTAGATTTTGCGCTTCTTGGGATCGCTAAGAACGTCGTTGGCTTCGGAAATCGCCTTGAATTTCTCTTCCGCAGCTTTGTCGGGATTAACGTCAGGATGATATTTGCGCGCAAGTTTGCGGAACGCTTTGCGAATGTCGTCCACCGATGCGGATTTTTTTACGCCGAGGAGTTCGTAATAATCCTTCTTGGTTGCGGTTGCCATAAGCTACTTTGCGATCTCGACCGGATGCTTCTTCCACGAGCAGCAACGCCGTCGTAAGTCTGGATGGTAACAGCGGCGCGTCATCGAGTCCTACCCGAAACGCGTCTGGCCTCGTTGATCGCAGCTCGTGCGGCTTCTTTGCCATACATCGCCGTCAGAGCTTGCACGGCTACACGTCTCACGTCCAGCTTCGCGCTAATCCGAGCCCATTTGTAGCCGTACTCGGCCAAAGCTTTTCCGCCGGTCGCTCTGGGATGATTGATACGTTTCATCAGCCCCTCCCCTCAAGCGCGAAAGTTAACTCGAGAAATTGTATGTTCCTTCTTCCAAAATTCCTGGCCGCTCGTACGTCACCGCGTCCACGTACACCGGAATGCGATGCACCCCCTGCGGCGTCGGCGAGAAGATGTACCAGCGCTTCTCCTGCTCTACGAATGCCAGGAAATAATCCTGGCCTTTGATCTCAAATTGCACGTTATTTACTCCTCAAGTTCTAACCCCAAAAAGCAAGCCACGGATTACTCGGATTGTCACGGATTGCATTTGATCCGTGTTGATCCGTGCAAATCCGTGGCTAAGCCTTTCTCAGTTATTTCTTCTCTTCCACGTCCTCGTACTCAGCGTCGATCACGCCTTCGTCTTTGGCTTTGCCATTTCCGCCGGCAGCGCCGTTCGCCGGGCCAGCATCCGCACCCGGAGCGCCACCCGCAGGCGTTTGCGCCTGCGCCGCTTTGTACATCTGCTCGGCCAGTTTGTGCGAGGCCTGGGTCAGCGTCTCGCGTGCCTTGTCCATTTGCGCTTTGTCGCTCGATTCGAGCGCCTTCTTGGCGTCGGCAATAGCGTTTTCTACGTCGCCGCGGTCGGAGCCGGAAATCTTATCGCCCTGCTCCTTCAGCATCTTCTCAACGCTGTACACCATCGAGTCGAGTTGGTTCTTCGAGTCGATGACCTCACGCTGCGCCTTGTCTTCAGCGGAATGCGCGTCGGCTTCTTTCGCCATGCGCTCGACTTCGTCTTTCGACAGGCCCGAAGACGACGTAATCGTGATCTTCTGGTCTTTCTGCGTAGCCGTGTCTTTCGCCGTCACGTTCAGGATTCCGTTCGCGTCAATATCGAACGTGACTTCAATCTGCGGCACGCCGCGCGGCGCCGGTGGAATTCCGGTCAAATGTCTACCGACGTCTGGCTATCCGCCGCGGTCGAGAACGTTTCCGTCTTGCGCGTCGGAATCGTCGTGTTGCGCGGAATCATCCCCGTCGCCACCCCGCCCAGCGTCTCAATCGCCAGCGTCAGCGGAGTCACATCAAGCAGCAACAGATCTTTCACTTCGCCGCCCAGCACGCCGCCTTGAATCGCCGCGCCTACCGCGACCACTTCATCCGGATTCACGCCCTTGTGGCCTTCTTTGCCGAACAGTTCTTTCACCAGCGCCTGAATGCGAGGCATGCGGGTCTGTCCGCCAACCAGCACCACTTCGTTGATCTTGCTAGCGTCCACGCCCGCATCTTTCATGCACTGCTTGCACGGACCAACCGAACGCTGAATGATGTCTTCGATCATCCCTTCGAGCTTGGCCCGCGTCAGCTTCTTCACCAGATGCTTTGGCCCGCTGGCGTCGGCAGTGATGAAGGGTAGATTGATCTCCGTCTCCATCGTTGTCGAAAGCTCGATCTTCGCCCGCTCCGCCGCGTCCCGCAAACGCTGCAGCGCCATCTCGTTGCCCTTGCCGCGCAGGTCGAGGCCTTCGTCCTTTTTGAACTCGTCGATGAGCCAATCCACCAGCCGCTGATCAATGTTGTCGCCGCCAAGGTGGGTGTCGCCGTTTGTGGCTTTGACTTCAATCACCCCTTCGCCGACTTCGAGTACCGAGATATCAAACGTCCCGCCGCCGAAGTCGTACACCGCGATGGTCTCGTCCTTACTCTTGTCGAGACCGTAAGCCAGCGCCGCCGCCGTCGGCTCGTTGATGATTCGCTTCACGTCGAGCCCGGCAATCTGCCCGGCATCTTTGGTCGCCTGGCGCTGCGCGTCATTAAAGTACGCCGGCACCGTGATGACCGCCTCGGTGACCTTCTCGCCGAGGTAGTCTTCCGCCGCCTTCTTCAGCTTTTGCAGAATCATGGCCGAAATTTCGGGCGGGTTGTACTTCTTGCCCTGGGCCACGATCGAGACGTGGTCTCCGTCGCGTTCCACCTTGTAGGGGACCATCTTCATTTCTTCGTTCACTTCGTCATAGCGCCGTCCCATGAAGCGCTTGATCGAATAAACCGTGTTCTCAGGGTTGGTGATGGCCTGCCGCTTAGCCACCTGCCCCACCAGCCGTTCTCCATTCTTGGTAAACGCCACAACCGAAGGAGTGGTCCTGCCACCCTCTTCGTTGGCAATGACTTTAGGCTCCCCGCCCTCCATAACCGCGACGCAGGAGTTGGTCGTCCCCAGGTCAATTCCGATAATCTTGGCCATAAATCTTCTCCTTGGTTTCTTATAAGTGCTTTTTAATCAGTAGGTTTACAGTTGCATATTCCAAAATGATAGGATGTGAGTGGATCATTGTCAACGTTTAGATGCGAGTAAAGAGGGCTGGGATGCGAAATGAGGAGGTCAGAGAATCTATGAAAGAAGTTCCAAAGAAACGCTTCTCTGCGGGCCGACGGGTGCTTGTTGGCATGGGCAACCGCCCCGGAACAGTAGAATCCGTTGCTGACGTGCCAACGGTCATGGGCGAGTTTATGCATGTAGTGAAACCAGACGCGCATCCCGACCTTCCGCAGCGGGTTATGGGATGTGATATGCGACCCTTGCCAGAGCTCGACGCCGATTTGAGAGGCTCGAATCGACCCACGATTCACATCCAGAACAGCAATGTCGCCAACTTGAATCTTGGATCACAGCTCGGAACGATAACCGCCAATTTACAGGCGATCTCCGCAGGCGACGAATCGGAGCGGCACTTTGCGCGGGCGCTCGAAGAACTGACTCAGGCAGTGCTTTCTGAAAAAGCACTGCAACAGAACGAAAAGCAGGAGGTTGTAGATGCGATATCTACGCTTGCCGAGCAGGCTGCGAAAAAACCTGAGGAACGGTCAAAGGTGACGTTGAAAGCTATTGCGACGTGGCTTCCCACGGCCATATCCGCTGCAAGCAATCTCATGACCCTGTGGGATAAATTGGGACCAATCATCACGGGTCACCTGGGTATCTAAATTGTTGGAGGTACGCATGGGCGACATGCCTGACTTCGAAAATGAATCCAAGGAAAAGCTGCGTTGGTACGTCGAGAACTTTCCAAGTCCCCACCACTTTTTTAAACAAGCAAAGACCGCCCTGGAAAAGAAAGAAGCGGAAGAGGATTCGCAAAGAGCGAATTCGCCTGCAATCCATATCCACGACAGCAATGTGGGAAACCTGAACCTTGGATCGCAGGTCGGCACCATCGCCACGCTGACCCCTCGCACAACCACGGAATTCACTGAGCAATTGAGGCAAATCGTGAGGATTGCGGATTTGGAGTGGTCTCTTCCCAATAAACCTACGGCGCACGTCACTGCACAGATGGTTTGCAGGGAAGTGGACGCATTACGGGCCGCACTGGCGCTGCTCTACGGCAAGTGCCCGAACACAGTCGATTCGCAGCCGCTCCGCGACGCAATAGAAAAGTTGGACGAAACAAGAAACCATCGATTCGGAAATCTGATCGGATCACAAACTGAGATGGACCGCGTATCTGAACTGATGGAGACCGCTCTTCGTGCCGTGGCTACAATGGTTCCAGACGCAGTGGGACCAAAGCCGTAGGCGGGCGGATCGCCCAGTTCTCACCGTACATCCAAACATGAGGGCGGGTGGCCCACTCAACCCGGTGTTGGCTTGAGTGGGGGATTGAGCAGACTGCCACGACCTCAGCGCCCGTAGATCAGCAGATGGAACGTCCCTGGTTTCGGGCTTCTACGACCATTCGCACCAGGTTCAGCAAACTCCGTTGTGCTCAGATAGAGATTGTGGGTTTTCGTGTCGAGTGCCATCGTTTTGGCTCCGTACTCGGTCTTGAGGGTCTGGACTTCGCTGAGTTTGGTGGGTGAATCTTCATGGAAAATGTGCACCATCCCCTCGCGGGTCGAGACGAACAACAGTCCAGTTTCGTTCTCAAAAACCGCCGCATCGGCTCCCGCGCTGATGGGCATCGATTGCAGGACTTTTCCCGTATCGGCGTCCAGCATTACAACCATCTGCGGCTTGCGCCCGGCGGAGAACAGGAGGCGATGTTCGCGATCCATGGCAAGCGCCGTCGGAGCTCCCGCGGGCGCCACAGGCCAGCGCGCCTTGATGGTCAGGGTTTGAGAATCGATCGCCGCCACTTCGTTTTTGTCTTCAATGTTGTTGAAGACCATGCCCTTGCCATCGGCGACGGCGAATTCTGGGCCGCCTCCCATGTCGATTGTCTTCACCACGGTTGCGCTCACCGGATCAATCACTGAAGCACTATGCGAGTCGCCGTTGAAGACAAAAATGTGTTTAGAAGCCGGATCATAAATAATCGAATCCGAATCGTCTGCGGTTTTGATCTCGCCGGTAATCTTCAGAGTCTTCGTATCGAAGACGAACACTTTCCCTTCGTCGCCGTCGGTGATGAATCCCTTCCCGTCGGCAACTGCGATTCCATGGCACTTTTTTAAGCCGGTAATTGTGCCGACAACGTCCCCGGTATCAGCGTCAACGACCTTGACCTCGGTGCCGTGCGAAACGTATACGCGGCGGGCGTCGGAATCCGCCATGACATAGTCAAAATATTCGCCTCCGCCCGGTGCAGCTCCCAACGGGACTTTTTTCAGCAGATGGTAGCTGACCGACTGCGCGCTCGCTAGCGTACCGAAGGCAAGAATCAACAATAAAGCGCACGTCACATGGCCGGCAGAATGCAGAAGCTTCTTTGTCATTATCATCATTATCATTGCAATCCCTCATTGTTTTTTGGTGCCTGGATTATACCCGCAACTCCACCCAGCCCTGTCATCCTGAGAGGCTGTGACTAAATTTAGTTTTCGTTCTCTGCCATCAAGATTTGGTAGTTCCGCGATGGATCGTAGTGTCGATCCGTCGTAGCCGTGGGGCGAGTGCCGAGTTTTTTGGACCACCTCGCCACCCTCCCGGTATAGCGTTTTGGTTCTTGCTGCTTACTTATGCAGCAGTGCCGGGCCGAAGTGCATCACGTTGTACGCCAGTGCGCACCATAACGCCACGCACTTGATCTTAGACAGTCCGCGCACCGTGAGTTGCGTTAACCCGCGATAACTGCGCAGATCGGCATTGACGGTTTCACTCGTCGCCGCCCTTTGCCGATAAATTTCTTTACCCTCCGCACTCGCCATGCGCCCCTTCCACGCAAGAATCGCCTCGCTGTCGCCCGGCTTCGGTTCCAGTTCGCGGCCGCGCCGATGCAAATTTCGGGCCGGCTTCGGCGGCACGAACAGTTTCACGCCCTGCTCGTGCGCTTGCTCGATGTCGGCCATACGCAAGTAACCACCATCCAGCAGGTGTTGATCCACCTTGCTTCCGCTACGCTGCTCCACCTGCTCGCGCATCGGTTCACTCAGTCCCGCCGAGTCCGATCCTTCGTGGCTGACCTCCACGCCCACGATGGCGCGACTCTCGGTGTCGCTCGCCAACTGCACGTTGCACGCCGGATTGAATCCCCCGTTCGGCATCTTCATCACCCGCGCTTCCGCGTCGCTGGTGCTCACCCGCGGCTCCTTGTCGCGGATCTTTTGCCCATGCTTTCCACTCCCCGCCTTCTGGGCCGCTTCCTCCTGCTTCTGTTTCAACTCCGGCAACTGCGCGATGGCCTGCTCCAATCGTTGCTGCTTCTCTTTCGCCGCACGCCGCCGCGCCGCTCGCTGCTTCGTCGACAACCCCGCCGAAGTTTCCGGATTCTCCAGTTGCCGCCCTAACTCCTCGACGTGCTGCTTCGACTCCGCCAGCAACTTCTGCAAGCGCTCTTCCCGGCGAAAACTTCCCGCCCCCGCACTCACCCGCACCCGCACTCCGTCCTGGCTCACCCGGCTCACCGACACCAGTTCCTTGTCCACCAGCGATGCGATCACCTGCGTGAACAACTCATCCAGCGCCGCTCCGTGGTCGCCACGAAAATCCGACAGCAACCGGTGATTCACCGTCACTCCCCCGCACAGCCAGCGGAACGCCGCGCTCTCCTCACAGCGCCGTGCCAACTCCCGCGCCGATCCGATCCCGCGAATACAGGCATACAACCACAACCCCACCAGTAACCCCGGATCGGTGGCGTCTCGACCGGCCACTCCCTCGCGCGCCTTGATGGGCTCGCCAAAGCCCGACACATCCAGTGTCTCCACCAGCGCCGCCACCATCCGCACCGCATGCTCGGCCGCCACCAAGTCGTCCGGACACTGCACCACCATCGCCATCTGCCGCCGCTCCGGTACTCGTAACCGTAGCGCCGCCTGCCCCTCTGCTCGTTCTAGCTTCTTGCCTTCATCGCTCATGCTCTCTTATAACTTTGTGTAACCATAAAACGCAGCAAAAAAGTCACAAACTCTGAGCGGAGTGGCTGCTTCGCTGCGCGAAGCAGTTACGCAGTCGAAGAACCCCGGGCCTGCTTGCGCCAAGGTGAACGCCGAGAGGTGTTCTCACGATACTCCCGACGGTATCTAGCAGCGGTCGGCAACTCGGAAGTTGTGAGGTTGTAGGCGTAGCATCGCGATAGAAGAACTCATTGACGACAAAGGAGGCCTGATGCCACAGATCTCACCGGAAGAGTTCGAACGGCTGCCACTGCGGGTCCACGACTTTCTTGCTGGCGTGCCGCTTCACGACGCGTGGGCCGTCGATCTGCCGCGGACGCGCTCCGGCATAACGCTGGATGAGTTTTTGCGGATGACAAGCTCTTGTCTGCTCACACCCTCGCCGGTTGTGCGTACGCTCCTAAACATCCGTCTCTCCGTCGGCCGGCTCCTTGGGTGGGACCGCGAGCCAGCCGCAACCGCGTGGGAGCCCTTCACAACGCGTCTGACGACCGACGATCGCTCGAAGTCCCTTGCGCCGGCGGGTACGCGCGAGGGTCTTTTCCGCGTCGTGTACCGCTTCGAAAACGAGCAACTCCTCGAGCTGATCAACCGCACCGCCCACGCCGGGGCGCTGAGCGCCCTCGTTGAAACGGCAAATGCCTACCGCTTCTATTTCGGCGTTTACGTGCGCAGCGTCGGCCGCTTCACGCCGGTCTATATGGCCCTGATCGACCCGTTCCGCAAGCTGATCGTGTATCCGTCACTCCTGCGCATAGTCCGCGCGACCTGGAACCAAACCTTCGGCACAGCCTGACAACGGAACACCTTTTCATTGTATTTTCAAGAGAAATGGTAGTTCCCGAGACTCCGCTCCGCTCCGCCCGATATTTAGACATATTTAGACGAGAATCAGTGATTTCCCCTACGTTGCTACCCCATCCTACTGATTGTTATCGCGGGCCGAGTTCCTTAAGGTGAGATTACCTCCAGGAGCCGGATCGTGACCATGGCGCGATTACGAGCGTCGCTTGTCGCCGTCATCTTACTTTTGGCTCCGCATATCGTAGTAGCCGAGTCGCAAGCCAAAACCCAGATCTCTCCTGCCGATCTAGTCAAAGCCGTCATCCACAACGAACTGCGCCCGGCGGGTGTTTCCGAGATTCGCTGGAAGTATCGACTGGATAAGGAATCGGATGGCAAGCAAGAAATCAGAGAGGTGGTCGAAACAAAATCTGGATCGCTCGATCGGTTGCTGTCGATTGCGGGTAATCCCTTGACCGACGCGCAGGCGAGCGACGAGATCGAACGCATCCTGAGGTTCTCTCACAGCTCTTACGAGCAGCGGAAGGCGGAAGAAACCCGCCGGAAGGACGCTGAACAGTGCAGCGTGCTTATGCAGATGATCCCTGACGCATTTGTCTTTGACTACGCAGGCGAAAGTGGGAACTTAACAAAAGTGATCTTTCGGCCCAACCCCTATTTCCGGCCTCCTTCACGTGAAGGAAAGGTCCTGCAGCAAATGGCGGGAGAAATGTGGGTGGATGCCAGGCAGCAGCGTCTGGTCAGCATCAATGGCCAGCTCACGAATGAGGTTAAGTTCGCTGGAGGGTTACTGGGGCACCTCGAAAAGGGCGGCCAGTTCACGATAAGACGGGCCGAAATCGCACCGGGCGATTGGGAAGTCACGGAGATGACCGTGAACATGCGGGGGAAAGCACTGCTGTTCAAGAGTATCTGCGTGCAACAGAAAGAACTTCACAGCAACTTTGAACGTGTGCCTGACGATTTAAGCTTGTCGGATGCGGCCAGCCTTCTGCTCAGACAAACTCTCGTCGCTTTCAAGCAGTAACCTTGAGCGGCCACTCTGGATCTCCCCATACCGGAAGCACGTCACCACATGATCATTCACCATCCCGACCGCCTGCATGAAGGCGTAGCAGATGGTTGATCCAACGAAGGTGAATCCGCGCTTCTTCAAGTCTTTGCTCAGCGCATCCGATTCGGCTGTGTGGCTCGGGATTTGCTGCAAACTCTTCAAGGCGTTCACGCGCGGCTTGCCACCGACGAATTGCCAAACGTAGCGGTCGAATGACCCGAATTCGGCTTGCACTTCCAGAAACGCCTTCGCGTTTTTCGCGGCTGACAAAATCTTCAATCGGTTGCGGACGATGCCTTCGTTGCGCATTAGCGAGTCCAGTTTGCGCTGGTTGTAACGGGAAATCTTCCTGGCGTCGAAATTATCGAATGCTGCACGATAATTTTCGCGCTTCCTGAGAATGGTGTCCCAACTGAGTCCGGCCTGCGCGCCTTCCAGGACGAGGAATTCGAACAGCACTCGGTCGTCGTGCTGGGGGACGCCCCATTCGCGATCATGATAAAGAATGGCGAGATCGTTCGTCGCCCATCCGCAACGGATTATTTTCTTTTCTGTAGCTGCTTTCATTTTGCTTGCTGGCCTTTCAGTGCTTCCCCGCCGCACACGCCGCCTCAAACTCCGAATACGATCCATTCACCAGCGTAGCCGGCACAATTTCGCCA
>WNFG01001024.1_pt1 | contig 23513 bp, 18 predicted proteins | sample 5400431 | NCBI WGS metagenome assembly WNFG01 (sample SAMN13153346, study PRJNA577476) | soil metagenome | isolation source: 120 cm saprolite under Douglas fir tree site 2 hole 3 replicate 2 | place: USA:California | collected 2015-04-18 | reverse complement strand
AGGAAATTCAGACGTCAGACTTCGGACGTCAGACTTCGGACCCCGGACTTCGGACACTGTCGTGGGCGCGGGTATTCTTCTGCTGCAGCAACGCGACCAACCACATCCGTCCAACTTCTCCATGTTTTGGTGCATCCCACAAATATCGTGTGCCGGGTCGCGCTGAGTTAGACGCAGTTGTGTCCTAAATTTATCAACCACAGCGGCCACGAAGTCACACAAAGGTATGAATCGTCCGAGATTTCCTTCGTGCCCCTTTGTGTCCTTCTTGGTTGATTAGGGCACTACTTTAGAGGCTGCTCGCTAGCGCAGATTGGCGTCAATCGTTACAATAACTGCTTCTTCAGAAATCATTCGAAATAGAATTTTCTCCTTCGGGGTGCCGATGAGTTTGCGACGTTCGGGCCGGCTGGCGGCCATGATGGTTTTAACCCTGCTGTGTATTTCCTGCGGGCAGGTCTACCGTCCGGTCGTGATTCCTACGACGACCGTACCCCCGAATCCGGCAAACTTCCACGCCGTTTTTGCTCTCAACTCCAACGGCTCATATGCTCCAGCCGCCCAGCCGCCCTCTTTTTCCTTCAGTGCGGGGACGGCCATGCAGATCGACGTTTCCGGCGACACCAGGAATGGTGTCGCGAATATGGGCATCAATCCGACCCACGCTGCAATCCTTCCCAACGATAGCCGCGTCTTTGTGGCCAGCGCCGGCAGCATCGAACCCGGAGGCGTGGACGTGATTACCGCCTTCACGCCGGCATTTTTTTCCTCCATAGCGAGCGGGCTCAGCAATCTGACCACGTTTTCCTTGCCGACGGCGCCACCGGGCAGCCCGGCCGGAGTGTATCCCTACTTGCCGGATTTCGTTGTTGCGGGCCAGAGCTCAGTATTTGCTGCTAACTACGGGACGGAGACGCAGGTGATGGTTAATGGGATCTTGGTTACTGTAACGACTGACTCCATCGCCGTCCTCAGCCCGTTGCTGAATACGGTGACCAATATTGTGTATCTGCCGGACGGCTCTCATCCTATTGCCCTGACGCTCGTTCAGAACACGAATGTCAACAAGCTATATTCGGCCAACCAGGGCACGAACACGGTAAGCAGTACGGTGAGCAGCTTCAATGTCGTCGACATGTCGCAGAATACGCTCAACTTCTCCGGGATCACTCCGGTGTGGATGGTGGCTCGCGGAGACGGACAGAAAGTGTACGTGCTTACCCAGGGGGATGGACAACTCATTACGATTGATACAGCCACCGACACGGTGAGCGGCACTGTGCCGGTAGGAATCGGCGCCAATTTCGTTCTCTACGACGCGCACCTTCAGCGTCTCTACGTTACCAACCCAGCCACGAGCACGCTTTACGTTTTCTCGGCCTCAGGCGGCCCCGGCGACACGCCGCAGCTGTTGAACGCCATCAATCTGGCGGGCGTCGCTGTCAGCGGAAACTATCCCACTTGCGCCAACCTGTGCCCGGTCTCGGTAACCGCGTTACCCGACGGCAGCCGCGTCTATGTCGCCAGCTACAAGCTGTCATCGTGCAGCGATCCTGTCTTTTCCACTTCCTGCAAGGTGGTTCCGCAAGTTACTGTGATTGATGCACCGTCGAACACGGTGAAGACAACCGTGTTTCCACTCCCCGTGGGCCAAGGCGGTACGACTCCGCCTTCGATTTCGGAATCAGTGGACTGCATCCCGAGTGTTCCATACAGTCCTGCGGGCGTTACCATCCCGGGCACGAGTACGCCTGCCTTTTCCACACGCTTCCGGCTTTCAACCGCGGCCGCCGCAGATAGCAGCCGCGTCTACGTAGGCGTCTGTGACGCAGGATCGGTCGCTATTATCAACACCACCACGAATACGATTACCCTCGGAGGTAATGTTGCCGATACGCTGATTACAAATCTGCCTGCTCCTTTCGGAGCTGGAATCCCCCCAGCCAACAGCGAGCCTCCGGCGCAAAATCCAATCTTCCTGCTGACCGGCCAGTAAACAATCTGGCAAATCGCTGGGCCGCGCAGAGCTTTTCACTACTGCGATAAATCCGGATTTTCAATGAGCATCCAGTCTGCGCGTGAGGACTGAGATTTGCGAGAAGAAATTTTGCGGCAGACAAGGAATTCCTCGGAAACCGTCCCTCCCTCTGCTCGGATGAAATTTAGAAGCGGCCTATGCATCCCTTGACCACTGGTTTACAATCCCTTCGAAAAAGTTCGGCCTGATTCTGACGGTTCGAAAGAGGAGACCCATGCTCCTTTCGCGAAAGGTTTTCTGCTGCGTTTGTCTAGCCGCTCTTCTGCTGTCCTTCCTCAGTTGCGGGTCCGCGCACAGTTCCGAAGAATATTACGTCTTCGTTGCTGCGAATCTGCAAGTGCCATATTGGCAGACTGCGGGCGCCGGTTTCACCAAGGCAGCAGAACAGTTCAAAGTTCGTTCCGATTTCCTGGGACCGCAGAACTACGATCCCAAAGACCAGCGAGCCGTTCTTGATCAGGCAGTGCAAAAGAGGGCGACGGGAATACTCCTGGCAGTGACCGATCCCGCCCTCTTTAAAGACAGCATCGACAAGGCCGTAGCCGCCGGGATTCCGGTGATCACGCTGGACTCAGATGCTCCCGCCAGCAAGCGGCTGTTCTTCATCGGCACCAACAACTACCAGGCAGGCCTCGCCGGCGGAGAGCGGCTGGCGCGGGAGCTCAAGGGCAAAGGCAACGTCGTGGTCTTTAGCATGCCCAGTCAACCGAACCTGCAGGATCGCCTCCGCGGCTATCGCGATGCGCTCGAGCGCGCAGGCGGTATCAAGATCACCCGCGTCGTCGACATTCAGGGCGACCCCCGCATCGCCTTCGACAGCACCACACAAATCATCGGCAAGGAGAAGGACAAAGTCGATGCGTTTGTGTGCCTGGAGGCGCAGTCCGGCAAAGAAGTCGCCGGCGTGCTGAACAGTTACCACGTCACTGGCAAAGTCGTCATGGCCATGGACACCGATCCGGAAACTCTGGAGTGGATTCAGAAAGGCGCAATAGCCGCCACCATCGCGCAGAAGCCCTACACCATGGCCTTCGTCGGCCTGCAGATGCTGGACAATCTGTACCACCATAAGCCCGCTTCGCTGGATGCAGATTGGTCGAAGGATAGTTTTGCGCCCATGCCCGCGTTCGTGGATACTGGTTCCGCTCTGATTGATAAATCCAATGTCGAGTCCTTCCTGCAGGCGAAGAAGAGTCTGACTGGCCCGCAGAAATAAAACGGTCTGGCAAAAACGAACGGATGGGATAGCCGATGCGCAAGCCGCTGTCGTTCTCTTGGTTCTTTACAGTACTAGTTACTCTCTCGCTTGCAAGTGCTGTTGCTCTCGAACGTCAACCTAACTCCGACTATCACGCCCGGCGCGAGGCGCTCGCCAAGAAGGCCTCCGGCGTGGTCGTGCTATTCGCGCCCATGGAAAACGAGGGGCCCAACAACATCTATGGCTTTCGCCAGGAGGATAACTTCTTTTATCTCTCGGGTCTGAGCGAGCCGGGTTCGGCCCTGCTCATCGCTTCTGCTGTCGAAGCCAAGGGGGATGCAGCCGCTCGCGCCTACACTGAGATTCTCTTTCTCCCGGCTCGAAACCTGATCCAGGAAAAATGGACGGGCCCAAAACTCGGCCCGGAAAATCTCGAGGCCGCGAAGATCACCGGCTTCGATCGCGTCGAAGAAATGGGAAAGCTGCCCGATGAAGTGACGAAGCTCGCCACTGGTGCTCGTCCCGTGATCTACACGGACGTTGCATCCCACGACGAAAGCCCTGCCAGTGGGGAACCGCTGGCGTTCTTGAAACGCACTAATTCATTTCTCGGATTTCAGGACGTCAAACCGATGCTCTCCTCGCTCCGCACCTCCAAGGATGCAGGAGAGATAGGTCTGCTTCGCAAGGGCGTGGACGCTTCGGTCGCCGCCCACTTTGCCGCTTTCAAAGCCGTGAAGCCAAACGTTACGGAACGCGAAATTTCGGCATTGATGCAATACGAGTGGGGCAAGCGCGGATGCGAGCGCGCCGCTTACGCGCCGATCGTAGGCTCTGGATACTATTCCACGGTCCTGCATTACTCGGAAGACTCAGCCACCATGAAGTCGGGAGACGTTGTCGTCATCGATGCGGCCGGCGAATATTCCATGTACGCCGCCGACATCACGCGCACGCTTCCCGTGAACGGCCATTTCACCGCGCGCCAGCGGGAGATCTACGACATCGTCCTGGGCGCGCAGCAGGCGGCGATGGCCGCATTCAAACCTGGCAAGTCGAACCTGAAACGCGGCGATCCTGATTCGCTTTATCAGGTCGCCTACGACTACATCAACACCCACGGCAAAGATCTGCACGGCCAGCCGCTGGGCCAATATTTCATTCATGGCCTCGGCCACTACCTCGGTCTCAACGTGCATGATCCCGGCGACTACAACGTTCCGCTCGGCCCCGGCATGGTCTTCACCATCGAGCCAGGAATTTACATTCCAGAGGAAAACCTCGGCGTGCGCATCGAGGATGACTTTTACATGGATGTGGACCGCAAGTTGATCAAGCTAAGTGACGCCTTGCCCTCGAAAGCGGAAGACGTGGAAAAGGCCATGGCCGGGAGGTAAGAAAGAGCATTGAGTAATTTGTAATCGGGTGATTGGGCAATTTGAAACCTTCCACTTTTAAATTACCCAATTACCCGATTGCTCAATTACGCAATTCCTACGAGATGTACTCGCGGATGTACTCGTCCTTCGTGTGCGCAAGCTGGCGAACGTCTCCGTCGAAAATGACCTTACCATCGCGCAACATCAGGAAACTCATCGGAACATCGCAATATTGCCCACGCGGCAACGCCCGCAACTGCTTGGTTTGCTTGTCGAACTGGTGGGTAGCCATGGTGAATGCGTCCTGCAGGCGGTGCGTCACCAGCAGGGCACTGGTTTTGTAGACATCGCGCTGCTTCACGAGCAGCTCGATGATGGTGTTGGAAGTCACCGGATCGAGACCGCCCGTCGGAGAATCGTAGAGCAACAGCTCCGGTTGCGTAATGATGGCGCGGGCAATCGCGACGCGCCGCCGCATGCCTCCAGAAAGCTCCGAAGGCAACATATCGACCGTGTGTTCCAGTTCGACGAAGCGGAGCGCCTCGCGCACACGCAGGTCAATTTCCTCGTAGCCGATACCGTGTTCTTCCATCAAACGGTAGGCCACGTTTTCGCTGACGGTAAGTGAGTCGAATAATGCGCTTTCCTGGAAGACCATGCCAATCTTGCCGCGAAGGGCGAACAGTTCTTCTTCTCGCATCTGAGCTACGTCGCTGCCCAGAACGGTGATTCTTCCAGCGTCAGGCTTCAGCAGTCCAAGGGCAAGCTTCAGGATCGTGCTCTTGCCCGATCCCGCGACGCCGAACAATGCCTTCGTTTCCCCATAGGGCAGGCGAAAGGAGATTCCGCGGAGCACTTCGTTCTCTTCAAACGCCAGCCGCACATCTTCAAACACAATGGCGAACCCGGAGTGGGCCTCGATCGCGGTGGCAGTTGCATCGAGTGGCAGAGTGGGGGCAGACATGCGGTTAGTTATATGACAACACGTTCATCAAGAGCTGAGTCACAAAAAAGTCGACCACGACAATCAGCACGGACGCGGTTACCACCGCCTGTGTTGTCGCCCGGCCCACGCCCTGAGTTCCTCCGCGGGCCGTCATGCCGTAGAAACAACCGACCGTGGCAATGATGAAGCCGAACAGGACCGGTTTCACCAGGCCCATGAAGACGTCCTCGAACCTCAGCGACTGCGACGCGTTGCTCCAATACTGATGTGCGTCCAGGCCCAGGAGCGTCTTCGACACAAATAGTCCACCCGCCAGTCCTACCATGTCGGAGAGGACGGTCAGGAAAAACAACATGAAGACGGTTGCCGTGACCCGCGGCGTCACCAGCTTTTTCATGGGGTCGGTGCCCAGCGCCCGCATCGCGTCGATCTGCTCGGTCACCACCATGGACCCAAGTTCGCTGGCCATGCCCGACGCATTTCGGCCGGCTACAAGAATGCCGGTGAGTACCGGACCCAATTCACGCACCATGGAAAGCGCAACCAGTTCCCCGATGAGGTTGATGGAACCGAAGCGCTGCAAAGTATTCGCGCTTTGCACGGCCAGCACCGCACCCGTGAAGAATCCGATCAGCACAACGATGGGCAGCGAACCCACGCCGATCAGGTCGGCTTGCAGAATGATGTCTGCAACATAGAGTGGCTTGCGGAAAAGATTAGCAATGGAATGTGCCGAGAGCAGGGTGTAATCCTGAACCGCCTGGACTTTTACTTTGGCGACATCCGTTGGCGAGGGGAATTCCATGCGGTTTGGGAAGACCGGCGAGTCTTCGTCGCGCGCAACGCCAGCCTTTTCCGAACTATAGCAGAGAAGAGTCGGGGCCTTCACAGTTTGCTGAAACGCTGCAGGAAGAGGACGCACTCAGCGGCTAAAGCCGAACTGATTTTGTGGCCTTACGGCGCGGCTTGAAGCCGCGCCCTTTCAAAACAGAGTCAAAAGCGGAGTTTTTCGGCAAAACTGTTCAGCCATGAGTGCGCGAGCGTGGTTCCTCTGTCTGAACGGTTACTGAATGCTGAGGGCTGAAGCTGAATGCTGAATGCTGTCTTTAACCCCGCCCCTTCTTCTTGATCTCAATATTCAGGCGGCGGATCTTTTGATTCAGGGTGGAGAGTGGCACATGGAAGCGTTCGGCGGCTTCGGTCTGATTCCAATTACAGCGTTCGAGCATGTCGGTGATGATTCGCCGCTCTACATCTTCGACAATCTCGAAGAGCGACGCATCCGACGGTGGGTCGTGCATACTGAACGCCGATCCCCGGCCCATCATGGAATCGGGTAACAGGTCAGCGACGATTTCCGCGCCGGAAGAGAGCACCACTGCCCGCTCGATCACATTTTCCAGTTCGCGTACATTGCCCGGCCAGGAGTAGGCCATCAACGGACGCAAGGCCTCCGGCGTAATGCGGCGAACCGGCCGTTCATTCTCCTCGGCGTATTTTTTAAGGAAGTGTTCGACTAACAGCGGAATGTCTTCCTTACGCTGACGCAGGGGCGGCAGTTCGATGCTGATTACATTCAGCCGGTAGAACAGGTCTTCGCGGAATCTTCCGTCTCTTACCATGGTGCGCAGGTCAACGTTGGTGGCCGCGATGATGCGGACGTCCACCTGAATCTCCTGAATTCCGCCCAGATGCATAAATCTGCGGTCCTGCAGCACGCGCAGAATTTTGGCCTGCGTCTCCAGACCCATGGTGGCGATTTCGTCAAGAAACAACGTGCCCTTGTCCGCCACCTCGAACAATCCCTTTTTCGAAGCGATGGCGCTGGTGAACGCGCCCTTCACGTGCCCGAAAAGTGTGGACTCGAGTAAGTCCGTCGGCATGGACCCGGTGTTGACGGGAACGAAAGGCCGGTCACGCCGGGGTGAATTCAGATGAATCGCCTTGGCAATGACTTCTTTGCCGGTCCCGCTTTCACCCTGCAGCAGCACGGTCGAGCGGCTGGTCGCCACCTGGGCCACCAGATCGAAAATCTTCAGCATGGGCTCGCTCTTGCCCACGATGTTTTCGAAGTTGTAGCGCTGCTTCAGTGCGCGTTTGAGTTGGACGTTCTCTTCTGCGGCCCGGCGCCAGCCCACGGCGGCGCGCACGTCCGCCAGCAACTTTTCGTTGTCCCATGGTTTCTGGACGAAATTTGCCGCGCCCGACTGCATGGCCCGCACCGCATTCTCGACCGTGCCATACGCCGTAATCATGATCACGGGGAGGCTTGAATCGTGGGAGTGGATCTCCGCCAGGATCTCCATGCCATTGCGCCCTGGGAGCGTCAGGTCCAGCAGCACCAGGTCGAAAGGATGCTCGCCGACTCGCAGCAGACCGTCTTCGCCTGTCGCCGCAGTTTCGATCTCAAAGCCTTCGAGTTCGAGCAGCGTCTGCAGCGACTCGCGGATTTCGGCCTCATCATCGATGATCAGCACCGAGCCCGCCGAAGCCGGATTACCCCGGAGCGTGCCGCGCGAAATGACGGCTGCCTCAGACATGGACTGCCTTCCTGCTTAGAGGGAAATCCAAAGCAAATGTCGTCCCGCTTCCGGGATGGCTCTCCACGCGAATCTTGCCCGCATGCTCCTGGATGATTCCGTATGTGACGGAAAGACCCAGCCCAGTGCCGCGGCTCTGGCCTTCGCGGGGAGCCGCCTTGGTCGTAAAAAACGGATCGTAAATGCGCTGAATGTGCTCCGCCGCAATACCCGATCCCGTGTCGGACACCCGCACACTGAGATTTGTGCCATTGGAGGTCGCCACGCTCAAGGTGCCGCCTCCGGGCATGGCGTCCTTGGCATTCAGAAACAGATTCAGGAACACCTGCTGCAGCCTTCCCGGATTCCCTTGGATCGGCGAGATTGCCGGAGTCAGCTCGGGATGCACTTCGATCTTCGCGGTTTTGAACTGATGCTCAAGCAACGCCAGCGTATCGGTAATGACTTTGTTCACATCAACGTCGGTGAATTCGCTTCCGCTGGTGCGGGAGAAGTTCAGCAGGTTGTTGACGATCTCAGAGGCGCGGAAGGTCTGCCGCGTGATTTTCTCGAGCAGTCCGGATTTTTGCGGATCGCCCTGCAACTGTTTCGCCAGCATCTGGGTGTAGGACGAAATCACGGCGAGCGGAGTGTTCACTTCGTGCGCCACCCCGGCTGCCAGCAATCCGATCGACGAAAGTTTGTCCGCCTGCGAAAGTTGCGCCTCGAGTTCCATCCGCTCGGTAATGTCATCCATGATGACCAGCCGCCCAACCACCTGGAATTTGCGCGTCACCAGCGGAGCAATGGCGACGTTTACCGTGCGGGTCTCGCCCGCCGGAGTCTTCAAGCGGAATTTGTAGAGGTTGTGAATGCCTGCATCCTGCCGCACGCGGTAGAACTCTTCCACGAACTCGCCGGGAAATACTGTTCCCAGCGGCTGGGTGAGCGTTTGCCAGCGGGGCAGCGCGTACATAACTTCCATCTGCGCGTTCCAGCTCTCGATGCGGTCTTCCATGTCGAGCGCCATGACGCCCACGTTGATGGACTCGACGATGTTCTCGTTGAAGTCCTTCAAGCGCTCGTATTCGGCAACTTTTTGCTGCAGCGAAGTGTAGAGCTGGCCATTCTGGATGGCGATGCCGAGATATCCACCCAGCGTCTCCAGCAGTTCCACGTCTTCGCTGGAAAGAAAGTCGCCCTGCACCGTCTTTCCCAAACCCAGCACAGCAATCGTTTTTTGCTGGGCCCGGCAGGGAATGTAGTAGTTGAGATCCAATCTGGCGATGGTGTCCTGCGATCCCGTGGTCTCGCGCGGCACCTGGTGCGTGTTTTCAAAAAACAAGTGTCCGGCGGGTTCCGGCCGAGGGGCGCTCAGGAAGGTCAAATCCAGTTTGCTGGGCGGCGTCATGCCTGAGGACTTCGAAAGCACAAAGGGTTTGGCGTCGTCGCCCGTGCCCAAGAAAATTGCGATGCGGTCAACCGCCAAAGTGCGCGAGAGACGGTCCATGACCGACGACAGCATCGTCTTCAAGTCGGGCTCCGAGCTTAGGTCGCGGCCAAATTCAAGAAGCGTTCGCCGGTAGTCATAGCGCGTGCGATAGAAGAACTGGTCGATGCGGTCCTGTATCCACTTGCGTACCGGATCAAACAGAAGTGCGGTTACGACTACCGCAAGAATGAGTCCCACCGGACCGCTGCTCGGCTGGCGCATGTGTACCAGTTCTGCGACGCCGGCCACCAGCGCAAAATACATTCCAACTACCGCTGCGGCGGCCAGGGTGTAGACCACTCCACGCTTGAAGATCAAATCCACGTCCATCAACCGGTAGCGGAAGATGGCGTATCCGAAAGTGAGCGGCAGCAGTCCCAGGGAGAGCACCGACACCTTCATCCCAGTCCCGACCATCAGATACGGGAGCACGTAGAACAGCGTGTAGGGAACGATGGCGAGGATCGTGCCGCGCGTGACCCACTTCAATTGCTGCCGCAGAATCGTGGTGCTGGCGCGACGATAGCTGTACCAGAGGACCGACGCCGCCACCAGAAAAAACACGCCGCTGTATGCCATTTCCAGCCGGTCAATGTTCCAGCGCAAGCGTCCAGTCGCTTGCAGCCAGCGGATCGCCGCCACGTGTATTCCCACCAACAGGCACGCGGGCGCGTACACCGTCCCCAGCAGCCAGGAATGTTTGCGCACGAACTGGCGCTTCTCCGGGAAGGTAAGAACGAAGTGCAGGAACAACGCCGGCTGCAAGACTCCGGCTAAGACGTTGCACCAAAGGATCGCCCAGTCAAAGTCGTTCAGTTTTCCTGTGTAGTGGAAGGCATAAGAAACGAACGACACCAGGCAGAAGATATAGAAGTGGGTTGATCCCGGCGCGGTCCAGCGGCGCAGCAGGACATAAATTCCGATGCCCAGATAAATGAGCGCGATCAGGCGCAGCCAGTTATTCAGGGAACGCTCGGCAGGCGCCAGGATGACGCTCGAATCAAGGCTGACCGACTGGCGCATCAGCGAGTAGGTCGCCTTGGACCAAACGCCGGTGCGGTAAAGTTGGCGCTCGAGACTCGGTACGCTCCGCACGTCCTGGCCGTTGACCGAATTCAGCTGATCGCCAATTTTAATGCCGCTCTTGGCGCCCGGTCCGCTGGAGTCGACCCCGTCCGCCATCAGATGGCCGTTGTGCTCCACCCACCACACGCCGTCATCGGGCACGGCAAATTCGCGCTCTTTTTGGAAGTTGAAGCCGGCAAAGACCACCGCAGCCACTGTCATAAGAAACAACAGGACGGCAACAAAGCGGAGTTGGCTTTCCCGATTCATGGATTTCGGCAGCGGCCCCGGGCCTTTCGGAGGCGGGATCGGCGTGGGATCGACGCCTGTCTGCTCTTCAATAAGCAACTTCGCTGCCATGTTCGCTCCGCAGTTGGATGCGTCTAAAACCCGCAAACTAAGCGACTTCTGAAATTATAGAGGGCTTTTCGAACAGCGGCTACGGCTTTTTGGATGTTTCTGTGGGATTCTGTATCTCCTTGCCCTTAAACTTCTTGGCGTTACGCAAGAAAGGTTTTTGCAGTGCAAATTCGGGAGCGCTCGATCCCAATTAATGGAAGGAAGGAAAGGCAGCGACCAGGGCAGGTTCAATGCCTCAGCCCGGAGAGCAAACCCCCGCACCACCTATAACCACAGAGGCCACGGAGTAACACAGAGGCAATACCCTGTGTCCCTCTGTGTCCCCTGTGGTCAAGCTCTTTGGGCCCTAAGACGGCCAGGCTGCCATCGCCGTAGCCTTCGCTACAGGAGGCAGGCTGACGCGAATCACATTCAGGAGCTCTTCATTGTCGGCGGGCTTCTGAAAAAATGCCGCTGCACCCGCCTTCAAAGCGCGTTCTTCGTTGCCCTGAGGATCGCGCGCGCTCAACACAATCACGGGAACGCCGGCCAGGGCGTCAATGTTTTGCAGACGGTCGAGGACCACAAAGCCATCCCCGGCGGGCAATCCAAGATCCAGGACAATCAAGTCTGGACGGTCTTTTTGAGCCGAGGCGACTGCGGAATAGCCGTCGCTGGCGGTGGTGATGTCATAGTTGTTGGCCCGCAGACGCAGGCGCAACGCACGCACCAAATCGGGATCGTCGTCGACAACAAGTATTCTCTGTTTCGGCATAAGGAAGTGCTCCTTTGTAATTCGTTCAGTTAGAACGTTTATTTTTTCTTTTGCTGTCGGCAGCGATCCGTTTTTTTCCCGGGCTCGACATGTTTTTTTCCAGGCTCGACATGACCATTCCCATGACGCTATCGGCCACGGTTTGAATCTGCAGCTCCAACGAATTGGCCGGATTAGCCGGGGGAAGGTCAACCGGAGCCGTGCCGATGGTTAGTGTGCCTTTCTCTTTCAGCCCTGGAATCTTCTCCAGTTGCTCCCGGATGCGCGTGTTCATGATCCCGGCCTGCTGCAAGTCGGTTGAAGCGACAACAAAGAAAGTCTCGCCTGGTCCTGATGTCCCCATCGGCGGCAGGACCAGGTCTTTGTCGAGATACACGCAGTGTTTCAGCGTTTCCAGACACTGCTGACAGGTCTCTCTCCAATTTCCCCGGGGAGGATTCGAGAGCGGTGTGAGTTCGACACGCACCAGCACGAAGGCCGGCCGCAAACTACCCTGATACGCAATGACCGGGGCAAGAAGTTTCGCCAGGGAGTAAATCGGCAGAGTGAAGGTGAATGTGCTGCCCTGTCCCGGTTCGCTCGAAAGCCATATTCGTCCGCCGTGCAGCCGGATCAGCTCGCGGCAAATAAACAGGCCTAATCCCAGGCCGGAGCGGTTGTTGTCGACCGAATCCGGGTCCTGATACAGGCGCTCAAAAATGAGTGCCTTGGCTTCCGCGCCGATGCCCCGACCGGTATCGCTGACCGACACATAGACGGTGTCCGGATCGGTTTCGACCATACAAGCCTTGACCACTACCGACCCATCTGCCGGCGTGAATTTTATGGCGTTATCGAGCAAGTTGATGAGCACCTCGACCACGCGGTCAGGATCGGCATGCACCAGCGGAATCCTCAGATCGAGTCCCATTTCGAGCCCGACATTTTTCCCCTCCGCTGTGGGACGCATCATGGCAACGGCCTGCCGGATCAACTCGCTGAGAGCGATGCAGCGCGGTTCGATCCGCAACTTGCCGTTTTCGGCGCGAGTAGCTTCGAGCAGATCGCGGATCATGGCGTGCAGTTGGTTCACGCTTTTCAAGACCGTCTTTAGATGGTCTGCTTGCTCCGGCACAACCGGGCCCGCCAATCCATCCAGAAGCAGCGTGACGTACTGGTGAATGCAGGTGAGCGGCGTGCGCAGTTCATGTGAGACGTGAGAGAGAAACTGGTTCTTGAATTCGAGTTGCTGCTTCTGGCTGATTTCAAGGGACCGGAGAAGCGCTTGCCGCTCTACCGCATAGCGGATGGCGCGCTCCAACTGCTTGCTGGTGACGTCACCCTTGATCAGGTAGTCCTGCACTCCCTGATGGACAGCCTTGATGGCCAGCGCCTCATCGTCCTGCCCAGAGAGTACGACCACCGGTGTATTCGGGGCGTGCTTCATCACGCGGCGAAAAGTTTCCGCACCATGGCTGTCGGGCAAGTTCAGGTCCAGCAAAACCAGCGAGGGCGCTTCATGGGTCATGGAGGCGAGGCCATCCGATAGCCGGCTGACACAATCCACTTTGACCGAGGATTGCCCTTCGACCAGGCGAAGGCGGATCAGGTCCGCATCTCCCGGGTTGTCTTCAATCAGCAATACACGAGTAGTTTGGTCGTCCATTCTTCTCCTTGTGTGTGGGTGGGCTTGCCAAACTGAACCCGAACTGTTCAGTCGACGTCACTGCGGAGAAACGCCTCCGGCTTTCGCGTTTTCTGACGTAGCAGTGCGCGTCTGGTTCATAACCGCGCGGTTTATCCGGGCGCAAGTGGGCGGTACTGGAAACCCTCAACTGCGGCGGATATCCCCGCACAAAATGTTTATCGGCGGTAGCGCCGCAATCTTTAGGCTTGGGACCCGCCAGCGCGGCTCCCTGAAGAACGAGCGGCCACTGTCCTGTTCCTTACGAAGATGAGGATTCGCTTAGATAGAAGAAGGGATTTAGGAATGGCACTCGCCCCGGTCTCTAACGGTAAGCGCTTTGTAGGATGGAACCGGGCGGCTAGTCCGAAGAAATGGTCACGGTGCCGGTTTTTCCTTCGTAGACCATGGTAAAGCGACACAAGAATGTTCTGCCGATCAAGGCGCTGTGAACTTGGCCGCCCGCCTTGAGATCGGCTCCAGCAAATGCACCGTAAAGAGTAAAACCCAAGGTCGGGATATGAACTTGGGCTAGATACATATTCGTCACATAGCCGCCATTCGCGCCCGCCACCATGCGCCTATCAACGATAGGCAACTTCAATTGAGCAGCCAACAGGTTGTCTATGCAGCTTTCCGTGGCTCCTGTATCGACAAGGCCTTCTATTTTCGTTATTCCGGGTACGGGAATCTTCCCGCTCTTCAGCTGTGATGGATCGAAGCTGGGATCAAATCCGATGTCCACCCAGAGGGTTGGGCCGAAAGAAACTAAGAGATCGGAACCCGACGCTCCGCCGGGAACATTATCAAATCCGCACTTTGTTTGAACCATAAACCGGACGGTAAACAGCAGCGGCGGGCATTACAAGCGGTGGCGCTCCGACTTGCCTAATGAGATACGGACCGCGGCCAAACTTGGCCACAGCATCAATTGCGGCGCTATCAAATGATGTGTACGTGCCAATTACCTTGCCATCGCGCAGAACGATCCATTCTCCCATGTGGTGGGCTTCGAGGTCTTCTCGCATCGTGTCATATGTGGCGATCTCTTCATCTAGAGTTGGCATTGTAACCTCTTTGACATTATCGTCCACTGTTAAGAATACTTCCGCCATAGACGAATTACTGTAGTACGGAAGGTCATGCTCTGTCACGGCATTTAAGTTTTACAACATTTCAGCCGGGGAAATATCAAGTGGATAATTACGAATCATTAGCAACCACCAACGTGAGAAAGGTCTTAGCCCGCCTTTCGGGTGTCGCTCTTGGCAGGCTCGGGAAGGCTGCCATCTTCGTCCCACTCAAACGACAATGCTCGCGAAGTAGTTTCGATGGGATCGAGTTCGGGAATGTCCTCGGCCACCGATGCGCCCAAGTCCGCAAACTTGCGCGCCGAAACCAGCACCCGGTTCTCCAGCGAACCGACGGCCTGGTTGTACGCTTCAACCGCGCGGTCGAGGCTGCTGCCGACGGCGGTGATGTGTGCGGCCAGCTTGCGCAGGCGGTCATGAAGTTCCTTGCCCAGGGCGCTGATCTGCTGCGCGTTGCGCGCGAGCTTTTCCTGATTCCATCCATAGGCAACGGCCTTCAGAAGGGCAATCAAGGTGGTGGGCGACGCGGGAATCACACGCTGCAGAACTCCCTGCTCGATCAGGCCGGGATCCTGCTCGAGCGCAGCGCTAAAAAATGTTTCGCCGGGAAGAAACATCACGACGAACTCGGGCGTGGCTTCGAACTGCTCCCAATAATTTTTGCCACTGAGGATCTTCATATGATCGCGGACCTGGCGCGCATGGTTGGCCAGACAAGTTCTCCGCGTGTCTTCGTCGGTGGTTTCGAAGGCATCGAGGAAGGCTTGCAGCGGCGTCTTCGCATCCACGACCACGTGCTTGCCGCCGGGCAATTTCACCACCAGGTCGGGACGCAACCTTCCGCTGTCGCTCTGCACTGTTTCTTGCTCAGAGAAATCGCAGTAGGAAAGCATGCCCGCAATTTCCACCACGCGGCGTAATTGGATTTCTCCCCATCGCCCGCGCACATTCGGCGTGCGTAGTGCCCGCACCAGATTGCCGGTCTCGGACTGCAGTTTCGCCTGCGTGGTGATGAGCGACTGCACCTGAGCATGCAGGCCGGCGTAAGCCGCGCCTCGCGCCACTTCCATCTGCTGGATCTGCGCGTCAACTTTACTCAGCGATTCGCGCACCGGAGCGACCATCTCCGCGACGGCCTTCTGACGGCCTTCGAGATCGCCCCTGGCTTCGCTTTGAAAGCGCTCAAGATTCTCCCGGGCCAAAGTGAGGAACTGCTGGTTGTTGCTCTTCAACGCTTCGGCGGCCAGAGCCTTGAAGGAATTGCGCAAGTCTTCGCTGGCGCGGGTCACCAACTCGATCTTTTCGTTGCTGGTCTTCCGTTCCGATTCGAGAGCGGATTCCAGTCTCGCCTTGCCTGCCACCAGTTCGGTGTGGGCCTGCTGAAGCCGCGCCAGATCAGCCTTTGCGGCGGTTAATTCCTTTTCTATCAAGGACAAACGCGTATTCGAAGCGGCTGCCTTCGAACGCAGCGCAAGCCAGGCAAGCACACTTCCAAACAACAGGCCAATCACCGCACTGGTCGCCAGTTCCATAGACAAAGGTAATTATTCAGAGTGGATTTCAGCCTCTAGCCTAGCACCAGCTGCAAGTTTGAGTCTGAGCGAAGGTTGCACGAACAAAGTTTTGCGCGTGAAGCTCGATCCCTCCCAGGGTCCAGTCGCGTAGGGAAAAACTGATGCTTAGGGCCTCCAGGATATTGTTGACGGTTCTGCTCGGTATGGGCGCCGCCTCGGTTTCGCGATCTGGTCAATTGCTGGCTTCTTCCGCCGGAAAGGCTGGCGCTGCGCAGAAATCCGCGCAGCACGCAACTTTAAGGCCTGCCGCAGCAACCGCTCCCGACATTCCTTTCGAGCCTTTTGATTCCGCAGCCGAGCGGCAGCTCTTGCATCTGGCGAATCAGGCGCGGGCCCAAGCTGGCGCACCCCCGTTAGCGTTGGACGAGGGGCTCTCGCAAGCCGCTCGGGTTCACGCTCAAGCCATGGTCGAGGCGCGGCAGCTTTCGCACCAGTTTAATGGCGAACCCTCTTTAGTCGAACGCTTAGTGGCGGCAACACAGCTGCAACTCGATCAGGAAGGGGAAAATGTAGCGTTCGATCTTGACCCGGAACAGGCGCAGCGGCACCTGATGCTCTCCCCACACCATCGTGCGAACCTGCTCAACCCGGCTTACAACGTAGTCGGGTTGGGTGTGGTACGCAGCGCGGACCGTCTTTACGTCGTACAGGATTTCGGCCATGCCCTCCCCAACTATTCTGCGGCGCAAATGAAGGACCGGATTGCAGCAACTGTGTCCCACGCGCGGCATCAAGTGAAGGAGCCTGATCTCACCCGCCACGACCTGTCTACCGCGGACGAAGCCGCCTGTTCCATGGCGCAAGCGGACAAGCTCGGCACCTCCCCCATTCATCAACTCGCGCAACGCTACACGGTGCTGACGTTCACCACCCTGAATCCAGAAACGCTGCCCGCAGGCGCTGGGCACGTGCTCTCCAGCCACACTCTGCGCAGCTTTTCGGTAGGCGCGTGCTACGCGCGGACCGAGACCTATCCTACGGGCGTGTATTGGGTGGTGCTGTCGCTGGAGTAAGTGAGATGCCCTGCCCGGATAGAAGGCCATCGCAACAAATCGTTTGCAGTCTGCACCAATCTTCCGCTAGTGTTGCGAACAAATGGCGACGATTGAGCCAATTTCGGCTTCCGCTGTCGTGGCAGCCTGCGCTTACTATTTCCTCGCTTGGATCATCGCTGGGCGTAAGCCAGGCAAGAGAAGCATCGTCACACAATACGAGCCGCCACCAGGCCTTTCTCCTGCGATGGTTCGCTACACATGGAAGGAGTGCTTTGACGACCGTACGTTCTGGTCCAGTGTACTGAGCCTGGTTTCCAAAGATCTCGCAACAATTGAAACGGAAGAGGACATCGCGGTGCTTCGGCCGACACGGACTGCGCAGCATCCTCCCGCGCTCCCACCCGAGGAACAGCTTTTATTGAAACGAGCGCTGGCCGGTAGCAAGGGAAAAGGAATGCCAATCAGCATGCTCGACGAAAAAATGGCCGCGCTCGTTAGCGACATGTCGGATATCTTGCGCCAAGCCGCCGTCGGTACGTTGTTTGTCGAAAACCGCAACTACGTGATTGGTGGAATCTTGTTCTCATTGATTGCGCTTTGTCTGGTAGCACGACCTTCCGGCAAGGACGAATGGATGGCCTTGATTCTCGGGTTAGGCGTAATGGCTCCGGGAGCGTTCTACTTGCTGTTTCTGGTCCTGCGCATTCTAGACGTGTGTCTCGCAGCGCGCGAGAAACTGGAAGGCGCAGTCATCCGGCGAGGGGCGGTACTCTTTGGACTCGCCTTGCCTTGTGTCGCTGCGATCGTCTTGGGCAGCGTGGTTCTGACCACAACATTCGGTTGGCAGACAATCGCAGGCGCTGCTTTCTTGACTGGTATGACTCTGTTGTTCAGCCAGCGTGTTAAGGCTCCGACTGTGGTTGGCATGGCACGGCTTGATCAAATCGAAGGCTTTCGTTTGTTCCTGCAGTCCGTCGAGCGGCTGCCAATGGATCGTGAGGATGCTCCGAGCGATCACGCGGGCGTCTATGAGAAATACTTGCCTTACGCCGTTGCTTTGGAAGTCGATCAGAAGTGGAGCGATAAACTGGTGGCGCTAGCCTCGACGCTCCATAAGAGTGAAGCGCTGGCCCAGGCGCATTCGTTCTATATCGGAATGTGGAACGGGAAACCGGTGGAGATGGTTTTCACACCCAAACCTCCCGGAAGCCGTGGTTTTTGAGCGAAGATTCCCCGAGGCAATTAACAGGAGTATATTTTCTCCCCTATCGAGCCGAAGCCGCCATCCGTGAGTGAGAGGGCTTTTTTGCTGGCGTGGTTTTGATCTCGGCATGCATTCCCAGGCGGTCGGCGTAGAACACGAGCATCTCCAGGCTGAACTTAGATAGCTTCCCCCTCAACAGATCGCTGATCCTGGGCTGAGACTCTTGCAAGATGGTTTGCAGTTCTTGCTGGGTATGCCGAGTCGCGCGCTTCACGACCTTGTCGTGTAGATCAGCTTTAAGCTTCAAAGAGGCGACCTTCTTTGGCGAGAATCCGAGATCATCGAGCACATCCCCCCGCGTGATGTGCTCCGGTTCTTGCGCTTTACCTTTGTTTCGTCTCAGCATTTTTACCCTCCCTCTTCCGTTGTTCTGCGATTCGTTGCCGCACGTTCTTAAGCCTCAGGCTCGTGGTGTGGATATCTCTCTGCGGAGTCTGGGTGGTCTTCTTTCTCAAACAATGAAGAACGTAAATTACGCCGTCGATCTCTTTGTACAACATCCGGTACCAAAAATCGTCGTCTTGATCTCTGAGTTCGAATACGCCGGGAAGGGAGGGGGCCATTGAGCCGGAATCCAGCGGTCGCTCTCCATTCTGTACCCGCCGCAAGTCCTTTCCCAAGTTCTCCCGCGCATCTTCGGAAAACGATTGGACGACAGTTCGGGAATCTCCCTCCCAAACAAATGCTCTTGGATACTTTGAGCGGCGTTGCGTTTGCCACGATCAAGAATGTAGCAGAGCCTAGCCCGGATGTATATAAATATTTATATAGCACCAATCTTCAGCCGGCACGTTCCAGCTCAACCTATGCGGAAAGCCATGTGCTAACCTTCCCTCTGCCCTCCGTTCGTGGCCCCATCCATGGAATCCCCACCCCAGATCCGTATTGGCACGGCTGGCTGGTCTTACAAAGACTGGGACGGCATCTTCTATCCCCACGGGCTGGAGCACCGCAAGCAGCACCAGCTTGAGTATCTGGCGCGATTCTTCGATACCACGGAAATCAATACTTCGTTCTACGGACCACTGAAACCCGAACTGGCCAAGTTCTGGTGCCGCAAAGTTGCGGCCGTGAATCCACGCTTTCTGTTTACGGCCAAGCTTTACCGCGCTTTTACCCACTCGCCTATTGCGGTAATGGAGCCCACGTCTGCGGCTACGATCCGTCCGACGGACGAGGACGAGGTTCGCACCCGCGAAGGCCTGGATGCCATCGCGAGCGAAGGGCGGCTCGGCGCGCTGCTCATCCAGTTTCCCGTGTCGTTCAAGAATACTTCACTCAACCGTGAATACCTCGACCGCCTGCTGCGTCAGTTCATCGAATATCCGCGGGTGGTTGAAGTGCGCGACTCCAGCTGGAACAATCCGGATACGCTGGCCGCGTTCTCGCAACAGAATGTCGGCTTCTGCAACATCGACCAGCCGGTGCTGGGACGGTCACTCGCTCCTACCGAACACGTGACGTCGACCATCGCCTACGTCCGCCTGCACGGCCGCAACTACGATCAGTGGTTCGATTCCGACAATCGCAACGACCGCTACAACTACCTGTACAAAGAGAAGGAACTGGGAGACTGGAAAGAAAAGATCAAGAGCGTTGCCGAGAGAGCTCAGACCACATACGTCATTACCAACAATCACTTCGAGAGCAAAGCGGGCGTGAACGCGCTCGAGCTGAAGGTAATGTTAGGCGGAAAGCGAGTGCCTGCGCCACCCACGCTGATCCAAAAGTATCCGGAACTGAGACGGTTCGCAGATCCTTCTGAGGAATTCGGCGAGGACATGGGCGGTCCGCAACTCCCACTGCTGGCTTAGCAGGCAGCACCAACGGGAAAGGCACACCTTGTCAGTGGCAGAGTGAGAGTGGTCTGCGATTACTGAAAGACGCAAACCTTTGCACTGCGATCTACTGTTAGTTCCTGATTGACAAGGCTGCAGTGACGGCAAGACAATCCCCGCGCCAGCAAAAAGAACACTTTCCCAGCAGCTTTATCCGTTTTGTGTGAGCCCAGGAATTCCTCGCAAAAGGGAAGGGATAAGTTGCTGTGCAAACTCAGAGCAGTTTGACTCAAACTTAGTGAGAAAGCGCAGGCCGGATCGTGCATGCGCAGGAGGAAAATGATGAAGACAGGAAAAATCGCGACTCTTATTCTGACTTGGGGCGCGCTAATCAGCTTCGTGATACTGCATCCAACAAGAGCGCAAAGCCAGCAGCCGTACGTTCAGCAGATCGTCAATGGCGGCACTTCGACGTTCCAGGGTTCAGCATCGGGCAGCGACGCCTTGGAAAGTCCTGAAATAGACCCGTCTGTGGACGTGGGCGATGACGGATCTGGATCTACTCTTTCCGGGACGGGGAGTCTGGTATTCAACCGCACTATCGGCCAGGGAGCCGGGCAGGGGCCTAAGGTAAACAGCGGGAAAAAAGCTAAATCAAATCCAATCCTCAACCTGAGCTTTGATGGTCTAAATCACCGGAACCAGCGCCTGGCCAACGGCGGTAACCAATTCAGTGTGGAGCCTCCAGATCAGGGACTCTGCGCGGGCAACGGCTTTGTCATGGAAGCGGTCAACGACGTCGTCAGGGTTTTCGATACTTCGGGCAATCCTCTGACCGGTGTGGTTGATCTCAATACCTTCTACGGATACGCGGCGGCCATTGTCCGCCCCGGGGGGGGGCTGCGTAACGTTTTCGGTCCGTTCGTGACCGACCCGAGTTGCTATTTCGATCCCGATACGCAGCGCTGGTTCGTGGTTGTGCTCACTTTGGATCGGGTAGGTACCACGTCATCGTTCGCAGGAACAAACCACCTCGACATCGCTGTCAGCACCACGTCCAGCCCTCTCGGCAGCTTCAACATCTACAAACTCTACGTACAGGATGACGGCACGCAGGGTACGCCAAACCATGGCTGCACAGGCGGGCCTTGCCTGGGCGATTTCCCGCATATCGGTGCCGATGCGAACGGCTTCTACATCACCACAAATGAATTCAACTTCTTTGCGAACGGGTTTCATGCAAGCCAAATCTATGCCTTTTCAAAGCAAGCCCTGGCTTCCGGGGCAGCCAGCGTCAGCGTCACGCAGTTTGATACTGCTGGGCTTGCTCCTGATGGCAATCCCGGCTTTACCGTGTGGCCTGCCACCACTCCGGCCAGCGCTTACGAAACCGGCGCGGGCGGCACGGAGTACTTCCTCAGCTCCGTCGCGATTTTCAGCGCTACAAATAGTGATAATCGCCTGATCATCTGGGCGCTCTCTAATACTCAGTCGCTAAGCGCCAGCTCCGCTCTAACACTGAGTGATTCTTTTATCGACGTACAAACTTATGGCCGTCCGCCGAAGGCCGACCAAAAGGCTGGGGACTTTCCCCTGGGTCAATGTCTGAATGATTCAACCTGCACTTTGACCCTGGGTGGCCCCGACCCGTTCGCTCCCGAGACCGAATCGAACCATGTCGATACGAGTGACTCGCGCATACAATCCGTAGCGTTCGGCAACGGAAAGCTCTGGGCCGTTCTTGATACCGCTGCCACATTGACCACGAGTGCGGGTACGCAGACGAAATCGGGCATCGCCTACTTCATCATCAGTCCGAGTCTCGCGCCATCGGTCACTGGTAGTGTGGTGAAGCAGGGCGTGCTCGCGCTCGCAGACAACAATCTGTCCTACGGCGCAGTGGGAATCACTGCCGCAGGCCGGGGCGTCATCGCCTTCACTTTGCTCGGTGCCGGAGGATCGACCAACGCGGGGAATTTCCCCACTTCTGCCTACGCTGCGGTTGATGCGCTCGTCGGAGCCGGCGCCATTCAAACCGCTGCCGCCGGCGTTGGACCCGACGATGGATTTACCGCCTATAAATTCTATGTCGGCCCCACGGGACGGAACCGCTGGGGCGACTATGGCGGTGCTGTAGCAGACGGCAATTCCATCTGGATTGCTTCCGAGTACATTGGACAGACCTGCACGCTTGCCCAATACGAGGCCACCCCGTTTGGAAGTTGTGGTGGGACGCGAACATCTCTGGGCAACTGGGATACGCGAATAAGTAAATTGACCCCGTAAGATGAATCATTCGGCCGCAGCCTGATCGGGCTGCGGCCATTTTTCCATCCTCCAGCTTCCCCGGGTAGTCATAGCTGCGGCAAATTCCTCACGGCCATTGTTCGGGCTCTTGCACAAGTGCATCCTTTACTGGATTGCGATGCATGTAACGCAGCTTCTCCACGCCCTTGCGCTCGGTCCACATGTGGAAATCATAAAAGCGACGCTGCCATACGTGATCATCCTCGAAATGCCTATATTCCACGGCGCACTGAATTACGGTCTGTGACGAATGAACGTCAAAAGCCCCACTTCTCTCAAAAGATGCGAGAAGCGGGGCACCCCAAGTCTTAAAATTCAGCGATATAGTCTTCCCGAGGTGGACTGGAGATGTGGGCCAGCCCGCCAAACGCCTGATACTCTCCGTCGAACTACTTCGTGAGCTTCCACACTGTGCCGTAGCCGATGCTGCCTCCATTCTGGGCTGTGCCGTAGAGAGTGCCACTGCTGTCGCGTACGAGACCACCATAGGGATATTTCCCGTCAGGTCCATGGAAGCTATGCAGCAGCCTGAATTGGCCTTTCTGGTTCACTTCGTACACCGTTCCCAGGTTGGCAGTGCCGCCGATCTCGGTGCTGCCGTAGAGATTTCCGTACCCATCCTCAACCACTCCGGCCAGCGGATACTCTCCATCCGCCGTCCCGCCCGCGAAGCTGTGCAATACCGTCTCTGTCCCGGCACTAGTCAGTTTCCACACCGTTCCCAGGCCGAAAGCTCCGCAGGACGAGGTCGTACCGTAGATATTTCCGGATTTATCCCGGAAGGGAGTCCCGAGGACGTTGCATCCGTCGGCCGTTCCTCCGGCAAAGCTGTACAGTACGGTGAATTGGCCGGTCTTACTCAGCTTGTAGACCACGCCGTGGTTGGTGGTTCCGCCTTCTTCCGTGACGCCGTAGAGGCTGCCTTCCACCGCATCCATCAGCAAACCGGTGTAGGACGGAAATTTTCCGTCGTTCGCGGCTCCGGTAAAGGAATGCAAAATTGTTTCTTTGCCTGCTGGAGTCAATCGGAACAAGATTCCGGAGTTGAAAGTGCCGCCCTGCGAGGTTGTGCCGAAGAGACTACCGGCCG
>WNFG01001022.1_pt1 | contig 23527 bp, 20 predicted proteins | sample 5400431 | NCBI WGS metagenome assembly WNFG01 (sample SAMN13153346, study PRJNA577476) | soil metagenome | isolation source: 120 cm saprolite under Douglas fir tree site 2 hole 3 replicate 2 | place: USA:California | collected 2015-04-18 | reverse complement strand
CACTCGAGATCATCGCCACGCCTGCCGGCGCCCGCGCCGCCCTTGAATTGCTCGGCACTCTCCAGCAGCCGTTCCGTGGCGTCGGCGCGCCGCGCGAGAATGACGTCCTCACAGCGTTCGCGGAGGTCAGCGGGTATGTCCTCGTAAATCGCGAGCTGGCCCGCGTTGACGATACCCATGGTCAAACCGGCGCGAATTGCATGGTAGAGAAAAACCGAGTGCATGGCCTCGCGCACCGGGTCGTTGCCGCGGAAGGAAAACGACACATTGCTGACACCGCCGCTGACATGCACCGCGGGCATACGTTGCTTGATGGCGGCCGTGGCTTCGATGAAATCGAGACTGTAGCGATTGTGTTCCTCGATGCCGGTCGCCACGGCGAATATGTTGGGATCGAAGATGATGTCCTCGGGCGCGAAACCGATGCGTTCCGTCAACAGCCCGTAAGCACGCTCGCAAATCGCCACCTTCCGATCGAGCGTGTCGGCCTGACCCAGCTCGTCGAAGGCCATGACGACCACGGCGGCGCCATAGCGCATCACCTTGAGTGCATGCGCCAGGAATGCTTCCTCGCCCTCCTTCAGGCTGATCGAATTGACGATCGCTTTCCCCTGCACGCATTTGAGGCCCGCCTCGATCACCGACCATTTGGACGAATCGATCATGACGGGTACGCGCGCAATATCCGGTTCACCGGCGATGAGGCTCAGGAACTTCGTCATGACCGCCGGAGAATCGAGCATGCCCTCATCCATGTTCACGTCGATGATCTGCGCGCCGTTGGCCACCTGCTGCCTCGCGATGTCGACCGCCGCCGCGTAGTCGCCTCCCTCGATGAGCTTGCGAAATTTGGCAGATCCCGTCACGTTGGTGCGCTCACCGACATTGACGAACAAGCTGTCCGCGTGGATGTGCAGCGGTTCCAGCCCGCTCAGGCGGCAGGCTCGCACGATGTTCGGCAACGCGCGCGGCGGCAGGTGCGAGACGGCGCCAACCACGGCGCGAATGTGGTCGGGCGTGGTGCCGCAACAGCCGCCCACCATATTGACGAACCCGCTGGCCGCGAATTCGCCTAGGATCCCGGCTGTCTGCTGCGGAGTTTCGTCGTATTCGCCGAATGCATTCGGCAGTCCCGCGTTCGGGTAGGCGCATACATAGGTATCCGCGATTTGCGCCAGTTCCTCGATATACGGACGCAATTGCTTGCCGCCGAGCGCGCAATTCAGACCGACGACGGCGGGCCGCGCGTGACGTATGGAATTCCAGAACGCCTCGGTGGTCTGCCCCGACAAGGTCCTGCCCGACGCGTCGCTGATCGTACCCGACACGATGATGGGCAGATCGGCTTGCAGCTCGTCGAGGACTGCACGCACCGCGTACAGGGCCGCCTTGGCATTCAAGGTGTCGAACACCGTTTCGATCAGAATGAGATCGACACCGCCCTCGATGAGGGCGCGAGCAGCCTGGGAGTAGCCGGCAACCAGCTCATCGAAATTGATATTGCGAAACCCCGGGTCGTTGACATCGGGAGACAGCGACGCGGTGCGGCTGGTCGGACCCAGCGCTCCGGCAACGAATCGCGGCTTGCCGGTCTCGGCGGTCACCTCGTCCGCAACCCGGCGCGCCAGCCGCGCCGCCGACTGGTTGAGCTCACCGACCAATGATTGCATTCCGTAGTCCGACTGCGACACGGCGTTTGAATTGAACGTATTGGTGGAGATCACATCCGCACCCGCGAGCAGATACTCGCGATGAATGGCCCCGATGATGGCGGGTTGTGTGATCGACAACAGGTCATTGTTGCCGCGTAAATCGCTGCGCCATGCCGCGAATCGTTCGCCCCGGAATTGCGCCTCGCTCAAGGCGTGTCGCTGAATCATCGTGCCCATGGCGCCGTCGAGAATCACCAGGCGCTCTTGCAGGAGCGCCAAGAACACTTTTGCCCGAGCAACCTGCTGCCCTGTCGCCATGTCAGGCCACCTGCGCTTCGACCGATCGAGGCCGGAGACCCAAGGCATGGCAAATGGCGTAGGTCAGTTCCGCGCGATTCAGCGTATAGAAATGGAATTCCTCGACGCCGTGCTCGCGCAGGCGCTGGACCTGTTCGATCGCCACGTTCGCGGCAATCATCCGCCGCGTCTCCGCATCGTCATCCAATCCATCGAAGCGCTGGCGCAGCCATGCCGGCACGGACGCACCGCAACGATCGGCAAAGCGCAGCAGCTGTGGAAAACGCGTAATCGGCAAAATGCCCGGTACGAGCCGCGCGCGAATCCCCGCGGCGGCACATCGATCGCGATACCGCAAAAATACGTCTGTCTCGAAGAAAAACTGGGTGATTGCACGGCTGGCACCGGCGTCCACCTTGCGTTTCAAGTTCTCCAGGTCCGCATCGACGCTGCCGGACTCCGGGTGGCCTTCCGGGTACGCCGCCACCGACAGGTCGAATTTCCCGACTCCCGCGAGTCCCTCGACCAGATCGGACGCATAGGCAAAACCACCGGCGTAGGGACGATAGCGTCCGTCCGGCGACAGTTGGGCCGCAGGCGCATCGCCGCGCAAGGCGACTAAGTTCCGCACTCCCTGCTGCCAATAGTCCCGTGCGATGCGCAGCACCTCGGCGCGCGATGCGCCCACGCAAGTCAAATGAGGCGCCACCGTGAGATTGGTCTCGCGCAGGATTCGCAGCACGCAGTCATGTGTTCGGGTGCGCGTCGAGCCGTCCGCGCCGTAAGTCACCGACACGAAATTCGGCTGCAAGGGAGCGAGCCGCTGGACGGATTCCCACAGCTGCCGCCCCATGGGCTCATCGCCGGGGGGGAAAAACTCAAATGACACGGCCACTGGATTCGACACCGCACGCTCGCTCGGAGGTTCTCGACTGACAGGATGCAGGAGCCTAAGCTATGATCCAAGCTCATTATTCTCATACAAAGGATGAATCCGGCTCATGTCATCGACGGCATTGGAGCTTCGGCACCTGGAAACCCTGCTGGCGTTGGCCGAGTGCGGCAGCCTGTCAAAGGCGGCGGCACGCCTGTTTCTGACCCAATCCGCGCTGTCGCACCAGCTGAAAGCGCTCGAAAGTCACTATGGGGCGGCGGTGGTCGAAAAAAACGTGCGGCCCTTGAGGTTTACAGCCATTGGTCAGCGCTTACTCACCCTGGCGCGCGCGGTCTTGCCGCAGGTGGGCGAAGCGGGAAGGGACGTGGCCCGCCTGGCCCAGGGTCATGCCGGACCCCTGCGCGTGGCGGTGCAATGCCACAACTGCTTCGACTGGCTGATGCCGGCCATGGATGCCTATCGGTCTCTATGGCCGGAAGTCGAGCTCGACATCATCTCCGGCTTCGTCGTCGATCCGCTGCCGCTTCTCGATCGCGGCGAGGCCGAACTCGCCATCATCCATGATCCTCAGGCACCGCACCCGAACGTGGTTTTCAGCCCCCTGTTTCGCTATGAAAGCGTCGCACTGATGAGCCCACGACATCGGTTGGCGGCCAAGCCATGTCTCGAGCCGGCTGATTTCGCGGAAGAAACGCTGATCACCTATCCCGTGCCGGACGAGATGCTGGATGTGATGAAGCACTGTTTGACGCCGGCCGCGATCAACCCCAAACGGCGCACGGCTGAATTGACCGTGGCCATACTGCAGCTGGTCGCCAGCGGCCGCGGTATCGCCGCGCTGCCGTCCTGGACGGTGGGCAACTACATCGAGCGCGGTTATGTGGTGTCCCGCCCCATTGGCCAAAGCGGCCTGCGCTGCGAACTCTATGCCGCGACCACCCGCGCCGGCGCCGACGCCTCGTACATAAGAGAGTTCATCGCCTTGACCCGCACCCAGAGCCTCACCGAGTTGGCGGGAGTCTCGGCCCTATAGGCCTGCGGGTAAGACGGTGTCGGATCGGCAAAAGAACAGATGCGCGGGCAGAACGTTGAGGGGCTCGAACTGGTGGCGCACATAGCGAAAGATCCGCCGCAGATCTTGGAGAACACGGGTCGAAAACTGATAGACGAGAAAGGAACCGTGCGGTTCGAGCACACTCCACGTGCTGCGCAGGATGCGCTCGCGCACCGGCGCGGAAATGGTGCTGAAGGGAATGCCCGAGATGACGTAGCTCGCTCTCTCATGGCCGTGCTGCCGTAGGATCTCGACGACCGACTCCGCGGAAGCTTCGACCACGTGAAGGCGCTCATCCTCGGTCGTTGCGCGCAGGAAGCCCACGAATTCCGGATTGGTTTCTATGGCGATGAGGCTCGCGTCGGGGCGCATGCGCCGCAGGATTTCCGCCGTAATGCCGCCGACGCCGGGGCCGTATTCCACGATCACGCGTGCCCGCGCCCAGTCGATCGGCTCCAGCAGCTGTTTGATCAAGAACCGAGAGCTCGGAACGATCGAGCCGAGCATTCGGGGGTGGCGAAAGAAATTGCGCGCAAACAGCAAGGCAGGCCCGCTCGGCGTCCTGTTCGGGATGCGCTGTCTGTTCGATACGCTACGTTCCGTCCGGCTGGTGCTATTCATTTGAGAGAACTCTCGACATATCGTGTGTTAGTCCCCGGGCACGCGCCTCGCGTTCAATGGGCCGTGCGTGCCGCGACGTAAGACAATACCTACATGAAGATCATCGTGATCGCTAATGGTGCGAAGGTGCCTTCCGCTCCTTATCATCATTCTTTGAATAAGGCGAAATCATCCTCTCCAACTTAGTTTACGGGAATGTCATGACCACCAAACTACCTGCGGCAGTGACCGCCTATCTGGCCGCGGACAAAGCGCGAGACTTGGACAAGCTCTGCCAGTGCTTCACCAACGACGCACAGGTGCACGATGAAAGCCGCCAGTACCAAGGCCACGATTCCATACGGTCGTGGAAAGAGCAGGCCGACGCCAAGTACCAATATACCGTAGAACCTCTCGACGTGGCCGTCACCGAGAGGAACGTCAAACTGCACGCTCGCATAACCGGTAACTTCCCCGGCAGTCCCACCGAGCTCCATTACACCTTCGTGCTCGCAAACGGCAAAATCCAATCGCTGGCCATTCATTGAGCGTACCCGCGAACGGCGCCGCTCGGTGGAATTCGCTCACACGTCCGGCTGGGTCGATTTGCTTGCCGCGCGAATTTTGATGACCTTCGCGGTACGCAACCAGTCTTGATTGGCGGCACGACGGGTATCAGGCAGCTTTAGGTAGTACTGTAAGTGCGGATGAGTCTTAACGAAGACAAATAGTCTGCCTCTCGGCACTACGCGTTCAGTCATGTGCATCGCATCATAAACGGGGCTGCGGTAGGCTACTTTCAAGACCAAGACGCTGATGTCGGTCATTGTCGACAAATCATGTAGGAGTCGGGGTGCGGGCCTTGACGCTGCCTGATCAATTGCGTGGAAGCCGGCGCCGAACGCGCGCTTCCAACCGCCGTGCGGTTGCGCCGAATAATCGTCCTCCCCAGCGATGGGCTTTGCGCTGCAGCTTGGCGCGTCGCTGCGTCAGTCGACGAACCAATGCGTCGACCGCGGCGCCCCCTGACCGGCCGTGTTGAATTATCTTGTCATGCAACAATGCCAGATCGTGATCATCGCCAAGACAGTCGGCCAGGCGAATTGATTTCTTACAAGTCTTGCCCAGGTGCTCGTGCATCAGCGGCGCAAGGAATTTTAGCTGGCCGGCGAAGTATTTCACTTGCTTGCGCCATTCGTGCAATCGATCGCGGCTGCGCTGCTGCTCGGCCGCCGTCATTGCACGGCGACACGTCCGATAAGCGCGCTTCACGGCTTTCGCCAGATCCGCTCCGGCCGGTTGCGACGGGGGCGGCATGGGCATGTGCCGCGCCACTGCGCCCACCAACCGGGCGCTCGACAACAGCGCTTTGCGACGCAATTGCCCGCGCCGCTCGCGGCATTCCTGCCGCAGCGCCGAGCGGATCGATCTGTAAATCGTCTTGCCTCCGCCCGAGCGCGGGCAAAGGCCATCGAGCGCTTGCACTAGTACTGCGGCATCGCGCACGGCTACCAATGGCCGTGCGGCATCACGCAGTCGCGCATTCTCCCGATGATACGCATCCTCGCCCAAGGACTTGCGCAGCAGACGCAGCAGCGCGCGACAATGCTTCAAGCGCGCGCGTATGTCGTGAATGCACCGGTCTGAACGGTTCCCGTGTCTCAGCCCCCGGACGGCTCGACCGAGTTCCTCCGCCAACTCCTGGCGCACCGCGTCCATCCCGTCTCCGCCACATCCGCCGGCAATTGGCATCGAGAATACGCTGGTTTCGGGAACCAGACATATCCTACACTGCTGCGTTCCAAGACGATGACGGACTCGTCTACGGCGAGAGAGCATGACGAATTCTGCGGAAACGACGACCGAACGATGCGACGTAGCGGTGATCGGCGGCGGCCCCGCCGGCAGTACCGCCGCGGCGTTGTTGGCGCGGCGCGGCTATCGAGTGATCGCCCTGGAGAAGGCCCGCCACCCCCGTTTCCACATCGGCGAATCGCTGCTGCCGATGAATCTGCCGATATTCGAGCGGCTCGGCGTTCTGGACAAGGTGCGCGCCCTGGGCGTGTTCAAGCCGGGCGCGGATTTCGAAGCGGACAACGAGCGCGGCTACAACACCTATGCGTTCGCCCGCGCGATCGGCAATAGTCCGCCGCACGCATACCAGGTGTGGCGGCAGGATTTCGACAAGATGCTCTACGAGCATGCCCGCGGCTGCGGCGCGGATGCCCGCGAGGGCCATGAAGTGGTGGCGGTCGAGCAGATGGGCCCGCGTGAATCGCGGCTCGATGTGCGTGCCGACGACGGCCGCAGCTACTGCGTTCAAACGCGTTATGTGGTCGATGCCAGCGGCCGCGACGCATTCGTCTCGACAAAAAAGAGATTGCGGCGCAAGAATGATCAACATCAAAGCGCGGCCATATTCGGCCACTTCCGCGGTGCGGAACGGCGCGCGGGCGAGGACGCGGGCAACATCAGCATCTATAGCTTCGAGCATGGCTGGATGTGGATGATTCCGCTGCCCGACGGCGTGATGAGCGTCGGTGCCGTCTGCCGGCCTGACTACCTCAAGCAGCGCAAGGGGCGCACTCTGGAGTTCCTGTTCGACACGCTGAGGCGGAGCCCGGCGCTGTGGCGGCGCGTCCAGCACGCCGCGCTGATCGACGACGAGGTGCGCGTCACCGGCAACTATTCCTACGACTCGACGCGGATGGGGGGCCCGGGCTGGGTGCTGATCGGCGATGCCTTCGCATTCCTCGATCCGGTGTTCTCCTCCGGCGTCTACCTCGCGATGAGCGGCGCAGAACAGGCGGCGGAAGCGGTGGACTCTGCGTTGCGCGACCCGTCGCGCGAGGCGGCACTGTTGCGCAGGCTGGAAAAGCGTCAGCGCGCCGGCATGGCCCGTTTCTCGTTCTTCATCTACCGCTTCAATGGCCCGGTGATGCAACAGATGTTCCGCCAGCCGCGCAACACATGGCAGCTGGAACAGGGCGTGATCTCGATGCTCGCCGGCGACCTGTTCGACACACCCAAGGTAGTGTGGCGCCTGAAGCTGTTCAAGCTGGTGTATGCCATCAGCGGCCTGCGCGATTGGCGGCGCTGGCGTGCCGAGCACAAGTACCGTCTGGCGCAGGCGCGCACTCAATTCACGGGCGGCAATACGCCGCTGGACAAGATCTAAATTCCGGCAATCGCCGTCTTAGGTTCGGGCAACCGCCGGCGCGGAAGCGCTTATTGCGCCGCACCATCCCATGGCGCCCGGCGCGTCGTCCGCCGGCTTGCTTTTCACGGGGGACGGCCGCAATTTAGCGACCGCTGCTCGAACAACGATAAGGGGAATCATCATGCGCATCGATCGCCGACTGATCCTGGGCCTGGGCATTGCCGTCATCATGAGTGTCGCCGCGATCGGTTCGTACGCGGACGAGACTTGCAATTCGCCCTACATGTCGGGGCTGATCAAAGGCCAGGAAGATTTCGTGCACGTGTGGACGCTCGGGGTGCCGGGCATGGGTGACGGATCGGACAAGCTGGTCACGATTGATGTGACACCCGCCTCAAAGACTTATGGGAAAGTGATTCACAAGATTTCCGTCGGCGGCCGCGGTGAAGCGCATCACATGGGGTTCACGGACGATCGCAAGTATCTCTGGGCCGGCGGTCTCGACGACAGCAAGATCTACGTCTTCGATGTGGGCACCCGCCCGTCTCATCCGAAGCTCGTCAAGACGATCGACGATCTCCCGGCGAAGACCGGCTACGCGGGACCGCACACGTATTACGCACTGCCCGGCCGCATGCTGATCGGCAATTTATCGAACGTCGCGGACAAGGGCGGCGTCACCGGCATGGCGGTCTACAACAACAAGGGCGACTTCGTCGCCAAGTACGACATGCCGGCCTCCACCATCAAACAGATCAAGGGCGATGGCTATGGCTACGACATTGCGGTGAATCCCGCGAAGAACGCCCTACTGACCTCGAGTTTCACCGGCTGGAACAACTACATGCGTGATCTCGGCGAGGTCGTGAAGGACCCCGAGGCGATGAAGCATTTCGGCAACACCATGGTGATGTGGAATTTGAAAACCATGGAACCGGAACAGATTCTCGCCGTGCCGGGCGCGCCATTGGAGATTCGCTGGGCGCTGCCCGAGGGCCAAAATTGGGCGATCACGGCGGCGGCGCTGACCTCGCAACTGTGGCTGGTCAAGCGCGACGCTCATGGGTCTTGGACAGCCAAGGACGTCGCGGCGATCGGCGACCCCGCCAAGATTCCTTTGCCCGTGGATATTTCGATCACGGCCGATGCGAAGGGTCTGTGGGTGAACACCTTCATGGACGGCACCACGCATTATTTCGATCTCACCGATCCCGAGCATCCGCGGCAAACCTACACCAAGCACACCGGTGCACAGGTGAACATGGTGTCGCAGAGCTGGGACGGGCGCCGCGTTTACATCACCTCGAGCTTGCTGTCGAAGTGGGATAAGACGGGCAAGGACAACGAGCAGTTCCTGCGCGCATTCCATTGGGACGGCCACGAACTCAACTTGGCGTTCGAGGTCGACTTCACCCAGGAACGGCTCGGCCGTCCCCATCATATGAAGTTCACCGCGAATCCACAGCGCGTGGCCTCGCTGACGGGCGCATCCCTGCGCTGATGCACCGAACCCGGGTCGCCGCGGGTGCCATAGCGACGGTGCTGTTCGCCGCCGCGGGGGTGGCGAACGGCACTGAAGACCCCGGCAAGGCGGCGGCGCCGCGCATGGAATTCATGCCGCCGCCGCCGGGCAGCTATCACCTCCAGAAGATCCAGCCGATAGCGGACGCCGTATTGCTCGATAGCACGGGCCTTACCGTTCGACTCTCGGCGCTGACGCAGGGCAAGATCACCCTGCTGACCTTTTTCTACACGTATTGCGTCGACCCCTTGGGCTGCCCCTTCGCGCACGCGACACTGGCCGATTTGCGCGATCGCGTGGCCGGCGACCGCGCGCTCGCGGGACGCGTGCGTTTCGTCAGCGTCAGCTTGGATCCGACCCACGACACGCCCGCGGCCATCGCGAGCTATGGCCAAGAATTCACGGCCGATCCGAAATTCGAGTGGCGCTTCGTGACGGCGCGCCGCGTGCCGGAGCTGCTGCCCGTGCTCGACGACTTCGGGCAGGACGTGAGCGTGGATTTGGACCAAGACGGCCGCGCGACTCGCACCTTGCATCACATGCTGAAAATGTTTCTGATAGACGCCCGCGGCGAGGTACGGGAGATTTATTCGCTGGCATTCTTACAGCCGCAGGTGATGTTCAATGACATCAAGACGCTGGCGCTGGAGACGAGTCCTAGTTCGAGGCCGGATTCGGGGGCGCGGCGCCTCTCGCCGGCGCTTGCAGCTCGTAGCCGTCAGTGAGCGTATTCAGAAATGCCACGATATCCTTGATGTCGGCTTCGCTCAACGCCGGCGCAGCGCCGGGTACTCGATCGAAGGGAGGCTGGGTGTCGAGATTGCCCCGGTACTGCGCCGGCAAGTCGTCGAATTTCATGGTGATCCCGCCGGGCCCGCGGGGGTACCATTTCTGCGGCTGCGTGTCGCGCTCGGCATAAAAGCGCACGACGTCCGCCAAGCGGTGGAACACCCCATTATGCAAGTACACCCGGCGAGCCGCGGCATTGCGCAATGACGGAGTACGGAACAAGCCGCAGTATTCCTTCCTATCCGCCAAATCGGTACGCAGCGGTCCGCACAGTCCAAGGTCGTAATAGCGCCGGTCCGAATTCGCAGGAACCCCTGGGTTGCGCGGTGCGCCGACGGCGGCGTAACCGAAATCCGTGAACTGCGGAAACGCGCCGTTTCGCACGGCGCTCGGATGACAGCGCGCGCAGTTGCCTTTTGCCGGATCGTTGAACGCGGCTAGACCTCGCATCTCCTCGCCGCTCAATGATGTCTCATGGCGTAACCATGCGTCGTACTTGCTGCTATACGGATAAAACTCCGCGGGGCTTTGCTGAAACGTCTCCAGGGCCATCAGCACTGCCTTGAACGCCAATGCCTTGTCATCGAACACCTGGTCGCCGAAGGTCTCGCGAAACTGCGCTGCATACGCCGCGCGCTGCACTCTCGCTACTACCGCGTCGGCGCCTGCGTTGGCCATCTCGAAGGGCGACAACAGCGGCAGCCGCGCTTGATCATGAGCCGATTGCACGCGACCGTCCCAGGTGCGCCCGCCGGCCGGGCCTTGGTCGATGCCGTCATCCCCCTCATCGTCGAAGTAATGTTCGGTGAACGGCGGAACGTTTTGCGCGTACATCAACGAGGGCACGGCGCGCATGCCGAGGCGCCGCCCGTCGCTGCCGCCGCGCTGCACCGGCGAATCGTCCGGCGGACCAAAGGCCCGCGCCGGATCGTGACAGCTGGCGCATGCCATCTTGCCCGACGCGGACAGTGACTCATCGAAGAACAGCGCACGCCCGATATCCGTCAGCGCCGCCGCCGAGGGAACTTTCTCGAAGGTATTGGCGTAGAAGGGCGCATCGGCGGCGGCAACGCCGATTCCGGCCGCAACGGCGCACAACCATGCGGCCCCCGCCGTCACGGCGCCAAATCTGATGGAGCTTCGGCGCTTTCCCGGGCACCAGTCGCGGATGTGGCGGGGCAAGTGCATCACGCGGTCAAGCAGGCCCGCCGACGGCTCAGTGCACCGAGCTACCGCTGTCGCTCGTGACGCCCGTATTGAATAATTGCGCGACATCCACCGCATCGAACACATAGGCGCGGTTGCAGAAATCGCAGCGCACTTCAACTTCCCCGCGTTCAGCCAGCACCGAACGGGTTTCAGCGTCGCCCAGGCTCTGCAACATGCGGCTGACGCGCTCGCGCGAACATCGGCAACGAAAATAAACCGGCGCCGCTTCGAACAGGCGGACGTCATCTTCATTGAACAGCCGGTGCAGAATGTCGGCGTCGGCCAGCGTCCGCAACTCCTCCGGCGTGAGGGTCTCCCCGATCAGCTGCACGCGCCGCCACGCGTCCTCCACAGCCGCGGCATCCACGGCGTCGGCCCCGGGCGTCGCGTCTGCAACGGGAAGCTTCTGCAGCAGCATCCCGGACACGCCGAGCGCATCGGCATGCAGCCAGAGCCGCGTCGGTAACTGCTCGGAGTTCTCGAAATAGACCTGCAGGGATTCGGCCAGGCGCCCGCCCGTAATGGGCACGATTCCCTGATAGCGTTGCGCGCCGTCGTCGGTTTCCAAGGTGACGGTGATATTGCCGGCGCCGATCAGATCGGCGATCCGCTCAGGGCCCGCGTCGATGCCGGTGCTCTCGCTCCGATGAGCGCCTTCCCGGTATCGAGCGAGCCCCCGGACTCCGAGGCCGCCGGTACATTGCGCCAATACAAGATGCACGGGCCCGTCGCCCTGCAGTTGCAGCGATAGAACGCCCTCGAACTTGACCGTCGCCGCCAGGAGCAGAGAAGCGGCCACCGCCTCGCCCAAGGTGTCGCGGATCGGTGCCGGATACTCGCGATGCTCGATCAACGCGTGCCAGGCCGTATCGAGGTGCACCAAGTGTCCACGAATCGGGTATCGCTCGAACATGAAGCGATGCAAGCAGTCGCGGTCATGCATCTTAAGCGCCACCACCCAGCTTGAGCTTCAGCAATTCGTTGAGTTGCGCCGGGTTCGCCTTGCCTTCCGTCGCCTTCATCACCTGCCCGACGAAGAAGCCGAACAATTTATCCTTGCCCGAACGGTAATCGGCGAGCTGTTTGGGATTGGCGGCGATCACGGCGTCGATCACTCCTTCAATGGCGCCGGAGTCCGTGATCTGCTCGAGACCCTTCGCCTCGATGATGGCGTCCGCGGACTCGCCTCCGGACCACATCGCCTCGAATACCTCCTTGGCGATCTTGCCGGAGATGGTCTGATCGACGATTCGCGCCAGCAGGCCGCTCAGTTGCGCGGGAGTGACGCGTGAGGCCGTGATCTCGATATTGTCTCGATTCAGGGCGCTCGACAATTCGCCCATGACCCAATTCGCAGCCAGCTTGGCATGCGCAGCGCCATTGCCGGTCTTGGCATCGAGCAGGGCCGCGACCTCCTCGAAATACGCGCCGAGCTCGCGGCTCGCGCTCAGGACCCCGGCATCGTACGCCGAGAGGCCCAGATCCCGCGCGAAGCGCGCGGCCTTCTCATCGGGCAACTCCGGCAGCGTCGCCCGCACCGCGTCGATGAACGACTCGTCGATCTGCACCGGCAGGAGATCGGGATCGGGGAAATAGCGATAGTCGTTGGCCTCTTCCTTGGAGCGCATCGAGCGAGTCTCGTCCTTGTCCGAATCGTACAGCCGCGTCTCCTGCACCACCGTGCCGCCGCTCTCCAGCAAGTCGATCTGCCGCGCGACTTCGTAGTTGATCGCCTTCTCGACGAATCGAAAGGAGTTCAAATTCTTGATCTCCGCGCGGGTGCCGAATTTTTCGCGGCCCCTGGGGCGCACCGAGACATTGGCGTCGCAGCGAAACGACCCCTCTTGCATGTTGCCGTCGCAGATCTCGAGGTAGCGCACCAAGGTATGGATCTTCTTCATGTACGCCACCGCCTCCTTTGCTCCGCGCATGTCGGGCTCGGAGACGATCTCGAGCAGCGGTGTGCCGGCGCGATTCAAATCGATGCCGGTGGCATTGGCAAGGCCCTCATGCAGCGACTTTCCGGCATCCTCCTCGAGATGCGCGCGCGTGACGCCGATGATCTTGACGGCGCCATCGTCGAGCATGACCTTGAGCTTGCCCTTCTTGACCACCGGCAGCTCGTACTGACTGATCTGGTAGCCTTTCGGCAAATCGGGATAGAAATAATTCTTGCGGGCAAATACCGAATGGCGCGCCACCTCGGCGCCGATGCTCAGCCCGAATTTGACCGCCATGCGCACCGCTTCCGCATTCAGCACCGGCAGCACGCCGGGATAGGCCAGATCAACCAAGCTGGCTTGCGTGTTCGGAGGTGCGCCATATGCCGTCGCGCTCCCCGAGAAAATCTTCGACTTCGTGGCGAGCTGCGCATGTATCTCGAGCCCGATGACTACTTCCCAGTCGGCCATCACTCGTACCCTCGCGGCGAACGACTGTGCCAATCGGTGGCTTGCTGGAATAGATGCGCTGCGTTCAAGAGTTTCGCTTCGGAAAAATGCGGGCCGATCAACTGCAAACCCATCGGCAATCCCTCGATGAACCCGCAGGGCAACGACAGCCCGGGCAGCCCGGCTAGATTGGCGCCGATGGTATAGATGTCATTCAGATACATGGTGACCGGATCGTCGATCTTCGCGCCGATGGCAAAGGCGGGAGTCGGCGTGGTGGGCCCGATCAAGAGGTCAACCTGCTCGAAGGCCGCTCGAAAATCGTCGGTGATCAGGCGGCGCACCTTCTGAGCCTTCAAATAGTAGGCATCGAAATACCCGGCTGACAGCACGTACGTGCCCGTCATGATGCGCCGCTTGACCTCGGCGCCGAAACCCTCGCCTCGCGAACGCTTGTACAAATCCAACAAATCCGTAGGGTTCTCGCAACGATAGCCGAAGCGCACGCCGTCGAAGCGCGACAGATTGGACGAGCACTCGGCCGGCGCGACCACATAATAGGTGGGCACCGACAACGGCAGGTGCGGCAAGCTGACTTCGACGGTTTCCGCCCCGAGGCCTCGGTAGATCTTCAACGCGTCGCCGATCAGCGACGCATTGCGAGCCTCCAAGCCGTCGAAAAACTCGCGCAGCAGACCGATCTTCAGGCCCTTGAGCGGCTCCCGAAGGGCGGCGGGGTAGTCGGGAACCGGAGCATCGATGCTGGTTGAATCTCGAGGATCGAATCCGGCCATGGCCTGTAGGACGATCGCGGCGTCCGCGGCACTCCTGGCAAAGACTCCGGCCTGGTCGAGACTCGATGCGAAGGCAATCATCCCGTAGCGAGACACGCGTCCATAGGTCGGTTTCACGCCGGTCACGCCGGTCAACGCGGCAGGCTGACGGATCGACCCGCCGGTATCGGTGCCCGTGGTGAACGCAGCTAGGCGCGCCGCCGCCGCCGCCGCCGATCCCCCGGATGATCCGCCCGGGACTTTGCTCGTATCCCAGGGATTTTTGACGGGTCCGTAGAAGCTCGTCTCGTTGGAGGAACCCATGGCGAACTCATCCATATTGGCCTTGCCCAGCATGACGGTGCCGGCCGCCTTCAGCCGCGCGACGACCGTGGCGTCGTAGGGCGCTACGAAATTGTCCAGCATGCGCGAACCGCAGCTGGTGCGTACCCCGTCGGTGCAGAAAATGTCTTTATGAATGAGGGGGATGCCGAGCAAGGGGCCCTTTTCGCCCGCGGCGCGGCGGCGATCGGCTGCGGCCGCCGCCAGCAGCGCCTGCTCGGCCGTGAGCGTGATCAGCGCATTCAAGGCAGGATTCAGGCGCTCGATCCGGGCCAGAAACAGGCGCGTGAGCTCGACGCTCGAAATCTCCCCCGAACTTAAGCTTCGGCCAAGCTCGCCGATGGAAAGAGTGTGCAACATCGTCACCTAAGAATAGCAGGCCTGACCGGAATCGCCTGCCCCTACTCGATCACGCGCGGCACGACATACAGGCCGGCTTGCACGGCCGGCGCATTGGCCTGGTACTTTTCATGCTCGTCGGTCTCCGACACCACGTCGGGCCGCAGGCGCTGGTGCTGGCCATCGAGAGGATGTGCCATGGGTTCCACATTGCCGATTTGCGCTCGCGATAATTCGTCGACGAAATCCACGATGCTGGACAGGCTGGTCACGTAGACCGGCATCTCTCGTTCGGTGATCGACAGCCGTGCGAGGTGCGCGATCTTTTCGACGTCTTGGCGGGTCAGGCTCATAGGATTGCCCAAAAGTGCGTGCCATCTCACGCAAAATAAGCGTGACGAATGATACACGTTGCCTTGCTGAATGTCGTGTCGGTTGTTACATTAGCCCAACTTTTTTTACCCCCTTTCGCAAGAAAAAATACCCCATGTTCAAACGCCTTAGAGGCTATTTCTCCAATGACCTCTCAATCGATCTTGGAACGGCCAACACGCTGATTTACGTTCGCGAACGCGGCATCGTTCTCAACGAGCCGTCGGTGGTCGCGGTGCAGGACGAACCCACTCGAGGCGGCAAAATCATCGTCGCGGTCGGTGTGGAAGCCAAAAACATGCTGGGACGAACCCCGGGGCATATCACCGCGGTTCGGCCGATGAAGGATGGGGTCATTGCGGATTTCACGTACACCGAAAAAATGCTGCAGTACTTCATCAAGAAGGTGCACGGCAACCGGTTCCTGAGCCCGAGCCCCCGGGTTCTGGTGTGCGTGCCTTTTGGCTCCACCCAAGTGGAGCGGCGTGCCATCAAAGAATCGGCCGAGGGCGCCGGCGCGCGCAGCGTGGATATCGTCCCTGAACCCATGGCCGCGGCGGTCGGCGCCGGCCTCCCGGTTCAGGAGGCGCGCGGTTCCATGGTGCTCGACATCGGCGGCGGCACCTCCGAGGTGGCGGTCATCTCACTGAACGGCATCGTCTATGCGGCCAGCGTTCGCATCGGCGGCGACAAATTCGACGAAGCGATCACCAACTACGTGCGGCGCAACTACGGCATCTTGATCGGTGAAGCGACGGCTGAGCGCATCAAGTTGGAAATCGGCTCCGCCTATCCGGGCCAGACGGTGCGGGAAATTTCGGTCAAGGGCCGCAATTTGTCCGAAGGCGTGCCCCGCAGCTTCACCTTGAACTCGAACGAAATATTGGAGGCGCTGCAGGAGCCGCTGCAAGGCATCGTGGGCGCGGTCAAACAAGCGCTCGAGCAAACGCCGCCCGAGCTCGGCGCCGACGTCGCCGAACGCGGCATCGTGCTCACCGGCGGCGGCGCCTTGCTGCGCGACGTGGATAAATTGCTGATGGAAGAGACCGGCCTGCCCGTGGTGGTTGCGGATGATCCGCTGACCTGCGTGGCGCGCGGCGGCGGGCGTATCCTCGAGCTTACCGAGGAGCATGGTCCGGGCATCTTCGGACTGGAGTAATGCAAGCGACTAGGGATACTTCCGCCCATGGTCGCCTTTCGTAGCGCCGACACATCCGGTCGAACGACGGGACTCCTGCTCCGCTGCGTGCTGTATTCCCTGCTGGCGTTGGGATTGATTATCGTGGACAAGCGCTACGATCACCTGGGCAGGATTCGCCGGCTGCTCTCGATCGTCGCCTACCCCGTGCAAATCGCGGTCGCCAGCCCCTTCGAGGGTTGGGACTGGTTTCGCGAAAGCGTGTCGTCCCGCGGAGCCCTCCGCGCCGACAAGGCCAAGCTCGAGGCGGAGCTGCGTGTGGCGCAATTCCGCCTGCAGCGCTATGAGGCGCTGGAGGCGGAGAGCCAGCGCCTGCGTGGGCTGCGGAACAATACCGCGGGGATCACGGACCGGTTCCTCATCGGCGATGTCATGGACCTCGATTTGGACGCCTTCCGCGAGCGAGTGCTGGTCGACAAGGGCGCGCAGGACGGGGTATTCGTCGGGCAAGCCGTATTGGACTCGGGTGGAGTGTTCGGGCAGGTCGCCCGCGTGGGTCAACTGACCGCAGAGGTGATCCTGGTCAGCGACGCGACGCACGCGATACCGGTGCAGATCAATCGAAATGGATTGCGCACCATTGCCGTGGGCACGGGCGATATGGGCCGGCTCAAGCTGCCCTACCTTCCGACGAGCGCCGATGTGATCTCCGGGGATCTCTTGGTGACCTCCGGGCTCGGCGGTGGATTCCCGGCCGGCTATCCGGTGGGTACCGTGGCAGAAGTCAAGCGAGATTCCGCCCAGTCCCTTGCGGACGTCGATGTAAAACCCGCCGCCGCACTCGATCGGTCGCGCGAGCTGATGTTCGTCTGGCTCAAGACGCAGGCATCGTCGCCCGCACCCGCTACATCCGCCGCGCCGGCGCAGCCGCAGTCGCAAAGCACGGCCGCAATGCCCGCCAAGACTCCGCCGCCCGCTAAAAATCCGCCGCCTGCGAAGACAGCGCCGCCTGCGGGAGCGAACGACGAATGATGCGCGATACTCGCATCCGTCGGTTGCCCATGGCCCTGTCGGCGCTCGTCGCGCTGGCGCTGGCGGTTTTACCCCTGCCCTCGATGCTGGAATCGCTTCGTCCGGACTTTTTGGTGCTGGTGGTCTTTTACTGGTCCATCGAGTTGCCTCGGGCCGGGGGGCTCACGCTGGCATTCATGGCGGGTCTCGCGCTCGATGTGATCCACGGCGTGGTGCTCGGTCAGCACGCGCTCGCGCTCACGCTGATGGCCGCGTGGGCGACGCACCTCCGGCTGCGCCTGCGAGTATTCTCGATGCTTTCGCAATGCCTGACCATATTCGCCTTGTTGACCGGGTATCAGTTCATCCTGTTCTGGGTCGACGGCGCCACCGGCAATCCCGTGACCGCGTTCGGCCGCTGGCTCGCTCCCGTCATCGGGGCATTGCTGTGGCCGGTGCTGGCCGGCATATTGAGGCGTCTGCATGAACGCTGACGCCGAACGGAGCCGGTAGCGTGGTTCGCCGCGTCCGCATCAAAGACCACTGGGGTGAGCAGCGGATCTTCACGATTCGCAGCATCGTCGCCGCCGTATGCGTGAGCGTGCTGCTCCTGACCGTCGCCTCGCGCCTCTTCTATCTGCAGGTGCTGAGGCACAACTATTACGCGGAACTCTCGCAGGGAAATCGGGTGCGCACCGATCCAATTCCGCCCAGCCGCGGCCTGATCCTCGACCGGCACGGAGTGGTCATGGCCGAGAATCTTCCGGCGTTTCAGCTGGAATTGGTCCGAGAACAAGTCGGCGGCATTCCGGAGATCGACGCCACTCTGGCTCGCCTGGTGGCCATCGGTTTGCTCGATGCTGAAGACACCAACAGCATCAAACGCACCATCCTGTCGCATCATGTCTACGAAAGCGTGCCGGTCAAGCTGCAGCTGGACGATGAGGAAATGGCGCGCTTCGCGGTGCATCGCTACGAATTCACGGGGGTGGACATCCGCACTCGCTTGTCCCGGCACTACCCCTTCGGTCCAATGGCCGTGCACGCGCTCGGCTACGTCGCTGCGATCAGCGAGCAAGACCTCAAGCACATCGATTCTGCCGCGTACGCGGGCACCACGCTGATCGGCAAATTAGGGGTCGAAGGCGCCTACGAGAGCCTGCTGCACGGAACCCCGGGATACCGCGAAGTGTTGGTCAATGCGGCCGGCCGGCCGGTCGAACGCCAGGGGGCCTTTACGCCCAAATTGAATGTACGCCAGCCCGTCGCCGGCGCGGATCTGATCCTCAGCATCGACATGCGCGTGCAACGGGCCGCAGAGGAGGCTTTGACGGGCAAACGCGGCGCGGCCATCGCCATCGATCCGCACACGGGCGACGTCGTCGCCCTCGCCAGCACGCCGGGATTCGATCCCAACGCGTTCGCACGCGGCCTCACGACCAAGCAGTTCGACGCCCTGCAAAACGATATCGACAAGCCGCTCATCAACCGCGCGCTGCGCGGCGCCTACCCGCCCGGCTCGACCGTCAAGCCATTTTTCGCGATGGCCGCATTGAAATACGGCGTCATGACCCCGGAACAGACCATATTCTGCCCCGGCCACTTCAGCCTTCCCGGCAGCAGGAACGTATTCCGCGACTGGAAGCCCAAGGGTCACGGCACCCTCGCGATGCGCCACGCCATCATGCAATCCTGCGACGTGTACTTCTACACGGTCGCGAGCAGGCTCGGCATCGACCGCATGCATGAATTCATGAGCATATTCGGTTTCGGCGAGATCACCGGAATCGACATTCCGGGCGAAAAGCCGGGTTTGATGCCCTCCACCGACTGGAAACGCCATGCCTACAAGCGCGCCGCCGAGCAGGTGTGGTTCCCGGGCGAAACCATCAGTGTGGGCATCGGTCAAGGTTATATGCTGGCAACACCCATGCAACTCGCCCATGCCGTATCGGCCATCGCATCGCGCGGTGAGATCTACAAGCCAAGACTGGTTTCGGCAGTGCGTGCCGCCGGATCGACGACGCTCACAACGCGTCCGGTTCAGCCCGAGCCCACGCTGACCGCGGTCAGTCGCGATCAATGGCAAGTTGTCGTGGACGGCATGGAGTTGGCGACCGGGCCGGGCGGCACGGCGGCGGTCGCGACCGCAGGAACGCCGTACAAGATCGCCGGCAAAACCGGTTCTGCGCAGGTTTTTACCATCGCTCAGAACGAGAAATACCACGAGAAGGATTTGGCCGAGCGCTTACTCGATCATGCGCTGTTCATATCCTTCGCTCCCGCCGAAGACCCGAAGCTGGCGGTGGCCGTATTTGTCGAAAATGGTAAGCATGGCGGCAGCACCGCCGCACCGATTGCCCGCAAGATGTTCGACGCCTATCTGTTGCCGGATAAGGCGCCGGTCGCGGATAAAGTGCCCGCTCTGGGAAAGGTCCTATGATTTTCGATGAGTTCTCGCCGTCCCGAACCCGCCGCACGCTGACCGCCGGCGGCCGCACCCTGCGTGCCTTGGGGTTGGACGGCCCGCTGACCGGGGTACTCGCCATCATCGTGTGCTTCGGGATTCTGGTGGTGTATAGCGCCTCCGGGCAAAACCTAAAAATGGTCGAGCATCATCTGGGGAATATCGCCATTGCGGTGGCCGCCATGATTGCCCTCGCCAAGCTCGCGACACCGCAATACCTGCGCCTGTTTGCGCCCATCGCCTACGTCATCGGCGTGCTGCTGCTGATCGTGGTCGAGGTGACGGGTCATATCGGCAAGGGTGCGCAACGTTGGCTCGACATCGGCTTCATGCGCTTCCAACCTTCCGAGATCATGAAGCTTGCCGTGCCGATGATATGCGCCTGGTACATGCACGAGCGTCCTCTGCCGCCCACTTTCAAGGATCTACTGGTGATGGGGCTGTTGATCGCCATTCCCACTGCGATGATCGCCAAGCAACCGGACCTCGGCACTGCTTTGCTGATCGCGGCCTCCGGCCTCATCGTGATGCTGCTTGCCGGGCTGCAGCTACGGATCATATTGATATCGATACCGTTGCTCGGTGCCGCCGCCGTGGCGGCCTGGCATTTCATCCACGACTACCAGCGCCAACGCATCCTGACGTTTTTGAATCCGGAAAACGATCCGCTCGGCACCGGATACCACATCATCCAGTCGCAAATCGCCATCGGTTCCGGCGGGATGTTCGGCAAGGGCTACATGATGGGCAGTCAGGCTCAGCTGGAATTCCTGCCGGAACGTTCCACCGACTTCATATTTGCAGTCATTGGCGAGGAACTCGGTTTGTTGCCGTGCCTGGTGCTCCTGGTCCTGTACGGCATCGTCATCGGGCGCGCCTTGTACCTCGCGATGCAGGGGCAGGACACCTTTGCCCGCCTGACGGGCGGCGCCATTGCGCTCAGTTTCTTCGTCTACGTGTTCGTCAACTCCGGCATGGTGAGCGGGATTCTGCCCGTCGTCGGTGTGCCGTTGCCGATGATCAGTTATGGCGGCACGTCGATGGTCACCCTGTTGGCGGGCTTCGGCATATTGATGTCGCTGCACTCGCACCGCAAGCTCATTGGATCCTAGAGGCGTGCGCTTTCCGTTTCGCTTGAAGCACCTGTCCCTGGTCGCGATCGTCCTGTGCGCGACCTCAGAACCCGCGGCGGCCATCGACGTCAAGCGCGCCGACGTCAAGGATTTCATCGCGCACATGGCCAACACCTCGTCATTCAAGAAGCGGCAACTGCGGAAGTTGCTGAAAGCTGCCCAGAGTCAACCGGCCATCATCGAAGCGATGGACCGGCCGGCGGAAAAAGCCAAGCTGTGGTCCGAGTATCGCCCGATCTTCATCAACGAAAGACGCATCCGCGAGGGCACGGATTTCTGGATCGCGCATCGCCAGGCGCTGGATCAAGCCAGCGTTCGCAGCGGAGTCGCGCCGGAATACCTGGCGGCTATCCTCGGCGTCGAAACCTACTACGGCCGCCTGACCGGCTCCTACCGAGTGCTGGACGCGTTGGCCACCTTGGCCTTCGACTACCCCGCTCGGGCGAAATTTTTCCGCGATGAACTCGAACAGTATCTGTTGCTGACTCGCGATGCGGGTCTCGATCCCCTGAGCGTGAAGGGATCGTACGCCGGCGCGATGGGTGCGCCGCAGTTCATGCCGTCGAATTACCGGCGCTATGCCGTCGATGCGGATGCGAACGGACATATCGACTTGTGGACCGACTGGCCGGACGTGTGCGCGAGCGTCGGCAATTACCTCAAAGAACACGGTTGGAATGCCGGCGAGCCCGTGCTGAGCGAGGCCACCGTGGCCCCCGACAAGGCGGCGGATTTGGATGGCCGCAAGCTTGCTCTGTCCGAGACCGTGGGGTCGCTGCGCACTCGGGGCGTGAGTTTCGACAGCTCGTTGCCTGCGGACGCGCCCGCTCTCTTGATCGCGGCCGACGACACGGACGGCGTTCACTGGCGCGTCGGCTACAATAATTTCTATGTGATCACCCGCTACAACCACAGCGCCCTGTACGCGATGGCGGTGTATGAACTGGCAGCGGCGGTCAAACAGCGGATCTTGTTGAATGATGCCGGCGTTGCCGCGCCGGGCGCCACATCGCAGGGTGCCGCATCACCGGGCGCCGCCTCGCCGGGCGCCGCCACCGCGCAACCGGCTTTGCAGCAGTGAATGTCCGCCGCGCACTCGCCGCCCCGCTTGGACTCGCCGCCGCGGTCGCACTCACCGCATGCCTCAGCACGCCGCGGGAGGCAACTCCCAGTTACACCGTACCACCGGAGTCGCTGACGCCGCCGCCAATACCGGACTCCGTTCCGGATGCCATTCCGCGCATCGAGCCTCGCGCGCGCAGCGGCAATCCGCCGTTTTACGATGTATTCGGCAAGCGCTACTACGTGCTGTCCTCCAGCGTCGGCTACTGGGAACGCGGCGTCGCGTCTTGGTACGGACCTGGGTTCCATAAGGTGCGAACGTCGACCGGCGAGCCCTACGATATGTACGCCATGACGGCTGCTCACAAGACGCTGCCGCTGCCGGCCTATGTGCGGGTCACGAATTTGCTGAACGGCCGCAGTGTCGTGGTCCGAGTCAACGATCGCGGTCCCTTTGTCGGCAATCGAATCATCGACCTCTCTTACACGGCCGCCGCCAAGCTCGACATGTTGCGCAATGGCACCGCCATGGTCGATGTCCGCACCATCGATCCCTCGGCACCCCCGCCGGTGATCACGGCGTCGGTAGCGCCACCCGCGCCTGGGGCGCCGACTGGCGTGTCGGCCGCCGTTGTGCCGGCTGCCGCTGCGCCGACGACCGCTGTGCCGACCGGCGCGGCGCAGCCGGCTTCTGCGGCGCCGGGCGCCGTCGCCCCGAACGCCTCAGGCGCCGCCGCCGTCAGCCCCGCGCTATTCGTGCAAGCCGGCGCATTCTCCGACCCCGCGAATGCGCAACGACTGGCGGAAAAATTGCGCGGCGGCGGCTTCGGCAAGATCTTCGTGCGCGACGATCGGATTGCGGGCCGCAGAATGTACAGAGTACGCATCGGCCCGGTGTCCAACGTCGCGGCGTTCGACCGCGTGGTCGCCGCGCTGGAGCGAGCCGGCATCAGTGATGCGCATCTGGCGCTCGATTAGCGTCCGTATCAGGGTCGCCGTGCGATAATCTTCAACATTCATTAAATTCTACCAAGGGATTCATCTAATGCTCCGTTCCTGTCTGGCCTGCATTCTTCTCAGTGCAATCGCGACCGTTCCCTGCCTTGCCGAGACGCCCGCGCCGGCCGCCGCAACGATATCCATACCGACCGCGCCGCAGGTCGATGCGCGCGCGTACATCGTCGTCGACTATCGCACCGACAAGATTCTGGCCGCGAAGGATGCGGTAGCGCGAATGGAACCGGCGAGCCTCACCAAGCTCATGACAGCCTACATCGTGTTTCAGGAGTTGGCGGCCGGCAAACTCAAACTGGATGAACAGG
>WNFG01001180.1_pt1 | contig 23529 bp, 24 predicted proteins | sample 5400431 | NCBI WGS metagenome assembly WNFG01 (sample SAMN13153346, study PRJNA577476) | soil metagenome | isolation source: 120 cm saprolite under Douglas fir tree site 2 hole 3 replicate 2 | place: USA:California | collected 2015-04-18 | reverse complement strand
CCTTCACCGGGAGCACGAATTCGCCGCCATGGTCATGGATGTAGTTCGCGGTGGCCTTCACCGTATGCAGCGCGTCCGCGGTCACGATCTTCCCGTTCAGGTCGATCTGGCCGAGCACCACCGCGGCCATCGGCACCTCATTGGTCTTCACGCCGACCTCCGTTTGCGCGGCAATCACCGAGGACGCGGCGTCGGGGCCGACCAGCGCCGCGAGCAGGCGGACCTGGTTCCCGTCGCCGTCCCTGGCGCCCCTGACCGCCTTGCCATCCAGCCTCACCTGCGTCAGTGGCCGCGGGCGGCCCTCCTCGCCGGCGTCCCGGCCGGCCGTGGCCGGCGCGGTGAACCCGGCGAGGTTCATCAGCCACGTGCCGGCGGCCACGTCGAGCGCCCCGGCGTCGGCATCGGTCAGGACCCGCCAGATCGTGGTCTTCGACGGCGGCGGGGCGGGCGCGGCACCGCTGCGCAGGTACAGATCAGTCAGGATCGCCGGCGGCACGTCAGCGACCCAGCCAGTGATCGCCGCATAGCCCTTCATCCCGGCCACGGTCGCCGCCGCGGCCAGCGCCAGCACGGCAGCGACAGGATGATCCCTGCCCTGGCCCGCCCGGCCATCCGACACCCCGCCGAACTGTTCCAGCAGGTCACAGCCAGCAGCCGGCACCGGGACGGACTCGATCGGCCCGGCCGGTGCGGACACGGCAGCGGAAATGACAGACTGACCCACGGCGAGCTCCGGTGCTGGGATCTGTGAGAGGACCCCTGTTCCTACCGGAGCTTCGTCACATTCCCCGCAAACCACGCCGTTCATGATCAGATCGCAACACCCGCCACGACTTGGACCTGTTCCGCCACACCCACAACACTCCGCGACCCCACCAGGCCCCCGGCGAACGCACACCACGCGCGGCTCACCTCGCCGTCGAACACTGCGATTAGCGTGTGGCCTTTGGCGGACCCGCTACTTGACTGGGAGGTCCTGACATGACCAGTAAGTTCACCGAGCTTGCGATCGACTGTGCCGATCCCAACGGTCTCGCCCGGTTCTGGTGCTCGGTCCTTGACTACGAGGTGCAAGACGAAGACTGCCTGAAGGCAAGAACCACCTTGGCCCAGTGCCACCGACGTTGACATTCGCGCACGTGCCCGAGGGCAAGACCGTCAAGAACAGGCTCCACCTCGACGTCAACCCAACCGACAGGGAGCAAGACGAAGAGGTCCGTCGCCTGCTCGACCTAGGTGCTCGACACGCCGACGTCGGCCAAGGCGATGAGAGCTGGGTCGTACTTGCCGACCCAGAGGGGAACGAGTTCTGCGTCCTTGCGGGCCGCCGCCCCTGATAGGAGGCCGCACACCGCGCCAGACCTACTTCCGGTCGCCTACCCACGCTCACGCGAACACGATGAGGAGCCCCTCCAAAGATGGAGAATCCCGACCCGAGCAAGATCAAACTCTGCCAACTTCTTGACTCATGACAGGAGGTCGTCGGCCGGACCGCTATGACCTGCCCGGCCGCAAGTCATCGGGTATGGCGGCGTATCCGCGAGTTACCGTGAGTCCCCGCTCTGACCGACTGATCGGGCACGCAACGGGCACGCCGCCTAGCACAATCTGGGAGCATGAACGCGCTGGACTGGGATCACAACGCCTATTACCACCGCTTGCTCTTGCGGCACCTGCCGCGTCCATGTAATCGGGTACTTGATGTCGGCTGTGGCGCCGGGGCTTTCGCCGTGGAACTGGCCAAGCGAGCGGAACACGTCGACGCCCTTGACCGCTCCCGGGCCATGATCGAAGAGGCCAAGCGGGTGGCACCGCCCAATGTCACATGCCTCCTCGCTGACGTACTGCAAGAACCACTGCCGGACGCCCGGTATGACGCCATCGTGTCAATCAGCGCCCTGCATCACACACCTCTTGAAGAGGTCCTGCCCCGCCTGGCCGGAGCATTGCGCCCAGGCGGTGTCCTGGCGGCCGCAGCTCTGCCCCGAATCGATCTGCCGCAGGAGCTGCCCGCCGAGCTCACCGCAGCGATCGGTCACCGGGTGCTCGGGACCGCATTTGCCATCCTCAGAGCCTCTGGCCGCAGACGCTGGTACGCGAAGGAACTCAACCACATAATCATGCCCGTCGTTCTTGATCCATCCCTGACTACCCGCCAGGCGGGGCAGCAGGCGTCGGCACTTCTGCCCGGCGCGCAGGTGAGGCGGCTGGTCTTCTGGCGCTACTTCCTGCTGTGGCAGAAGCCGATCGAGACCTGACAGGAATGCCCGTTCGGGAGCCGATCTTGATCTCGGGTTCCGGGCGGCTCCTGGTTTCCCGGTTCTGGGAGCCATGTGGGAGCCGATCTTCGCCTTGGCCTTTCTGGCCGCTCCGGCGTGCAGCAGTGCTCGCAGCTGGATTACAGCAGTTTGTCCAAGGTGATGGGCAGCGAACGGATCCGCCGGCCGGTGGCGTGGTAGACCGCGTTGGCGGCCCGAGGATCCCCGCTCACCATCGCCACGGCACCGGCCACGTCGTCGGGTCGCACATACTCGAACGCGGTCATCGCGCTACTCGCCCTTCCCGTCCGGCGGCGTCGCGGATCGCGGCCACAATGTTGGGGTACGCCCCACACCGGCAGAGGTTGCCGCTCATGAACTCGCGGATCTCGGCATCGGAGCCCGCCCGGCCCTCCTGCAGCAAGGCGACAGCCGACATAATCTGCCCGGGAGTGCAGTAGCCGCACTGGAAGCCATCGTGGCGGACGAACGCCGCCTGCACCGGGTGCAGTTCCCCGTCCTGGGCCAGCCCCTCGATGGTCGTCACTTCCCGGCCGTCGCACTGTGCCGCCAGCGCCAGGCACGACACGACGCGCTTGCCGTCGAGCAGGACCGTGCAAGCCCCGCACGCCCCCTGGTCACAGCCTTTCTTGGTGCCGGTCAGGCCCAGATGGTCGCGCAGCGCATCGAGCAGCGTCACCTGGCTGTCCACCTGCACCTGGGACACGGCCCCGTTGACGGTCAGCTTCACGGTCACGTGGGCAGGAGGCCTGGTTCCCATCGGGATGTCCCTTCGGTCCACCCGCCCGGGGGCTGACTGCGCACCGGGGCGCTGTCGCGCTCGCACCGACGGTGGTCGGCGTGTTTTAGTTAGGGAGCCGTTGCTGGTGGGCGACGCCCCACACCACCAGCGAAACACAGGCAATGAGCGCTTCGGGACCAGGTGAGGGGGCCAGTGTTACCCCTGTTCGGGCGTACCCAGGGTCGGCCAGGCCCCCTTACCTTCTTGGGTGTGCCCGGGCAAGTACAGTCCGGGCTCGGGAAGTCCGGCGGTGCCGGCATGGCTCATTGCCCCCTGCAGCAGTTATGGCCTGGGGGGTGTTGCCCCTCCCACACAGCAGCCCTCAGGCCGGTCCTACCCTGGGATAATGAGCGAGCAGTCGCCGGCCGGGAGCACCACCGCAGAGCTCCGGGGCAAGACCGAACTGCGCGACTTCCTGCGCTCCCGTCGCGCGCGTCTGACCCCGGAGGCGGCCGGGCTGGCGCCCCACCCCGGGAGCCGCCGGGTGCCAGGCCTGCGGCGGGAGGAGGTCGCGCAACTGGCCGGGGTGAGCGTGGACTACTACGTCCGCCTCGAGCGCGGCCGAAACCCCCACGTCTCCGACGCGGTGCTGGACGCCATCGCCCGCGCCCTGCGCCTCGACGACGTCGAGCGCGGCCACCTGTTCGCCCTCGCCCGACCCAGCCACACGCAGCACCGGGTGACGCCGCCGCAACGCGTGCGACCTGGCCTGTACCAGGTGCTGGATTCCCTGGGCGACATCCCCGCCCTGATCACCGGCCGCCGTCTGGACATCCTGGCCGGCAACCGGATGGCCCGCGCCCTGCACACCGACTTCGACGCGCTCCCGCACCGTGAGCGCAACATGGCCCGTTACGTCTTCCTCGACCCTGCCGTCCGCAAGCTGTACGACGACTGGCCCGCGGCCGCCCGCAGCCTCGTCGCGATCCTGCATGTGGACGTCGGCCGCCATCCCCATGACCCGCAGCTCGCCGAGCTCATCGGCGACCTGTCACTGCGCGACGACGACTTCCGCCGCTGGTGGACCGACCACGACGTCATGAGAAACACCCACGGCACCAGGCTGTACCACCACCCGGTCGTCGGCCCTGAACTTCGAGATCTTCAGCCCCGCGGGCGACGAGGACCAGCGCGTCATCCTGCACATCGCCGAACCAGGCTCGCCATCCGAGCGGGGTCTGCACCAGCTGGCCCGCTGGGCGACCGAGGCATCCTCCCCGCTCCGCCGGAACTCTGCCGCCCTCGGCAGCTGATCAGCCGCGCTCGCCCACGGTGTTCGGCAGGAGCGGGCGGGCCCTGGACGAGCCCGTGTCAGGTGGCGGGTGGGGCACCCAGGCCGGTCGGCGCACTGGTCTGAGGAGCCGAGATCCCGGCATAGCCTGGCTCTGGCGGCCTTTGAGCCCACCTTGGGAGACCTGGCCATGGCATCAAGGGCAGTGCAGCACCGTGGGCTGGCGCTGGCGGCCGCGTCGTTGGTGGTGATAACAGGCCTGGTCGCCGCAGTGCGGCCGGGTGGTGCCAGCGGCGAAGCCAGGCCGAACCCGAGTGAATCCGCCAGCGCGCAGTTTGCGGTCGGCCGGAAGATAGGCCCCCGGGGCCCAGCGCGACAAGACCCAGTGCGACAAGACCCAGTGCGACCTGGAGTCGCCACGAGTTGCCGGGTCAGTCCAGCTAAGTCGCCGCGGGGCGGGACACGTCCGTTGCTCGTTGTCCTCGGTGCCTCGTTCACCGCCGGCGTGGGGGCGCCGGGCCCGGCTGACAGCTGGGCGGTCCGGCTCGCCGAACTCATCAGGTGGCGTGCGGTCACGCTGGGGGTGCCCGGGATCGGCTACACGAGGCAAGGCGTCGATGATCTCGGCCCCCTCTCCCGGATACTCGATCGGCTGGATCTCGCGGCGCTTCATCCGGCGTTCATTGTCATCCAGGCCGGCCACAACGACTGGCGCGTTCCGGCCGCAGTGGAAGCAGAGCACGTCGCCGACCTGGTCGGGCGCCTCAGGAAGGAAGCCCCGGCAGCCAGACTTGCCTTCCTCACGGTGTTCTCGCCGCACGCCGCGAGAGCGACCACACTGGCCGCGGAGGCCGCCACGGACTCAACCATTGTGTCAGTCATCCGGAAGAGCGATCCGCACGCGATCGTCATCGACCCGCTGCGCAGCCACTGGCACTTCCCGCAGGCTGTTGACAGGCTGCATCCGACGGCCCGCGGTGATCTCCTGATCGCCGAGCGCGTGGCGCGCTCTCTCATCCGGGCCGGAGCAGTCGCCACCTCAGCGTCACGACCGTCCAAGGCCAAGGTGGCCTGCACGGTCCTCGGCGACGCCCAGGATCACCTCGGCCGACGCCAGGCCGCGGCATGGCGTCGGGGAGATGACGTGGCCCGCGGTGCCCAACGGCTCGGTCGCGGCGGTGTCGTCCGCGGAGGCCGGTCTCGCCGGGCCGCACCGGGCCGCGCCCGGCCGCGGAGTCATAGCCAGGCGCTGATGACGTCATAAAACGTTCAAGGAAAGCCAATTTTTTCTGGATAAACCTTGCACGGTGTCATCAGGTGTGCTTGAAGGTGGCTGGATGTTGCGGGCCCACCATCAACGTCATGAGCACGCAATTCATCTCGGGTTTGGACGCTCCTGGTGCGGAGGTCAGGCGGCGTGTCGCCGAGGGGCGGGCCGCGCCGAGACTGATCCCGGCGTCGGTGCGGTCCCGGCTCGACCTGCTGAGCGAGCGCTGCGGTGACCGGCCGGCCTACCTCGATGCGGGGAGTGGCGAGGCCGTTACCTGGTCCCAGGTGGCCCGGCAGGCAGCCGACTGGGCCAGGTCGCTCGCACCGGGCACCGTCGTGGGGCTGCGTGCCGCCAACCCGGCGGCGTTCTGCCGCGCCTACCTGGCCGGACTTGCCGCTGGCGTATGTGTCGCGCCGCTCGATCCCGGCGCCCCGCCCGGCCAGGTCGACAAGATGCTTGACCCTCTCCAGGCTGCTGACCTCGTCGTCGACGGGGAAGAAGCCGCAGCCACGCTCAACGCCCTGGATGTCCATCTCTGGATCAGCTCAGCCGCGGGGCTGCGGCAGGCCCGGCGCGGCACCGCGACCCGGCTCGGCGCTCCTGGGATAGCAGCCCTGCTGCCCACCTCCGGAACGACCGGACGGCCCAAGCTGGTCCCGCTCACCGAGTCCCAACTGCTCGGGGCAGCCGCGTGCATCGCCGCCCACCACGCCCTGACGCCGCAGGACCGCGGTTACTCACCGCTCCCGCTCTTTCATGTGAACGCGCAGGTCGTGGGGATACTCTCGACGTTCGTCGCAGGCGGCAGCCTGGTCGTGGACGACCGCTTCCACGCTTCACGATTCTGGGCGGCCGCCGATGACTTCCAGGTGAGCTGGCTCAACCTCGTTCCAGCGATCCTCGGAATTCTAGGCGAGGCAGCGCCCCCAGCCGAGGCTGTCTCGCGGCGGGTGCGCTTTGCCCGGTCGGCCTCTGCGCCACTTCCCCTGACCGTGCTCGACCGGTTCGAAGCGAGGTCGGGTATCGGCGTGCTGGAGACCTACGGCATGACCGAAGCGGCCGGTCAGATCGCCGCTAACCCATTGCCCCGCAGCCAGCGCCGGCCGGGCTCAGTCGGCTGTCCCACCGGGGTCGCGGTGCGCATCGTCGGCGCCAACGGTGGCGAACTGCCGCCGGCCGAGACCGGCGCGGTCGAGATCCGGGGCCGCCAGGTGATCGGTGCCTATCTCGGCCCGGGCCGGGCACCGATCCCGGCCCGCGGCCCGGACGGCTGGCTGCGCACCGGCGATCTCGCGTTCCGTGACTCCGGCGGCTTCCTCTACCTCGCCGGACGCAGCGACGACGTGATCAACAGGGGCGGCGAGAAGGTCCATCCGCGGGAGATCGAAGAGGTGCTGCTTTCCGACCCGCGCATTCGCGGCGCGGCGGTCGTCGGGCGGCCACACCGGCTGCTCGGTGAGGAATGCGTCGCCTACGTCGTGATTGATCCCGGTTATATCGGCTCGAGCCCGGATCGCATCGCCGGACAGCTGCTCGATCGGTGCCGGCAGGCGCTCAGCCCGCACAAGCAGCCCGCCAGCGTCATCGTCGTCGACACGCTGCCCGCCGGTCCCACCGGCAAGCTCGACCGCCGCGCCCTGCGCGCGGCCGCTGCCGGCGGTCTTACGTCAGCCGCCGCTCCGTCAGCCGCCGCGCCGCGGCCGGAAAGCAGGACATCATCCCCAGACCGCTGCCAGTCCAAATGAACGATTAGCCCCTATGAAAGAGGAATCCACGATGAACGTCAATCCACTCAGCATGCCCCTTCGCAGTGTGAAGCCGCGCCAGGAAGGGCTCACCGTCGTCATCGACAACGGCATTCCCGCCGGCGTCTTCGCGGACGCGATCGCCAGCGCCGCCTACGGCATCGACCTCGTCAAGTTTGGCTGGGGCACGGCGCTCGTCACCCCTCGCCTGGAAGAGAAGATGGCCTGCCTGCAACAGCACGGCATCGGCTACTTCTTCGGCGGCACTCTCTTCGAGAAGTTCGTCGCGCAGGATCTCGTCGAGGATTACTTCGAGCTCTGCCAGCGGTACGGCTGCGGTTATGTCGAAGTCTCGGACGGCACGATTCATCTGCCGGGCGCGAGAAAGGCGCAGCTCATCGCCCGCGCCGCCAAGGAGTTCATTGTCTTGAGCGAGGTGGGCTACAAGGACGCTGAGCGCTCTGCCGCGCTGACCGGCGATCAGTGGGTGTCCTTCATCGAGCAGGACTTTGCGGCCGGAGCGACCCGCGTCGTGACCGAGGCGCGGGAAAGCGGCCGCAGCGGCATCTGCGACCCGAGCGGGCAGCCGCGCTTCGACGTCATCGAGCAGATCATCGACAGCGGCGCCGACTGCGGGCGGCTCGTCTTCGAAGCGCCGACCAAGGAGTTGCAGGCCTTCTTCGTGACCCGTTTCGGCAGCGACGTCAATCTCGCCAACGTGGCGCCAGGCGACGTGATCGCGCTGGAGACGCTCCGCCTGGGGTTGCGTTCGGACACTCTCGCCCATTTCGAGCTGGAGCGGCGCCAGGAGCCGAGCATCCATGCGTGAGACACGCGACGCTTGCCATATCGCCATTCCCACCCACGACCTTGACGCGGCCGTAGCGTTCTATGTTGACGGCCTGGGCGTGAAACTTGCCCGCCGCTACCCGGACCGGGTGACCTTCGACTTCTTCGGTGACCAGCTGGTGTGTCACCTGAGCAAGAACGTCCCGGCCGAGGCGATTGCCTACCCGCGGCACTTCGGCGTCAGCTTCGCCGGGCGGGCAGACTTCAACCGGCTGCTGCGTCTGGTGGAGTTCCGCAAGCTACCCGTGCTGGCTGGCCCGTCGGTGCGCTTCGAGGGCATGGCCGAGGAACACCGCCAGATCTTCCTCGCCGATCCCTCGAACAACGTGCTCGAGTTCAAGCAGTACGACGATCCCCGCCTCATGTACTGATGCCCCGGTCAGCGGCGGTAACCCCAGGTGGCGCTGGCCACCTTCGATTCATATCGGACCGTGATCTGTGGACGGTGTGCTGATGCCACGCCAGCGACTCGACCAGGTCGACGCCATGCGGCCGATGAAGCAGGCGGGCGTGCTCAGCACGCACGTGCTCCTATTCTTCGCGCCCGCGGCGGCCAGCGTCAGCTCAGGTGCTGCGCTGCTGCTGTTGCACGTTTCCCGCGAAGGATTCTTCTTTGTCTCCGCATGCATGCTGACCTATGCCTATCAGGACATCGGCCGGGCTGGCCTGGGCCGCTTCTACCGGCGCCGATTCGTCTCGGTCGGCATCCCTTACCTGTGCTGGACTGTCGTCTATTTCCTCTATGGGCTGCCCACAGCGCATTACGCGAGCCCGGCCGCCGCGCTGGAGCATTTCGTCTACCTGATACCCACCGGCTATTACCAGCTGTACTTCCTGCTTGTGATAATGCAGTTCTACATGGTGTTCCCGCTCGTCGTGATGATGCTGCGCCGGGCGAGGGGCCACCACGGCGTGATCATCGCTGCCGCCGCGCTGATCCAGGTGACGCTCACCATCATGATGCACTGGCAGGTCATGCCGCCGCTGCTCCGCAACGTCTGGGCGCAGCGGGAGGCCACGACCTACGTCCTGTACCTGACCGGCGGAAGCGTCGCCGCCTTCCACCTGGACGCGGCGAATGACTGGCTGTGCCGGAACGCGCGCCTGGTGATCATGCTGACCGTACTGGCGGCGCTCGGCGCGGAGGCCGTCTACTTCCTGGCCGAGACCGGCATGACGACCGCGCTGGGATCGGGCAATGACCCGTTCCAGCCCAGCGTCATCCCGTTCAACGCGGGCGCGATCGCCTGCTTGTACCTGGTTGGCGTGGCGTTGGTGAAGCCCGGGCGATCCCGGCGGCTGCGCGCCGCGGTGCGCTCGGGCTCCGACAACTCCTACGGCATCTACCTGGCCCAGATGCTGTTCATCAGCGCGCTGATCTGGCTCGGCTGGGCAAATCTGGACTCCGTGGTGTGGTGGCCGCTGCTTTGCGCGGCCACCGTTGTCATCGTCTACCTCGGATGCGTGGCATTGACCAGCCTCCTCGCCCGGACTCCGCTGGCCGTGCCGCTCACCGGCCGCCAGCAGCAGCCATGGGCGACGCTGATGGCCTGGCGTTCGACACCCCGGCCCGCGCCTATCGAGACCTCTGATTGGGTGCACCCCGACCGGCCACCGCGCGCCACCGAGCCGCCTGGGCATGTGCTGACGGGGCGGGGCCGGGCAAGGGATGCGCGCCTTCTGAGCGGAGGCCGTCGAGGGTGATCGCCAGCGTCCGTGTCTGGGCGAACTGGTCGAACGGCGCGTCGGGGTTTGCGCTGGGGCGGCTGAACTGCTCGATCAGAGAGGTGATGTCGGTCGCGGTGACATCGCCGCGGAGTGCACCTGCGGTCTGGGCGCGCTTGACAAGGCGGGCGAGCAACCGGGTGCTGCGTTTGGCGATGGTGATCATCTCGTCGGTGACCTCGAGGGTTCCCGCGAGGGGGGCGAAGGCTCCGGCGTTGAAACCGACGCAAGCGCGCACGTAGCTGCCCAGCGCCTCCCACGGCTCATCCATCGCCAGGCTCTGCTCGGCGGCGGCGATGTTCTGTTCCATCGCGAGCACGCACAGCCTCTGCAGCAGTTCGGTCTTGCTGCCGTAGCGCCGATAGAGGCTGCCCATGCCGACACCGGCCCGCTCGGCGACGGCAGAAACCGGGGCGTCCCAGCCCTGCGTCGCAAACACCTCGCGGGCCGCGTCGAGGACCTTGCGGTCGTTGCGGGCGGCCTCCTGCTGACGTCCCCGGAAACCGGTCACGGGTCGAGAGTAGCCGCTTGCGGAGCAAATCGCTCCGTCTTACACTCTGCGGAGCGAAGTGCTCCGATAGAGAAGGGACCCTCATGCAGGTAATCGTGCTCAGCGAGTTCGGCCCGCCCGGGGTGCTGATGCCGGCGACGGCGGATGACCCGGTGCCCGGCACAGGTCAGGTCGTCATCGCGGTTGACTTTGCGAACGTAACGTTCGTGGAGACGCAGTTGCGGGCCGGACAAGCTCCGTTCCCGGTGCCGGCCGACGGCTTGCCGATGATCCCCGGCAACGGGGTGGGTGGCACCATCGCCGCGCTCGGCCCGGGCGTGGACGCCGCCTGGCTGGGGCGACGGGTGGTCAGCAGCACGGGAGGCTCCGGGGGCTACGCGGAGCGCGTCGCGGTCCCCACATCCGCTCTGATCGAGATCCCCGCCAGCGTGGCGATCGATGATGCGGTCGCATTGCTCGCTGACGGGCGCACAGCGGGGGCGCTGGTGCGCGCAGCCGCCCTGCGGGCGGGGGAATGGGTGCTGGTCGAGGCGGCCGGCGGCGGGGTCGGCACCGTGCTCACGCAGCTATGTGTGCGGGCCGGCGCGCGCGTCGCCGCCGCCGCCCGAGGCGAAGATAAGCTGAAACTGGCTCGAGACCTCGGCGCTGAGTTGGCCGTCGACTACGACGCGCCTGGCTGGGCGGCGCTCGTGCGGGCCGCAGCCGGCGGCGTCGACGTGGTCTTCGACGGCGTCGGCGGGGCGATCGCCGCCGAGGCCTTTGAACTGCTCCGCGCCGGCGGGCGCATGCTCAGCTATGGCCTGGCCAGCGGGTCCTTCGCGGGGATCCCGGATGACATGGCGGCCGCCCGGGATGTGACCCTGCTGCGCGGTGTTCCGGTCGGCCCGGCCGAGGCCGTGGAACTGACCCGCGCCGCCCTCGACGAGGCGGCCGCCGGCCGGCTGCGTCCGGTGATAGGGCAGCGGTTCGGCCTGGTCGACGCCGCTAAGGCGCATGCGGCGATCGAGTCGCGCTCGACGATCGGCAAGACGCTGCTGGAGATCCGATGACCGAGGCGGCGCAGTGCCAGTCCGCTGGCGTCGCGAACCCCGCTGTACCGCTGGCGGTGGGTCGCTACGGGCGGCGGCGCATCCTGCTCATCGGGATGGCCGACTTCACCACGGTGCGCCCGATAGGCAGCCGCAGGTCAATCCGCACCGGAGGCATCGTCCCGAGCTCGCACGGCATGATACAGGCGGTCGCGTTGCCGTGCAGGTCCACCACGTTGTCGAGGTTCCACCGCCAGCCCTGCAGGCAGGACGACGCCGCGAACGTGGCCGCGGGCATACCCCCGTGAACCGCCGGCCGGAGCCAGGCGTCTTACTCAATGAGGAAGGTGATTGGTGATGGGCAGCACGGCGACCACGCGGGCCGACTGGGAGCAGGCCCCTGGAGATCTGTTTCTCACGGAGCGTGCCACGTCCGGCCTGCGTGTGGCCCGTCGTGGCAGGCCCGGCAAGCGCCTGGTGCGGCGTGACGTCGCCCGCACGTTCCTCCAGGTCCTCAGGAGCGCGCTGCGGTCCCCGCGGCGCGGCGGGAGGCTCCCGGGCCGACCGTGAGGATGTCGATGCTCAAGGCCAGGACCCACAACGGAAACAGCAGCTCCACCCAGGCGGAGATGCCCACGCCGAACAACAGCACCACGGCGGTCGCGACCCCCGCCGCGACCAGCCATCTGGACACGATCTCGGTGCGGCGCGCGATGGTGACAGTCGTGAGCGTGAAGACAGCCGCCATCCGCATGGCGTAGACGTTCAGCAGGATCGAGGTCGCGCTGCGACCCAGGGCCAGGGTGTCCGCCCCCGGCGCGCCGGACGAACGGGACGACGACACCGTGATGAGCCCGCCCGCAACCGCCGCCGCCACGAAGAGCATGCCGACGAACAAGAGACCGCTGCCCAGAAACACCGTCGCGAAGAAGCGATCCTCGCGCCCGCCGATCCGGTCCCTGATCACGCCGATGAACCACAGGAAGGCGATTCCGGCGAACGGGACGAGGTTCAGTGCGATCGACACGGCCGCTCTTCGCCCCGAGTCGGTCAACCAGGTGCCGGCGTGGCCGGGATTGGCCGGTGTTGAGACTCTGAGCAGCACAAGCGACGAGATGAGAAGCGCAGAAAAGACGATGCCCGCGAAGGCGGCCGCGCGAGGCGTTTTCAGTGCGGCGCGCCCGGCGCGCTGCCGATCGTGGTCAGTCGGTTCCCCGGTCATGGGCCCCCCTTCACCCGCCACATGAATGGCCGACAGTCTGCCAGCGATCACGGCCGCCGGCCTGTGTGCGCGCCGCGGGCATGCTGGCCGCCGAAAAAACAGACCACCAGCCCGAACGAAGGTCGGCGCGGACCGCCGGAGTACGTGAGTTCGGGCTCAAGCTGGAGCAGCTTGAGACGGGTATCGGCCGTGCATCTTTGTATGGTGGACCAACCGGCCGCCCCGCTGGATCGCGTCCACACCTGGCCCCGCACCCGAAGCCGAGGGGGAGTCATGATCTTCATCGTCGTCAAGTGGACCATCAGGCCCGAGCGGAGCGGCGAGTGGCTCACGCTCGTCGATGACTTCACCCAGTCCACCCGCGGCGAGCCGGGCAACATCTTCTTCGAATGGTCCAAGAGCGTCGACAACCCGGACCAGTTCGTGCTGGTCGAGGCGTTCGGAGACGACGCGGCCGCGGCGCATGTGAACTCCGACCACTTCAAGGCGGCCATGGCCTGGATGCCCGACGTGGTCGCGGAGACACCGGACATCATCAACGTGCAGATACCCGGGGACAACTGGTCGAAGATGGCCGAAGTCACCCCGTCCCGCGGCTAGCCGGCCGGCCCGTCGCAACACCTTTCCCGGGGAACAGGTTCCAGCGGGCCGCGCCGGCGAAGTCCCTGGCCCGCTCGAAGACGGTGTAATCCAGCCTGGCCTCGCTGTCGGCGACGGCCTGGTCCAAGTCGTGATCGCATAGCTCCAGGACGGTGTCGAAGTCACGGCGCACCGGCTGGAGAAGGTCGTAGCCCAGTGAGCGGTGCAGCCGCGGGTAGAGCGGCTTGAACAGCCGGGCCCGCTCGTGCAGGCCCGAGGAGTACGACATCATGTCCTTGGGCCGCCGCCGGACATAGTCAGGCAGCAGGTCGGCGAACGCCTCACGGATGATCCACTTCTCCTGCCCGTCACGCATCTTGAAGTCAAGCGGCAGCCGCATCGCCAGCTCGACGAGGGAGCTGTCGAGGAACGGCACCCGGAGCTCCACACCATGGCCCATGCTGGCCCGGTCGAGGCGCTGGAGCTCGGTCCGGCAGAGGTTGCGGATCTTGTGCAGGAACAGCCGGCGCGCCTCGGCAGGCCCGATACGGTAGTACATCGGGTAGCCGCCGAACAGTTCGTCAGAGCCGTCGCCAGAGAGCACCACCTTGACCCCCAGCTCGTGGATCCGGCGAAAGAGCGGCACCGACACCACCGCATTGATGATGTCGCCGTACTCGGTGAGCTCCGAGATGCGGATGGCCTCGCGGATATCGCGCAGCCGGATGTCCCGCGGCCGCAGTTCGATCACCTCGTGCGGCACCCCCAGCTCGGCGGTCAGCCTGCGCGCGTAGGTGAGGTCCTCGCTGCCCGGCGCGCCGATGGTGAACGCCACGCAGTCGGGGTGCATCTCGCGCACGTGCAGCAGCGCCAGCGAGCTGTCCACCCCGCCGGAGAAAATCACCCCGACGGTCAGGTCGGTATCCACCCGCACCCGGATGCTGTCCTCAAGCGCGGCCCGGACCAGCTTGGCCGCCTGGTCAGGATCCTCGATCGGCGCCTGGTCGCCGAGCCGCAGCAGGTCGAAGTACGGCGTCAGGCTGGGCCCGGTGACAGCGTCCGCCCAGCCGTGCTGACCTGGCGGCACCTCGGTGATCCGGGCCCCCACCGGCACCAGGGCCTTCACCTCCGACGCCAGGTGCAGGCCGCCGCGCCGCGACCAGTACAGCGGCTTCACCCCGAGCGGGTCGCGGGCCAGGTAGACCCGTCCGGTGAACCTTTCCACGAGCGCGAACGCGAACTCGCCACGCAGGTGGCTGACCGCGTCCTCGCCCCACTGAAGGAATGCCTCCAGGACGACCTCGGTATCGCTGTCGGTGCGCAGCCGCCGGCCGAGCCCCGTCAGCTCGGCCCGCAGCTCGCGGTAGTTGAAGATCTCGCCGTTGTAGCAGAGCACCCACCGGCCATCGGCGGACACCCAGGGCTGAACAGCCCGGTCCCGGTCGACGATCCGCAGCCGCTGTACCCCGGCCAGCAGGCCGCCTTCGCACAGGACTTCTTCCAGCTCACCGCGCGGGGCCAGGGACTCGATCATCCGGCGGAACGTCGGCAGGCACGGATCCGGGCCGACGATGAGGGCGATGCCGCACACCGGGGATCAGCCGCCGGATCCCGCGTAGGCCCAGTCCCGCAGCACGGCGGCCGCAGCCGGCCCGATGCACAGGTGCCAGGCCTGGCCCTCGTCGATGACGTTGATGTCGCCGACCCGCTGGCAGCCCAGCAGGAGCGCCTTCAGCGCACTATCCGCGCCGAACTGGCGGAACCAGGTCATCTCGACATCCACGGCGTAGCCCACGCAGTGTGAGCTGGGCAGCGACGCGGCGTACCCGAGGGCGCGCAGCCGGTGCTGGTGCTCGACACTGCGGGCGAGGCTGGTGACCCACAGCTGCGGCGTTCCCGGCGGCGCGGCGGCGGCGAACTCCGTTGACAGCTGGTTGAGCAGCGCCACCACCTCGGGCCGGGCGAGGGCGTGGCGCAGCCCCGCGGTGCGCGGGACCCGGTCCGGACTGGCCCGCCGCTCCACCGCTCGCACCGCCCGGGCCAGGAATGCCTGCGCCTGACGGCGGTACTGGAAACGCAGCTGCCCGCGTTCACGGAGCGGTTCGAGGTCGACGAGGTCAGCGCAGTTGAGCAGGTCCGCGTCCGTGCGATAGCCGGGCGAGCGCCCCCACCACATGATCTCGATCTGGGCGAACAGGTGGATCCGGATGTGCGCGGCAAGATCCCCGGCCGAGTTGCGGGTACCCGGCTGGTAGTTCCGGACCTCGCGCAGCAGCCGCTCAGCCGCCTCGTCCATCCCGTTCGGCGTCGCGGACAGGACCGTGGCGAACTCCGGGTCGGCGATCCGATCAGCAACGACCCGCTCCGCCTGGGCGACGTCATCCGGGCCCGCATGACCGCCGATCTCGACCAGCAGGTCGGCGACCGCCTCCCGGTACCCGGTCAGATCGGGGGAGGGCAGCGTTAGGTCATGAATGGCATGGGTATTCCTGGTTGGCATTGTGTGATCCATGACGTAGGAGCCGGGGAAATCCAGAAACGGAGAGTAACACAACGAATACCTGGCGTCACTGTACTTTCAGCAGTTCGGCGCCCTGGCCGAGCCCGTGGCGGCCGGGCTGGTTTGCGGGAACACTAGGAGCTGGAGCCGGGAGTCGCAGGCTGACGGACCGATCGGGGCGTGAAGCCGCCACGGAAGGAGCTGCCGGTGCGAGTTCATGAGCGCGCAGGCCAGCCGGCCAGGCCGGCCGATCTTGTTGACGTTGCCGGGCTGGTCACCGCCTACTATGCCGAGCATCCCGATCCGTCGGTACCGGAGCAGCGGGTCGCATTCGGCACGTCGGGGCATCGCGGCTCGGCGTTGCGGCTCGCCTTCAACGACGATCACATCGCCGCGACGACGCAGGCGATCTGCGAGTACCGGGCGCAGGCCGGCATCACGGGTCCGCTCTACATGGGCCGGGACACCCATGCGCTCTCCGAGCCGGCCTTCGTCACGGCGCTCGAAGTGCTCGCCGCCAACGGGGTGCCGGTCCGGGTGGACAGCAGGGATGGCTACACCCCGACGCCCGCGGTGTCCCGCGCCATCCTGGCCCACAACGAGGCAGGAACACACGGCCTGGCCGATGGGATCGTCGTCACGCCGTCACACAACCCGCCGGAGGACGGCGGCTTCAAGTACAACCCGCCCGATGGCGGCCCGGCCGGATCGCAGATCACGTCGGTCATCCAGGACCGGGCCAACGAACTGCTCAGCGGCGGGCTGCGGCAGGTCCGCCGGATCAGCTACGCGCGGGCCCGCGCCGCCACCAGCGCCGATGCCTTCGACTTCGTTGAGGAGTACCTGGCCGGGCTGCCGCAGGTCGTGGACCTCGACCCGGTGCGGGAGGCCGGGCTGCGGATCGGCGCCGACCCGCTCGGCGGGGCCAGCGTCGCCTACTGGGGCGAGATCGCCAGCCGGTTCGGGCTCAACCTGACCGTGGTCAACCCGGTGGTCGATGCCACCTTCCGGTTCATGACCCTGGACTGGGACGGCCGGATCCGGATGGACTGCTCGTCACGGTACGCGATGGCCTCGCTGATCGGCCGCCGGGCCGAGTTCGCGATCGCGACCGGCAACGACACCGACTCCGACCGGCACGGCATCGTCACGCCGGACGGCGGCCTGCTCGACCCCAACCACTACCTCGCCGTGGCGATCGACTACCTGTACACCCACCGCGAGGACTGGCCCGCGGCCGCCGCCGTCGGCAAGACCATGGTCAGCTCCTCCATCATCGACCGGGTGGCCGAGGCGGCCGGCCGCCAGCTGACCGAAGTGCCGGTCGGGTTCAAGTGGTTCGTGCCCGGCCTGCTCGACGGGAGCATCGCCTTCGGCGGCGAGGAGAGCGCCGGGGCGTCCTTTCTGCGCCGCGACGGCCGGGTCTGGACCACCGACAAGGACGGCATCATCCTGGCGCTGCTCGCCTCCGAAATCACCGCGGTGACCGGCCAAACCCCCAGCGAGCACTACCGCGACCTCACCGCCCGGCTGGGTGACCCGGCCTACGCGCGCATCGACGCCCCCGCCACCAGGGCGCAGAAGGCCATCCTCGGGCGGCTGTCCGCGGATCAGGTCGACGTGGCGGAACTCGCCGGTGAGCCGGTGCTCGACCGGCTCACCACCGCGCCCGGCAACGGCGAGCCGCTCGGCGGGCTGAAGGTGATCACCAGATCGGGCTGGTTCGCGGCCCGGCCATCAGGTACCGAGGACGTCTACAAGCTTTACGCAGAGTCGTTCCTGGGTGCCGATCACCTCGCTCGCATCCAGCAAGAGGCACAGCACATCCTCGACCGGGTGCTCAAAGACAGCGTTGTCAGGGAGGCATGAGATGGCCGAACCGCGAGTACTGGGGATCGTGCTGGCCGGCGGCGCGGGCAAACGGCTGGCGCCGCTCACGGCGGACCGGGCCAAGCCCGCCGTGCCGTTCGGCGGCCTGTACCGGCTGGTGGACTTCGCACTGTCCAACCTGGTCAACGCGGGCATCGTGCGAGTCTGCGTGCTGACCCAGTACAAAAGCCACAGCCTGGACCGGCACATCACCACCACCTGGCGGATGAGCGATCTGCTCGGTAACTACGTGACGCCGGTGCCGGCCCAGCAGCGGCTGGGCCCGCACTGGTTCACCGGCTCGGCGGATGCCATCTACCAGTCGCTGAACCTGATCTACGACGAGCGGCCCGACCTGGTGATCGTCTTCGGTGCTGACCACGTGTACCGGATGGACCCGCGCCAGATGATCAGCCAGCATGTGGAGCGCGGAGCGGGTGTCACCGTGGCCGCCATTCCGGTGCCACGGGCCGAAGCCACCGCGTTCGGCGTGATCCAGACCGGGCCGGACGACCGGTCGATCGAGGCGTTCCTGGAGAAGTCGGCTGACCCGCCCGCGCGGCCGGGCCACCCGGACGAGGCCTACGCCTCGATGGGCAACTACGTGTTCACCACGGACGTGCTGGTCGAGACGCTGCGCAAGGACGCGGTCGACCGGGCGAGCCGCCATGACATGGGCGGGGACATCGTCCCGATGCTGGTGAGCGAGCGCAGTGCGGATGTGTACGACTTCCTGACCAACGAGGTGCCTGGCTCCAGCGTGCGTGACGAGGGCTACTGGCGCGACGTCGGCACGCTTGACTCCTACTTCGACGCGCACATGGACCTGTGCGCCGTCCACCCGGTGTTCAACCTGTACAACGACCAGTGGCCGATCCTGACGCGGGTGGCGTCGCAGCCACCGGCCAAGTTCGTGCACGACTCGGGCGATCGCGTCGGGCGTGCGATCGACAGCATGGTCAGCAACGGGGTCATCGTCTCCGGTGGCCTCGTGCGCGAGGCCGTGCTCTCCCCGGGAGTCAGGGTGAACAGCTGGGCGCGGGTGGAGCGGGCCGTGGTACTGGACAACACCATCATCGGCCGGCACGCCGTGATCGAGAACGCCATCCTCGACAAGAACATCGTCGTTCCCGATCGCGTCGTGATCGGCGTTGACAAGGAGCACGACCGGGAGCGGGGCTTCGTGGTGTCCGACGGCGGCATCACCGTGGTGGGCAAGAGCCAGCTGGTGACCGCATGACGGCTGGCCCTGGAAGCAGGCTGCGGGTCGCGTTGCTGACCCGTGAGTACCCGCCCGAGGTATACGGCGGTGCCGGAGTGCACGTCACCTACCTGGCCAGGGAACTCGGCGGCCTCGTCGACCTGACGGTGCACTGCCAGGGCGCGGACCGGACCGGAGCCGTGGCGCACCGGCCCTGGGAACTGCTTGATGGCACCAACCAGGCCCTGCAGACGATCTCTGCTGACCTGTCGATGACCGCCGCGGTCGCCTCCGCCGATCTGGTGCACTCGCACACCTGGTACGCCAATCTCGCGGGCCACCTGGCGGCCCTCCTGTACGGCGTGCCGCATATCGTCACGACGCACTCGCTAGAGCCGCTGCGGCCGTGGAAGGCCGAGCAGCTGGGCGGTGGGTACGCACTCTCCTCCTGGTGCGAGAGGGTCGCCGTCGAGTCCGCGGCCGCCGTGGTGGCCGTGTCCGAGGGCATGCGGGCTGACGTCATGGCCGCCTACCCAGCGGTGTCACCCGAGCGCGTCCGGGTCATCCGGAACGGCATCGACACCACCGAGTACGCCCCCGACCCCGGAACCGATGTGATCGACCGTTTCGGCATCGACCCGGCCCGGCCGACCGTGGTCTTCGTCGGCCGGATCACCAGGCAGAAGGGGCTGCCCGTGCTGCTGCGGGCGGCCGGAGCGCTCGATCCGGGGACCCAGCTCGTGATCGCCGCCGGCCAGCCGGACACCCCGGAACTCGCCGCCGAGGTGACCACGCTGGTCGAGCAGCTCCAGGCAGCCAGATCCGGGGTGATCTGGCTGTCGGGCATGCTCGCCAAGCGAGAGGTCATCCAGCTGCTGTCGCACGCGACCGTGTTCGCCTGCCCATCCCTGTACGAACCGCTGGGCATCGTGAACCTGGAGGCGATGGCGTGCGGCACGGCTGTCGTCGCCTCGCGCGTCGGCGGCATCCCTGAGGTCGTCGCCGACGGCGAAACCGGGCTCCTCGTCCCGCCCGGCGACCCGGTAGCGCTGGCCGACGCCCTCAACACAGTCGTGCGGGACACCGGCCGAGCCGCCGCCATGGGCCAGCTGGGGCGTAAGCGGGCGATCGCCGAGTTCGGCTGGCAGGCGATCGCGGCCCAGACCGTGGCACTGTATGCCGAGTTCGCCCGGTGAGGGCCCCGGCCGACGCTCTCAGGGGCGGCCCAGGACCCGGACGGACCAGCCGGCCGCCCGCCAGGAGTCCACGTCCAGCGCGCACCGCCCGTCCACGATGTTGCGCCGGGCCACCACGCCGCCGAGCGCCGCCGGATCGATGGCCCGGTAGTCGGCCCACTCAGTGAGGTGCATGACCAGGTCAGCGCCGGCCGCAGCGTCGGTCACGCTTTCCGCGTACAGCAGGTCGGGCTTCACCCGGGCGGCGTTCTTCATGGCTACCGGATCGTGCACGCTGACCAGCGCCCCTTCCCGGGTCAGCCGGTCGCACACATCCAGGCTGGGCGAGTCCCGGACATCGTCGCTGCCCGGCTTGAACGCGACGCCCAGCACCGCGACCCGCCGTCCGGCGAGCGTGCCGCCCACAGCCTCCCGGGCCAGGTCGGTCACCCGGGCCCGGCGGCTCATGTTGATGGCATCGACCTCGCCGAGCAAGCCGACGATCGATCCGACGCCCATGTCTCGCGCGGTCGCCTGGAAGGCCCGGATGTCCTTGGGCAGGCAGCCACCGCCGAAACCGAGGCCGGCCGAAAGGAACTTGCCGCCGATCCGCTCGTCGTGGGCCAGCGCCGCGGCGAGCCGGGTGACGTCGGCGCCCGCGGTCTCGCAGACCTCGGCCATGGCGTTGATAAATGAGATCTTGGTGGCCAGGAAGGAGTTGGCCGCGACCTTGACCAGCTCGGCCGTCTCCAGGTCCATGACCAGCGCTGGCACGCCGTTGGCCAGCGCAACCGCGTAGATGTTGCGCAGTTGCTCCGCGGGCCACTCCGAATTCACGCCGAAGACGAGCCGGTCCGGGGACAGGCTGTCCTGGACGGCATGGCCTTCGCGGAGGAATTCCGGGTTCCAGGCGAGTTCCACCTCATCGGCGGCCGGTGCCAGTTCCCTGATTCGCGTGGTGATCCGCCGTGCCGTGCCGACCGGGACCGTCGACTTCCCCACCACCAGGCACCTGCGGGTCAGGTGCGGGGCGAGCGCGTCGACCACCGCGTTCACGTACCGCATGTCCGCCGAGCCATCCGCCGACTGCGGCGTGCCCACGCAGAGGAAATGCACATCGCCGAAATCGGCCACCTCGGAATATGAGGTCGTGAAGCGCAGCCGGCCGGCATCCAGGTTCTTGCGCAGCAACGGCTCGAGGCCTGGCTCGAAGAACGGTGCATCGCCGCGGGCCGCGGCGGCCACTTTGTCCTCGTCCACGTCGATCGCCAGCACATCATGACCCAGGTCGGCCATGCAGACGGCGTGCGTGAGGCCCAGATAACCGATCCCGATCACGGTCAGACGAGGGCGGGTGAAAGGCAGGCTCATTTATCAAGTCTCCTTCTGCGTTCAGGCGTTCGAGCACGTGACGTTTGAAATTCCCCCACCGGCGCCCGCCGCGACGTTACTGCAGGCCACCAGGGTCTTGAGATCGCTGCTTTGCACGTAGATCCCGTAGCCTGAGCCGCTCAATCTGGCATCGTTGCTCCGGAAGATATTGCCAACCCCCCAGCCCGGGTAGACCTGGTGTACCGAGAAGCCATCGCCGATGCTGTTGAGACCTATGTTGTTCTCGATCGTCCAGCCGTTTCCCTTCACATTGACCCAGGACGTGGCCGCTGAGCTGACCATGCCTGTGCCATTCAGGGTGTTACCCGAGATCGTACCGCCTATGGTGCCTTCCTTGATGTCTATGTTCTCGGCGGTCGTATTGGCGATGTTGTTGCCGATGATCAAGTTGTTATTACTCGCATCGGGCTGGCAGCCGCTGTACTTGCACCAGTTCTTGTGGGCGGTGCCGACGTATATGCCTTCACCATAGAACTGCGTGTGCTGGCCGGTGTCCCGCACGATGTTGTGGCTGACGGTGTTATTGCTGCTGAAATCCCTGAGGTGGATGGCCTCGTCCCCGATCGTGTGCACGTACAGGCCGTAGATCAGGTCGTGCGTGACGCCGTCGGTAACGACGCCCTTCTGCCCGCCTTCTACCGTAAAGCCCTCCACGCGCCACCATGATGCCTTGTTGAGATGGAGCACGTAGCCGTGCCCCATGCTCAGGCCCTCAAGCACCGCGCTCCGGCTTCCGCACAATGTGATCGGGGCTGCGGCGGTGCCGGATGTGGTCGCGACGAAGTCATCGTGATAGATACCCGGGGCCAGGACGATCCTTCCGCCTGGCTGCGCTGCGGCCAGCGCCTGCGCGAGTTGCGCAGCGGTCGAGACGGAGGTGCTCCCCGGCCCGGCGGCACAGCCGGCCGCGCCCGCGCTGGCCGAGGACGAACTCGGTGAGCCGGCCGGCTTACTGGAGGCGGCGTGGGTTGGCGGAGCAGAGGTGGCCGTGCTGCTGGCACAGCCGGCCATGGCCAGCGCGAGAAACGCGAACGTTACGGGTGCGGTCCTCGCCGACCGGAATTTCATAGCCAGTCCTCCACCCGTGGCATCGGGCATGTCATATCGGCCGGCTCGGGGGGGGCGTCCCGGCTATCAGGCGTGGATTCGGCGGGCGGCGCTGGCCTTCCGGCGCCCACGAGGTCGCTCGGGTGGGCTTCGTCATCTGGCCGCCCGTCGGCCTCCGCTGGGCTGAACCAGTCACGCGGCGGCTGGCCGGCCATGGAGTGACCGCCACCCGGGCGGTCCCGGCCGCTGCGCCTGGCCTCGTCCGGAGGCTGGTGACCGTCAGCCAGCCCATTGCTGTCCGGCCCCCTCCATCCGCCTGCGGGCCGGTGATCATCCGCGAGCCTGGCCCCATTGGGATGCCGGTGGCCATTGCCCGGCATCATCACCTCGGGTAGCCGGTGATCATCCGCGAGCCTGGCCCCATTGGGGTGCCGGTGACCATTGCCCGGCATCATCACCTCGGGTAGCCGGTGATCATCCGCGAGCCTGGCCCCATTGGGGTGCCGGTGACCATTGGCCGGCATCATCACCTCGGGTAGCCGGTGATCGTCGGCCAGCCTGACCGCGTCTGGACTGGTCTGGCCGGAGTCCGCCGCCGCCGGCCATGGCCTCGGCCAGCGCGGGCGCGGCATCGTGCTCTACGGAGGGGCGCGGCGCGCGGCCAGCCGGGGTGGGCCGCCAGTGGGTGCTGGCCGCATATGCGTGCTCTGGGAGGCGCCGGATGCGGGACCAGAGTTCCCCGAAGATCACTAGCAGGAGAATGCTCAGCCACAGCAGGGCGAGCGGGTGGAAGCGAAGGTAGGCCCACAAGTTGATCTTCAGATGGTGGATCCAGCCCGCATCCCGGGTGTGCAGAAGCAGCGGAAGGGTCGCGCCGGCGCTGGCATCCACGGCCCGGAAACCTGACCCGGAGATCAGGTTGTACTGCCCGATCACGTGCGAGGTCGGCCCGCGCGCTGTGATGCCGAAGACCTTCGCCGCGGTGATCCGGTTTCTGTCTACCTCGAGATGGCCGGAGTTGCGGACCAGCATCCCGATGCGCGCGTCCACCAGCGAGTTGCCCGAGACCATGGTGCCGGGCGCGAGGGGCCCGACCGCGAGCGCTACCCGGGGACCGCAACGAAT
>WNFG01005876.1_pt1 | contig 23570 bp, 25 predicted proteins | sample 5400431 | NCBI WGS metagenome assembly WNFG01 (sample SAMN13153346, study PRJNA577476) | soil metagenome | isolation source: 120 cm saprolite under Douglas fir tree site 2 hole 3 replicate 2 | place: USA:California | collected 2015-04-18 | reverse complement strand
TGCCCCGCCGCGAGCCGGGCCGCCGCTCGCATGTAGCTCTCCTGGAAATCGCCCAGGTAGGTACCGAAGGCGAGGGGCTGGATCAAGGCCTGCCACAGGTACAGGAGCACGATCGGGACGCCGGCCCAGACCAGGAGCAGGGCGGTGAATCGCCGGTTGGCCAACGCCGGTAGCCGTTTCGCTGCCGGCGCCTTGATCACCGAGCGGAGATTATGGCCTCACACACCAAAAAACGAGGCGGCGCCTGCAGCGGACACCGCCTCGGCCGGGTTCCATCGGGTGACACGCTCTTGGTTTCTGCGCCGCTTTGCGGCCGTTGCCTACTTATGGAGGCCAACCTTTGCGCGGACTGCGATGGACTCGACGCCGAACGAATTGACCTCAGGATGCGCGATTCGCCAGGGGGTGTCAAGGGCTTGGCTCTTTCCCTTTTGAGGCGCACAATGGAGTGTCGATTGGGCGAGCTCAGCTACGTTCACGGCGCGAGCGAAACCCCGCTCCTGGGCGAGACCATCTTCCAGAACCTGCGCCGCACCGCCGAACGTCATGGCGATCGCGAAGCGCTCGTCGTCGCTCACCAGGGTCACCGCTCCACTTACCGGGAACTGGTGGCGGAGTGCGAGCTCGTGGGTCGCGGACTGCTGGCGCGGGGAGTGCGAAGAGGCGATCGGGTCGGCATCTGGTCACCCAACCGGTACGAATGGGTCATCACGCAGTACGCGACCGCGGCGATCGGCGCGATCCTCGTCAACATCAATCCCGCTTACCGCACCTCCGAGCTCGAGTACGTCCTGAACCAGTCGGGCATCAGCTTCCTGATCCTCGCCGCGGGGTTCCGCCAGGCCGACTACCGCGCGATGCTGGCCGAGGTCAAGGGTCGGTGCCCCGAGCTGCGCGAGGCGCTCGTCCTCGAGGACGGCTGGGAGGCGCTCGAGCGGGATGGAGCCGGCGCGAGCCCGGCGGTTCAGCGCGAGGTCGAGGCTTCGCTCCAGTTCGACGACCCGATCAACATCCAGTACACGTCCGGCACCACAGGGTTTCCAAAGGGCGCAACCCTCACGCACCACAACATCCTCAACAACGGCTACTTCATCGGGGAGACGCTTCACTACACCGCGCAGGACCGCGTCTGCATCCCCGTGCCCTTCTATCACTGCTTCGGCATGGTGCTCGGCAACCTCGCCTGCACCACGCACGGCGCCACGATGGTGATCCCCGCCGAGGCATACGACCCGGTGGCCGTCATGGAGACGGTCCAGAAGGAGGGATGCACGTCTCTGTACGGCGTGCCCACGATGTTCATCGGCGAGCTCGAGCATCCAAGATTCAAAGAATTCGATTTCAGCTCGCTGCGCACCGGCATCATGGCGGGCTCGCCATGTCCCGTCGAGGTGATGAAGAAGGTGCAGACCGTGATGCACATCCCCGAGATGACGATCGCGTATGGCATGACCGAAACCTCGCCGGTATCGACGCAGTGCGCGACCGACGACCCGCTCGTAAAGCGCGTCTCGACGGTGGGCCGGGTTCATCCCCACGTCGAGATCAAGGTCGTCGATCCCGCGACCGGGGCGGTCGTTCCGCGCGGGGAATCCGGCGAGCTGTGCAGCCGCGGCTACATCGTCATGCTCGGCTACTGGAACAACGAACAGGCCACGCGCCAGGCGATCGACGCCGCGCGCTGGATGCACACCGGCGACCTGGCCACGATGGACGAGCTCGGCTACGTAAATATCGTCGGCCGGATCAAGGACATGATCATCAGGGGCGGCGAGAACATCTACCCCCGCGAGGTCGAAGAGTTTCTCTACGGCCACCCCGCCATCGCCGACGTGCAGGTGATCGGCGTGCCCTCTGAGAAATACGGCGAGGAGGTCATGGCCTGGGTGAAGCTGCGCGAAGGCGGCGCGGTCTCAGGTGACGACCTGGCCGCGTGGTGCAAGGGCAAGATCGCCTCGTACAAGATCCCGCGACATTGGAAGTTCGTGGACTCGTTCCCGATGACAGTGACCGGGAAGGTCCAGAAATTCAAGATGCGGGAGGCGGCCGTCGAAGAGCTGGGCCTAGAAAAGGCGGCTGGAGTCCGAACCGCCTAAGCCCAGCGTTTCGGCACGTTTGACGCCGATCGTGCGTCTCGACGCGGGGAATTACGCGTGTTTGGCGCCAGCAGTGCCGATCTCTGCGGCCCCTACTGAAGGCTCTCGTAGGGGAAGGCCGCTGCGAACGGCTCGTACAGCAGCAAGACCTGCTCGATCGGCAGCAGGTCGCGCATGAAGATGCCGCCGGCGGCCACGCCGGCGTGGCCGACGATCCCCGAGCCGTCGTGCGGCGCCGCCATCTCGGCTCCGTCCTGGGCGGCGCGGAAAGCCATCGTGCGCCCGGACTTGTTCGCGGAATCGATGACCGACTTCCAGGCCGCCTGGTAGTGCGCCGCGGGATCGAGGGCCCGCGCAGGCGCGAGTGCGGACGGAGGAGCGCCCGGCGCCGACGGCGCCACCGGCTTCGGTGGCTCGCTCAGCACCCTGGCCACGGCGGCCGCCTCGGCCTCGCTTGGGCCGGAGAGCGTCGGCAGGCGCGCCAGGAAGGCCGCGATCTGGCGGTCCACCGGGGCGGGCGGCTGGTAGCTCGGGCCCGGCAGGACCGTGGCAAAAGGCCGGTACAGGGCCGCGAACGCCGCCGGGTCGAGCTGCTCGCGCACCAGGATGGCCAGGGCCACGATCTGCGCCGACTCGAGCGCCACCGCGGCGACCACTTCGGGCACGAGCTTGCTGATCGCCATCTTGGTCTGCGCCACCCTGAACCCGCCCGACAGCGCGTTGACCATGGCCTGGTCGGCGCCGGCCAGCATGTTTTCCAGCACCTGCTCGACTTCGGCGGTCGAAGGACGCTGGCGTGACACGACGCGCGCCGTCGCAATCCACTCCCACTGCGCCTTGCTCAAGGACTTCACCGCGGCGGCGAGGAACTGCCCCGCCTCGCCGGCGCTCAGGGCAGCGCGACCTGCTCGGGGAGCAGGCCCTTGGCTCTCAGCTTGTCGATGGGGTGATACGCATCCACGATGCGCATCGTGCCCGATGCGGAGCGCAAAACCATCGATTGCGTGTACGCGTAGACATCCTCGTAACGGACGCCCTTGAGCAGCTCGCCCGTGGTGATCCCCGTGGCCGCGAAGAAGATGTCGTTGCCCGAGCACAGGTCGTCGAGGTGGAGGACCTTGTTCGGCTTGTGCCCTTCGCTCACCGCAACCTCACGCTCGGCTTCGTCGCGGAAGTAGAGCTTGGCCTGCATGTCGCCGCCGATGGTCTTGATCGCGCAGGCGGCGAGAACCCCCTCGGTGGCGCCGCCGGAGCCCATCATGCAGTGGATCCCTGACCTCGTCTCGAGCGCCGCCTCGAGCGCGCCGGCGACGTCGCCTGCGGTGATCAGCTTGGAATCTGCCTCACGATCTCCTGGTTTCGATCGCGCTCGAGAACGACGACCGTTAGCTCCTGCACGGGAAGGCCCTCAGCTTTGGCGATCCGTCTGAGGTTCCATTCCACGGGCATCTCCAGGTCGATGACCCCTCGCGCCCTGCGGCCGACGACGAGCTTCTGCATGTAGTGCACGTGCGTCGTGAACATCGAGCCGCGCTCGGCCAGCGCGACCACGGAGATCGCGCCGGGCAGACCGGACGCGGTGAGGCTGGTGCCCTCGATGGGATCGATCGCGACGTCCACCTCGGGCTCGAGGCCGTTGCCGATCTGCTCGCCGAAATACAGCATCGGCGCCTCGTCCTTCTCGCCCTCGCCGATGACGACGGTGCCCTTCATGTCGACCGACGCCATGGCGCTCCTGATCGCCTCCACGGCGCGCCGGTCGGCGGCCTCCTTGTTGCCGCGGCCCTGCAGGGGGGCGGCGGCCAGGGCCCCTGCCTCCGTGACACGCAGTAGTTCGAGCGCGAGGTTGCGGTTGGTGCGCGGCTCGATCATCTGTCAAGCACCTGGTTGAGCGCCATCGCGGCCGGTAGCTTAGCCGATGCTCCGGCGCCGGATCGGCAGTTTGTCTGCCTCCACCCACAGATCCTTCTTGCGCGCGAGCCTGCGGTCACCATCCCGGTCCACATAAACGCACGTGCGCTCCAGCACGGCTGTGATCCGGACGCTCACCCCGTCCAGCGTGGCGCTGAAGCTGTCGATCAGGACCTCGTCCTCGTCGAGCTCGACCTCGCTGAGGCGGCGGGGGCCCGGAGGCCGTGCCTTGGTGGAGAGCACCAGCGGAGCCCGAATCAGGCCTGGAGGTCCGGGCTTGATCGTGAGCCTCGATGATCCCGGTCCAGGCAGGCGGATGGAAGGTTTCGGTCGGGGCGGCGGCTGGGGCGCGAGAGTCTCCGGTCGAGAAGGCCGCCTGGGAGCCTTTCGGGTCGCGGTCGCCCGTGCGGGTCGCTTCGGAGCAGCCCGACCAGGCTTCTTTACGGACCGCGCCTTCCCGGATCCCCGCCTAGAAGAACTCACCCCAGAACTTCCTGACCCGGCCCACCGGGTTCGGGAGCGTCTTGAGAGTCACCACCTGGGCTGATGGCGAGTTGGACTCGACGACGGCGGTGTCCTTGGCCTCAGGCACGCCCTCTGGGTGGACCCTGATCACGCCAAGGTGCACGCCGCCTTCGAGGACCACGAGCGCCCCGACCCTCGCGTCACCCTCGAGCCGTCCGGTGTTGGTGATCTTGAGCCTGCTCACGGCGACGATGTTCCCGCGCACGAGTCCGGCGATGGTCACCTTCGCGCTCTTGATGTCCGCCTCGACGTGGGCCTCGGGCCCGATGAACAGGTCTCCATCGCACTCGACGTGGCCGTTGAATTTGCCCAGGATCTGGCCGCTGCCCTTGATCGAGAGCCGCCCGTTGAACGTGTCGTCCCGGGCGAGCACGGTCGGTTTGGCGTCCGCGCCAATCGCCGCCTCACGTTCCCCGTTGGTCGCCGGTGCCGCCAACGTCTCCATACTCGTCTCAGTCATTGCGCCTCCCATAGCCCCAGCCTCCCCGCCGCTCCTACTCCTCTCGCAGCATAACGGGATTAGTTAAGAAGTGCGCCCTGCGCGCGCCCGGCGACTAACGCGGCATTGAGCGCTGACTTATAGAACGGGGTGCGACTCGAGATAGGCAAGCACGGCGTCGCGGGTCGGATCGATGGCGCCGTCCATGACCAGTTCGGTCAGTCGCTGCTTGATGCGGCCGACCTCCGGCCCCGGTCCGATCCGGCGCACTCGCATGATGTCCTGTCCGTCCACGGGCGCCGCCATACGGGACGGCTGCTCCGACAGCGCGGCGTCGAGGCGCGCCTGCAGCTCGTCGAGCTTTTCGGGATGCGGATACGCGGATGCCTGGATGTCGGCGCGCGCCAATGCCATTAGTGGTTTCAGCAGCGCACCCGCATCGCGGGCGAGGCGGCGCACCGCGCCGTCTGTCCACTCGGAGGCGTAGAACACCGGCCGCAGATGCAGGCGCACGAGCATCGCCACCGCTTCGATCTCTTTCTGCGGAAAACGCATTCGTTCCAGTGCGTGCGTCGTCATCTCTGCGCCGACGACCTCGTGTCCAACGAACGTACCGTCGGGTCCGGCGGTGGCCGGCTTGCCGACATCGTGGAATAGGGCCGCGAGCCGCACGACGTGCTCCGGGGGCGTGGCGGCCACGGTGAGCAGCGTGTGACCGAACACGTCGTGGGTGTGGTACCCGCCCTGTTGGACACCCTTGCACGCTGCCAACTCGGGCAGGATCAGCTCGAGCAATCCGCCCTGGTCGAGACGATCGAGCGCGAGTTGGGGGCGTTCGGTGAGCAGCATCTTTAGGAGCTCATCGGCCACGCGCTCGGCTGATACCACCGGGGATGCGAGGCGGTCGCGCAGCTTGCGCATGGCGGGCAGCAGGGCGGGAGCGAGCTCGAACTCGAGCTGGGCGGCTAAGCGGATCGCCCGCAGCATGCGCAGCGGATCGTCATTGAACGTCTGCATCGGATCTGCAGGCGTCTGCAGCACGCGCGCTTCGAGGTCGGCCAGGCCACGGCCGAGTGGGTCCTGGATGTTGCCGTCGAAATCCATGAGCAGCGTGTTGACCGTGAAGTCGCGGCGGCGGATGTCCTCGTCCAGCGTGGCGTCCTGAGTCAGGGGTTTCCGCGAATCGGGGCCGTATGACTCGCGACGAGCCGACACGAACTCGACCAGGTGCCCCGGCAAGGTGACCTGCGCGGTGCCGAACCGTTCGAAGATCACCGGCTCGGCGGCGCCCGCCAACTCGGCGAACCGGCGCGCCAACTCGAACCCCAGCCCGCCCTCGACGACGATGTCCAGGTCCGGGTGCGGGCGGCCGAGCAGAGTGTCGCGCACGTAGCCGCCGACGATCCACGCGCGTGCTCCCAGCTCGGACGCGGCCTGCTTCAGGAGCCGGCGGATCCCCTCATCGGTTACTGGTTGATCCGCTACTGGTTGATCCGCGCCCATTCCACGGCCCCGACCTGGCCGGCCCGGTCGCCCAACCGGGCTCGGCGGACCTGAGGCCGGCGGGCGGGCTTGATGAATGGCGAGGACCGAAGGGTCTCCAGCATCGTGGGGGCCACCAGCTTCCACGAGCGCGTGACACCGCCACCCAGAACGAACATCTCGGGGTCGATCGCGTTGGTCAGGCTGATGAGCGCGAGGCCCATGTAGCGAGCCGATCGCTCGACCACCATGCGCGCATGCCTCTCGCCGCGGGCGGCGGCTGCGAACAGCTCGGACGCGGGATGACCGGTCTCCTTGGCGAGGTTGGCGCCTCCGCAGAAAACCTCAAGGCAACCGTACTGGCCGCAGTTGTCGAGTGGGCCGTTGGGGTCGATGATCATGTGCCCGATCTCGCCCGCGGTGCCGTGCCCGCCGCGGTGGAGGCGGCCGTCGATGATCAGACCGCCGCCGACGCCGGTCGACCACGTGATGTAGACCATGTTGCGGGTCCCACGACCCGCGCCGCGATGGAACTCGCCGAGCCCGGCCATGTCGGCGTCGTTCGCGAGGTGCACCTTGGCGCCGGTAGCGCGATTGAGCATTGCCGCCAGGGGCACGTTCTTCCACGGCAGGTTGGGCGGGTTGACGAGGACCCCGCGCTTGAGGTCGATCGGGCCGGGAGCGCCGATGGCAATGCTGGTCACCTTCTGGTTGCCGCGGAGGCGCTCAATCTCGGCGGCGGCCCAGTCCACCAGGCCCTGTGGCGTCTTGAGCAGCGGGGTCTTGGTCTTGACGCTGGTGATCAGGTTTCCGTCCGAGCGCGCCAGTGCCACACGCACCTGAGTCCCGCCGAGGTCGATTCCCGCCAACATGGCTCGGTTAGGTTATCGGCTCGCGCGTTTTAAGACGCGAGGAGCTGCTGGCCACGCAGGGCGCCGAGGATCTCGATCGGAGCCCGCGCGCGATTGAACGTATAGAAGTGGAGGCCCGGTACGCCCGCCTCGAGCAGCTCCGCGCATTGCCTGATGCAGTAGTCGACGCCGAGCTTGCGGATGGCCTCGTCATCCGGCGCCTCATCGATCGCCCTCTGCAGCTTCTCGGGCACTGTGGCGCCCGACATCTGGGTCACGAATGACAGCGATCGGCGGCTCGGGACGGGCATCAGACCGGGAACGATGGGAACCTCGATACCGGCCGCGCGAGCTCGCGCTACAAGGTCGAAGTAGAAGCGGTTGTCGAAGAACAGCTGGGTGATGAGGAAATCCGCGCCGGCCTCGACCTTCAGTCGCAGGTAGCGGAACTCGTGCTCGAGGTCGGGGCTCTCGGGGTGCTTCTCCGCGCTGCAAGCGGCGCCGATCCCCAGCCTGTAGCCGTTGCCGCGGACGAATGCGACCAGGTCGCTGCCATGCTGCAGCTCGCGATCCACCGCCTGGAAAGGCTCACCCGGTCCGGGCGGGTCGCCACGCAACGCCAGCACGTTGGCGATGCCTTCACGTTCCATCCAGTTGAGGATTCGCCGCGTCTCGTCGCGCGAGTTGGCGCATGTGAGGTGGGCCATCGCCTCGATGTGGTACTGGCGCTTGATCCGCGTCACGAGCTCCAGGGTTTTTTCGCCGGTGCGGAGGCGATAGGTCACCGACACCCAGTCCGGCGCATGGCCGGCCAGCGCGGCGACCGTCTTTTCGAGGACATCGACCTCGCTTTCATCGCGCGGAGCCATGAACTCGAACGAGACGGTCGGCCGGCCGCGACCCAGCAGTTCGGCGATGTGCACTGGTCGAAGCCTACCAATCCTGGTTCGCCACGTCGCCAGGGCGGCCTGGTTTCCTTCTCATATTTCTAGCGCAGTACCCTGGCGTCCCCGACGCGACGCGTCACCTTGGCGGCGTCGAGGTGCTCTAGCAGCGCGAGCATCGGACGGCGGCTGGCGCCGAGCCGATCACGGAGCTGCGCGACGCTCACCGACCCCGCGCTCGCGATCAGCTCTCGTACAGCAACGACGGATTGCTCGTATGCGTCACGCGTGAACGCGATATCGTCGCTCAGGCGGACGAGGTCGCCGCGCTGCGCGAGGGAGCGAACAATCTCCGCCGTCGCGCCCGCGGTCCGCGTCGCATCCGCGAGCGAAGGTGGAGCAAATGGCTGCGCTCCGAGCAGCTCGAGCAAGCGCGCGGCAGGGCCTCCAGACGCCTGGTCGGCGACCTCATGCGTGGGCGCCGCGACCTCGCCGTCGCGCTCATCAACGCGTCCCTCCTCAGCGAGGACTTTCAAAACCGAATTAAACAGGCCTGGCTGTATGCCGAGCTTGCTCCTGAGCTCCTCTCTTGGCATTCCCTGACGGAGCGGGTGTGCGCCGTGGTATGCGGCAAGCTCACGCGCCGTGCGCTCGCCGATGGCGGACCAGGCCTCCTGCGCGAAGAGCCACTCGCCGAGGCGGCGCGCGTCTAGCCGCGACACGTCTGCGTCGGTCGCCGTAGTGGCCCTGAGCAGCGCGCTGACCGCGACTCCCCGCGGGTACTTGCGCAGCTCCTCCTGCAGGACATCGCCCGCGGCACGACGCTCGAGCGACTCGCGGACAGCCGCGTCGTGGCGTGGATGCTTGCGCGGCGCGATGTCCTTGATCTGGCCGCCTGCAACCGTCCAGGAGGGGCTCGGGATACGAAGGATGAACCGGTCATCGTTCGCAGCCGCAATCGGGCGCTCGAGGTAGAGCTGGACCCATCCCTGCGCACCCGGTTCGATCGTGTCGCCCTCGAGGAGGATCGCGCGGCAGCCGACCTCCACGGTGCCCGTGTGGAGCTGGAGCTCCGCGCCATGCCGCAGTCCACGGGGCGCCGATGCCAACACGCGGACGCGGGCGTCCACGCGCCTCGTCGCCCCCAACGCGCCTGGCCGCGCAAGGACGTCACCGCGCTGTAGGAGATCCTTCTCGACCCCGATCAGGTTCGCGGCGACGCGGTTGCCAGGCGCCGCCCGCTCGACCTTCTCGTTGTGCTGCTGCAGCCCGCGCACGCGCGCCGAGGCTCCGCCTGGGAGCACCTGCAGCTCGTCGCCGACGGCGATTTCGCCGTCAACCAGCGTGCCTGTGACCACGGTCCCAAAGCCGCTCATCGTGAAGACTCGATCGATTGGAAGTCGCGGCCGTCCCAGGTCAGCCCTTGGCTCGACACCGTCGAAGACCGAGTCGAGGCTGGACACGAGCTCGGCCAGCCCTTCACCGGTCAGCGCCGAAACGCTACGAATGGTGACACCGGCCAGCGTCGTGGTCGCGAGCGCATCCCGCACCTCGCCCTCCACGAGCTCGCGCCAGACCTCGTCGGCGAGGTCGATCTTGGTCAGGGCGACCAGACCGTGCCGGACGTCCAGGAGGTCGATGATCTCCAGGTGTTCCCGGGTCTGCGGCATGACGCCTTCGTCGGCGGCGACGACCAGCATCACGGCGTCGATCCCGTGGGCGCCCGCGAGCATGTTGCGGATGAACCGAGCGTGCCCTGGCACGTCGACGATGCCGATCTGCCGCCCGCTCGGCAGGCGCATGTATGCGAAGCCGAGATCGATCGTCATGCCGCGCCGCTTTTCCTCGGCGAGCCGGTCCGGGTCGATCCCGGTCAGCGCGGTCACCAGCGTGGACTTGCCGTGGTCGATGTGCCCCGCGGTGCCGAGGATCACTTCAGGACGCTCTTGACGGCCGCCTCCACCGCATCGAGGAGCTGCTCGTCCTCGCCTCGCAAAACAGTGCGCGGGTCGAGACAGCATGCGTCCTTCTCGATGCGCGCGATGACGGGGGTTTCGCCATGCCGCAGGGCGGTCGCTAGCCGTGACGCGGGGCCGGCCAGCGCTATCAGCATGGTCGGGAGGCCATGGCCTGGCAGGGAGCCGCCGCCGGCTGCCGACTCCCCCGGGACGAGGGTGGTGTTCACGCCTCGTTCCTCCAGCTTCACGGACCACATCCCGGCGCGTCTTCGGATCTCTTCGATCTGCATCCGCAGCATGCGCTCGACCGGGATGTCCTCCACATGCCCCGTCAGGCGCTGGCGCAGCGTGGCCTCGAGCGCAGCCAGCGTGAGCTTGTCGATCCGCACCGCGCGCGCCAGCGGGTGCCGCGACACCTTGCGCACGGCCTCCACGCCTTTGGCGCTCCGCGCGAGGATGAGGCCGGCCTGTGGCCCGCCGAGCAGCTTGTCGCCGGAGAAGGTGACCACATCCGCTAGGCGGAGCGATTCGCCGACGGTGGGCTCGTCCGCAACCGGTTCAGACGCTCCGCTGCCGAGATCATCGATGAGAAGCACTTCGTGGCGGCGCGCGACCGCCTCCATGTCCGCGAGCGAGACGGATTCGGTGAACCCGGTGACGCGGTAGTTGGACGTGTGCACCCGCAGCAGCGCCGCGGTCTTCGGTGTGATGGCATTCTCATAGTCGGCCGCGCGTGTGCGGTTGGTGGTCCCGACCTCGACCATGCGGGCGCCCGACAGGCGCATGACGTCGGGCATGCGGAACGACCCGCCGATCTCCACGAGCTGCCCTCGGGAAACGATCACCTCGCCGCCCTTGCACAGGGCCGTCAGCGTGAGCAGGATCGCGGCGGCGTTGTTGTTCACGACGAGCGCCGCCTGGCTGTCGAAGAGCCTGTTGAGCAGTCCGGTGAGAAGGTCCGCCCGCTCGCCACGGCGGCCGGTCTCGAGGTCGAGCTCGAGGTTGCTGTAGCCGCCTGCGACCGCCAGGGCCTCTGTCGCCGCTCGCGACAGTGGCGCCCGGCCGAGGTTGGTGTGCAGGATCACGCCGCTGGCGTTGATCACCCGCCGGAGACGGGGGGCGGCGGCCGAGCGCAGCCGATCAGAGACGCGGCGGCTCCGTTCCGAGTCGTCGACCACCTTGCCATTGCGCTCGGCGTCCACCTGCTCGCGGATGGCCTCGACGACTCGCTCGCGGCCGAATTCCTCGACCAGGGCCGCGTAAGGCGGCTGGTTGACCAGCCTGCCTACAGCAGGCAGGGATTCAGCGCGTTGAACCCGGGGACCCCGTAGCTGATGCATTGCCCTACAGAGATTAGGCTGGCAGGCGTAAAGAAGGGCGACATCACCAGGCTCAGCACGGGGATGCCGAGCAGCGAACCGACAAAGATGACGATCACCGCGCCGACCCAGATCTCTCTGCGGCGGACGGAAGCGTTGAAGAAGAAGCGCGGATTGCGCGAGCGAAAAATCGTCTCGATGATGTCCCAGCCGTCAAGACCCGGGATCGGCAGTAGCTGGAAGGCGAACAGCGACAGGTTGAGGAAAACGATCGCGTAAACGAGATACGCGACCAGGTCTGTCGAGAGCGTGGCCGACGGGTGGATGCCGGCGCCGCCTAGAGCTTTCAGGACGAATCCGAACGCGATAGCGACCAGCAGGTTGGCGGCGGGGCCGCCGAGGGCATGGATGAGGCGCTGGCGGACCGTGCTGATCCTGTTCGGCTGCACGGGCACCTTCCTGCCCCATCCCACCAACGCTACGAAGACCGCGATGACACCGATCGGCTCGAGGAAGCGGCGCGGGTTCAGGGTGAAGTAGCCGAAGTAGCGGACGGACCGATCGCCCTGTATGTACGCGGCCGCGGCGTGCCCGATCTCGTGCACCGGGATCGCAACCAACAGGGCAGGCACGAGCATCACTGCGGAGAGTAAGAAGGCCGCGAGGTTTGTCATAACGGGGTCCCCGCGAACTCACGGCGCAGCCTCTGAGTTCGTGGGGCTCTCACTCGATCGGGATTTTGCCCGCGCGCGCCGGCGTGCGCCGCCGTTGAGAGGCGCGTCGCGGCGCAGGGGTAGCGCGCCGAGCGCGGCCTGGCGGCGCAGTCGTGACGCGATGCTCGTAGATGAGCATCAGCGCCGTGATCAGCTCACGCTGCGCGTTGAGCAGGTGCACCTGAGCAGCGGGCGGAACCATGTCCGAAAGCAGATGGCTCACCCGCGACGCGAGCTCATTGATGAGCTCGATCAGCCGCTCGCCGTCGCGACTCACGTCTTGACGGCCGGTGTGAACCGCACGCGCAGCTCCCCGTCTTTGATGGTGGCGCCGCCGGTGTCCCGCTTCGACAGGACCCGCGGCAAGGAGATCTCGCGCCTGTAGTTGCCGATGGTCACGTACAGCTCGCCGTTGTGCCGGCTCAGGTCGACTTCGGAGCGATCCACAAACGGGACCTTGAGGCTCAGCACGTAATCGTTTCCGTCCTTGTCGATCCGCTGCGGGTTCGACGTGGTGAAATGCTGGGCCGGGTCCTGCGTTCCGTAGGTCGCCTTTGCCATCCGCTGCAGCATCTTGACGCCGACGACCTCCTGGTCGAAAAGCGGCACGTTGAAGATGGGGATGCCCGCAAACGACTGCTCGACCTCGACCTCGTAGCGCTTGTGAATCTTCTGCCACTTCTTGAAGAGTTCGTCATGCAGCTCGTCGGGCAAGATGCGGTTGACGATGACCGCGTCGGTGACGTAACCGAAGAGGCTCAGGTAGCTGAAGGCGCGCTTGGCCTCCTTGACCACCATCTTCTCCAGGTTGAGGACGATGCGGACCGTCGTGGTGGCCGGGTCCGTGAGCAGCTTGCGCATGCCGCCGAGATCCAGCAACAGGTCCTTCAGCGACGCGTAGACCTCGTCCGAGGGCAGGGGTATTCCCATCATCGGCTGCAGGACCGGGCGGGCCACTCGCATCGCGCGCCGCTCCCATGGATAGATCTTGTCGAGCCACCACTTGGCGGCATCGGGGAATGTGAGCAGCTGCAGGGTCTCGCCGGTGGGCGCGCAGTCGACGATGAGGACGTCGTGCTCGGCCCGCTGCGCGTAATGCTTGATCCACATCAGCGACGCGATCTCATCCATCCCAGGCGGGTTGGCCACCTCGTCGGCGACGACCTCGTCAAGACCCTGCGCGGCAAACACCTCGGCCGCGTACTCGTGGAGCTTCTCCCAGTGGCGCTGCATCTCGTGCAGCGAGGAGACCTCATGAGCCCAGAGGTTGGCCGCGATCGGGGTCATGTCGGCTCCGAGCTCGACGTCGAATGAATCGCCCAGCGAGTGAGCGGGGTCGGTGCTCATGACCACGGTCCGGTATCCCGCGCGCGCGCATCACCCGCACGGGCTGAGTGTACCGGCGGCCCGCCTAGGCCTGAGCGCCGCCCCTGGAGTCGCGTCGCTTCTTCAGGTGGTCGAGCACCTGCAGCGTCGCCTTGGTGTTGCGCTCGATCTCTTCCAGGATCTCGAGGGTTGCCCTCTCCGCGGCCTCAGCCACCTCCGCCGTGTGCTCCAGCCGCAGGCGGTCCTTCTGGGCTTGCCGATTGCCAGACAACAGCAGCACCGGTCCGGTGAACGCCGCCTGAATCGTGAACGCCAGGTTCAACAGGATGAACGGGTACACATCCCACCTGTGCGTGAAGAACTCGATCGAGTTGACGACGATCCAGATCGCGATGAAGACGCTCTGGATACCCAGGAACCACCACGAGCCGATTCCGGAGGCAGCCCTATCGGCAACCCGCTCGCCGAGGGTGGCCTCGTCATGAAACAGCTGGTTGACGGGGTGCTTGTGCTGGCGGGCCACGCGCTGCCTGGCGGTGGGTATCGACGTCTCGGCAGCCATCAGACCGGTTCCGCTTCGAGCTCATGCAGTATCTGCAGCGTCAGCTCGGTGTTCTTCTTGATCTCGGTCAGGATCTTTGTGATGTGCTGCTCGCCCTTGTCGGATTCGTCAGCAGCGTGCTCCAGCGTGATGCGGTCCTTCTGCGATTGCCGGTTGCCCGCCAGCAGCACGATCGGGCCCGCATAGGTGGCCTGGAATGACAGGACGAGGTTCAGGAGGATGAACGGGTAAGGATCCCAGTGCTTGACGAAGATGCCCCAGACGTTGAAGTACACCCAGGCGAGCATCAGGATGCTCTGCCCGATGATGAACGGCCATGAACCCAATACCGCCGCCACCTGGTCGGCCAGGCGCTCGCCGGCGGTCGCTTCTTCGTAATGAACCTGGTTGACGGGATGCTTATGGTCCGAAGCGGGGTTCCGATGCGTGCGACGCAAACGGTGGACTACGCGAGCTTTGTGCTCAGCCCCGAGCGAGGCCGGGGTATGTGTCGCAGGCTGGGCCATCGGCGTGAAAGGTTAGCGACGGGGATTGCGGATGTCTACGAAATCGGCCGCGCATGAAGTCACGCCGTGACGTCCAACGCGCCCGACCTGGCCGGAGCTACTTGACGAGCTGCGGGACGACGAACGATCCGACCGCCAGCAGCACCACCATCGCAGCACCCACGACCAGGAGCCGCACCAGGTCTCTGGTGAAATACGGCACGCGGTCGAGGGGAATGGACGGGTCACCCGACTGGACCACCATGCGGCCGCGAGGCCCTCTGACGATCTGGTTGCGGGCTCCCAGCGACAGCTCCACCGCCCGGACCGTGGCCTGGTCGCCCCCGACGCGGGCCTGCGACACGGAGCGGGTCGCGGTTGGAGTGCCCGCCGCGGAAGCCGCCCCGGCGGCGCCCACGCGGACTGGCTGGCGGTAGCGGTTGCGTCCCTTCTTGCGGCCCTTCTTGCTCATCGAGCCTCAAAGTTTAGGAGTTCTGAGAAGCCGCCTGGGTAAGTGACTCGCCCCATCCGGCTGGCGCGCTTCGCGCGCGAGCCGACTTCCCCACAGGGTGGGGAAGCCAGGGGAAGCCAGGGGAAGCCAGGGGAAGCCAGGGGAGGCGAGATTTGAACAGGCAGGCGGCGAGGGGGCCGGTGCGGGAGCGTGGGGTGCGACCTTGGGGGGTTGCCGCCTGCCTGCTGTTGGGCCGTGGGACTCAACCGAGAACGACGTGGGCTACGACATGTTGTGTCCCGGGCGCAGTTATACCGCTCTATGTAGGGACTGTCAAGCTTTAACACCTTTCATATCAAACTTCGGTGGTCAGCTCGGCGTACTCCTCTTCGCTGATCAGGTCCTCCAGCTCGCTCGCGTCCTCGATTCGGACTCTGAGCAGCCACCCCGAGCCGTAAGGCTCGCCGTTGACGATGTCAGGGTTCTCGAGCGCCTCGCCGTTGACCTCGGTGACCTCGCCGGTAATCGGCGCCTCGATCGGCGAAGATGCTTCCTCCGATTCCACGTGGCCCATCCGACGTTTGGCCCGCAAAATGTCGCCGAGGTCGGGCAGCTCGAGTTTCGTGATCTCCCCCATCTGGTCCTGGAGGTAGTCGCTGAGGCCCAGGACGGCCTCATGCCCCTCGACCCGCACCCACACGTGCCCCCCGCTGAACAGAAGTTGGGACATGCAGTGAATGATGAACCGAGGTGGCGCCGCTGCAAAGCCGCAAGTCGGCCGCATAGGGCTTCGTTAGACAGGTCATGCGATGGGTGATGTTGGTCCTGGTCCTGGCGGCGTTGGTGTTCGTGGCCAACCTGCTCTGGGTGAGCTTCTTCGGAGGTAGGTCTCTCTTCTAGGCGCGTCCGACGCGGAAGAACACGACGTCTCCGTCCTGGACTTTGTAGTCGCGTCCCTCGACGCGCAGCTTGCCCGCCGCGCGCAGCGCCTCCATCGACCCCGCCGCGACAAGCTCGTCGACCGAAGTCACCTCGGCGCGGATGAAGTGCTTTTCGAAATCGGTGTGGATCTTGCCGGCCGCGACCGGCGCCGGCGCGTCGCGTTCGCAGGGCCACGCGCGGACCTCGGGCTCACCCGCCGTGAAGTACGTGATGAGCCCACCCGCCTCCCAAACGGCTCGTGCGATGCGGCCCAGACCCGATTCGTCGATGCCATAGCTCGCGCGCATCTCCGCCTGCTCGTGGTCCTCGAGCTCACCCAGCTCAGCCTCCAGGCGCGCGGACAGCACGATCGACGGCGCCTTCTCGGCCGCCGCGAGCTCGCGCACATTGGCCGCCGGCTCGCCCCCGCCCGGCAGCAGCTCGTCGGCGGCGTTGGCGACGTACACGGCGGGCTTGAGCGTGACCGGGAACACGCTGGTCAGGAGCTCACGTTGTTCAGCCTCGAGCGGCAGGGTTCGGAGCTGCCCACCTGCATCGAGGTGCACCTTCGCCACCTGCAGCACCTCGTTTTCCGCCGCAGCGTCCTTCTTGCCGGCCCGCACCTCCTTGGCGACCAGCTCCAGCCGCCGCTCGACCGAGGCGAGGTCGGCCAGCACGAGGTCGAGCGCGAACTCTTCGAGCTCGGGGGCGGGCTGTGGTTCCGGACCAAAGCAGCGGGCGACCTTGACCAGCACGTCGGACTGGCGCGCAAAGGCGACTCGCTGCGCCCGGCTTCCTGGCGGCGTGTCCTCGACGCGCACCTGCGCAGGGGTCACCTTCAATGGCTTGACCGCATCGGCCAGGCGCTGCAGCCTCTCGTCGGGGACGTCGACCATCCCGACGCCATCCGCGCCGCGTCCGGCGGTAAGCGCCTTGAACAACGTGGTCTTGCCCGAGCCGGGCGGGCCCACGATCGCGACGTTTACCGGCAACTAGAGGTGCGCCGGGAGGGGTGGCCGAGAGATCCGGTGGCCAGGTGGCCCAGATGCTAGGCGCGGCCGAGCATCGGAGCGCGCGCATCCGTCAATGCGTAAGCGAGAAGCGGAGGCCGCAACAACGCAGATGGGCCGCATGGGCGCCGCAGATCCGGTCACCATCTCCTCGGCGCACCTCTCATTCCCTATCCAGCTCGAACGTGCGGTGGAGGACGCGAACTCCCTTCTGGACCTGGTCTCGCGCGACCAGGCACGTGATGCGGATCTCGGACGTGCTGATCATCTCGATGTTGATGCCGGCGTCGGCCAGCGCGCGAAACATCCGGCCGGCGATGCCGGGTGTGCCCAGCATGCCGGTGCCGACGATCGAGAGCTTGGCGATGCCCCCCGCGGACGCGACCCTCGACGCGCCGACAGTCTTGGCGGCCGCCTTGACCAGCTTCTCCGCCGCCTGCAGGTCTGACTCCGCCACCGAGAACGTGAGGTCGGTGTGCCCGGAGCGTCCGATGTTCTGAACGATGACGTCGACTGAGATGCCGGCCTTGCCCAGTGGCTCGAAGATGGCAGCCGCGACCCCAGGGCGGTCGGCGACGCCGATGACCGTGATCTTGGCGACGTTCGACTCCTGCGCGATCCCGCGCACGCGCTGCCTATCTTCCATTGGCACTTTGGCGACGATCATCGTACCGACGCCGTCGTGAAAGCTCGACCGCACGTGGATCGGCACACCGTAGAGCTCGCCGATCTCGACCGCCCGCGGGTGAATCACGCCCGCGCCGGCGGCCGCGAGCTCGAGCATCTCGTCGTAACGGATGTGGCTCAACTTGCGCGCCGACTTCACTACTCGCGGGTCGGCCGTGAAGATGCCATCGACGTCGGTGTAGATCTCGCAGGAATCTGCATTCAGCGCGGCCGCGAGTGCGACCGCGGTGGTGTCCGAGCCGCCACGACCAAGCGTGGTGACCTCGAGGTCGTCGGTCACCCCCTGGAATCCCGCGACCACCGGGACCTTGCCCTCACGCAGCGCCGCGAGGATGCGATCGGGCTTGATGTCGTGAATCCGGGCGCGCGAATGGTGGGCGCTGGTGCGCACTCCTGCCTGCGCGCCGGACAGCGACACGGCGGGCACGCCCATCCCCTGCAGGCACATCGCGATCAGCGGCGCAGTGATGGTCTCGCCGTTGGCAACAAGCATGTCGAGCTCGCGCGCGGACGGTTCAGGGTTGATGCTCTGCGCCAGCGCGATGAGGCGGTCGGTCGTGTGTCCCATGGCTGAGACCACCGCGACCACCTGGTGTCCGCTCCTGACCGTGTTGGCGATGCGCCGGCTGACGCGCCGGATTCGGGCGGCGGTGCCCACCGAGGTACCGCCGTACTTCTGGACGATCACAGAGTCCTGAACATCCCCTTGTCGGTGACGCGGGTGACCAGGGCGCGGCCGTGACGGGGCGCTGCCGCCGCCATGGCCTTGGAGACGCGAGCGGTCTGAGATGTGGCGCAGAACGCGAACACGCTGGGGCCGGCGCCGCAGATGGCCGCCCCGTACGCGCCCGCCCTGTCGGCCGCATCGATGACGTCCTGCGTCCACGGATAGAGGTGAAGGCGGTGCGGCTGGTGAATGCGGTCGCGAAGAGCCTGGTCGAGGAGCGTCGGCCGCTTGGCGGTGATCGCCCGCACGAGCAACCCCGTGCGCGCGGCGTTGTAGACCGCTGAATCCAGGGGCACCGAGTCGGGCAGCACGGCGCGCGCCTTCTCGGTCGGCACGGGTGCGTGAGCGACGAACACTGCCAGGCCCCAGCCCGGGTTTGGCAGCCGCTCGTCGAACTGCTCGGTGACGATGCGGATGCCGCCCGCCGCCGAAGCGGCCACGTTGTCGAGATGTCCTTCGTCGGCGCCGGCGTCGATGACGTGGCTCTTGACGTCCCACGGGCTGTTGAGGGCGGAAGCCGCCAGCCGGGCGGCGGCGCTGCTGCCGAGGCCCACCCCGAGCGGTATCTCGCTGCGGACCCGACCCTTCATGTTCAGGCGGGTGAACGGGTTGTCGTGGGCGGCGAGGTACTCGGCGCCCTCGCCTTCGTAGTCCCATGACGGATGGTGCCATGGCCATGCAGTCGAAGCCGGGTCCGATGTTGGCGATGGAGCCGGGTACGCGAACGCGCACCTAACCACGCCCTCCGGCCACGAGATGCGATTCGATCACAGCTTCAAGACCTTAGCGAGTGTACGGGCATCGCCATCGAGTTCGATCGGCGGTTCGACATTCTTCAGCGCCGCGTCCGGATCCTTGAGACCTGACCCGGTCAGGACGACCACGGTGGTCGAGTCCTTCTCGATCTTCCCCTCCATCACGAGCCTGAAGAGCAGGGCCAGCGGCGCCGCCGAGGCCGGCTCAGCGAACAATCCCTCGGTGTTGGCGAGCCGGATCTGCGCCGACAGGATCTCGGTGTCGGTGACGGCGGCGATCAGCCCGCCGGACTCGTCGCGGGCGCTGGTGGCGCCCTCCCACGACGCTGGATTGCCGATGCGGATCGCGGACGCGACGGTCCGCGGGAACGCGATCGGATGGCCGGTGACTATTGGCGCGGCGCCGTCGGCCTGGGCGCCGACCATGCGAGGCAGACGCGTCGAGCGCCCGGTCGAGTGGTACTCGCGAAAGCCCTTCCAGTAAGCCGTGATGTTGCCCGCGTTGCCGACCGGCAGCATCAAGTAATCGGGCGCGTCACCAAGGTCGTCGACGATCTCGAACGCGGCCGTCTTCTGGCCCTGCAGGCGATCGGGGTTGATCGAATTCATGAGCGCCACCGGGTAGCGACTCGCCAGCTCACGCACCGCATCGAGGGCGGTGTCGAAGTTGCCCTTGAGCGCCACCACCTTGGCGCCGTACATGAGGGCCTGCGATAGCTTGTTCATCGCGATCTCGCCCGACGGAACAACGACGATCGCTCTGACCCCCATGCGTGCCGCGTAAGCCGCCATCGAGGCAGACGTGTTGCCCGTGGACGCACACATGAGCACGCGGCTGCCGGCTTCGAGTGCTTTGGCGACCGCGACCACCATGCCGCGGTCCTTGAAGGAACCGGTCGGGTTGAGCCCCTCGTACTTGAAGAAGAGCCGGCTGATGCCGAGAGCGCGGCCGATGTTGCGGCTCGGCACGAGCGGCGTGGAACCTTCGTGAAGGTCGACATCGGGGGTGTTCGGACCCACGGGCAGGTGCTCGCGGTAGCGGGCGATGACCCCCATTTATGTAGGACGCGCGAGGAGCATCTATTAGAAGACGCGCAAGAAGGACGACACCGCATGCACCGGCGAAAGCATCGCGATGCGATCGCGCGCCCGCTGCAGGCTGGCGTCGGGGGCGGGATGCGTGGTGACGACGAGCTCCGCGGTCTGCTCCTCCACCCACGCGTCCTTCTGTATGAGGCTCGAGATGCTGACCCCCTCCTCCGCAAACACCTGGCCGAGCGCGGCCAGCACGCCGGTCCGGTCGTCAACGCGCACGCGGTAGTACGCGCGCGTCCTCACCTCTCCCATCGGAATCACGCCGATCCGGTCATCGAAGCTGAACGACGGCCGGCTCTGCACGCCGCGCCGGATGGAGCGGGCGAGATCGATCAAGTCGCCGACCACGGCCGAGGCGGTCGGCCGCCCGCCCGCGCCCTGCCCGACTAACAGCACCTGCCCGACCAGGTCGCCCTCGACGAACACGGCATTGTTGGCGCCTTCGACCTGGGCCAGCGGATGGTCGAGCGGGACCATGGCCGGATGCACGCGCGCCTCGACCCTGCCCGGATGGCGCTGCGTGTGGGCGATCAGCTTGATCGCGTATCCCAGCTCGCGGGCGTAGCGAAAGTCGACGGGCTCGATGCCCTCGATGCCCTCGCGAAAAACATCGTCGGGCCGGATCTTGATCTCGTAGGCGATCGAGCCAAGGATCGCGAGCTTGTAGGTGGCGTCGAATCCGCCGACGTCGTCAGTCGGATCCGCCTCGGCAAAACCCGCCGCCTGGGCCTCGCGCACCGCGTCGCTCAGCGACAGCCCCGCGGACGCCATCCGTCCGAGGACGTAGTTGGTGGTGCCGTTGATAACGGCCGAGACCCTCTCGATGCGATTGGCCTGCAGGTCGGTGCGGAACGTGCTGATGAGGGGAATCCCGCCCCCGACCGCGGCCTCGAAATAGACGTCGACGTTGCGCTCCGCGGCAAGGTCCAGGAGCTCCGGCCCGTGCCGGGCCATGACTACCTTGTTGGCGGTCACGACGTGCTTGCCGGACCGGATCGCCCGCTCGAGATACGAGTGCATGGGCTCGTCGCCCCCCGCGACCTCGACCAAGATCTGAATCGCCGGATCGTCGAGCAGCTGCTGCGGATCGGCGGTCAGGAGCTCGGGTGCGACGGCAACGGCGCGCGGCTTCTTGATGTCGCGCACCAGAACGCGGCGCAGGCAGAGCTCGATGCCCGCCCTGCGGGCGAGCTGAGGCTGCCAGGTGAGCAACCGCTCCGCCACCTGGCCGCCCACGGTACCGAGGCCGATGAGCCCGACGTTCAACGAGTTGGGGGTCATTGCTGTGTATTCTCCCCGCCGTGACCCTCGTGCTGCGCGAGGCGGACGTCAGGCAGGTCGTGGAGATGGACGCTGTGATCGGCGCCGTCGAGAAGGCCATGCGCGAGCTCGGCCAGGGGGTGGCCCAGAACGAGCCGAGGCGACGGGCGTTTGCCCCCGGCGGACTCCTGAACGTGATGTTCGCGACCTACCCCGGTGGCGGCTTCACCGGCCTCAAGGCCTACCCCGTCGCCGGCGGCAAGGCGCGCTTTCTGGTGGCGATCTTCGGCCTCGACGGCAACCTGCAGGCTTTGATCGAGGCGGAGCACATGGGCGCGTACCGCACTGGTGCCGCGAGCGCGGTGGCGGTGAAGGCCCTGCGACCCAAAGGACCGGCGACGGTCGCGATCATCGGCACCGGGAAGCAGGCCGCCACCCAGGCCCTGGCTGTGTCTCGGGTGTGCGAGATCGTCGAGCTACGTGTGTTCGGTCGCGATGCACAGCGTCGGGCGGCCTTCGCGCGCGATCGGCAGGCCGAGCTCGGCGTGAAGACCATCGCCACCGAGTCTGCCGAGGCCGCCGTACGCGGCGCCGACATCGTCGTCACCATGACGACGAGCTCGGAGCCCGTCCTCGAGGCCGATTGGGTCGAGCCACAAGCACTCGTGGTCGCGGCCGGCTCCAATTACCCCAACCGCGCCGAGATCCCCGCGGACCTCGTGGCCCGAGCCCGCACCGTGGTCACCGATCAGCTGGCTGCCGCCCAGCTCGAGAGTGGCGATCTCATCCAGGCCCACGCCGCAGGCAAGTTCGACTGGGACCGAGCGACCGAGCTGGGCTCGGTGCTGGCGGGCAGGTGGCACGCCCCTGACGATCCCGGCATCACCCTGTTCGAATCGCAGGGCCTGGCGATCTGGGACCTCGCCGCCGCCTCCGTGGTCCTTCCCGCCGCTCGCGACCGAGGCCTGGGAGAAGAGCTGCCCTTCTTCGTTTAGTGCAGGTGCGAGGGCACGGGCTGGGGGCCGAGGGCGCCGATCTGGAGAGCGGAGCCGACGAGGAAGGCCACCAGCAGGATCACCACCAGCGCCGCGCTGGCGGCCGTGTAGAGCAGCCATGCGGGGGGACCGGAGTTGGCGAGCCGGATGAGGACACCTGGCCAGTCGGGGCCGCGCTGGGGCTGCCACGACTCGACCGAGTGCCGGATCATCCGGCCCAGGTCGTCGTCTGAGGGCGTACCAAACCCTCCCGGTGTGGGTTTATCGTCCACGTAGGGCACCTTCACTAGTCGAACGCTCGGGTCCGAGATCTTGATCGCTCCCGATCGATTTCCGCATTATCGCCACCGCCTTGGCGATCCTGGAAGCCACCGTCCCGGCCGGCACCCCAAGCACGGAGGCGATCTCCTCCCGGGTCAGCCCGTCGTAGTAATGGAGAACGACCGCGGCTCGCAGCTTGGGGCTGAGGGTGGCCAGGGCCTTGGTGACGACGTCCCTGGCCTCGGCGCGGTCGTACTCGCGCCGATCGGGTGCGATGTAGAGGCGCGCCGGGAGCACCCGCGCCAGCTTCTGGCGACGCAGGTAGGAGATGGCGAGGTTGATCCCGATGCGGCGGAGCCAGGCGCCGGGCGGCGCCGTGGGGGTGTAGCGGTGGCGGGCCGGATGGAGCGGTAAATCGACAGGTACTGCTGGTCGTAGAGCTGACGAAACTCGGTCGCTGGGTCGAGCTCCCTTCCCTCCTCCGTCACGCGATTAGTGTGATGGCAAGCGCAGGCACGAGCATGGGTTTAAGCCTGAGCGCGAAGGTGGTGGGCGACCCGGGACTCGAACCCGGATGAGTTACCTCACACGCCCCTCAAACGTGCGCGTCTACCAGTTCCGCCAGCCGCCCGGCTGCGCCGCTCCCCTGCCCGTGTACGTGTTGGGTCGCGGGTCCGGTTGATTCTACCGAAGGGCCGATTAGGCGGATGAATCTCCCGCGCGGGCTGCTTAACTTTCGCTGAACAGATGGGCACGTGGATCGCGTTGGACGGCCGGCGAAGGACGTTCGCCATCGCGGCGGCGGCAGTCGCGCTCATTTCCGTGCTCTACGCGCTGAACATTCGAACCGTCTTCTT
>WNFG01003629.1_pt1 | contig 23598 bp, 19 predicted proteins | sample 5400431 | NCBI WGS metagenome assembly WNFG01 (sample SAMN13153346, study PRJNA577476) | soil metagenome | isolation source: 120 cm saprolite under Douglas fir tree site 2 hole 3 replicate 2 | place: USA:California | collected 2015-04-18 | reverse complement strand
CCGTAATCCGGGAACTCGATCTCGCCAACCAGCGCGCCACGGCCGTGGCGCGCTGGTTGGCGGATTGAGTTCCAAACCTAAAATATGTAAAGGATGTGTCGGAACAAAATGTAAACCATGTCGTGGAACTTGACACGCCCCGGCTGTCCAGCCGAGCAAGGCTCGGCTGTCTTTTAGAGGCAGGGATGACATTCCGCCTGGTCTGTTAGACCAACGACCACTGGTCGTTCGTCGCTTGTCGTTAGCTACCGGAGATTAAGGGCACGAATCGGCAGGCTTCTCGCAGCGAAATCTGCGGATGTCCGTTCACGACACGAATCAGCTGAAGCTGTTGAGTGTCGGCAGGCCCCACTGGGATGATCATGCGTCCGCCTTCGCGAAGTTGCGAGAGGAGCGCCGGCGGCAGTTCCGAGCTAGCCGCGGAAACGATGATGGCGTCGTAAGGCGCGTGAGCGGGCAGGCCGGCGGTGCCGTCTCCCACAACAATTTCGACATTGGTATAGCCCAGCGTGGTTAAGACTCGCTGCGCTTCGGCAGCCAGCGCGGAGTGGCGTTCAATGGAGTAGACCTGCGCGGTAAGTTCGGCGAGCAGAGCGGTCACATATCCTGAGCCCGATCCCACCTCAAGCACTTTGTCCGTAGGCTTGAGTTCCAAGGCGTCCAGCATGATGGCAACGATATAGGGTTGAGAGATGGTTTGTCCGTCGCCGATTGGCAGCGGATGATCTTCATAGGCACGATCGCGATAGGGCTCCGGAATGAATTCATGACGAGGCACGCGCAGGAAGGCGTCGAGCACGCGCTCGTCCGAGATACCGCGGGCCCGGAGTTGCATGGCAACCATTTCCTGGCGTAGGGCGGCGAACCTGTCGGACTGGGCGTCAAAGTTCATGGCGGGATTGGCGTCCCGCTCCTTCTTAACTATTTCTTCTGGCGGCGGATGCGGATGTCAAAGCTGACTACACCGTTCTGATCGCGGGTGCCCACCAGAGAAATGCTGCGCGTGAAAAAGTATTCCCCTTGGATGATCTGCTGCGAACTCTGCGAAACATTGGTGCTGTAGGTGAGCGAGACGTTGTTCGCAAACTGCTGCTCGATGGTGACCTGCGGGCCGCGCGCAGTCGGGTTAGTCTCGGTGGTCAGGCCTTGGGGATCGATCTTGATGCGGCTAACGCCGAAAAGCTTTTGCATGCGGCTGCTCACGGTGGAGTTGATCGCCTGGTTAATGATCATGGCCGAAGCTTCGTCATTGAAGGGCGATTGGCCCGACTGCTGCTGCAACTGCTGGGACTCTTCGCTGGTGCGTCCGAGCGCGAGCAACGCGATAATGTCGGACTTTGGCAAAGGCGGCTCAGAGCGGTAATTTACCGCCAGCCGGTCGGGCGAACCCGTCACCGTAATGTTGAGGTCGTAGTTGCGAACGTGAGTGGACGCCTGCAAATTGACCAGAGGTTCAATGGTCACTGGATTCGCGAAAGTAATATCGCCGCGCTCCAGGCGGAACTTGGTTCCGTTGAAGGTAGCCTCGCCCTCCAGAACGTCGGCGCGGCCCAGTAAGGAAGGGCGCGCCGCGGATCCGCGAATCCGGAGATCGGCGTCGCCGGAGAGTCGGGCGACCGCAGTCTTCATCTGCAGTTCGGGCGCAGTCTCCACGTGAATGTCGAGTTTGACGCCGTACAGCGGCGAATTGGCCGGAGTAACCGCGCCGATGTGACGGCTGCGCTCGAGGTAGGTGCTGAAATCGAAGTTAGGAGTGACCGCGAGCTTCGTGACCATGATGTCGCCCGAAACCGTGGACGCCGAGCGCGTTCCCACCCAGTGCAATTCGGCATCGGCAACCGAGCTGACCCCGGGAGGATAGCGCAGGCGCACTCCTTTACCGACGGCGGTGAGATTGAAATTGAGCTGACGATTATAGGTAGTGACTTCGCCTTTGAGATCGAGTGTACCGCCGCCCGTGCGCGCGGTAAGCTTCTCGATGTGAATGCGGTCGCGGGTGAAGACGAGCGATCCGTTCATCTCACTCAGGCCGCTGGGCAAGCCGGCATAAGTGACGGTCCCGTTGGCTAACTGCATCCTGCCCTGCGGAAACGGCTCAGCGATCGTGCCGCCTACCGTCATATTCATCGTCATCGCTCCCGAGGCAGCCAAATCCGGGTCAAGGCTGTTCAGCAGTTTGAGATCGACGTGACCTTCAGCGGCCAAGTCCAGTTCGCGAGCGCCGGCGAGATGCGCCGTGCCCCGCGCGGTCAGGTCAGTCCCCTCCCCCACGAAATGCATTTGCTCGATATGCAACGACTGCTGAGCATAGGTGAAGCTCACTGGATCCTGATTTCGAAGCTTGGCATACTCCACATCCAACGAAACGCCGGTGAAGTTGCCCGTAACGTTCCACGCAAGCGGGTTACGCAGCGGCCCTTGCATGGTCAGCGTGCCGGCGACCGCGGAGTGTCCCGTAAGCTGGCCGCGCATGTACGAACGCCAAAGCGCATCCCAATCGAGATTGTCCATGCGGAGCTGGATGTTAGCCGGATAATCATCGCGCATTTGCACCGTACCTTCGAGGGAGACGGTGCCGCGCGGAAAGTTGGAATGGCCGGCAACGTGAAGTTCGCGTCCTTTGGTGGTTGCCTCAAAATCGAGTGCGCCGGCGAGTTCGTGATCGAGTGTCAGATTGTCGATGTGAACGCTGGCGGTGATATTGGGAGCGTCCAAGGTGCCTGAGCCGCGAAGCGTAAAGCCACCACGGCCTTCGACAGTCAGGCGATCTGAGTGAACCCGCGGAATTCGCGATAGATCGAAGTTCGTTCCCACCAAATCAACCTTGAAAAAGTGTGTCAGTGGATCGTAGGCGGCGTTGCCGGTGATGGCCGAGTCGTCGTGAACGAGATGGATATTGTTAAACGCAGTTTCGCCTCCGGCGATATTCAGATCAGCGTCGAACCGCGAGATGGATTGGCCATATGCTGACGCATCGGTGGCATGAACCTGGCCCTGCGCCTGCGGATTCGCTCTAGTTCCCGACACATCGAGGGAAACGTCGGCCTTACCCGTAACCGGGTAATCGTAGCCACTGAGCGTTGCAGTGGAGGCAACATCCACATTGTGGAGATTGATACGCGCAGTGAATGGATCGTCCGCGTCAAACTGACCATGTTGGAGTGTGGCCGTGACTTCGAATTCTGCGCTGGTATCGCCACGACGCAGGCTGCCGCCGCGAAGCGTGAGGCCCCGCGAAGATAGCTGAACACCGGTAGAAAGTGAATCCCAGTGCACCTGCTGGGAAGTACTTGAGGTCGCGGGCAGAGCAAAGTCGAAATCCTGCGCGGTCAAGTTTCCCGCCAGCGTGGGATTGGAAGGCGTTCCACTCACAACGCCGTTGAAGCTCGCATTCCCATGCACACTGAAGGGCAGATCCGCGGGCCCATGCAGGGCCGCAATGATCGGCCGCAGTTCGTCGAGATTCGTGCTCAGAACCGAGAGCCGGAGAGCGGAAGAAGCCGAGAGAGTTCCAGAGGCTTGCACGCGAGACGCGGGCGTAGAAATGTTCAGCCGGGAGAATTCGAGTTCCTCACGCGCTCCTCGATACGTGCCTTGAATGCTGGCCGTCACGGGCAACTCGTGCGGAGCCGAGTGCAGCGGCGGATTCAGGTTGAACATAAACGCGATCTCGGCGTCGCGTGGCGACCCCTTCCAGCGGGCTTCAAGCGTGCCGGTGGCCGATCCCGCGGGGCGGAAGTTGCCGACTGGATGGGCGGCAGTATTGAGAGCAGCGGCCAGCGCTCGGGCAGAAACGTCGCGCAAACGAAGATGCACACTGCCGGTCTCGACCAGCGCGAGCTTCGGTCGTTCTTTTTCTTTTTTGTTTGACTCTTTCTTGTTCGGCAGAGCTGTCTGAGGCCGAGCGGCAGTAACGTTGGCAATCGGCTCATTTTCGGATTGCCGACCGGACTGCGCGCCGGTTTTCTGTCCGCCATTCGACGCTTTCGAAACCGGAGCGCTGTCCAGCCAGTTATCGATCTGCGCATCACCCGCAAAATTCCCCTCAAGCAGTTTTCCCTGTAGCTTCGAGAGTTTGATCTCCTTGTCGCTAGCGTAGTAATCGGCTGTGGCGTTCGCTTTGCTGAGGCCGATTTGATTACCCTGCCAGCCTAGATCGCGCAGTGACAAGGCGCCCGAGGTAGCAAACTGATCGAGCGACCAACTTCCCTTCCCCTTCAATTCGACGAGGCCTTCGTGAAGGTCGCGACGGCGGGAAATCGATGCCGCTTCGCCCAGATCGAGGTGAGCATCGTATGTGCCCTGCACTTTCAGATTGCGGAAGTCGCTGACGCGTCCATTCATCTCTAAGCGGGAAAGTCCGGAGTTTAGTTTCAACAATTTGATGTCGGCATATGTCGGAGTCAGGCTGAATTCCGCGCTGGCCATCCAGGCGAAGGGACGGAAATCTTTAAACTTGGTGTCCGCCTTGCCCAGCAAAACGCTGCCCTCGTATCGACGTTGCAGATAGGAATACTCCATGTGCAGGGCAGCATCGTGAACGGTGAAGTCGAGGGGGATAGTTTGATCATCCCACAGCAATTCTCCGTGGCGAACGTCAAGGTTGTCGATCGAAAGCCCGAAAAGCTTCTCAATCGCAGTCTTGCCAGAGGCAGTAGGAATTCGCGGGCCGGACACGTTGGTCGAGCCGTCGGGATAGAAGGCTACGTGGATCACGGGATGATCGAGGACGACATCGTGAAATCCGAACTCGGTGCCCAGGAAGGAAATTACTTTGACGCGAGCGACCAAGCGATCCGTATGCGCGAGAGGAACGTCAGTCGCGGCCTCACGTCCGCGCACGGTTATATCCCGAACTTCGACTTGCATGCGAAATGGAGTGGTGTGGAAGCTGCCGATCTCGGCGCGGCCTCCGGTGATGCGCTCGATTTCTGCGATAAGCCGTCGGCGGACCAGTCCCTGGAAAGAGTCGGTGGTGATGTACCACAGTCCTACGAGGAGGCTCAAGATGCCGACGCCAACGAGAATCAGCAGGTATTTCCACCACACGCGCCGGGAAGGCCTGGCGTGGGGCTCGGTCACCGCGTCTGCTCTCCCTCCGCTGCAGACAGGGCTATTCCAGGAATGCGGACGTCACCTTCCGAGCGCAGGGTCTGCAGCCACGAGACCAGCAACTCGCTGACCTTCTGCTCGGTAAGCAACTCGCGGATCCTGGCCGAGACGTCGGAGAGAGGAAGCTCGCTGGAACCCGACTGCCGCAATTGGGGAACAAACTTCTCGCGGTAGTAGGCCTCGATGGTCTTCGAATCAATCTGGACCGCCGGACGGAGGCGCGCGTCCACCAGGCGCATCAGATCAAGCTGCTGCTGCACGTGAGAGAGCAAATCTTTCTCGCGCAGGTGATACCTCTCCAGCACAGATTGCCAACCGGCTTCGGTGGCGGCTTGCGGGTATTGTTTGCGGGCATCGGAGACGTGCCCGGCTGCTTCCGCTTCCGAGGTGCGTTTGAAGTCGGCGGACTTCAGCTGTTCGCGCAATAATTCCTGATCAATCAGGCGATCGAGAACAGAGCGGCGATCGTCGTCGGTGAACTGGCTGAGATTGCGGTTGTTGAGCAGCGCCTCGTAGCTGAGAGCTTCATCCAGATCGCTCTGCAGGATGATGCGGCCGTTCACCGTGGCCACGATGCGGTCGATCACTTCTCCTGCCATCGCGGCCGGGAGCGCAAGTGCTCCGATTAGAAGCGCGAGCGCCGCGACCATTACCGTGCTGTTTCCGAAAAATCGTTTCATTAGAATGGCTGACCTATGCTGAAAAAAAGATTGAAATGACGCAAGTGCTGGGGAATCAATGGCGTCGTTGCGTTCGACGTGTAGCCGCTTGGATACAGCGTCGGATTCAGATTGTATCCGAAGTCAAAGCGCAAAGGACCTATAGGTGTCTTATAACGCAACCCCACCCCTACCGCGTGCGAAGTGTAGTCATACCCTGATTTGTTGAAATTGGTAACGCAACTGTTGTACGGCCCCGAAGCCGGGGTGAATTGCAGGCACAGCGAAGGATTGGCCTGGTGCCAGCGCAAAAGGCCTGTCAGCATGTCGTGCCCGCTGGTGAAAACATTGCCCATATCGTGAAAAATTGCGAAGCCAAAGCCTTCTCCCAGGTAAGGCAGACTCACCGGAGGAAGGCGCAATTCAAGGTTGTTGACGAACAAGGCCGCGCCGCCGACCGGGAAACCGGAGTCGGGATCGCGAGGACCTGCCTGATTCAACCCAAATCCGCGATGAGAGTTTCCACCGCCGCCAAAGAAAAGTTCTGGCAGGGGAATGACCGAGGTGCCGGGCGGGCAGACACTCTCCCCTGTCTTGGGGTTGGTAGGACAGGATCCCGGCGGCAAGATTCTGGTCTTCCTGAACGGTTGTTCCAGCCCAATCGTGGTAGAGCGCGCAAACACGTACTTGCGCCCCGGACGTCCCTTACCCCCGAAAGCGTAATACGTAGAGTTCTGAGCGACCGTACGGCCGAAGTCGGCTTCGGAGCTGAAATAACTGGACGCCGCGAACGCATCCAGCGTGAAGTAATTCCCTTTCGTGCTTTCCAGCGGGTTGTCGCGTTTGTCTCGAATGTAGGTGAAGCCGGGGCCGCCCACACGCGCTGGCAGCGACAAAATATTAAAGAGGCCGGGCGAGAAACTGGTGGCGAAGTTGCTAGCCTTTACGCGACGGAAGTCAAAACGGTAAGTGAGCGAACTAGGCTTACTGATCTGCTGGCGAAGATCTATTTTCCCTTCCAGGCGTTGGGACGTGAAGGTAGAAACGTCCAGGCTGTTATCGTAGAAAACCGTAAAGGTGAGCTTGAAGTTTTCATGGTTAAACAGTTTAGGAATGCCGTAACTGACGAGCCCTCGCTGTTGCAAGCGACCGACATGGGACTGGAAAGTAATGGTCTGATTGCGCCCGCCGATGTTCAAGCGGGTCACATCGAAGCCAACCCTCGGACTTGCGCCGGTCGTACCCTGAGGCGCGGTGGTGCCCGCTGGCTGGCCTGTCTGAAATTCGATTCCGAAACCGTAAGTAAAGGTATAGCGCTTGGCCTCTTGCACCTGGACCAGAACATTTTTCTGGGGGTCTGCTCCGTCGGGATTCTGCACCGCGGCATCCACCTGGCTGAAAATGCCCAGGTCGTAGAGTTTCGTTTGCGTGTCCAGAAGATCCTGCTGGCTCAGCGGGTCGCCTTGGTGAACCTGAATTTCGCGCTCCACCACATAATCGTGGGTATGGTTCAATCCAGAGACCATAACCCGGTCTACCATGAACCGTTCGCCTTCCTGGATGGTGTAAGTGACATCCTCGCGATTGGTTTGACCCGAAGGCTTGGTAGTGATGTCGAGCGTCGCATTGGAGAATCCGCGATTAAAGTAAAGGCTGAGGATTCTCTCCCTATCCGACGCCAGTTTCTCTTCGGAGTACGGCTGCCCTGATTCCGTTTCCAGTGGAGGAAACTCACCGGTCGCGATCTTTTGATTGCCCCCGATGTTCACGTCACCCACCAGGGTTTGGGGCCCTTCTTGAATGCGAACATGCACCGCGAGCCGATAATTCACTCCGTTGTAGTTGTCGTCTACCTGGGTGGCGATCTGAACCTGGCGGAATCCGTTGGAGCGGTAGAGGGCTTCGAGCATCGCCACGTCATTTCGCAGCAGCGCTCCGCTGTAGCGGCCATGTGACAGTAGGCGGGACGCCGGCTGAATCTGCATGCGTGACCGGATCGCCGCTGTATCGAGAAACTTCTGGTTGCCCGTGATCTCCACCAGCACCAGCTTGTGCACCGGACCGGGATCGATCTCGTAGATCACGCGCAAAGTGTTCGGATCGTTTTCTTTCCTGTATTCCACCTTGGCGTCGAAGTGGCCGCGGGTCTGCAGGTAGTCGAGCAGATTCCGCTGACCTTCATTGAGAAGGTCATCATCAAGAGCATTCTCTTCGTAGACTGGAATCTCTTTCTTGAGAACACGCCGGCTGATGTGAAAGCCACGCGCGTAGATCACGACCATTGGTCCGGGATCAATCTGAAAGGTGTAGTCAACGGCATTGGACTCGGGATGATACGTCTGCTCCGCTATCGATACCTGCGCCAGCACACGTTGCTGCTTCTGGAACCTTTTGCGCAGCCGCTGCAGTGAATTCGAGACGCGGGAGGCGGTCACCCGGTCGCCTCGATCCATCCGAGCAATGTCCTGGACCTGTTCCTCAGTCAGTCCGGCGTTGCCCTTCACCTTTACCTCGCCCACATGCGCTGCTTCGCCGGGACTGATGTGGAAGATGAGGTTTACTTGCTGGGTGGCGGCATCCGATGTGCTTTCAGCAGTGACGCGCGCCCGGTAGTAGCCGTTTTCCTGCATGAGCTGGCGGATGTTTTGCAGCGCTCGGTCCAGTTTGTCTAGAGTGTGAAGCTCTCCCAACTCAAACTTGGAAGCGTTGATGATCTGGTTTGTGGTGGGCCGGCCGGGAGCGCCTTCAACGTCGATAGCTCCAATAAAAAAATTGAGGGAAGAAGTAAACGTCAGAACTACCTCGGCGCCTGAGGGCACAACCTCAGCCTGGATATCGGCGAAGCGACCCGTGGCAAAGAGCGCCCGGATGCTCTCGCGAACCTTATCGCGATCCAACGGCTCTCCGGCTTTCTGGGCCAACAACTTCAGCAGGTGTTCCCGGTCGCGATCGGGAACTCCCGGAAGTTGAATGGATTGAACGATTCTTCCCTCATAGGCGGCGATCGCGCTGGAGGGAGCGGAAGGCGTTTCCTGGCCCTGGGCAGGTGGTTGGGCTTGGTGCGCGGTTGCGTCCCGCAATTCGGCGGACTCGGTAGCGCGCGCTGCTGCTCCGGCGGGAAAGGCCGGAGACAACAATACAATCATCGCGGTCAGAAATGGCGCGTACCGTCTCAGCAAAAAGTTTCCTTGGGCCCGGGCGCTAGTGATTTCGATGGAGGGCGCGAAGGTTCGTGTTGTACGGATTGCTCCGACTCATCTTCCATGGGCACTATCACAGGCTGAATTGCCGGCGACGGCAATCGTTTTCCAGCAATCGTCTTCCGGCAATCACTCCCAGTGAACATTTACGAATGAACATCTTCCAATGACCCAGCCACTTATAATAAAGGTTTTATAGCTTGGGACTGGTGACCTCTTTGGCACGGGAAACGGAACGGGACGCACCGCAGCGCGCAACGGCAGAAGTCGGAGGCGAATCCGACGACCGGTATTCGCGGCAGATTCTATTCCACGGTATCGGGGCGACGGGGCAGCGCAGGCTGGCAGAGTCGCGCGTGGCCATCGTCGGCTGTGGCGCGACCGGCTCGGCTCTGGCCAGCCTACTGGCACGCGCCGGCGTCGGCACGTTGCGGATCATTGACCGCGACTATGTCGAGTCCAGCAACCTGCAGCGGCAATCGCTCTTTGATGAGAACGACGCGGCTGAATCTTTGCCTAAGGCGCTGGCTGCGGCCCGCAAAATTGCGGCCTTCAACTCTGAGATTGCTGTCGAGCCGAAAGTGGACGACCTGGTTCCTGGAAACATTAAAGTTTTGCTTGAAGGAATGGATTTAATCCTCGATGGAACAGATAATTTCGAGACCCGCTATTTGATCAACGATTATGCCGTGGAACATTCTCTTCCCTGGATTTATTCCGCTGCGGTTGGAAGCTACGGTGTAACCCTCAACGTGCTGCCGGAAAAGACAGCTTGCCTGGCCTGCATCTTTCCCGACTCTCCTCGCGGCATAGTGGAGACGTGCGAGACTTCCGGGATTCTGAATTCGGTTGTGAATCTGGTGGCTTCAATTGCGGCGACCGAGGCGCTCAAGTTTCTGGTGGAAGGCGTGAATGCTCCCCAATTGCGCCGAACGCTGCTGTCTTTCGATCTGTGGACCAATGAGCACGCGGAAATCGCCGCTGCGAAGCCGCGCTCGGGATGCCGCGCCTGCGGTGAGCGGGACTTTGTTCATCTCGCCGGTGAAGGACGTCCACACATCACGTTGTGCGGCAGGAACTCCGTGCAAATTCATGAGCGGCAACGGCCTATTGATTTCGCGGAGATGAACCGAAGACTGCAACCGCACGGCGTAGTTCGGCACAACAATTTCGTGCTGAAGTTCTGGCACGAGCCATACGAGATGACGCTGTTCCCGGACGGCCGCGCCATCATCAAGGGAACGACCGACATCGCCGTAGCCAGAAGCCTCTACGCAAGATACATAGGAAGCTAAGCCGAAACCATGTAGCGACAGCCGCCTCGGCTGTCCAAGCCTGGGCGAAGCCCGGCGCGGCGAGCGCAAATTCGCTCCTACCAACTATCGCGGTTTGGCTAGAAGCTAGCGGCTAGAAGCTAGCGGCTAGAAGCTAGAAGCCGAACTCTGCTACTCTTCCTTGCTCGTGGCCATAGAGCAATCTTCCCGGAGCGTAATGCCCGAACCCTCGCGTCCTGAACCCAGCCGCCTGTACCGCTGGCTCGTCCTGGTATTCGTCAGCCTGGCGATGTTTGGCAGCTACTACGTTTACGACGCTTTGAGCCCCCTTGCCGACGTGCTCAAGCAGCAGCTTGGGTTCACTGATTTGGACATCGGGTTTCTGCAGGCAATCTACAGCTTCCCTAACATTTTCACGGTGCTCGTCGGCGGTTTCGTGATTGACCGTATCGGGCTGCGAAAATCTCTGATGATCTTCGCCGTGCTTTCTTTCGTGGGTCCGGCCATCACCGTTGCAACCAGTCACCTCTCGATCATGGCAACCGGACGGCTTATCTTCGGCATGGGGGCGGAATCTCTCAACGTGGCGGTAACGACCGCCCTGGCGCGCTGGTTCCGGGGCAAAGAATTAAGTTTTGCTTTCGGGTTGAATCTGACGGCATCGCGCCTGGGGACATTTGCCGCACTCAACTCGCCGACATGGGCGCGTTCGGCTTACGCCAGTTGGCGAACCCCCTTCCTGATCGCGCTGGCCTTCGCCGCCCTAAGTTTGGTGGGCGCGATCGTTTACTGGTGGATGGAAGAGTGGGCCGAGAAGAACTATCGCCTGGGAGAGATTTCAACCGACAAAGTGGTGTTCGCCGACCTCTGGAAGTTTGGCGTCAGTTACTGGCTGATCGTTGCCCTGTGTATTGTTTTCTACTCGGCCATCTTCCCTTTTCAGACTTTCGCCGTGAAGTTCTTTATGGAGGCGCACGGCACGTCCCGTGAATTTGGCGGCTTTCTGTCGAGCATGCTGACACTGTTTGCGATGATCGCGACCCCTTTATTTGGCCTGTGGGTCGACCGCATTGGCAAGCGCGCACTTTTGATGATGTTTGGATCCTTGCTCCTGATCCCTGTGTATCTGATCATGGCGTACACACACGTCAACCTGTACGTGCCGATGGCGATGATGGGGGTGGCGTTTTCCCTGATTCCGGCGGTGATGTGGCCTTCTGTGGCCTACATCGTCGACCAGTCGAAACTGGGGACAGCGTATGGGTTGATGACCATGATCCAGAATATCGGGCTGTTTGGTCTCAATCTATTGGTGGGATGGGCGAACAACTACGGCCATGCCGATGCCGCGAATCCTGCAGGCTACAACCTCGGGATGTGGATTTTCTCTATCTTGGGATTTCTCGGAGTGCTGTTCGCGTTCCTGCTGCGGCAACGGGAAACCGGGCCGCACGGCCACGGGCTGGAGACGATTACCACCTCGGGGGCTGCGGGATAGGAGAGCGGGAAATTACCGATTTCTGAAGACCGCAACTCTGAATTGCGTATTGGGTTACAGTCTTCGACGCCAATGAAGCGTCCAAGGCGTCAAATCCAAAGGGTTTCCGTCCCGCCATACGTGAAGATCGTAGATCCCAAGTTCAATAGAAATACTCTGATATTCTGAAGGTGCAGCGCGGCCGTGGGAATCGGTACATGTCCGCAAGCCATACAACGAAAAGATACTTAAGCCGCATCTGAAAGAGTGCGGCCGGAAAAGGCAACTTGACCGAGCCACGACAGCGACAGAGCACCGAGTTTAACGAAGCCGACGCGATCGAGAGGGCTAAGCAGGGCGACGCGGAAGCGTTCCAGGCTCTTTATGACCGGCACAAGCGGCGAGTTTACTCGCTCTGTTTGAGGATGACAGCCAACACTGCCGAAGCTGAGGATCTGGCGCAGGAAGCGTTCCTGCAGCTGTATCGCAAGATCGGAACCTTTCGCGGTGAGTCGGCTTTTTCGACGTGGTTGCATCGGCTGTCGGTAAACGTGGTGCTGATGCACCTGAGGAAGAAAAGTCTTCCCGTGGTTTCGCTGGAAGAAACTACGCAAGGTGGTGGTGAGGAAGACACTCCGAAGAAAGATTTCGGAGCCGACGATGTGGCATTGGCCGGATCAATTGACCGGCTGCAGTTGCAGAGGGCAGTGGACAGTCTCCCTCCCGGCTACCGCACGATCTTTGTGCTTCACGACATCGAAGGTTATGAGCATAATGAAATCGCCGGGATCGTGGGATGCTCCATCGGAAACAGCAAGTCGCAGTTGCATAAGGCGCGAATGAAATTGCGCGACCTGCTTAAGATGAATAGAGCCGAAAAGGCCGGGAAGTCTTAAGCGGTGAGAGCGGTAACCTTGGCAGAGGCGCTAAGGCCTGCGGCCAGCACTGGAACCGCAGTACACTTGGGGAGAGGGTTCGTGCACGGCGCTGGTTGAAGAGCTGGCACTGATCATTTCCTCAGCGCCGGAGCTGGTCGAGGCAGACGATCCCAGCCCTCGAGTCTGGAATTCCATTGAAATTGCGTTGCGACAAGAAGGGCTGATCCGTCCCCAGCCGGCAAATCGGCCCTTGATCTCTTCATTCGCAACGCGCTGGGGATGGGCGCGGTGGATGGTGCCGGCCGCGGCCACGTTGCTGATCCTCGTAGGAATCTACGTCAACCAGCGTTCGTCATCGCCGCAGCTTATAAAAAATATCGCGACCATGAGCAGCCCAGACGTAGCAATAGCTGGCTTGAATGACGACGAACTGCTGCAGGCAGTTTCGGACCAGCCACCGGTCGCGCAAGCACAATATCAGGACAATCTCCGCCGAGTGAACGAGTACATTCATGACGCAAAGATGAATGTGGAGACCAGCCCCGACGACGAGGATGCTCGCCGCTCGCTGATGGAGGCCTACCAGCAAAAGGCCATGCTTTTTGAGATGACCATGGACCGTTCGCTGCCATAGTCGTTCTCTGCGATAATCAGGCTCGCGATAGTTGTGGCACGGCAAACTTGGCGCCGGCGGGAAGTTAGAGAAAAGCGTGGGGGATTCAAATGAGTACGCGCACCATCAAACTTGTCGTAGTCGGGGCCATGGTGGCGGGGACACTGGTGGCCGAGAGCCACAAGGAATGGCACTTCAATGTCGGCCCGAAAGCCGGCGTCTCAGTAAATAATCCCTACGGATCGATCTCAGTCAAACCTTCGACCAACAATACCGTGGTCATCAATGCCGTGTTGCATTCCGATAAGGTCGAGGTAGACAACCGGCAAAACGGAAATCGCGTTGACGTCCAATCGCATCTGCTGCCCGGCGCGGATGCCACCTCGGGCCGCGTAGACTACGAAGTTCTGGTACCCGCCGACGCCAGCGTGACGCTGCACTCCAGCACCGGCCCGCTGCGCGCGGAGAAACTGCACGGCGATGTGTCGCTCGAAGGCTCAGCTGCAACCGTGGATGTCCGCGATGTCGCCGATGCGCACGTGCACGTCAAAACTCTGACCGGCCCCATCACGCTGAGCAATATCCACGACGGGCATGTGGAAGTCGACTCCCTGAGCGGCCTGGTAACGATGACGGGCGTGACTGGACAGCTGGTGCAGGTGATTTCCACCAGCGGGAACATTATCTACATCGGCGATTTTGGCAGCAGCGGCGAATATCGTTTGACCAGCCACAGCGGCGATATCGAAGCGACGGTCCCGGAATCGACCTCGGCGGACGTGAGTGCGCGATCGGTGCGCGGCGAGGTGCAGGATGACATTCCCCTCCAACCCAGAACCCATACCTGGATCCCCCTCAAGCAGGGGAGTGCCTTCGTGGGTACGATGGGCAAAGCAGCATCGTCGGTAGTGCTGCGAACCTTCAGTGGTAAAATCCACCTCAAGAAACGCGCAGAAAAATAGCAACGAAAAGAAAACTGGAACGTACGAAAAGGCGTCCTAGAAAGACGGCCAAGGTGCCGATGCGCTCGCGTGTGCTTCGGGACAAGTCGCAGACGGCGGAAACTGCGACGGTGCCGGCGGCTGTATTTCTGGTCGGATTTATGGGCGCGGGCAAGAGCAGCGTGGGCCGCGTCTTGGGACAGCGCTTGAATTGGGTTTTTGAAGATCTCGATGACCGCATCGAGCGTCGCCAGGGCCAGTCCGTAGCGGAGATTTTCCGTGCCGGCGGAGAACAGGCGTTTCGCCGGGCCGAGCGAGCGGCTTTGCAGGAAGTGATCGAAGAGTTGCCACGTGGGCGTTCGAGAATTGTCGCCCTGGGAGGCGGGGCGTTTGTGCAGAAGGGGAACGCGGCACTGCTGAAAGCGGCTGGAGTTCCCACGATCTTTCTGGATGCGCCGGTTGAAGAGTTGTGGCGGCGCTGCCAGGAGCAAGCCGGCAAGGTGGGCGCGCAACGTCCTTTGCTCGGCAGTACAGAGCGGTTTTGCGCGCTCTATGAGGCGCGCCGTAATGGCTACTCGAAGGCTTCGCTGCGGATTGAAACCGGCAGCCGCAGCGTCGAGGAGATCGCAAACGAGATTGCTCAGACCTTGGGCCTGCAGAATTAGCCAGACGGCGCGTTAGCTGAACGACGCCAAGGAGCAAACGATTGAAGCTGGAAGCGGCAATTCGCTGGGTTATTGCAGTCGTACTGCTGAGTGCAGTGGCGACCCTCGCTGCCGAAAAATCTGGAGACAAGAAAGACAAGGTGAAACCGTCGGCGCCCCGGATGGTTGACTCGGGATCGTTTGGCGTCTTCATCAAAGGGCAGCGGGTCATCACCGAGACTTTCAACATCGAGCAGGAAAGCGATTACAGCAGCATCAAGGCGCAGCTGAAGGAAACGGCGGGCGCGACCCCGACGGATCAGAAATCAACGCTGGAGATTACCTCGAACGGCCAGCTGGTTCGCTATGAATGGAGCCAGGCCGCGGGCGGATCTCTGCTCGTCCTTCCCAGAGATGAGTTCCTGATCGAGAAGATCACAGCTACTGGAACCGCGAAGGCGGCAGAGCAGCCGTTCCTCATGCCCAACACTTCGACCATTCTCGACAACAACTTCTTTATTCATCGCGAAGTCATGGCATGGCGGTACCTGGCAACTGCACCCTGCCATGGCGATGCGGGCAATCGCCGATGCCAACCCGAAGAGTATGGGGTTCTCGTGCCGCAGGATCGCACCTCGCTACGCGTGCGCATGGAATTGGTCGGTAAAGAGAAGGTCACGATCCGCGGAACGGAACGAGAGTTATTGCGGCTGAACCTGCGGGGAGAAGGGTTCGACTGGGCGTTGTACCTGGACGATCACGACCGGTACAAACTCATGCGCGTCGCCATCCCTGCCGATAACACGGAAGTGGTGCGGGACTGAGCTGGTTTGATTCCGGCTCAAAAGACTAGTGTTGGCGGGGAATTTCTTTGGTCCTGATCGATACACATACGGCGCGCGCTTTGGTCACAGCGCTTTTATTCGCCCTGGCCCTGGGATTTCTCTATGTGGCGCGCGCCACCCTTATTGCCTTCCTGTTTGCCATCTTCTTTGCCTACCTGATGAGCCCGCTGGTGAATTACCTGGAGAAATTGCTGCGGGGACGCGCCCGCGCGATAGGCGTCATCTATGCATTGCTGCTGGCGCTGGTCGTGATGTTCTTCATCTCCGTGGGACCGCGCGTGACCAGGGAGGGCGCACGGCTGGGACAGGCAATTCCTGCCCTACTCACGCAGCTCAGCTCCGGCCAGCTCGCTGAACAGATCGGGGAGCAGCACGGCTGGAACTACCGGAGTACCGAACTGCTCAGGTCCCTTCTGTCCAACCACAGCGCGGAAATTACCCAGATCGCCCAGCGAATCGGGTTGCGCATTGCGGATGTCGCGAAACAGGCGTGGATATTTCTGGTTGTGCCCATCCTGTCGATATTTTTTTTGCAAGATGGCCAGGCTTTCGGGGACGTCTTGCTGGGAACTGTGCAGTCACGGCCCCAGCGCGAACTCTTGCAGGGGGTGCTCAACGATTTGAACCAGATGCTGGCCCACTTCATCCGGGCTCAGTTGACACTGGCCGCTCTGACGCTGGTCACCTACTCGATCTTTCTGAGTGCAATGAAAGTTCCGTACGCCCTGGTCCTCGGCACTATCGGAGGCCTACTCGAGTTCATCCCGGTGGTCGGACCGCTGGCGGCAGCGGTCATCATTCTGAGCGTGGCGCTGTTGATGACGTACCCGCACTGGCTTGTGTTGCTGATTTTTCTGGGAAGCTGGCGCCTGGTTCAGGACTACGTCTCCTCTCCCCGGATCATGGGACGAAGCATGGAACTGCATCCTCTGGCTGCGATTTTTGGGGTGATGGCTGGCGGCGAAGTGGCCGGCATTCTCGGCATCTATCTTTCCATCCCCGTGATGGCGACCCTGCGCATCCTGTTCCGGCGGTGGCGCCTGTATGCGGAAAAAAGAAAGTTCGGGCCGCTGAACGAATATGCGATCGGCAGCGAGGTTGGTCAGAGGAAGTAAGCTGTCAGCTGTCAGCTATCAGCTATCAGTTCCTCAGCTCTCAGGTTCCAGCCTTCGCCGTGTTGACTTAAACAGGCTGCGGAAAAACCCTTGCAGCCCACAAGACCGGGAAGGGCACAACGTTCAGTCGTGCAGCAAGTCCAGCAATATCAAAGTCGGCTTGAAGCCGAATAATGTTTTCGGGGCACTTACGGCGCGGATTGAAGCCGCGCCCTTTCAAGGCAAGATCATAAGCCGAGTTTTTCAGCAAACTGTAGAAGCCGGCGAACTACGCGTAGTCTTGGCGGCATGCCTGAAGGCATGCCCTGGTACGAACCTCGCTGCACTGCGGCAACTTCCTCGATCAATTTGAACCGGACTTCGGAGATGGAGAGACGAAGCGCCGGAGCTCGTCGAGCAGTTGAGGTTCGATATTGCCTCCGCTGATGATGGCGACGTTCAGCTCGGTCTGGGGCAATTCGTCGCGGTGGAATAAGAATCCAGCTACGGCAACGGCGCCGCTGGGTTCAGCAATGGTGTCGGGATTTGCGGACAGCAGTTTCATCGTGTGCCGAATCTCGTCTTCGGTTACCGTGATGATGTCGTCGACGTATTTCTTGATGTGCTCGAAGTTGATCGGGCCCACACTCTGCGTCCGCAATCCGTCGGCGAGGGTGCGCGACACTTGCTCGGCAGGGAATTGAACAATTTTTCCGGCGCGCAGGCTGGCCTGTGCGTCTGCCGCCAGTTCCGGTTCCACCCCGATTAGTTTCGCGGAGGGCTTGCTCAACTTGATCGCCGTGGCCACTCCGCTGATCATGCCGCCCCCGCCGACTGGGACGAGGACAGTTTCCACATCGGGCAAGTCTTCTAGTATTTCCAGCCCCATCGTGCCCTGGCCGGCGATGATGTGTTCGTCATTGTAGGGAGGCACGATCACGTATCCGTGTTGAGCCGCCAGTTCTTCCGCCTTGAGCTGACGCTCGGTGCTTCCGGGACCTACTAATACGATATCCGCGCCCAGCGCCGCCGTTGCCTCGCGCTTGATCATGGGAGCGTTAGTGGGCATGACGATGACGGCCTTCACGTTCAGCGCCCGGGCTGCATAAGCGACTCCTTGCGCGTGATTGCCGCTGGAGTAGGAGATCACTCCGCGCATGCGGTCTTCTTCAGATAAGGAGGCGATTTTGTTGTAGGCTCCGCGGAGTTTGAAGGCGCCGATGGGCTGCTGATTTTCGGGCTTCAGGAAAAGTCGGCGACCCTCTTCGGCGCGGAGATCGAATTCGATTAGCGGCGGGTGGATGGCAATACCACGAAGCCGCGAGCGGGCGGCTTGAATGTCAGAAAAAGTGACCACCATTTAATCTATCATTTGGCGCTCTGCATGAAATAGAAGAGGGTTGACATCATGATGCTTATCGCAGTAGCATCATGATGTGCGAACTACTCTTACTCTGGATGACGACGTGGCCGCCTTGTTGAACAAGGAAGTGCGGAAATCGGGCGAGCCTTTCAAAGAGGTCGTAAATCGCGCTCTGCGAACGGGTCTGACAGCCGCGACGAAGCCTGTCCGAAAACCATTTGTCGTGAAGCCGATGAAGTTGGGGTTGCCACACTTCGAGAAGGTCGAGGAATTACTCGAATATCTCGAAGGCCCGGATCATCGGTGATCGTCGTTGACGCCAACCTGCTTATCTATTCCTACGATACCGAATCGCCCCACCATAAGAAGAGCCGGGCCTGGGTGGAGAAAATCTTTTCGGATATAGAACCTGTGGGATTGCCCTGGCAGACCGTGTCTGCTTTCTTGCGTGTCATTACCAATCGGCGGCTGCCGGGCTCGCGTTTAACGGTTGAGCAGGCTATTGAAATTGTGGAAGCGTGGTTGGAGCAGCCGAATATACGAATAATTGTCGCGGGTGATGACCACTGGTCTGTCTTAAAACGAATGATTATGGAAGGGCGGGCCTCAGGGCCGTTGGTCAGCGACGCGGAATTGGTTGCATTAACGGTTGAATACGGAGGCGTGCTGTATACGTCGGACCGGGACTTCGCGAGGTTTCCGGGACTGAGGTGGAAGAATCCGCTTGCTTAGATTTCCAAAATCACCGGCATGATCAGCGGCCTTTTTTGCGTTTGTTTTGAGATATAGCGCTTCAGGTCGGCGCGAATCTTTTCCTTGATCACTCCGTAATCGGCTTTTTCTTCCTCGGTGCCTGCGATCCTTGATAATCAGGTCTTCAACCACATCAGTGCGCGAGCCGGAGTCAATGCAGACGCGGCCTACGTTAACGCGGCCGGCTTTGCGCGCGCCCAGTTCGTCGATCTCGAGAACGTCGCCGCTTTCGATCAGCATCACTTTGCCGACCGAACCATGCATTGCGCCCGCCATCTCGGCGTGCAACTTCAACTGCCGATACTCGCCATGGACGGGAATAAAGTATCGCGGCTTCACCAGATTGATGATGAGCTTCAATTCCTCCTGGCTGGCGTGGCCGCTCACGTGGATCGGCGGATACGATCCATCATCGTAGATGACGTGCGCCTCGCGCCGGAAGAGGTGATCGATCATGCGATAAATCGTCTTCTCGTTACCAGGGATGATTCGTGACGAGAGCACGACTGTGTCGCCCTTTTCGATCTTCGCGTGCTTGTGGTTGTCGACCGCCGCGCGCGACAACGCCGACATCGGTTCACCCTGAGTTCCACTGATCAGCACACAAACTTTTTCCGGCGGATAGTTTTTCATCTCGCCGGGATGAATCACGAGCCCGTCGGGAACCTCGATGTAGCCGAGGTCTTCGGCGATCTCAGCCGAGTTGTTCATGGACCGGCCGAGGAAGGCGACTTTGCGTCCGTGCTGGTGGGCCAGTTCGACCGCCAGCTTGATGCGGTGGATGGACGAGGAGAAACAGGATATGAACAGGCGCCGCTGAGTGTGTGCGAAGACTTCATCGAACTTGCGGCGCACTGCCCGCTCACTGGGGGTGTAACCCTTGCGCTCGACGTTGGTCGAGTCCTGCAATAGTGCGAGAACTCCGTTCTTGCCGTACTCGGCGAACGAGTGCAGGTCGAAGAGCCGGTTGTCGGTGGGAGTAGGATCGACTTTGAAATCCCCAGTGTGAATGACTACGCCGAGTGGCGTGTGGATGGCCAGCGCAACGCAGTTCACCAGGCTGTGCGTCACCTGAATGGGATGAATGGTGAAAGCGCCCGCCTTGAAGCGCTCGTTGGGGCGCATCTCGCGCAGGTCGGCGTCGTCGAGCAGGCCGTGTTCGTCGAGCTTGTCTTCCACATACGCCAGCGTGAACTCGGTGCCCCATACCGGAACGTTGAGCTCGGAGAGAATCCACGGCAGCGCGCCGATGTGGTCTTCGTGGCCGTGGGTAAGGATGATTCCCCTTACCCGCTGCCGGTTTTCCATTAGATACGAAATGTCGGGGACCACGATGTCGACGCCGAGTAACTCGACCTCGGGGAACATGAGGCCTGCGTCAACCACAATGATGTCGTCGCCCCAGCGGACGGCCATGCAGTTCATACCGAACTCGCCCAGGCCTCCCAAGGGGATAATCTGCAGTTTTCCGGTTGGCATTCGAAGTAACAATGATGCTAGCACAGCGACCGAGCACCGAGCGCTGAACGGGAGATGACGAGCGACCGATGCGGGCTCATCCGGCATCAAAAAGGGAAGCTGCAGGTTAGGTTGGATCAATGCCTGAAGAACGCAAATCATGGTTGCGGCGCCGCGTCGAGAACGCACTCACCAAGGGACTGACTCGCGCTTATTCCACCGTGAAAGTAGATCCTGGCAAATTTCTTCTTCAACTTCGTGCGGCTTATCGGTTGCCCATCAGCGGCTATCACGGTGTGTATTCGCTCACGATGGGCGAGCTGGATGTGGTGGCCGACGAAATCATTCACAGCGGCATGAAAGTTGCCGCCCTGGAGGGCGCGGGATTTGGTTTGGGGGGACTGATGACGATCGTCCCCGATCTGGGCATTCTCTCTGCGATCACGATGCGTACCATCCAGAAGTTGAGCCTGGTTTACGGCTTTGAGTTCAACACCGAGCACGAGATCGCGGAGTTGTGGATTGCCGCTGCCAGCGCGGCTGGAGTCGACATCAGCCGGGAACTGCTGGAAAAAGAAGTGGTCAACAAATTTGTGCCCCGCGTGATCCAGCGGATCGCGGCGAGGGCCAGCGGAGAAGTGGTGGAAAAGTGGGCGGGACGCGTGATTCCACTCGCCAGTTCCGCCATCGGCGCCGGACTCAACTACTGGTTTGTGCGCGCCTGGGGCCAGCGTGCGAAGGCGCATTTTCGGCAGCGCCACTTGCTACTGCGCCAAAGCGCACACGAGGCATTGACTGCACCGGGTCCGCAGATTCTTCCGGCTTCAAATTCCTAACGGTACTTTCGTGTCACTAAGACACGAGTTACGCACTTGCCGTGTGATAAAAATTAATAAGCATGTCAATTTTTCATTGTGCAGCAATTCTCTTCGATCTGGACGGAGTTCTCGTCGACTCTACTCGCTCTGTCGACCGCCAGTGGCGGGCATGGGCACGGCAAAAGGGTGTGGACGGCGATAAAGTCATGGCAATCGCTCACGGAGTGCGCACCATCGAGGTAATTCGAAGCGTGGCGCCTCATCTCGATGCCGATGCAGAAGTCTGGGAGCTCGAGAATCGCGAGGCCGATGATCATGAAGGCGTGGAGATTATGCCCGGCGCAATCGAGCTTATCCGCTCCATTCCCGAGGGCCGCTGGTGCGTGGTGACGTCCGGCACTCGTCTGTTGGCGAGTGCGCGTCTGCGCTTCGGCGGTTTGCCGGTCCCCAAGATATTGGTTACCGCCGAAGACGTGGCGAACGGAAAGCCGCATCCCGAGCCGTATTTGAAGGGCGCGGAGCTGATGGGTGTCAATCCGGCAGACTGCCTGGTCATCGAGGATGCGCCCGCTGGAATTCAGTCGGCTCGCGCCGGGGGGATGAAAGTGATTGGGCTCACTAGCACGTATGCGGCGGCGAGGCTGACAGATGCTGATTTCGTGGTGAGCAGGTTGCCGCAGATTCAGGTTACGACGAATGGATCGGGAATGCTCACCGTCCGAACCGGTTGAAAGGGAATAGGAAGAGCGCCCGCGGCACGGTGGTCCTGAATTACGTTAACAAGAATCAGCGTAGCCACTCTTCCAGCTCTTCACCGCGCGCGAGCCGGGCACGACCACGGCGTCCTCGGGAACTTCCAGCGGCGACTCGGCGGTTGCCCGGTAAACTTCGCCCCGCACCAGGTCGTAGAGCGGCGTGGACCGGGTCAGGATCGTCCCTGCGCCCAGCACTGCCCTTGCCCGCACCAGCGTACCTTCATACACTCCACAGTTGCCGCCGACCAGCACGTCGTCCTCAATGATTACGGGAGCGGCGTTGATGGGCTCAAGCACGCCTCCAATCTGCGCCGCCGCGCTCAGGTGAACGCGCTTACCGATCTGCGCGCACGATCCCACGAGCGCGTGCGAATCCACCATCGTGCCGTCGTCCACATAGGCGCCCACATTGATGAACATTGGCGGCATGCAAATCACAGAAGGCGCGACATAAGCTCCTTCGCGGACGGACGATCCACCCGGAACCACGCGCACGCGGTCGGCCACGGTAAACCGCCGGACAGGGAAAGTGTCTTTGTCGACGAACGATAGTCCGGCGTTCATCTCGGCGAGCTCGCCGAGACGGAATCCCAGCAGGATGCCTTGTTTCACCCAGACATTCACCGCCCAGCGGCCGCCAATCTTTTCGGCGGCGCGGATTTTTCCCTGGGTCAGTTGGTCACGGAATTCCAAAAAAGTCTGCCGCGCCTCCGGATTGCGCTCAACTTCGCCGAGGGCAGCCAGGCGCTCGATAGAAGACTTCAAGGATGACATTTTGGATCGGACCTCGGACGTCAGATTCGGACCTCAGACCTCAGACCTCAGACCTCGGACCTCGGACATCGGACGTCAGACGTCGGACCTTGGACGCCGGAACTAGGTTAGCACTCCACGGGATTCTTCGAGGGAGAAGCTCTGTATTTGGTCACAGCGCTCGAATGGTTGCTTGTGCCACGGGAAAGCCGACGTCTGAGGTCCGAGGTCCGACGTCCGAGTCTCTCACACGCACTTGCATTCGCTGCGAATCAGCACGCCCGTCATACTGTGTGCAATCTCGCGAGCTTCGGCCAGCGTTGCGTAGGGGCCATGCCAGCGAGCGTGGTTCGCGTCGTGTCCGGAGGGTCGTCCCTTACCGTGGCTGCACTGCCCGCACGATCCGCGGTGGAGCACGATCTTGTGTGGACCCGCTGCCCAGTTCTCGTAGAGAAAAAATTCTGGTGCTTCCGCCGCGGGCGTGGCCGGTTTTGTAATTAGGCCCACTTCGGCGGCGACCTTTTGCAGACGTGAGCGTGTGTCCCGCCGCATAGGCAACAGCGGCAGACGGTAGACTTCCTCGATCTTGCCCATCATTGCCAGCACCGCCTTTACCGGAAGTGGGCTCGACTCAATGAAGTTGGCCTGCATCAAAGGAAGATACTTGCGGTGAAGACTACGCGCTGCCGTCCAATCGTTGTTGAGCGCCGCCCGGGTCAGCGCAGACATTTCATGCGGAATCTCGTTCGAGACCACGGAAATAATTCCCACCCCGCCGAGCGCGATTACCGGCAGAGTCACGGCGTCGTCTCCGGAGAAGACCAGAAACTTCTCGGGGACAGCGTTGATCGCTTCGGCGATCTGCGTCATGTTGCCGCTGGCTTCTTTTACACCCACGATGTTGGGAATCTCGGCAAGCCGCGCCAGCGTGCCCGGTTCGATATTCGTTCCCGTGCGTCCT